>OJIO01000025.1_pt1 | contig 121689 bp, 109 predicted proteins | sample 1595621 | NCBI WGS metagenome assembly OJIO01 (sample SAMN05416776, study PRJEB24817) | seawater metagenome | isolation source: Sea water | place: Canada:Atlantic | collected 2013-07 | reverse complement strand
ACAAGGACTTCACCAGTTGGGGGGAGTTCTTCCACGAGGACGACGTCGCAGTACCGATCATCGACCGGATTATCCACCACTCGCAGGTGTTTATGATGGGCGGAGAAAGCTACCGGCTGAAGCAGAAACTGGGCAGTTAATGCTCAAAAAGTGGGTCAATTTTATTGGCCAAAGGTGGATCAAAATAGATGGCCATTGACAGTTCTACACCAGAAGCAAAAATTCCCCATCGACTGACTATCTCCAGTGGGCAAACTAACGCCCGTAACTGCGGCTGGTTTTGAGGCAGCGAAAAATTGATCCGACAATACCGCCTTGTCAGCCGTTCGCCTGAACTTCTTCTTGAATAACTTCAGGGTGGCGAAACGCTATGTTAATTAAAGCTTTGGCTGCACCTGAAGGCTGTCTACGGCCTTGCTCCCATTCTTGCAAGGTACGAGCAGAAATTTGTAATGCTGATGCAAATTGCGTTTGAGATAAGCCCGTTTTCAGCCTAGCTTTGGCTACATCGTTAGGCTCTACTTTGGTCGTGCGAGCGGCATTGCCAGCTTGCATTTCACGAACTGACAGGAGTAACTTTTCGCCAAGCTCTTCGCCTGACATTATTTGGGATTTATTCATTTTCAATTACCTCGCGAATTGATTTAAGAATATGAGTAGGTATATTTTCTTTTACGGACTTGCTGTAAATTACTAGCAACCAAATTTCGCCATTAGCTAGCTTTGTATAGTAAATAACTCTTACACCACCTCGTTTGCCAGCACCTCGCTTTGACCATCGGATTTTTCGACAACCTCCACTATTTGGAATGACATCACCCTCATTGGGATTTGCCGCAATCCAAGTGCAAAATTCACCGCGCTCATCTTCTGACCAAATTCTCTCTACATCATTTTTAAATGTAGGAGTTTCAATAATTGTGTACATAGCATGAACTATACGTCATTGACGTAACCGCAGCAAGTGGTATTTACGGCTAACGCCCGTAGCTGCGGCTGGTTTGGAACGCAGCGGAAATTGTGGCCGACAGCCTACGCTCGTTACAGGTTTAGTACAGTTGAGTAAAGACTTCCGGGTGTTGTTCTGCAATACGTAGCAGGGCCACAGCCGGGCCTGGCGGTTCGCGGCGGCCCTGCTCCCAATCTTGGAGCGTACGCATACTAACCCCCGCAAATGCTGATTGAGACATTTTGAGCTTTGAGCGGATCACTTGTGGTGGCGAAGGCTCCGAAAGCGCTGTGGTTTTTAATTGAACCTTACCTTTCTTGTACTGCTGAATTTTTCTAATGCCACCCAGAATCTCAGCACCAATATCTCGCTTACTCATGATCTATTGGCTCTGCAATTTGTTTCAAAATATGACCAGGAATCGTAGGTCGCTCCGATTTACTATAAATCGTAAGCATCCAAATCTCACGATCAGGCTTCTTCCAATAGTAGATAACTCGAACACCACCGCTTTTTCCCTTTCCATCGGGAGCCCAGCGAAATTTCCTAACACCACCGGGGAACCCTTGACGATATCGCCAACATCGGGCTTTTGTATGAGATAAGTCTGCAATGCACGATAATCTTCATCTGAAAGGTAATCTGAGAGAAGTTTCGTAAAAACACTGGTTTCGATAAATATCATAACACCAGATTATACGGCGTTGCCGTATTTTTTTTGCAAGAGAGAGATTAAGCAGTGTAACGCCAAACTCTGGGGCTGGGGCTGGGGCCGCAGTCCCCTGGAATTTTTTGTTACAAGCCCTTCTCGAATACTATTAAATCATTTTCATCTGTGAGTGTAAGCTTGCCGTTTTTAATATCATAACTTGTAAATCCTTTTGGCAACCCTGGATCATCAATTACATTCTCACAAGAGTTGTATAATACCTCTGCTTCTTCCTCGAATTGTAGATACATGTAGCAAAAGTATTTATCTGCATATGCTGAGCCGCTTGGATTGTAATCCCAGCTAAATTGAAATAATGAATATTCTGAAGATATACTGAAAAATTCTAATATTCCAGAAGGTTCGAAAACACCCCAGCCACAGTCTTCTTTTTTTACCTTTGTAAGTAACTGATCAAAATCACCATCAAACTGAACAAAGTAAGAGTTGAATTCAGCATCTTCCTTAACAAGTAATTTTGCGGTGTGATCATTCGAACTTACTGAAGAGTCTTTAGCAAACTTCGAGTCTTCACATAAGGAATATGCCGCACTTGCATATAAGAAAATTATAAAGATAATCAAATTTTTCATTATTAACTCCGGGACTGTAACAGTTTTATTTCTGAGCATACGCGTTTTATCGGTGGCTTATTTTGTTGCAAATATCATTTAAGCCTTTGATTTTATTAATCATTTCACTACCTACCCAACCGTTCCTGCCCGACTAAGCGCGCATGCGTGTTTTTCCATCCTTGATGGCACGCAAAGCATTTTCCCCAATGCTCTAATGCCTCTTATGTCGACCACTTACGCTAACAGCTGATGGAAAAACAGGCAATTAATTCTGACACAACACGCACGTTTGTATTTGCAGCACTGGTATTCTGTTTATTCATGCAGTTCTTTCGAGAGGAGCAGAACCATGAGCAAAAGCCCTTTCATCAATCAAATCTCCAGCTTTATGCGGCTGAATGGATACAGCCTCAGAGCAAAGAGGTCATGATGACTAGGCAGCAGGCTCTGGTAACTCTGTATCTTAGGCTCCAATCAGGCCAGCCCTCAGCGCAAACGCCGATAACCGCCCGGCTCCTGCGTCAGCCAGCCTTCGAGTTCCAGCTCCAGCAGGCTGGCCATCAGCGTGGAGACCGATTCGCCAGTACGAATGGCCAGCACATCCAGGCTGGTGGTCGAGGCAAAGTCCAGCTCGGTTACCAATGGCGGAACCGACGGTTGGAGCGCCGGTTCGCTGGCCGGTGGAGTCAGACAGAGCATATCCAGTTCTTGCAGTACGTCGGCGGCATCGCGCACCAACAGCGCACCGTCGCGAATCAGTTGATGACAGCCCGCAGCGAGCGGGTTGGTGACAGCACCGGGCAAGGCCATCACATCCCGGCCCTGTTGGGCGGCCAGTCGAGCAGTAATCAACGAGCCGCTTTTGATCGCGGCTTCGACCACAATCACCGCGCCGCACAAGCCACTGACAATGCGGTTGCGGCCGGGGAAAAACGACGCCTGTGGCTGGGTGCCCTCAGGCAGTTCCGACAAAATCAGCCCGCGTTGATAAATCTGTTCGTACAGGGGGCGATGGCGTTTCGGATAAACCACATCGGCACCACAACCGAGCACCGCAATGGTGCTGCCAGCCCCCTCTAGTGCGCCCTGATGGGCAGCACCGTCGATACCCAGTGCCAACCCGCTGACCACACAAACACCCGCCCGCGCCAGATCGGCAGCGCACTGTCTGGCCCAGTCACGAGCATAAGGGGTTGGATTACGACTGCCGACCATCGCTACCAGCGGCTGTTGCAACACCACTGGATTGCCGCGCCAGTAGAGCCACAAGGGGGCATCCGTCAGGCTGGCCAGGGCGGGTGGATAACACGGGTCATCGCAGGTTAATAACCCCTGGCCGGGTGTTTTTTGCCATTCCAGCAGGGCATCAAATGCGGCGGTCAGGGGTTGTTGCTGAAATTGCTGCACGACGGCGGGTTTCAGACCCAGTGCCAGCAAGTCGCTGGTGGAGCAAGCAGGCAAGGCATCAAGACTGCCCAGCAGGTCGCGTAATTGGTAGAGCGTGGTGGCACCGACGCCACGTACTTGACGCAGTCGCCACCAGGCAGATAACAGCTCGTCCATGAGCGTTGCTCCTTGACGCCCTGAGGTCAGGGCGATGCTTTGTTGAGGTTTTTACGCTTGATGCCAGCCCTGGCTGCCGGGCCGGATGTCAGGGATTAACGAACTTATCCCCGACCCGCAGCGGACGTGTCGCCCGCATGATCAGCGCGTATGACAGTTTTTCAAAAGTGCGGAACACCATCATGGTGCCAGCACGCTCTTCCGGCATACGGACTTTTTCATCCGCGACCCGGTCAAAAACTACCGCACCGGCTTTGTTGATCACCAGTACATCGCCCGGCTCAAGGTAGTCGCGCTCACCCCGGTTTAATACCACCACATCAAACTGTCCGACCTGGGAAACACCACCGGATACCGCCAGAATCTGACCGACGACCTTATGTTCGGGGCTTTTGGGGAAAAACTGGGTCACCAGCTCACGGTCTTCGGTCGGCAACAACACGTCACCCACGGCCACTTGTTGATAAGTCCGATCCAGTTCAATGGTGGCAATGTCGTCATCACGGGCAATCACTCGTGCCAGACCAATATCGATGGCCTCAAGGCCCAGAATTTCGTCGGTCTCGGGGTCTTTATACAGTTGGCCCTGGCGGAAAATGCCAAACGCATTGGCGTTGTGCAGACGGAAATTGCCGCGCGCATACACCGAGCTGCCAGCGCCCATCAGCAAATGGTCATCAACACCCGACAGAATACGCGGCGAATTACGCAAGACTTCACCATCAACGACCCGGTGCTCACGCAGATAACTGCGGATGGCCCCAGCCGGAATCGCCGGAATCGCCGATTCAATCGATTCTATCCGTGCCGTTGGCTGCAATTTGACCATGCCGGGGCTGAGTTTCACCGTGCGACTGGCGTCCCCCCGGCTAACCACACTGACGCGGGTCTGACCGTCGATGGTAACCAGACCAATCACATCACCCGGAAAAATCAGGTGAGGATTGCTGATTTGCGGGTTCTGATACCAGATTTCCGGCCACTTCCAGGGGTTGTTGGTATAGCGAGCAGAAATATCCCAAAGGGTATCGCCTTTCACAACCACGTACTCCTGAGGTGCGTTCGGCAACAGCTGCAACGCCGAAACATTCGCCGTTACACAAATCAGCGCGGCAAACAGCAGGCGCTTGATGGTTTTGCTCATCCTCTATTCCCTTTATCATTCCGATACTAACGTTAATCGTATTCACCGGGGTGGTGGCAGGCTAAGCTGGACAGGTTAACACCAGCCCGTGCCGGAAGTTGCAACCGGGCAAGTTTAACAAGCCACCACCATCAAGTTCTATAAGCACAGTTGATCTATGGCCATTCTGGAAATACTTGAGTATCCCGACCCACGTTTGCGCACTGTCGCCGCGCCGGTCACACAGGTTGATGATCGTATCCGCTCGATCATCAACAATATGTTCGACACCATGTACGACGCACCAGGCATTGGTCTGGCTGCGACGCAGGTTAATGTCCACGAGCGCATCATTACGATTGATGTGAGCGAAGACAAGACCGAACCACTGGTGTTTATCAATCCTGAGATCCAGGTCCTCGAAGGGGAGCTGGAAACCATGCAGGAAGGTTGTCTGTCGGTGCCGGGGTTTTATGAAGATGTTACCCGCATCGAGCATTGCCTGGTCAAGGCGATCGACAAGGACGGCCAACCGTTCGAGCTGGAGTGTACCGGCCTGTTGGCGGTCTGTATCCAGCATGAAGTCGATCACCTCGAAGGCAAGCTGATGGTCGATTACATTTCGCCGCTGAAGCGTAATCGCATCAAGGACAAGCTGGAGAAAAAGCATAAGGCTGAAGCACGCCAGGGCAAACGCTGATGGCGCTGCGAATCGTCTTTGCCGGTACGCCGGATTTTGCCGCGACCCATCTGCACGCGCTGATCGCCAGCGAGCATGACATTGTTGGTGTTTACAGTCAGCCGGATCGTCCCGCCGGGCGGGGCAAAAAACTGCAGCCCAGCCCGGTCAAGCAGTTGGCACTGCAACACCACCTGCCGGTATTGCAGCCGCTGAACTTCAAGACGCCTGCTAGCGTCGAGCAGCTCGCCGCCTTAAACGCCGATGTGATGATTGTGGTTGCCTATGGCCTGATTCTGCCCAACGTCGTACTGGATACCCCGAAATACGGCTGTCTCAACGTCCATGCCTCCTTGCTACCACGCTGGCGCGGTGCCGCACCGATTCAGCGCTGCATCGAAGCGGGCGACAAACTCACGGGCATCACTATCATGCAGATGGATGTCGGCCTCGATACCGGCGACATGTTGAGCAAAGTCACCACCGGCATCCTCAGTGATGATACCGGCGGCAGCTTGCACGACCGACTGGCCGCCATGGGCCCGCCGGTGCTATTGGAAACGCTGCACCAACTCGAAGCCGGAACCCTGATGCCGGAAAAGCAGAATAACGCCCTCGCCAACTATGCCCACAAGCTGACCAAAGAAGAAGCGCTGATCGACTGGCAACAACCAGCGGATGAGCTGGCGCTAAGAGTGCGCGCCTTTAACCCTTTCCCGATGGCCTACACCCTGCTCGGTAGCGAGCGCATCCGGGTATTGGCGGCCACGTCACTGACGACCAACACATTGCAACCAGCAAATGGGGCAGAGGGTGCGGCAGAGGGTGCAGAGGCAGCCATGACACCGGCACCGCCTGGAAGCTCTGGCTCTGTTCCTGGAACCATCGTGACAGTCAGTCATGAAGGGCTGGACATCGCCTGTGCCGAAGGTCTGCTACGGTTGACCCGTGTGCAACTGGCAGGCAAAAAACCCATGAATGTGGCCGACATCATCAATGGTCAGCCGCAGCTGTTTCAACCCAACTACGTACTGGCATCCTCCCTTTGAGCCGAACTCACCCCCTGCTGTCTACGCCAACCCGTGATCCTCGCGCCTTGGCCGCTATTGGTCTGTATCTGGTCGAAGGCGGCCAGTCACTGAATACCTTGCTGCCAACGCTGGAAGGCCAGGTTGATGACGTCGATCGCGGTTTTCTGCGCGACTTGCTGTTGGGGAGTTGTCGTTATTATTTTCGCCTTAATGCCATCGCCAAAATATTGCTCAGCAATTCCTTCAACGATGAACAGGAAGTCATGCACTGCCTGCTGATCGTCGGCCTGTACCAGCTGGAAATCCAGCATAAGGCAGCCCATGCCGCAGTGCACGCCACCGTCGATGCCTGTGACGAACTGGGCCATGGCCAAGCCAGAGTGGTGATCAACGCCTGCCTGCGCCGCTATCAACGCGAACAACCGCTGCTGTCAGCGCAACTGGCCGACAACCCGGTGACCGCCACCAGCCACCCCAAGTGGCTGGTAAAAATGCTGACCAAAGCCTGGCCAGCACAATGGTCTGATATTCTGCACAACAACAACCAGCTGCCACCGCTCTGCTTGCGGGTAAACCGCCGCCACGCTGAACGCGACGCCTATTTAGCGCAACTGCAGGCACAAGGGATCGAGGCTCGCTCGGCACCGTTCTCCCATCAGGGGATTTATCTGCGCGACCGCTGTGATGTCACCACCCTGCCCGGCTTTGCCGACGGCGATGTCAGCGTGCAAGACGAAGCCGCCCAGCTGGCCGCCGAGTTGCTCGCACCCGAGGATGGCGAACGGATTCTGGATGCCTGCGCGGCTCCCGGTGGTAAAACCTGCCACCTGCTGGAACTGGCCGATATTAATCTGACCGCCGTCGATCTCGAACCCGGCCGCATGGTCAGAGTCGAAGAAAATCTTGCTCGTCTGAAGCTCTCCGCCCAACTCATCAGTGCCGACGTCGGCGACACAGATCGCTGGTGGGATGGCGAGCTGTTCGATGCCATCTTGCTGGACGCCCCCTGTTCCGCCACCGGCGTGATTCGTCGTCACCCGGATATCAAGCTGTTGCGGCGACGGGAAGATATTGACCCATTGGTCGAGCTGCAGGCGCAGCTGCTGGATGCCTGCTGGCGAATGCTGAAACCCGGTGGTCGACTGCTGTATGCCACTTGCTCAGTATTGCCACAGGAAAACAGCCAGCAAATTGAAGCCTTTGTACAACGGACGCAGATCAACATCGCAGGCGAAGCCCGTATTTTGCCACTGGACAAGCCATGGGGAACGGCCTGTAATGCCGGACGCCAGCTGTTCCCGACTGCGGACAGCACCGATGGCTTTTATCTGGCGTTGTTACACAAACAGGTGACAACCGCATCCGCCACTGAACATGGGGACTCTGTGTAGCCATGAAAATTATTATTCTGGGGGCTGGCCAGGTCGGCGGCACACTGGCTGAAAACCTTGCGGTTGAGCACAATGACATCACGGTGGTCGATACCGACCAGGTGCGGCTGCGCGAGCTGCAGGATCGTATCGACATTAAAACCGTTGCGGGCCATGGCTCTTACCCCTACGTTTTGCGCGAAGCCGGGGCTGACGATGCCGACATGCTGGTGGCCGTTACCAACTCCGATGAAACCAATATGGTGGCCTGCCAGGTGGCCTACTCGCTGTTCCGCACACCAACCAAAATCAGCCGGATTCGCTCCAGCGCTTATCTCAAGCAACCGGATCTGTTCCGCATTGATGCTTTCCCCATTGACGTACTGATTTCCCCGGAGCAAGTGGTTACCAACTACATCCGCCGCTTGCTGGAATACCCCGGTGCCTTGCAGGTACTCGATTTTGCCGACGAGCGGGTACAGCTGGTGGCCGTCAAAGCCTATTACGGCGGCCCGCTGGTGGGTCAGGCGATCCAGCAATTAAAAAGCCATTTGCCCGATGTTGATACCCGTGTGGCGGCCGTATTCCGGCGCGGCAAGGCGATTGAGCCGACCGGTGATACCGTCATCGAAGCCGATGACGAAGTGTTCTTTGTGGCTGCCAACGCTCATATCAAAAAAGTAATGGCAGAGCTGCGCCGCAGCGAAGATTCCTACAAGCGCATTATTATTGCCGGTGGTGGCAACATTGGTTATCGACTCGCACGGGCGCTGGAAAAGGATTACCACATCAAGCTGCTGGAACATGACCGGGCACGGGCACGGTTTCTCAGCGAAAACCTCAACCGCGCCGTCGTATTGATGGGCAGCGCCACCGACAAGGCGCTGCTGGAAGAAGAAAACATTGAGAATACCGATGTATTCTGCGCCCTCACCAACGATGACGAGGTCAATATCATGTCGTCGTTACTGGCCAAGCGGCTTGGTGCCCGCAAGGTAATGACCCTGATCAACAAGGCCGCCTATGTTGACCTGGTGCAGGGCGGCACCATTGACGTCGCCATCTCTCCCCAGCAGGCCACCATTGGCAGCCTGTTAACCCACGTCCGGCGTGGCGACGTGGTCAACGTCCACTCATTACGGCGCGGTGCCGCCGAAGCCATTGAAGCCATCGCCCATGGCGACAGCCTCTCTTCCAAGGTCGTGGGTAAGGCCATTCGTGAAATCCAGCTGCCACCAGGCACCACCATTGGTGCCATCGTGCGTGGTGAAGAAGTAATTATGGCGACCTCGGAAGTAGTCGTGGAGTCCGATGATCACGTCATCCTGTTCGTGATGGACAAACGTCATATTGCCGATGTGGAACGACTGTTCCAGGTTGGCCTGGGTTTCTTCTAATAACAGATGTAAGGCGAACCGGATTATGCATATCTCCGTGATTGCGCGGGTACTGGGTATCTTTCTGATGTTGTTCAGCCTGACCATGCTGCCCCCCATCCTGGTCTCTATATGGTTTCACGACGACGCGCTGCAAGCTTTTATCAGCGCTCTGGGTCTCACCTTCGGCCTGGGCTTCCTGTGCTGGTTGCCAGTACGGCATGTTCATCATGACCTGCGCACACGGGACGGATTTGTCATTACCGTGCTGTTCTGGATTGTGCTGGCGCTGTCGGGCTCGTTTCCGTTTATGTTGTCGGAAAATCCGGGGCTGAGCTTTACCGACGCCTTTTTTGAATCGCTGTCTGGCTGGACCACCACCGGGGCCACCATTATGACCGGGCTGGATGAACTGCCGAAAAGCATTCTCTGGTATCGCCAGCAGCTGCAGTGGCTGGGCGGTATGGGAATTATCGTGCTGGCGGTGGCGGTGCTGCCGATGCTCGGCATTGGTGGCATGCAGCTATTCCGGGCTGAAACCCCAGGGCCGTTAAAAGACTCGAAACTGACTCCGCGTATTACCGAAACAGCCAAGGCGCTTTGGTATATTTACCTCAGTCTGACCATCGCCTGTGCACTGGGTTACTGGCTCGCGGGCATGACGCCCTTTGATGCCATTGGTCACAGTTTCGCCACGGTTGCGATTGGTGGCTTTTCGACCCACGACGCCTCCATGGGCTACTTCGACAGCGCCACGATTGAGATGATTGCGGTATTTTTCATGCTGATTTCATCACTCAATTTTGCCCTGCATTTTTATGCCTGGCGCTATCATTCGCTGACCCATTTTCTCCGCGACTCCGAACTGAAGTTCTTTTTTGCCGTGATGGCGGGCGGTATTGGCCTGACCATTCCGGCGCTTTGGCTGACCAATACCTACGAGCTGCCAGAGGCCATTCGTTACGGCATTTTCGAAACCGTCTCGGTCGCCACGACGACTGGCTTCGCTACCGCCGACTTTTCCGTCTGGCCGATCTTCCTGCCGGTGCTGCTGTTTATGATGGCGTTTATTGGCGGCTGTGCCGGATCAACCGGCGGTGGCATGAAGGTGATTCGGGTGCTGCTGATTTTCAAGCAGGGCAATCGTGAAATTAATCGCCTGATTCACCCCAACGCCGTGATTCCGGTCAAGATTGGCCGCCAACCGGTTCCTGAGCGGGTACTGGAAGCGGTATGGGGATTTTTTGCCCTGTACGTGATGACCTACATGGTGATGATGCTGTTGTTACTGGCAACCGGACTTGACCATGTGACGGCTTTCTCTGCTGTCGGTGCCTGTCTTAACAACCTTGGGCCGGGGCTGGGCGAGGTCGCCACTCACTACGGTGATATCAGCGATGCCGCAAAGTGGATTTGTGCCCTGACCATGCTGCTCGGACGACTGGAAATTTTCACCTTGCTGGTGCTGATCAGCCCCGCGTTCTGGCGCGGCTGATCATTACCCTCGCCCGGCTGCCCGGCACCCAATCAAGGGACTCTGGCAGCCGCATACGGGCTGGGAATGCCGTCCGGCTGACGTTTGAAACGCTTGTAAGTCCACTGGTATTGCTCCGGGGCAGCGGCAACCACCTGCTCAACACTGCGATTCAGTGCCGCACAGGCGGCTTCAGCATTGTCGCTGTAAATCTCGGCGTCCGGTTCAATAAAGTGGATATCAAAGCCGCTGGCATCCGGTCGCCGCAGTGCATACGCCATCACGGCCCTGGCACCGGTACGCTGCAACAACTCGTAGGGCATACGCGGCGTCAGCGTCGGCACACCCATAAAGGGAACCATCACACCACTGCGACGCTGCGGCTCCTGATCCGGTAAAAAACCTGCGACGCCGCCTTTTTGCAAGGTCTTGAACAGAGATCTGACGCCACTGGCGGTGGTCGGCACCAGAACCGCTCCGCTTTTTTCCCGACGCCTGCGCATCCAGTCATCAAAATAGGAGTTTTTTGCTGGCTTGAACATAATGGTGAGCCGACAACGGTCACTGAGATAGGTATTTAACTGCTCCCAGTTACCGATATGCGGTGCCAGAATCAACAAGCCACGAGTATCGGCCAACGCTTCGTCCAATAGCTGCGGATTGTGCACTTGCCGTATCAGCCCAAGCACATCGGTGATCTCCTTACCCCAGAACACCCCCATTTCGGTGCCCACCATACCGTTGTGTCTCAAGGTATTCCGGAGCATCTGATTCCGCTCCTGCTCACTCAGGTGCGGGTATGTCAGCGCCAGATTAACCCGCGCAACTTCTCGCGCCCGTGTCCGCCGGATCCATAGCGACCAGCCCAGAATCCGGCCAATACGTTGCGCCATCCCCAGCGATAACAGCCCCAACAAGCGGACAAGGACAATCATCAAATATCCGGCAATCTGTTTCACGGATCCTCACTGATAGAAATTGAAAACCGCAGTGTACGACCTGTACTTTTACAGGCAAGTCTTATAGCAGCCAGCCTTTGCTACACTCTTTAAATCAACTACAGGGTGTTGCATGTCGTCTTCTAATCTTAACCTCAGCAATCAGCGTATTCTGGTCATTGATGATCTGGTGGATTCGCGCAGTATCATGAAACGCATGTTGACCGAGCTGGGGGCAGAGAGAATCGATACCGCAGTCGACGGTGATCAGGCCATCATGATGATCAACGACACCGATTACGATCTGGTGCTCTCTGATTATAATCTGGGCAGGGGCAAGGACGGCCAACAAGTGCTGGAAGAAGCCCGTTACACCAAACGTCTGCGGGCGCGTTCAATTTTCATCATGGTGACCGGAGAAAATGCCTCGGATATGGTCATGGGGGCACTGGAATATGAACCGGATTCCTACATCACCAAACCCATCACCCTAAAATCCCTCAGTCAGCGGCTTGGCCGCATCATGCAGGGGCGTCGCATCATGGCCAGCATGCATCAATTGATGGATGCCGGAAAAACCCAGGAAGCCATTGCTGAAGCAGAACGCCTGATCGCATCACAACCACGAATGATGACATTGGTCTCACGAGGGCTGGGGCCGTTGTACATCCATCAGGAAGAATACAACAACGCCATTCGGGTCTATTCCATGGTGTTAAACCAGCATTTTCACTCCTGGGCGCGGCTGGGTCAGGCCATCTGCATGCACAAACTGGGAGATTCCCTCAGCGCCCTGGCGCTCCTGAAAGAAACCCTCCGACGCCAACCCCGGCATGTGCAATGCTACGACTGGATGGCCCGTATCTACCTCTCGCTGGGCGACCAGGTCTATGCGCAGAAATTATTGGTCAAAGCGGTCGAGATTTCTCCCAGAGCGGTATTGCGACAGCGTGAACTCGGACAGCTGGCACTGCAAAACCAGGAGTGGCAAGTCGCCGCCAGCGCCTTTGAACAAGCGGTGCGGCTGGGACGCCATTCCTGTTACAAAAGTATCGATGCCTACCTCAACTACGCCGATGCCGCCCTGCCATTAATCGAATCAGACAAGGTGACATACAAGCGCCTCGGCGATAAAGTGCAGCGTGTACTGACAGATCTGCAACAGGACTTCAGCCAAAGCATCGCACTAAAATATGCGGGGGTACTGGCCCAAGCGCGTATCTGCCATGCAATGGGCTTGCTGGAACGTGGCTTACTGCGGCTGAATGCAGCAGAACACCTGTTCCGGGAGATGGAAGTACCCGATGCCGACGATGCCTTGTCGCTGACCTCAACCATGATTCAGTGCGGCGAACATGTACGGGCCGAAGACCTGCTCCGTACCGTCAAGGGCATGACTCTCAGCGCTGCCCAGCAAGCACGGGTTGAGCAGCAGGCCAATACCTTGAATGAAGCCGCTATCCGCCAGCACAGTGACCAGGTCAACGCCGAAGGCGTCAGCCTGTATGAACAGGGCGAGTACATGCGTGCCATGAAAGCGTTTGATGAAGCCGCCGACTACAGCGAAGCCGGAGTCAGCGTCTTGCTGAACGCCATTCAGGTACGGGTCAGCCTGATCAATCACAGCCCTTGCTCGCAAGATCAGCGCCGCCAACTGTTGTTTCAATGTCGGCCACTGTTTCAGCGTATTGGTACCGTTGGTCATACCGATGAACGATTTGAGCGCTTCCAGCGCCTGAAGAACAACTTTACCCGCTTGCTCCAGGAGCCAGCTTCATGAAATTTGATTACATGGTCGGTGCGGTCATCCACGACCTCAAAAACCAGCTACAAACCTTGCTGGCCTGTGAACAGGAAGCCCTGACTCACATTCCTGAGCGCTACCACGCCTATCTGAAACCGATTATGCAAAATACCAATCGCCTGCAAAACGATGCCATCCAGATGATGACGCTGTTTCGGATGGAAAAAGAACGCGATTTCCCGCTCGACGATGCCTGGCCCCACGATACCGCCCTTGACGCCATCGAATCGACCCAGTTGCAGTTCCCCAACATCCGCTTCGAGAACAACATCGACGAAGCCATTCAGGGGTTTTACAGCGAAGACCTGATTCATATGGCACTGGTCACCCTGATTACCAACAGCGCCCAGGCGGGTTCGACCCGCATTCGCCTCAGCGCCGCCATTGACAATGACAGCCTGATCTTTCGAGTCGAAGACAACGGCCACGGATTCGACCAGAGCGTGCTCAACGGCGAACAGATCACCACCAAAAACGGCGGCAGTGGCCTGGGTCTTTACCTGGTTGAAGAAATCGCCCGGCACCACGTCTTTGGCGACAGCCATGGCCGCATCCGCTGTGGCAACCTGCCCAAGGGGGGCGCTGACGTCAGCATTTACTTACCGCATTATTAGGGGCGTTTAGGGGCGTTCTCAATTATTTAACTCGCTAAACCGCACTCCTCATGCCTTGTTCTGAAACCAACTGGCTCTCAGCAGACCCGGTTTAATCATTGAGAACGCCCCCAAACACAATCCGGGCAGCGCAGGTCTGCCCGGCGCAGGCGCACCGATACTCGCCATCAAGTGACGCTCAACACCCCCTGCCCCCTGTTATCCCCCTTGACGGCTGCTATAATCCTGCGTCTTTCTATTTTTGCCTGATCTAAGCGGGCAGATCGAACCGCCAAAGGGTTATTGCTGTGAGCCAGAGTCGTCATAACGTCAAAACCTTTCAGGGTCTGATTGCCACCCTGCAAGAATACTGGTCCGATCAGGGCTGTGTTATCAACCAGCCACTGGATCTCGAAGTCGGTGCCGGTACTTTCCATGTACACACCTTTCTGCGCGCCATTGGCCCGGAAAACTGGAACTCGGCCTACGTCCAGCCCAGCCGTCGTCCCACCGATGGCCGTTATGGTGAAAACCCCAATCGTCTGCAGCACTACTACCAGTTTCAGGTGGTGATGAAGCCCAACCCGGCTGACTTTCAGGAAAAATACCTGGATTCCCTCAAGGCGCTGGGGATTGACCCGCTGGTGCATGACATCCGCTTTGTCGAAGACAACTGGGAATCCCCCACTCTGGGTGCCTGGGGTCTGGGTTGGGAAGTGTGGCTCAACGGGATGGAAGTGACCCAGTTCACCTACTTCCAGCAGGCCGGTGGGCTCGAATGTTATCCGGTCACGGGGGAGATCACCTACGGCCTCGAACGCATTGCCATGTACCTGCAAGAAGTCGATTCCGTTTACGACCTGGTCTGGACTTACGGCCCGGATGGCAAGGCCGTGACCTATGGCGACGTGTTCCACCAGAACGAAGTCGAGCAATCCGCTTACAACTTCGAACACGCCGATGTCGATTTCCTTTTCACCGCGTTTAACCAGTATGAAAAAGACTGTATCCGGCTGATCGACGTTGGCTTGCCGCTGCCCGCCTATGAGCAAGTATTAAAAGCCTCGCACACCTTCAATATGCTGGATGCCCGTGGCGCTATTTCGGTCACCGAGCGTCAAGGCTATATCCTGCGTGTCCGTACTCTGGCCCGTGCCGTCGCGCATGCCTATTTTAACAGTCGGGCCGAAAAAGGTTTCCCGTTGGCTGACGCAGGCCCACGGGCAGAAGTATTGGCCAAATATGAAGACGACAAGGCCCAGGCCGCAGAAAAAGCCGCCAAAACTGCTGCGAAAGCCGCAGAGAAAGCCGCTGCCAAGCAAGCCCAGGAGAAAAAATAATGAGCACCCGTGATTTTCTGGTCGAACTGGGTACCGAAGAACTGCCGCCAATGGCACTCAAAACCCTGTCTGAAGCCTTTGCCAATGGCATTGTCAGTGGCCTGAAAGACGCCGGACTGGACGCCAGTGACGTCGAGATATTTGCCGCACCGCGCCGGATGGCGGTACGTCTTGCCGAGCTGGCCGAAAAACAGGCCGACCAACAAGAAACCCTCTACGGCCCACCGGCCAAAATTGCCTACGATGCCGATGGCAACCTCACCAAAGCCGCTGCCGGTTTTGCCGCCCGTGCCGGAGTCGATGCCAGCGAATTGCAAACCGCGCCTGAATCAGCCGGTAAAAGCGCAGGCAAGCTGATGATTCAGCGCACCATTTTGGGTAAAGACACCGTTGAGCTGCTGCCTGCCATCGTCCAGACCAGCCTCGACAAACTGCCCATTCCCAAGCGCATGCGTTGGGGTGCCTCACGGGTTGAATTCGTACGCCCGGTACAGTGGTTGGTCATGCTGTTTGGTAACGACGTGGTTGACGGCGAAGTCCTCACCCTGCAAGCCGGAAATACCTCCCGTGGCCACCGTTTCCACGCGCCCGGTGATGTGACCATTCACTCACCGGCTGAGTACGAAAGCGCCTTGCGAGCGGCCTACGTGATGGCCAGCTTTGCCGAACGCTCCGAGCTGATTGCCACACAAGTCAAAGCCGCAGGTGAAAAACTCGGCGGCGAAGCGGTGATCAGCGACGATTTGCTGGAAGAAGTCACCGCCCTCAACGAGTGGCCGGTAGCGCTCTCTGGTTCCTTCGACGAGAGCTTCCTCACCGTGCCCGCCGAAGCGCTGGTGTCATCCATGAAAGAACACCAGAAATACTTCCATGTGATGAAAGACGGTCAGCTGCTGAACAACTTCATCACCGTCGCCAACATCGAGTCGAAAGATCCGGCCCAGGTGATTTCCGGTAACGAAAAAGTGATTCGTCCACGTCTGGCCGATGCCAAATTTTTCTGGGATACCGACCGCAAGCAGCCACTGGAAAGCCGCTTTGCCAAGCTCGAAAACGTCGTCTGGGTCAACACCCTTGGCTCCATTGCCGACAAGGCTCGTCGCATCTCCACCCTGGGGCAAAAAATAGCCCGCGTTATGAACGCCGATACCGCACTGGTGGAACGTGCCGCCAGGCTGTGCAAAAACGACCTGGTCTCCAACATGGTGTTCGAGTTCACCGACCTGCAAGGGCTGGCGGGTAAATACTATGCGGAACACGACGGCGAACACGCCGACGTCGCAGCGGCCATGATCGAACAATACATGCCTGCCTTCGCCGGTGATGAACTGCCAGCCAGCGCCACTGGCACCGCCATTGCACTGGCCGATCGACTCGATTCACTGGTGGGCCTGTTTGGCATTGGCCAGTTGCCAACCGGCTCCAAAGACCCGTTTGCGCTGCGGCGGGCCTCACTGGGCGTGCTGCGCATTCTGGTGGAAAAGCAGATCAACATCGACCTGTCGGAACTGCTCGACTGGGCACTCAATAACAGCTGGGCCATTGAACTGAAAGCTGAGACCAAGGCCACCCTGACCGAGTACCTGCTGGATCGCTTCAGCGCCTGGTATCAGGACGCCAATATTCCTGCCGAGGTCTTTCAGTCTGTCCGCGCCCTCGGCATTACCCACCCACTCGACATCGACCGTCGAGTCAAAGCGGTACACGCCTTCAGCCAGCTGGAATCTGCGGCAGCACTGGCGGCGGCCAACAAGCGGGTGGCCAATATTCTGGCCAAAAACAACGGCGACCAGGTCACCGCAAGCGTTGATGCCGCGCTGCTGCAACAGGCGCAGGAAAAAGCCCTGTTCGAAGAAATGACCGGCCTCGCCGACCTGACCTCGCCACTACTGGCCAGAGGCGACTATCAAGGCGCATTAAATGCACTGTCGCAACTGCGCAACGTCGTGGACGAGTTCTTCGACAACGTTATGGTCATGGCTGACGACGACGCGATTAAAAACAACCGGCTGGCGCTGTTGAAACAGCTGCGCGCCATGTTTGTTGGTATCGCCGATATCGGCTTGCTGCAGGGCTGATACACTGTTTAGCGCCGCTTTCACGCGGTGCTGCCCAAATAAACGCCCGGCCAGTCCGGGCGTTATAGTGCTTGAGCCTTGCGCCCCATCTGTCTCAGGTCATTCCAAGATCAATAACCAACGCTCGCTATCGGCGCTAGTGCCTTCCGGATCAGGCAATTTCTGGCGGCCAGACAACCAGCGCGGCGCGAACAAACGACAGGCCGACGCCGTGGTCACCGCCAGCATCAAATGATCAAACCTCCGGCTCCAGCAGATAGAGCCGGAGTGGTGAAAACTCGCAGCTTTCTCCAACCTACTGGCTGCTGATGCTTCCCCGCCGTCAGTCGCGACAAGCAGTAATCTCATCTTGCCAAACTCCGCCAGATCAATGCCCCGGCCTTGCTGCTTTACCCCACTTTCATAACAGCACCACCAGCGATACCACTCTCTCAGCCGTTGCGCCTCAGGCAGTACCTGCCAGCGCTGTTGCAGTGCTGGCGAGCCGTACGATTCCACCATATCGGCCAGCGCTGCTCGGGGTTTGATCTGTTCGATATCAACCCCGACCGGGCCTACCGCAATTGCACAGGCAAACCAGTCACCGCTGTGTGACAACGACACACCGATGTGTTGATAACCATCATTCGAGAGCCACAAGCGACCGCTGTCACGCTGCTCCACCTGCCACTGCAGTGGTGTTCCACCAAGATATTCACTCAAAGCCAGCCGCAACAGGTAATGACCATATAAAAAACTCTGCTGTCGACGTACAGCCCCCAGTTGCTGCAAACGCCGCTGTTCCGATGGCGTTAGCCAGTCGTGGGGGGAAGGAGGTGAAATAGCTGATGATTCAGCCAACAGCAGCCAACAGGGTGCAGAATCGGGGTTAGCAGTCATGACCTTATTTGTCGAAAAAATAGTCGAATGGATGGTTTGCGCCAGTCACGGCGCTTGCCTGACGATGTTTGGCCAGTACAATACGCGGCCAATTATATGGATGAGAGTGTTCCGTGTCTGGTATCAATTTCAGCATCAGGGATTGGGCAGTCTGGATGCCAGCAGAAGCCGCCGATGAGCAACCGCATCGGCTTGATACGCTGGCGCTGGGGCTGATTCCTGCAATGATGCGTCGGCGTCTCGGCGAGCAAGGCAAGCTGGTAGTGTCGGTTTGCTCGGCACTGGTTGAGCACCAGCCGGTGATGCCGATGGTGTTCTGCAGCCGTCACGGGGAAATCCGCCGCTCGATTGAACTGCTGTCCGCATTGATTGCCGGTGAACCGGCCTCTCCCATGGCTTTCAGCCTGTCGGTACACAATGCGGTGAGTGGCATGTTGTCGATTGCGACCGGTAATACATCCAATATCAGTGCCATCGCCGCCGGGCCGGATAGCTTCGTCAACGCGCTGACCGAAGCCGCCATGATGCTGGCCGATTCTGGCACCGACACGGTACTCTGTGTGGTTCACGATCTGCCACTGCCCGAGCTGTATCAGGGCAGCTGCATGGATCCACCCGCACCCTACGCCATCGCCATGTTGCTGGAGCAACCTGGCGCGCACTCCTATCGTATCGACTTTACTGCCGGATCAGGCCAGACACGTCCAATATTGGCACAGCTGGCGGATGTCTGTGCGCTCCTGAGCGGGAAAATATCCTGCTTGCCACTCGCCTCCGCCGCGATTGAATGCCAGCAGGCGCAACCATGATGCCTTGGCTGAGCCGCCTTTGGCGCACCCTGGCAACGGCGTTTTGCTTTGCCATGTTTGGCATCGGGGGAGTGCTGATTGCGCTGCTGGTCAGCCCCTTGCTGCTGTTGCTGGTACGCAACCGCCAACAGCGCCAGTGCCTTGGCAAACGATTGGTCAGCAACGCCATGTATGCCTTTATTGTGCTGATGCGGGTGACTGGCGTCATGACTTATCGTGTCCGTAATGTCGAGTGGTTACAGCAGACCGGACAACTGATTCTGGCGAATCATCCGTCTCTGATTGATACCATTTTCCTGATTGCCTTTGCCCGCAACGCGGACTGTGTGGTGAAAGGCAAGCTGCTGCGAAATCCGTTTACCTGGGGGCCCATCAAGTTGACCGGATATATTGCCAACAGTACACCGGAGCAGGTCATCGAGGCCGCCGGCGAATCCTTCCGCCGTGGTAATAACCTGATTCTGTTTCCGGAAGGCACCCGTACTGTCGCTGGCCAACCGGTGGTACTGAAACGCGGTGCGGCCAATATCGCCATCAAGACCGCCACGGATATCCGCCCGGTATTGATCCGTTGCGAGCCAGTGGCACTGACCAAAGAGATCAAATGGTATCAGGTACCGCCACGCAAGGTCTGTATGACCCTCGACGTCCAGCCGCTGCTTTCGGTCAGCCAGTACATCAACTCGGACAATCCCTCCATGGCCGCCCGCGCACTGACCTGCGACCTGGAACACTTTTTTAACGCGGCGGTATACACTGCGCCCTCCGGGGCTACAGCAGCAGTTCAAGCCAATACCGCTCTCCAACACGTAAAGTAGGACGCTCTCTTCATGAACAGAGAAGAAATTACCAGTCACATAACCCGCGTTATGTGTGAGCTGTTTGGACTCCAGCAAGATGCAATCACCATGGACGCCAGACTCTACGAAGACCTGGATATCGACAGCATTGATGCGGTCGACCTGGTGGTGGAAATGAAACGCATCACCGGCAAGAAAATCAATCCGGAAGACTTCAAGGCCGTCCGCACCGTGGGTGACGTAGTAGACGCAGTTGAAGGCCTGTTCGGACACTGACTGATGGTGACGATGCGAGCCTGGGCATGAAGCTGTTCTTCACCATCAGCATGGTTGTACTGTCGGTCTGTTATCCGCTAGCGGTATATTTTGGCCTGCAGTATTTCAGCAGCCGTTATCTGGCGTTGTTATTACTGACGCTAGGTATCGCCCGCAGCCTGACCAACGAAACAGCCAGCAGCGCTGGTCGCTGGATGATGGTGGCCATGCTGGTGCTGTTGGCGGGCTGGACCTGGCTGGCGGATTCCGACCTCGGACTCAAGCTTTATCCGGTGCTGATCAGCCTGAATCTGCTGCTGTATTTTGGCTGGAGCCTGCGTGGCCCGCAAACCGTGGTCGAACGTCTGGCGCGCCTGCAAGACCCCGAGCTGCCCGCCAGCGCGGTGGCCTACACCCGCCAGGTTACCAAGGTCTGGTGCGGATTTTTTCTGGTCAATGGCAGTATCGCCCTCTGGACAGTCGTCGATGGCAACGATGAAATCTGGACGCTTTATAACGGACTGATTTCCTATCTGCTGATGGGAACACTCATGGCGGCTGAACTGCTGGTTCGCCGCCACGTAAAACGGACACAACATGGTTGATTCTTTTTTGCGCTTCGAGCAGCGCTTTTACCTCCCCGCACACCCGGAGCAGTGTCTGTTTACCGGCCCCGATGGCCAACACAGCGTCGCTGACTGGCTGCAGCGGGTGGCCGACTGGCAGGTGACACTTGATCGGGTAGTGGCACAACAGCCCGGCTTCCGCCGTTGTGCGGTGTACCACAACGACCTGGCCGAATTCAGCGCGATTCTGATGGCGCTCTGGAGTCGGGGCCTGGTTGCCTGCGTGCCAGGCGCCAATACGCCGGGCACCAGCACGGCGCTGTCCCCCCTGGTCGACGCCTTTGCCGGTGAATTTGGCGACAGCGCCAAACCCTTGCTGGAAGCCACTGCTGGTTTGGGCCAGCAACCACTGCAGGCCTTGTCCGAAGCGCTGGATTATTCATCCGTATTATTGGAAATTTTCACCTCCGGCTCTTCTGGTGAACCCCAGGCCATTCCCAAAACCTTGCGCCAGATGGCCGCCGAAGTGACCGTTATTGAGGGCTTGTGGGGCGCTCTGATGCAGCGCCATTGCGCCCTTGGCACGGTCAGCCATCATCATATCTACGGCATTCTCTATCGGCTGTTATGGCCACTGGCCAGCGGTCTGCCCATGTGGACCCATACCTGTGCCTTTATCGAAGACGTCGCTGCCGCTATTACGATCTGTGGCGACTGTTTTATGGTCAGCAGCCCAACCCATCTGTCGCGCTTGCCGGACGCTTTTGACTGGCAACCGATCCGCCAGCATTGCACCTTGGTGTTAAGCTCGGGCGCACCGCTGCCCGCCAGCGCCAGCCTGGCAACCCATGCTGCGATCGGCGTTGATGTTGCCGAAATTTTTGGCAGCTCCGAAACCGGCGGTATCGCCTGGCGACGCCAGCATAATCCGGCACATACCCAGTGGACACCCGTGCCCGGCGTTGACGTCAGGGTCGATGCCGACAGCCAGTGCTTGCAGATTCGCTCGCCTTATCTGCAACAGGATGACTGGTACGCCACCAGCGACCGGGTAGAAATCGGCCCGGATCAGAGTTTTACCCTGATCGGCCGGGTCGACAAGATCGTCAAGGTCGAAGGCAAGCGCCTGTCGCTGACGGCGATGGACAACCAGCTGTTTACCCATCCGCTGATCAGCGCCGCCCGCTCGCTGGTGCTGCAATCCCGGCGCGTCGAAGTGGCGGCAGTGATCTGCCTGTCTGCTGCAGGTCTGGCCTATCTGGAGACGCAAGGTCGCAAGGCCTTGATTGATACCCTCCGCCATCATCTGCTCGACCATGTTGAGCGACCGCTGCTGCCACGGCGCTGGCGTATTGTGCTGGCGCTGCCATGCAACTCCCAGGGGAAAACCCTGCAACAGGATCTGCTTGAGCTGTTTGCCAGCCGCCCCGACCAGCCGGTTATTTTGACCGAACGGTTGCACCACGATGCACTGACGCTGGATCTGCAGATACCGGCCGACCTGCAATATTTTGTTGGTCATTTTCCCCGGCATCCGATTCTGCCGGGCGTTGTCCAGATCGACTGGGCCAGCCGCTTTGGCCGCCATTATCTGGCAGTGCAGGGCGCATTTTGCGGTATGAAAAATATCAAATTTGTTAACCCGATCCTGCCTGGTGATCACATTACCCTGACCCTGTCGCTCAAGAACCGGGACGACAGTGGCGATGTTGCTTTCGCTTATCGTCAGGGTGACAAGATCAACGCCAGTGGTGTGATCAGCTTTGCTGGCTCGACTGCGACTTAACAACAAGGACAGGCCGTACTGACTATGGTTACCTTTAATGGCTCACGCCTGACGATTGAAAACATCTGTGCTATTGCCCGGCAAAACAGCCCGGTCGAGCTGGATCAGGCGCTGGAATTCCGCCAGCGGATCCAGCGTGGCAGCCAGTTCCTCGACCGGCTGCTGGCCGAAGACGGTGAAATTTACGGGGTCACCACCGGTTATGGCGACAGCTGTACTGTCACGATTCCACCGGAGCTGGTGGCCGAGCTGCCCAGACACCTGTACACCTTTCACGGCTGTGGCATGGGCGCGATACTGCCGCTTGAAAGCGGTCGGGCGGTACTGGCAACCCGGCTGGCATCCCTGTGCCGGGGCTTTTCAGGAGTATCCATTGAGCTGCTGGAGCAACTCGAACGGCTGTTACACAATGACATTGTGCCGCTGATTCCGGAAGAAGGTTCCGTCGGTGCCAGCGGCGACCTGACGCCGTTGTCCTACGTAGCGGCAGTCCTCTGTGGCGAACGTGAAGTCTATTATCAGGGCGAAGTACGACCAACCGCCGAGGTATTTGCCGAACGGGCTATCCAGCCGCTGACATTACGGCCGAAAGAAGGTCTGGCGATTATGAACGGCACCGCCGTCATGACCGCCCTGGCCTGTCAGGCGTTCAGTCGTGCCCGTTATCTGGAAGCCGTGGCGACGCGGATTACCGCGCTGGCGACCATTGCCGCCAAAGGCAACGCCCACCATTACAATGACATTCTGTTCAGCGCCAAGCCTCACCCTGGCCCGCAAAAGGTCGCCCGCTGGCTACGGGGCGATCTGGAAGCCGGTACGCCACCCCGCAACCCGGATCGCCTGCAAGACCGTTACTCGCTGCGCTGTGCCCCGCACGTGATTGGCGTGTTAAGCGAGACTCTGGACTGGAACCGCAGCCTGATCGAAAACGAGCTCAACAGCGCCAACGACAACCCCATCATTGACGGCGACAACGAGCTGGTATTACACGGCGGCCACTTCTACGGTGGCCATATCGCCATGGCGATGGACACCCTCAAAACCGCCGTCGCCAATATTGCCGATTTGCTCGACCGTCAATTGGCAATGCTGGTCGATACCAAGTTTAACCACGGTTTGCCTGCCAATCTGTCCGGTGCGGAAGGCCCACGCCAGGCCATCAGCCACGGCTTCAAGGCGGTGCAAATTGGTGTCTCCGCCTGGACCGCCGAAGCACTCAAGCACACCATGCCGGCCAGCGTGTTCTCACGCTCGACCGAATGCCATAACCAGGACAAGGTCAGCATGGGCACCATCGCCGCGCGCGACTGCCTGCGGGTATTACAGCTGACCGAGCAAGCGGCGGCAGCCTGTTTGATCGCTGCCGTACAGGGGCTGGAATTGCGTATTCGGGCTGGAGAGGTCAACACAGACAGCCTGTCTGCCAGTATCAGCGCGACGATAGATGCCGTACGCTCAGTCAGTCCCTTGCTGCTGGAAGACCGCGCACTGGAACAGGAACTGCGCGACATGGTATGCGCCCTGCAACAACAGCGCTGGCCGCTGTACGAGAGTCGCTCATGATCCGTGCTGCCGTTGATATTCAGGTGCCGTTCCACGACGTCGATATGATGAACGTGGTCTGGCACGGCCATTACGCCAAGTATCTGGAAATTGCCCGTTGTGCGCTGCTCGACAAGATCGGCTACAACTACACCGAAATGAAAGCCTCCGGCTACGCCTGGCCGGTGATCGACCTGCATATTCGCTACCCTGGCCCGGCCTGCTTTGACGAAACCATCACGGTCACTGCAACGCTGACCGAGTGGGTCAACTGCCTCAAGATTGGTTATGAAATCCGCAATAAAGCCAGTGGCAAACGCCTGACCAAAGCCACCACCACCATGGTGGCCGTCGATATGGCGACCCAAACCATGTGTTTTGAATCTCCTCAGGTCATGATCGACAAGGTAACCGCCCACTTATGATTCGTTCGCCTCGCATTCTGGCCTGCCTGGTGCTGCTGGGTGCCATCGCCACCAGTCACAGCCAGGCGCAATCGCTCAGCCAGGCCGACCTTGCCCGTATTCTGACACCCACCGATGAATTGCAGGGCCAGTTTGAGCAGGACAAATACCTGACCATTCTGCCGCGCCCATTACACTCCAGTGGCCAGTTCCACTATCAGCGCCAGCAAGGTCTTGAATGGATAATCGAACAACCGATAGCCAGCAAAGTGATGATCAGCGAGCACGGTATCTCCCAAACCCAGGGTGGTGAAGTGGTCTGGCAAAGTGATGCCAACAGCGCCCAGACGGCCACCGTAGCCAACCTGCTGGCGGCGATTTTTGCCGGTGATCTGGCCACCTTGCAAGCCACCTTTGCCATCACGGGTACCCAGGTCAGCGAAACCAATGGCTGGGATTTACAGCTGACCCCCAAAAGCGATGTCTTGATGTCGTTTTTTTCCCGCATCGATATGACCGGCACCACCCACCTGCAAGGTCTGACCTTGCACGAGCCAAAAGGCGACCGGACCGAAATCCGCCTGGAGGTCAGCGGCGATGCCAGCGCAGCTGAATAAGCCACTGCATCCGGCATCGTACCGACCGTTACTGGCCTGGTTACTGCTGATGGCCGTGGCCATCGTGATACTGGCCTGGCAGTTCCACCGTGGCATACAGTTCGATACCAGTATCCTGTCGTTACTGCCCGATGAGCACAACAGTGCTGCTGAATCCTTCGCCAACAACCGCATCGCCAGCAATGCCTCACAACGGCTGATCCTGCTGGTATCCGGTGAGCGGGCCAGCAGTCTTGTCGCAGCGGAGCAATTACAAACAGCATTACAAGACTCCGGCCTGTTTGCCCGCGTTGAAGGCAAAACCGACGCCACTCAGCTCAGCCAGCTGCTTGATCAACTGTCCGACTGGCGTTACTACCATCTGACCGCCGTCGATCGTGCCAAATTGCAACAATCACACCAAGTGCAAGAGTCCAGCCTGTTGCAAGAACCCAGCCTATTGGTGAGTGCGGCCATCAGCCGCCTGTACTCACCGCTGGGAGGCGCGCTGACCCGGCATCTGGTCGACGATCCACTGCAACTGCTGGATCACTGGCGCGAGCAAGCCTTACCGAATCAGGGCATCAGCCTGCAAGACGACTGGCCCACCCGTGTTGAACCAACGCCAATGGGCCAGCACTGGCACCGGATTGTGCTGGCAGAGCTGAATGGCAGCCCGTTTGACATGGGTTACCAGCGTCAGCTCAGTGAGTTGCTCCAGCGGCTGAACAATACGATTCATGGCCTCAGTTATACCGGTCTGATTGTTCATGCCACCTACGGTGCCAATCAGGCGCAACATGAAATCTCGACCATCGGCGTGGTGTCATTGCTGGGGATTGTGCTGTTGATGCTGCTGGTGTTCCGGCGTCCATCCTATTTGCTGCTGGTGTTTATGCCACTGCTGTTTGGTTGCCTGCTGGCCATGGCCACCTGCCTGCTGATATTTGACCGGGTGCATATAATCACCCTGGCGTTTGGTGCCAGCCTGGTCGGCGTTGCCATCGACTATTCGCTACATTTTCTTTGTCATCGGCTGGAGCAACCAATACCAACGCCTGGCACAGCCGCCGCCCGCGACCCGGTTACCGGTGCCATTACCCTCGGCATGCTCTCCAGCGTCCTGGCCTACCTGGCACAGGCCGCAGCCCCCTTTCCCGGTTTGCAGCAAATGGCGGTCTTTTCCGCCGCCGGGCTGGTAGGCGCTTGGCTAACGGTGATGGGGCTGCTGCCCTGGCTGACCCGACGCATGCCAGCCAACCCGGATTTGAGCTGGTTGCTGCACCGGCTGGCCGCCATTCGCAGCCATTGGCCCCGTATTCATCAACCCGGAGTCGCCATACTGCTGACGCTGCTTGCCTTGCTGGCGCTGTGGCAGCTGCCCAAATTAGCGTTTGACGACAGCCTGGTTAGGTTACAAACCTCGCCCGTCAGCCTGCTACAAAACGACCAGCGTATTAATCAGCTCGCGGGCGGTGCTTCGTGGGCCAGATACCTGCTGCTATCCGGTGACTCCGCCGAACAATTACTGCAGCACAGCGACGCCCTGCGTGACCCGCTTGAGCAACTGCTCAGTCGGAATCCTGGCCTGCACTACCACAGCGTCAGCCAGCAACTGGCATCACAGCAACAACAACGGGCGGACTACCAGCAGCAGGCGACTACCGTCTATGCCAGCGGCGGCCTGCTAGAGCAGTTTGCCAAGCAGTTGGGGGCCGTTGAAATCAGCCGTTCTGCGCGGGCGGATTTTGCCAACCGCGCCAACCTGCCGATCACTCCAGAACACTGGCTGGCCTCAGCCTTCAGTGCCAGCAGCCGGCATTTGTGGCTGGGAGAATTCGGCGGGCGCTTTTATGCCGCGGTGAATTTTTCCGGCACGGTGCCCGCCAACCTGGTCGAGCAGCTGCAACCACTGCTGCAAGATGCCCATCGCTCTGACTGGCTGCAGCTGGTGGATCGCCCGGCGGCCATTGGCAAGGTGCTGAATCACTACCGCCATAACATGGGCTGGTGGCTCGCCGCCGCGTATGCCGCCGTACTGCTCTTGCTGGCGCTGCGCTACCGTCTGACGGCCTGGCGTATTCTGGCCGGACCGGCGCTGGCCAGCGTGCTGACGCTGAATCTGCTGGCGCTGCTGGGTATGCAGCTGACGCTGTTTAACCTGCTGGCGCTGCTGCTGGTACTGGGTATTGGTATGGATGCCGGCATCTTCCTGCTCAACAGTCGTAACAGTCTCTACACCTGGCTGGCGGTAGCGATGTCAGCACTCACTACCTTGCTGGCCTTTGGCTTGCTGGCACTGTCGCAAACTCCAGTGCTGATGTATTTTGGCGCAACCGTGCTGTGCGGGGTCATTCTGGTGTGGTTGTTAACCCCGGTATTTACCCTGGAAGATCAGCATGCCTAACCTCATGCAGCGGATGTTGAAGCCACTGGCGCTACTCTCGCTGACCTGTTTGGTGCTGTTGTCTGGCTGCAGCTTGCTGACGTTCCGCCCCGACCGCTTGCAGCCGCCGTTGTTACCACCGGCCGATTTCCCCTTCAACGGCCAGTTTACCCAGGTGGTAAGCGCTGACGATGAACCAGCCAAAGCCATGCTGGCCAGCTGGTCGGTACAGCAAGGTGTGCTGGTGCTGGTGGCGCTGACGGCCACCGGGCAGGAGTTGCTGCGCGTTCGTTACGACGGTCAGCAACTGGAGGAAAAACGCTCACCGCTGCTGCCGCAACAGCTCCAAGCACATACCATACTGGCGCAGATTCAGCTGGCCTACTGGCCACTGGCCAGCATTCGTACCACCCTGGCCGGAACCGGCTGGTCGTTACAGGCGCTGCCAGGTGTGCGCCGCTTATATTATGATGCGCACCTGGTGTATGAATTCAAGGCGGTAACGGCGCAGTCCGAAGCCGCTGACAGCTTCTGGACACCGCTGCTGATCGAGATACCTGACCTGCAGCAGCGGATCAGAATTGACACTCTGGAAATGGATAAGTAGTCATGCAGGATATTCCCGTTTATTTGAATCACCTGGGAATCGTCTGCTCCCTTGGACGTGGTGCCGAGCAGGTCTGGCAAACCCTGCAACAGCCGGATGCCGAACCGCTGACACTGGCCGATGAATGGATGTCGACACCGGTATACGTAGGTCAGGTCAAGGCTGAGCTGCCCCCGCTGGCGCAATTTGCAGCCGAGCGCCAGTCCCGCAATAACCAGCTACTGATGTCTGCCTGGCAACAGCTTCAGGTCGCTTTTGCAGCCATGCGCCAAGGCATTGCCGCCGAACGTATTGGCATTGTGCTGGGCAGCAGCACCAGTGGTATCGCGGAAGCCTTCAGCACCGTGCAAGGCTGGGTTAACCACCAGCAACCCGCCACTGCCACGCGTTATGCCATTCAGGAAATGTCTGCCCCGGCACTTTCGCTGGCGGACTGGAGCGGTGCCAAAGGGCCAACTTATGTAGTATCAACTGCTTGCTCCTCCGGTGCCAAGGCGCTGGCCAGCGCCCGCCGCCTGATTCAGCAAGATGTCTGTGATCTGGTGATTGCCGGTGGCGTTGATTCACTGGCGGCCATGACGCTTAACGGTTTTGGGGCGCTGGAATCCCTGGCAACGGCGGTGTGTGCCCCGTTCAGTGCCCATCGCGACGGTATCAATATCGGCGAAGGGGCGGCCTTGTTTATCATGAGCAAAGAACCGGCGGCGGTGGCTCTGGCGGGGGTCGGTGAATCATCTGACGCCCATCATATTTCTGCCCCGCACCCGCAAGGCGCGGGGGCCATCGCCGCCATGAGTCAGGCGCTGCAACAACGCCAGTTGAATCCCGAACAGGTGTCCTATATCAACCTGCATGGCACGGCTACCGAGCAAAATGACCGCATGGAAAGCCAGGCGGTATTCCGCCTGTTTGGCGACCGGGTAGCGGCATCTTCAACCAAGGCTTTGACTGGCCATACGCTGGGGGCTGCCGGTGCCATTGAAGCGGCGTTCTGCTGGCTGACGATGCAACAGGATGGCCGTTTACCGCCGCATCGCTGGGACGGGGTGCCTGATCCGGCACTGGCGCCGCTCCGCCTCGTTACGGCGGGTTTGAAACTGGATCATCCACCGGTCTTTACCCTGAGCAACTCATTTGCTTTTGGTGGCAACAATATTTCCCTGTTATTCGAGCGTATTTATGGCGATTGATCCGACCCCTGCCTTCACCGTCGAGGAGCTGGTTCCCCATCGCGGCGAAATGAGCCTGCTGGATCGTATTCTGGCGTATGACGCCGACAGCCTCTGTGCCGAGGTCGTGATTCAGCCGCAGTCCTCTTTTTGTGGCCCCGACGGCGTACCGGGCTGGGTCGGCATTGAGTATATGGCCCAGGCCATTGCCGCCTGGGCAGGCACTGCCGCCAAACAGGAGGGTGCTGCCGTACGGGTTGGTTTTCTGTTGGGCAGCCGCCGCTTCAGCAGCAGTTGCAGCTGTTTTCCGGTGGGTGCGCGGCTGCACATCCAGGTGGAACGTTTATTACAGGACAGCAGCGGATTGGGCTCATTTGACTGCAGCATCCGCTTTGACCAGGAACAGCAGCAAGCGCGGCTGAACGTATTTCAGCCCCAAGACGTCAGCAATTTTATGGAATCTGTCAAAGGACAACACAATGTCTGAATCCAGCACTGTATTTATTACCGGCTCCAGCCGTGGCATCGGCAAGGCCATCGCCCTGCGGCTGGCCCGCGAGGGCTTCGATATTGTGGTGCATTGCCGCAGTAATCGCGCCGAAGCGGAACAGGTGCAGCAGCAGATTCTCACCATCGGCCGCCAGGCACGGATACTGCAATTTGATATTGCCGATCGCAGTCGCTGCCGTGACATTTTGCTGGCGGATATCGAAGCCCACGGCACCTATTACGGTATTGTCTGCAACGCTGGCCTGACCCGCGACAATGCCTTTCCAGCCATGTCCGAAGACGACTGGGACACCGTGATTCACACCAATCTGGATGGTTTTTTCAACGTGGTGCAGCCGTTAACCATGCCGATGGTACGGCGGCGCAAGCCGGGCCGAATTGTGGCCATGTCATCGATATCCGGTATTACCGGCAACCGCGGCCAAGTGAACTATTCCGCTTCCAAAGCCGGTCTGATTGGTGCCTGCAAGGCGCTGGCGGTCGAACTGGCCAAACGCAACATCACCGTCAATTGTGTTGCCCCTGGCCTGATTGAAACCGATATGATCGAAGGCGTGCATATCGATGAGGCAATGAAAATGATTCCGGCCAGACGTATGGGCCGTCCGGAAGAAGTGGCGGCTGCGGTCAGCTTCCTGATGTCTGAGGATGCGGGTTATGTGACCCGCCAGGTGATTTCTGTCAACGGTGGTATGTGCTGATGAAACGCGTTGTGATTACCGGCATGTCGGCCATTTCACCGATTGGCCAGGACTGGGACACCATTGCTGCCAATCTCAGGGCCTTAACCACCGGTATCCGTTATATCGAAAGCTGGGACAAATACGAAGGTCTGAATACCCGCCTGGGTGGCCCGGTCGACGACTTTGAAAAACCGTCACACTATACCCGTAAGGCTGTACGCAGCATGGGCCGGATGTCGGTGATGGCCACTCGCGCCACCGAACTGGCACTGCAACAGGCTGGCTTGCTCGATGATGAGCGTATTCAGGATGGCCGTATGGGAGTGGCTGTCGGGTCGTCCTCCGGCACCCCGGATGCCATTGGGGAATTTGGCCAGATGCTGTTTAACCATTCGGTGAACGGTCTGAACGCCACCTCTTATGTACGCATGATGCCGCATACCGCACCGGTGAATATTGGCGTGTTCTTCGGTTTGAAAGGCCGCATCATCACCACCTCCAGCGCCTGTACGTCCGGCAGCCAGGGCATTGGTTATGCCTACGAAGCCATCAAATATGGCCATCAACAAATGATGGTGGCCGGTGGCTGTGAAGAACTCAGCGCCACTCAGGCAGCGGTGTTCGACACCCTGTTTGCCACCAGTACCAATAATGCCAACCCGGATCTGGCACCACGCCCGTTTGACCAGAATCGTGACGGTCTGGTGATTGGCGAAGGCGCCGGGATTGTGATTCTGGAAACGTTGGAATCTGCCCTTGAACGGGGAGCCACCATTCTGGCGGAAATCGTTGGTTTCGGTACCAATTCGGATGGCGCACACATTACCCAACCCAACGCCACCACCATGCAAGTGGCCATGGAAATGTCGCTGCGCGATGCCGGACTAACCCCGGCTGATATCGGTTATGTCAGTGCCCACGGCACCGCCACCGACCGTGGTGATGTGGCGGAAAGCCAGGCCACCTTTCAGGTGCTGGGGAAGAAACCGATCAGCTCGTTCAAGAGTTTTACCGGCCACACCCTGGGGGCTTGCGGCGCGCTGGAAGCCATTGTCAGCATCCATATGATGAATGAGGGCTGGTTTCACGCCACCGCCAACCTGACTCATCCCGACAGCGACTGTGCCGATCTGGATTACATTATGGGGCAGCCGCGTCACCTTGAGACCGACCATGTCATGAGCAACAACTTTGCGTTTGGTGGTATCAATACCTCACTGATCCTGAAGCGCTGGCGCTGATTCTGAAACGCCAACCAGCGGGCATTCAAACATCAGCTCGATGGTGTCAGCCCCGGCAAATCTCCACGATGGCATTCAGGCGACGTTCCGCCTGACTGACAAACGGATTGGCTTGATCCCAGGCATAACCGGCCAGAATCGAGCTGATCATTTTGCGAATATTGACGTTGGCACTGTCGTAGAAAATGGCATCCTGAAAACGGCCGTCGTACCAGGATTCCACAAACACCCGGAACACATCCACCCCCTTTTTCAGCGGTTTGGCGTAGTCTTGCTGCCAATCCACCGCGTCGCCCGACAATTGACGATCCAACACCTCAGCCGCCAGGCTGGCGGATTTCAGCGCAATCGTCACACCGGACGAAAACACTGGATCGAGAAATTCCCCGGCGTTACCCAACAAGGCGTAACCCGGCCCGCACAGGCTGCTGACGTTGGCGGCATAGCCATGAATTTCCCGCACTGGCTGATTAAATTCAGCATTGGCCAGCAGCTGGCTCAGCGCCGGATCTTGCTGCACCAGAGTACGTAAACGGGCTTCCGGCTTCAGTTCGCTATAACGCTCAAAAAACGACGGTTCTGCCACGACACCCAATGAACAAGTACCGTTGCCAAACGGAATCAGCCAATACCAGACATCCCGATGTTGCGGGTGAATGGTGACCAGAATTTTATTGCGGTCGTGTTGCTCATCACCGATGTGGTCGACCACATGGGTAAATAACGAATGCCGCAGCGGAAACCCGGAGGGCGACTCCAGCGCCAGCAAACGCGGTAACACCCGGCCAAAACCGCTGGCATCGAGCAGGAAGCGACCCTCTAGGCTGAATGGCTTGCCGGTGGCATCCAGGCCACTCACCGTCACCCCATCGTCCCGGTTATCGACCGCTGTGATTTCATGCTGATAGTGAATGCTTACTCCCTGCTCAGCCGCTGAATCGGCAAGGATCTTGTCGAAATTACTCCGCTGAACCTGAAACGTGGTGCCCCAGCCTGGGGTAAACTTTTCACGAAAATCGAAAAAACTGTACTGCTCCTGGTAACGAAATGCGGCACCGTTTTTATACTGAAAACCAGCCGCTCGCACCGCATCCAACATACCGGCCTGCTCGATGAATGCCATGCACTGTGGCAACAGGCTTTCGCCAATCGAAAAGCGTGGGAACGTCTGCTTTTCCAGAATAACCACCCGGTATCCTTTGCGTTTCAGCAGGGCTCCCGCCACCGCACCAGCAGGGCCGGCACCAATAATAACGACGTCTGCTGACTGCTCCAGATCCGTCATGGTTCATCCTTTGATAGCTGATTTTGATTACCCTGGGTACGCCGCGATGGCATCCGCGCAGAGGCGGCGTTAATACCACAGAATACGAATGACGCCTATCTCGGGCTGATGCCCCGTCAGGGCGGCGATAGCCCAGACCCGCTGGCATAATACCGGACGAGAATGGATAATAGCCGCCTTTTTACATTCCCCGAAAATGCCCAAGCAAAGGATACTGTCGTTGAATACTTTAGCAGGCTGTTGAAATTCTTATTCGCTTTGCCGACAGAAGCTTTTCAACCCGATAAATCACGCGTATCTGATTGTTTTCTGAGTGATTTTTTCGCTGGAAACGGGATTATCCATCCCGTTTCCGGCCATCAGACGGATTGACCCTGTAACTTTGCCATTCGCACCAGGTTGTAGGCCATCATGGTCATCTCAAGAACGCTGTTGACCTTCGCCAGTCCTCTCACTTTTACCTGCCGTAAGTGGCCAACGGTCTTTCCCCAGCCGAAAGGCTCCTCGACACGTTTACGCACAATCTGGCTGGCGACATAACCCGCTTTATGACTGGTTCGACCATCGATGGCTGAGCCGCCGGGCCGTTTGTCATTTCGGGCAACATGGGGGGTGATCCGGTGCTTCCTGCATTCCTTCACAAACCCTTTGGTATCGTAGTTTTTATCCGCGCCCACGGTCTTACGATGAGCCCCCGGCAATGCTTTCAGAAGCGTCAGGGCGACTTCCCTTTCCGCTGTTCCGGTCGCCAGACTGGCTTGTGTCGCCACGATCAAACCATTCCGGTTTTCCATGACCGTATGTCCCATGAAAGACAATCGGGCTTCTTGTCCTTTGGACTTTTTGAACAACCTCGCATCGCGGTCAGTGGTCGATTCATGCGTATCATTGCTGCGTTTGGTACCACGAAAATTCTTTTCCTGATTGCGTCCGGAAGGCCCTTCATCCTGATCATGATCGTCATCCGGGTGCTTCGGCCGAAAACTCTTTTGGGAAGCCCAGGCCTGTATCAGAGTGCCATCGACACTGAAATGATCGTTCGACAGGAGCTTTTGTTTTTGGGCCGAGGCAACCACTTCGGCCAATAATTCGGTGCTGACGTTGTGGTGGATCAAGCGGTCCCGATTGACGCTGAAAGTCGAATGATCCCAGACCGGATCATCAATGCTCAGGCCGACAAACCAGCGATAGAGCATGTTGTACTGAATCTGCTCAACCAGTTGCCGCTCACTGCGAATACTGAAGAGGATTTGCAGCAGCAAGGCTCTCAATAAACGCTCTGGAGGAATGGATTCCCGCCCACGCTCGGAATAGATCAAGCTGAGCTTCCAATCGATGTGGGTGAGCGCCTGATCGAACAGGATTTTGATGGACCGTAAAGGGTGATCGTGTGGAACCAGCTCATCCAGTTTGATGGTGGTGAACAAAGGTTCTTGAGTAATGTCAGCGCCACGCATGGGAGTCCGGGAATTCATTGAAAAAGAGCATCTTACCGAAGCCGGTAGACATCAGGAATAAAATCAACAGCCTGTTAGAGCTCCAGATCAAGCAACTGATCATCGATACCCTGAATCTGGAAGACATCCGTCCTGATGAAATCGAAAGCGACGCCCCTCTGTTTGGCGACGGACTCGGACTGGATTCGATTGATGCACTGGAGCTGGGTGTGGCGATCAAGAAACAGTTCAATATCGCCCTGACCGACGACTCTGAAGAAAACCGTCAGCACTTTGCCTCTGTCAGTGCGCTGGTGAAATTGGTCGAATCCCGAACCCAAGCCTGATTCGAGGCCAGCCACGTGAGCTATTGCTTCATTATTCCCTGCTACAACCATTCCACCACATTGCAGGCGACGCTGACGGGCTTGCAGCCGTACCACCTGCCCATAGTGGTGATTGACGATGGCTCAGCAGCCGAACACGGTGTCCGTATCCGTCAGGTCTGTGATGGTTTTAATAATGTTGAGCTACTGACTAAAACGGTTAACGCCGGTAAAGGCGCTGCGGTGATCTCTGCTATCCAGCTCGCCAGCCAACGAGGTTACAGCCATGCCCTGCAGGTGGATGCTGATGGCCAGCACAACCTGGACGATATTCCACGGTTGATCGAACGATCCCGAGCGCATCCCGAAGCGCTGGTTAGCGGCCAACCGCTTTACGACAGCTCGGTGCCCAAGGCGCGCCTCTACGGCCGTTACGCCACCCATGTATGGGTATGGATCGAAACCCTGTCATTGACCATTCCAGACTCCATGTGCGGCTTTCGTGTCTACCCGCTGGCAGCGTTTGTAACACTCAGCAACAAGGTACGTATTGGCAGACGCATGGACTTCGATACCGAAGTGATGGTGCGTCTTTACTGGCAAGGGACTCCGGTACTGTTTATTCCTACCCGAGTTATCTATCCGGAAGGAGGCACCTCCAACTTCCGGGTCTGGCGTGACAATCTGATGATCAGCTGGATGCACACCCGTCTCTTCTTTGGCATGCTGGTGCGCCTGCCGATGCTGCTGGGTCGAAAACTGCGACCCGCTGCGGCGCTGCAGAAACGGCCATGAAGCAACAGCCGCCCAGCGACCCACCATCGAACAAGAGCCAGCATTGGTCTGACGTGACCGAAAAAGGCTCCTCCTTGGGCATGATACTGCTGTTATGGTTTTACCGTTATCTAGGGCGACCAGCGTTTTCGGTGGTGGCATTTTTTGTGATTGGCTGGTTCTACCTGAGCGCCAGGGTACAGCGGCAGGCGGCACAGGATTTTCAGCAAAGAGTCGCACAACACCGGCTCCGATTGGGTATGCCCGAATGGCAGCCCAGACCCTTTCGTCAGTTTCTGGCGTTTGGCTTTTCTGCCCTCGACAAAATTTCGGCCTGGGCCGGGGACATCCATGTTAATGATGTCGATTTCCGTAATTTTCAGACCATGCAGCAAGCCGTCGGCAGTGGCCAGGGGGGCGTCATTCTGATTTCCCATCACGGCAATATGGAAATCTGCCGGGCGATTGGCCAACAGATTCCGACCCTGAAAATCAACGCGGTGGTGCATACCCGCAATGCCGTCAAATTCAATCAACTGCTGCAAAAAGTCGCTCCGGATGCCGGTCTGAACCTGATCGAAGTGACGTCGTTCGGCCCGGAAACAGCCGTTATGATGCTGGACAAAATCGAGCGTGGTGAGTTTATTGTGATTGTCGCCGACCGGACGTCGGTGCAATATCGTGAGCGCAGTCTGACGGCTGATTTTCTTGGTGTTCCCGCCTACTTGCCCGAGGGGCCGTTTATTCTGGCCTCGATTCTGAAGTGTCCGGTGTATTTTATGGCCTGTTTACGTGGTGACGACAATCGCTTCCTTGTTGACTTTACCCCTTATACCAAGCGCCTGCTGCTCGACCGCAAACACCGCCAGCAGGCACTCGCTAACGCCGCTCAGGATTATGCCCACTGGCTCGAAGGGCTGGTACTGCAGTTCCCGACCCAGTGGTTCAACTTTTTCGACTTCTGGGAAAAACCCCGCCCATCCAGGGACAAAAATCCATCAAAGACACCCTGACCTGCCGCTGCTGCTGTCGGTCGTTCTGTTCCAGGGGCAAGAAACCGGATACCCGGAAGCAATTGCTTTTCTTCCGCCGGGGTAACCTTGGGTATACTGGTACCATCCCAGCCGGAGCCAAACCATGAAACTGATTATCCTCGACCGTGATGGTGTCCTGAACCAGGATTCCGACGCCTATGTAAAATCGGCGGCGGAATGGATTCCTATTCCCGGTAGTGCCAGGGCGGTCGCCCGGCTGTGTCAGGCGGGTTATCAGGTCGCGGTAGCCACCAATCAATCGGGCTTGGCCCGTGGCTATTTCAGTCAGCACGACCTGGATGCGATGCACGCCAAAATGACCGCACTGGTCGAGGCCGAAGGTGGCAAAATAGCCCATATCGCCTGGTGTCCCCACGGCCCGGATGATCACTGTCTTTGCCGCAAACCCCTGCCCGGCCTGATCCACCAGATTGAACAGGCGCTAGGGGTCTCGGCCCGTGGAGCTATCATGGTGGGGGATTCAATTCGGGATCTTGAAGCCGGTATCGCCGCCGGATGTACTCCGATTCTGCTACGTACTGGCAAAGGCCGGGCAGCGGAAGGCAAACTGGCGACGGATTCATCGTTGCAGGCCATTACCGTCTTTAATGACCTGGAAGCCTGGGTGAATCAACTGCTCGGCCCGGAAATTTAACAAATACTGTCTCGGTGGCATGGTTTGTCGAGCAGGGATCAGGTAATTTGCCTCATGGATTGTGGTGCCCACAGGGAAACAGTCATAGGAAATGACGTAACAATCAAAACCGCATGGCAATGGTATAAACACGCCGACAGTTTGATTTTCAACAAGGCTTCTTCAGCACTATGAACAGCTCCAGTCATTCGGCCGTTGCCGATACTCCAAACCCTCCCCTCAGCCATAAACTGCGCAGTGTGCTGTTTTATATCTGGCTGGCGGTAGTGACTATTATCTGGTTTATACCCAGCCTGCTGGTCGGTTTGTTTTTACCGCTCAAGGCACGCAATTATTGGGTCATGGGTATTCATTGCCGGCTGGTGATTTTTGGCTTGCGCTGGATCGTCGGCATTCGCTGCGAAGTGGAAGGGCGCGATAACATCCCCAGTGATGGCCGTGGTTACGTGATTATCAGCAAACATCAGAGCACCTGGGAAACCTTTATGCTGCCGACGCTGATTTACCCACACGTTCAGGTGGTCAAGAAGGAACTTTCCTATTTGCCATTTTTTGGCTGGGGTTTGCAGCTGATCCAGCCGATTTTTATTGATCGTAATAAAAAGACCAATGCCCTCAAGCAGGTGATCCAGCAAGGGGAAATACGGCTGAAGGCTGGTATTCATGTGCTGGTATTCCCTGAAGGCAGCCGCATCCCGTCAGGCAAGCGCAAGGCATTTTCCAAGGGTGGTGCCATGCTGGCGACGAAAACAGCTGCACCGGTAATTACCGTCGCCCATAACTCCTCTGAGCGCTGGCCTAACACCCATTGGGTCAAGTCTCCCGGCGTCATCCGGCTGGTTATTCGTGAAGCCATCGAGACGGAAGGGTTAAGTACCGCCGTATTAAACGAACTGACTGAAACCTGGATCAACGAACAAGTGGATCGTATTTCCGCTCTGCCGTTCCAGGGTGAATATGTAGAGGCAGCGACCAGCGGCAAGCGCTTCTGAGACTGACTGCCACACAGCCCGACATGCCACACTGACAGACAAATAAAAACGGCTCCTTGTTCAGGAGCCGTTTTTATTTGATCCGCTTCTGCCCCTTTATAAGCCGCCGCCGACAAACTTTTAATACTTACATCGGAATGTCGATGTCGACCGCCAGAAAATTCAGCTCAGGGAAGTCCCATTCACAAATTCACAATAGTCCGAGTCGAGCATGTGATTGCAGCAGTACCCGACTCTGGCTAGAGTCAGTGTTTCTATTTCCGATGAGCATTCACGATGCGTAGCCAAAACATCCTGTTCTCGCGTTATTTACCCAGTATGCAACCTGGTCGCTTGCAATGGATTGGCCTGCGTCCGGCGCGTCGTGAAACTGTACAGGTGGTAGAGCAAACTCGAGCAGTAGCGACATTGGGACTAATAGGTGACAGACGTTGCGAGGGCACCCCAGGTAGCGCCCGTCAGGTAACGCTGATTAACGCCGAACACATCCAGCTAATCGCCAGTTTGCTCGGCTTCGACAGCATCGACCCTGCCCGATTACGGCGTAATCTGGTGGTGTCCGGTATAAATCTGCAGGCACTCAGACATCAGCGTTTTCAGATTGGTGAAGCCATCTTCGAAGCGACAGCCCAATGTCACCCGTGTGGACGCATGGAGGAAGTATTGGGGCCTGGAGGAACAGCAGCGATGCTTGGGCATGGGGGGTTATGTGCGAAGATTATTCAAAGCGGTGAGATTCGAGTCGGAGATAAGGTGGTGCCGTTGCTGGAGCAGCCGGGGTTGTTCTAGCAACTTGCCCGTCAGACAAGTCGATAATGTTTCATGTGGAACACTGCTGCCTCTTTTTCTTATATTCGTGCGGCTGTGATAGCGCTGTGATAGCACATAAACCTGAACACCATGAACAACTCGATATTAATCGGATTCATTCCAATATGCCGCAGTGTTATTTGAACCATAAAAACCGACTCTCCCCTAAGGGAAAAATCGGTTTTTACCAGCGTGGGCAAAAACGGTGTTTCACGTGAAACACCGTTCTTGCCCTATCCCGATCAGCCAGCAGATTATTTACGCCGCGAGCGACTACTCAACCATACCTTTGATGTCGACCACCGGATTAACCTCTGCCTCGTAGTCCACACCTGCAAGGCCAAAACCGAACAAACGCAAAAACTCTGCCTTGTAACCAACAAAGTCGGTATCGGTTGCGATGGTTTCAGTAGTGATTTTATCCCACGCATCTTCAACCGCTTGTTGTACTTCTGGCGTCAACTCCAGCTCGTCAACACGGGCCCGGCCTTCGTCATCCAATCGCGGGCTGTCGCTATACAGGCATTCGGTGTAGAGACGGTACAACTGTTCGATGCAGCCTTCATGGGTGCCCTGCTCTTTCATCACTTTAAACAACAAGGACAGGTACAAAGGCATGATTGGAATAGCCGAACTGGCTTGGGTAACCACTGCTTTTAAGACGGCAACACGGGCATCACCACCCTTGGGCGCCAGCTTTTCGCGGATAGTGATAACGCGCTTGTCCAGATCCTGTTTAGCCTGACCAATGGTGCCACCCCAGTACAGATCCCAGGTCACCTTGTCGCCAAGGTAAGTGAAAGCAGAGGTCTTGGCACCGTCAGCAAGAACACCGCCTGCATCCAGTGCATCAATCCACATTTGCCAGTCCTCACCACCCATGACAGCGATGGTATTGTCGATATCTTCCTGGGAAGCAGCAGGCAGGGTAAATTCCTGAATGACTTCTTTATCGGTATTGATACCCAACAAGGTGACGTCTTTGCCAATAGGCTTCAAGGTCGATGTGTGCACCACATCCGTTACCGGGTGCTGGCGACGTGGCGCTGCCAGGCTGTAGATCACCAGATCCACCTGGCCCATATCCGCTTTGATGGTATCTATGGTTTTTTGCTTGAGTGCATTGGTGAAGGCGTCGCCATTGATGCTTTTGGCGTACAAGCCATCTGCTTCGGCAAACTTGTGAAAGGCAGCGGAGTTATACCAGCCTGCGGTGCCGGTTTTTTTCTCGGTGCCTTCTTTTTCGAAAAACACACCCAGAGTATCTGCACCGCCACCAAACGCTGCGGCGATACGAGCGGCAAGTCCGTAACCCGTCGAAGCACCAATCACCAGTACACGTTTCGGCATATCGATCTTGCCTTGTGCCTTGATGAAGTCAATTTGCTCTTTAACGTTTGCTTCACAACCCGTTGGATGGGTGGTCACACACATAAAACCGCGAACTCTCGGCTTGATAATCATGAATCATTCCTGTCGATCTGGATTACGGGATATCCGAAGTACTCGTCTGACAGCAACAAGCAGCCTTCGGCCAATGCGGGTGTCATTGTATCTTGCCGCTGGCCATATAGCAGCCACCCTTTGAGACAAGCACTTTTGATCGGAATTACGCCATGACTAACGGGCTTTTCTGTGGATAACTCAGTGGATGAAATATTCTAGCGACTTATAACTGAAACATAGGCAAGCAGGTTTTTAAGCTGAAATAAAAAAGCCCCGGCTGAGATATCCCAGCCGGGGCCTGATAAACACTGGAGAAATCAGAAATCCAGGTTCGCTACGTTCAATGCGTTTAATTCAATAAAGGCCCGACGCGGCTCAACTTCGTCACCCATCAGGGTTGTGAACATCTTGTCGGCAGAAATCGCATCTTCAATGCCTACCCGTAGCATGCGACGGGTATTTGGATCCATGGTGGTTTCCCACAACTGATCCGGGTTCATCTCCCCCAATCCTTTATAACGCTGGATATTGAAGCCTTTTTTAGCTTCGTTAAGCAACCACTGAATGGCATCCCAGAAATCCACGATTGGGTAAACACGCTCCCCACGCTGGATATAGGCATCACTTTCCAACGTGTCTTGCAGACGTTTGCTGATGGCAGACAGTTTGCGATAGCCAGATCCGGTAAAAAACTCATGATCGAGCACGTAGTCACGCGGAACGCCATGGGTAATCACTTTAACCAGTACGTTAAACTCGTTCCGCTCTTTATCCCGTATATGTTCCACGTGAAAATGGTTGCCACTCCGTCCGGCATCCGGGAGCGCAGCCGCTAATTGTAATCCCCAGTTTTGCACGAAGGCTTCATCTTCAAGCGCAGACGCTTCCACCACTGGCAGTGTCAGCAACTGATGAAGGACGGCCTGAGGGATCAAGCCAGACAAGCGCTGCACGGTTTCCTGCGCAGACCGATAGTCGGCCACCAGGGATGCGAAAGCAGCATCGGTAATCGCAGGCGCGTCTGCGGAGGGGTATAAGGCGGCCTTTTCCAGAGCGATATGGGTCAGATATTCTTCCATCGCTTCTTCATCCTTGATGTATTGCTCTTGTTTGCCACGCTTTATCTTGTAAAGCGGAGGCTGAGCAATATACACATGGCCACGCTCGATAATCTCGGGCATCTGGCGGAAGAAGAAGGTCAATAGCAGGGTACGGATGTGCGCACCATCCACGTCCGCATCCGTCATAATAATGATGCTGTGGTAGCGTAATTTATCGGGGTTGAATTCTTCCCGGCCAATACCACAACCCAACGCAGTAATCAGCGTGCCAACTTCAACGGAAGATAACATCTTGTCGAAACGGGCTTTTTCTACGTTGAGGATTTTGCCTTTCAGCGGCAGAATCGCCTGAGTGCGACGGTCTCGGCCTTGCTTGGCGGAACCGCCAGCGGAGTCCCCTTCCACCAGATACACTTCGGAAAGTGCCGGATCTTTTTCCTGACAATCCGCCAGCTTGCCTGGCAGCCCTGCGATATCCAGCGCTCCCTTGCGGCGAGTCATTTCACGAGCGCGACGTGCAGCCTCACGAGCCCGGGCAGCATCAATCATTTTACCCACCAGGTCTTTCGCCTGGGATGGATTTTCCATCAGATATTCACTGAACAGTCGTCCCATTTCCTGCTCGACGGCTGGTTTCACTTCGGAAGACACCAGCTTGTCTTTGGTTTGGGAGCTGAACTTGGGGTCTGGTACCTTGACCGAAATAATAGCGGTCAAGCCTTCGCGGGCATCATCGCCGGTAGTCGCTACCTTGGCTTTTTTTGCCAGACCTTCTTTCTCGATATAGGTATTCAAGGTACGCGTCAGCGCGGCCCGAAAACCGGCCAAATGACTGCCGCCATCACGCTGGGGAATGTTGTTGGTGTAACAGAAGATGTTTTCCTGAAACGTGTCGTTCCACTGCATCGCTACTTCGACAACAATGCCATCTTCGCGCTCGGCACTAAAATGGAAGACTTCGTTCAGTGCGGTTTTACCATCGTTGAGATATCTCACAAACGAAGCCAAACCACCTTCAAATTCGAACACGTCTTCCTTGTCAGCGACCCGCTCATCTTTCAGGTGGATACGTACGCCAGAATTCAGAAAGGATAATTCCCGCAAACGCTTGGCCAGATAGTCGTATGAAAATTCGGTCTTGGTGAAGGTTGCTTTTGATGGCAGAAAAGTCACCATTGTGCCGGTGGTTTCACTGACACCCACTTCTTTCAGCGGATAATCTGGCACGCCATGGGTATATTCCTGCTCATACAATTTGCCGCCACGACGGATGGTGATTTTCAGGCTCTCAGACAAGGCATTGACCACTGATACACCGACACCGTGCAAACCACCCGACACCTTGTAACTATTGTCATCAAACTTGCCACCGGCGTGCAGCACCGTCAGGATTACCTCAGTTGCCGAGATACCTTCTTCTTCATGGATTTCTGTTGGAATGCCTCGACCGTTATCCGATACGGACACTGAATTGTCGGTATGAATAACCACATCAACGCTGTCACAGTGGCCACCCAGCGCTTCATCAATGGAGTTATCGACCACCTCGAACACCATATGATGCAGACCTGTGCCATCATCCGTATCACCTATGTACATGCCTGGGCGCTTGCGAACGGCGTCGAGACCTTTCAGTACCTTAATACTGGACGAATCGTAATTCTGCTCACTCATTCAGTGTTCCTCTTGGGCGGAAATAGCTTCAGCAATTGCTTGTTGGATCAGATGATCAGGAAAGGCTTTCTTCTTCGATTTTGCCGTGTTCCACATGGAACACCTTGAATTCGGAGGGGGTCCAGCTGTCCATCAATTGCTGTTTTTCAATACTTGTAATAAATACCTGACATTTTAAATCTTCCAGCACCTGGCATAAAGCCAAACGGTGGCGAGAGTCCAGTTCAGACGCCAGATCATCAACCAAATAAATTGGAGCATTACCGCAGCTCTGCTTGTACAGAATTCCCTGGGTAAGCTTCAGTGCAGCAACAACGGTTTTTTGTTGGCCACGCGACAGCACATCGGCGGCGGGTAATTTATCAACCCGAATACGGAGTTCTGCCCGATGCGGGCCGGACTGGGTATAACCCAATTGTAGATCCCGCTCCTGTTGCCGAGTCAAAATATCCTTGAGCTGACTGTCTTTTTCCCAACCTGGGTAATAATGCAATCGCACCTTGATCTCAGCGTCGAGCGCAGCGAGTGTCGACTCAAACTGGGGCACAAACGCTTTCAGATAAGCCAGGCGATACTGGTGAATTTTTTCACTGGCTTCGATAAATCCACCATCCCAAACGTCCAGCCAGCTCACTTCCTTTTGTTTCAACACGCTATTGCGTTGTTTTAACACCTTACGAAAAATTCGCCATTCCTCAATAAAGCCGGGTTCCACATGGAACACCCCCCAATCAAGAAACTGGCGTCTGTCTTCCGGTGATCCGACCAGCAATCGGAAGGTATTTGGCTCAATAACCTGAACCGGCAAGCGGGTGGCTACTTGTGCCTGGGAGGTCAGAACCGAACCATCAAGACGAAATAACACATCACCATTACGCAGGCGGAGACTGTACAAATCCTGGGTCTGAGCATCCGCCCCCGTCTCATCCAGTTCACATTCCAGTTCGAGCCGATCGGCATCATGATGGATCAGCTGCTTGATCTGATTTGAGCGGAAAGATTTCCCCGAAGACAACAACGCGATTGACTCCAGCAAGCTGCTTTTGCCGCTGCCGTTATCACCATAAATGAAGTTAACGCGAGAATGAGGATGGATATCCAGCGGTGCCAGATTACGGACACCGCGTACGGACAAGCGCCGAATCGGCATAAATACCTACAGGCGCATCGGCATCACAACGTACAGCGAGTCGCCGCCTTCTGGCTCTTCCAGCAAGGCACTGCTGTTGGCATCTGACAGCGTCATTTTAACGTTCTCATTATTAATAACCGACATGACATCCAGCAAATAAGCAACGTTGAAGCCCATTTCAAGAGAGTCGCCGCTGTAGCTGACCGCAACAGATTCCTCTGCTTCTTCCTGCTCCGGGTTATTGGCAAAGACCTGCAGTAAGTCTGGTGCCAGTACCAGGCGTACGCCACGGTACTTTTCATTCGACAGAATGGCGGTACGGGCAAATACCTGGCGTAGCTCCTGACGATCGGCCAGCATCACATTGGTACCGTTTTTCGGAATTACACGGGTGTAATCCGGGAATTTTCCGTCGACCAGTTTTGAGGTGAAGGTGAAATTCTCAGTTTGTGCCCGGAGGTGGTTACCACTGAGTGACAAGGTGACACTCAGTTCTGCATCGGTGAGCAATTTTGCCAGTTCCAACACACCCTTACGGGGCAGGATAATCTGGTTCAATTCGTCAGGACCACTGATCTCAACACAACAGGTTGCCAGGCGATGGCCATCTGTTGCTACTGTACGCAGTGAGTCAGCACTTACTTCAAACAACATGCCGTTAAGATAATAGCGCACATCCTGTTGCGCCATGGCAAAGCTGGTACGATCCAGCGCCCGGCGTAATACCTGCTGACCCATGGAGAAGCTTTTTTCTTCTCCAACTGACTCAACATTGGGGAATTCGGTCGCCGGTAATGATGACAAGGTGAAACGCGAACGACCAGCACGAACAGTAACCCGCTGATCTTCCAGCGCAATTTCAATCTGGGCACCGTCTTGCAGTGAGCGACAGATATCCATCAGTTTTTTGCCCGGTACCGTGACTTCACCTTCAACTCCGACTTCGTCAAGAGTTACCCGGCCAACCAGTTCGACCTCGAGATCGGTCCCTGTCAGGGACAACTGCTGACCACGCACTTCCAACAACACGTTGGAGAGCACTGGCAGCGTCTGTCGTTTTTCAACAACACCCGCCACCAGTTGCAGGGGACGTAGCAAAGCTTCCCTAGAGATTACGAATTTCATGGTTCTCCACTCAGGTCTAGGTTGTCAGTGAACGCAGCAGGTTCTTGTAATCTTCAAGAACGTCAGCGTTGGTTTGTTGCAGCTCTTTCACTTTTCTGCAGGCATGCAACACAGTCGTATGATCCCGGCCACCAAAGGCTTCACCTATTTCAGGAAGACTATGATTAGTGAGCTCTTTGCTTAATGCCATCGCCACTTGTCTGGGTCGGGCGATCGATCGTGTACGGCGCTTAGATGATAAATCAGAGATCTTGATTTTGTAATACTCGGCAACCGTACGCTGAATATTATCGATACTGACTTGCCGCTCCTGCAAAGCCAGCAAATCCTTGAGTGATTCTTTAATAAACGGCAGGTTGATTTCACTACCGGTAAATTGCGCACTGGCAATCACCCGCTTCAGTGCACCTTCCAGCTCCCGTACATTTGAGCGAATACGTTGAGCAACAAAGAAGGCCGCATCATCTGGCAAGTGTACCCCGCTTTGCTCCGCTTTTTTCATCAAAATCGCTACACGGGTCTCAAGCTCGGGGGGTTCTACACCAACCGTCAGGCCCCAGCCAAAACGACTCTTCAAACGCTCTTCAAGTCCGTGAATTTCTTTTGGATATCGATCGCAGGTCAGAATCATCTGCTGACCGCCTTCAAGCAAGGCATTGAAGGTATGGAAAAATTCTTCCTGGGAACGTTCTTTACCAGCAAAAAACTGAATATCATCAATCAGCAAAGCATCCAGACCACGATAAAAACGCTTGAATTCATTGATGGCATTCAGTTGCAACGCTTTAACCATATCCTGAACAAAGCGTTCGGAGTGCACGTAGAGCACCTTGGCATTCTGATTTTTCGACTGCAGGTAATTCCCCACCGCATGCATCAGATGCGTCTTACCCAGGCCAACCCCCCCATATATAAAGAGTGGGTTGTAAGAGCCACCGGCATTTTCTGCCACCTGCTGCGCCGCTGCATGGGCCAGCTGGTTCGATTTACCCTCAACAAACGATTGAAAGGTAAAGGTCGGGTTTAAAAACGAACGGTGCTTGAGGCCGCCTTCAACCTGCACTTCCCGCCGTGGCAAGGGAGCATTAATTGGCTGCTGAATCGGCGTGATTGAGGCGACGGTAGGTGACTGGAATTCGTCAGCCATGGGTTCATCATCTTCCGCCCGTGCACGGGTAGCTGCAAAGCTGGACGCTGGATTACGAACCATCGGCGGCTGGGGATCAACCTGCCGCTGAGCTGGCTGCGGAGCGCGAAACATCGGCTGTGATTCACCCACCGTCAGATCCACATGAGTGAGACGTCCGCCATTCAGCTCTGAAAGAATTTCCTGAATACGTTGCAGATATTTGTCTTTGACCCAGTCACGTACAAAGCGGTTTGGTGCGCTTAGCACCAGCCGCTGATTCTGCTCAGATGCCATCAGAGGTCGAATCCAGGTGTTGTACTGCTGGGTAGGCAACTCATGCTCCAGATGCCGTAAACATTCATCCCAAAATACAGCCACACCCACCTCAATTTACGTTTTGGTTCAAGGTCGCACAGTGTATCCAAAGCGGCAGAAGTTATCCACAGAATAGTCCCGCTTCATCACCGTCGATTTACCACGGCCAACACACGCCCAACAACCTGTGGAAAACCTGCCCACAATATCAAAATTGATCCACAGGAAAGAACCGGGATGTTGACCCGACGGTATATCGTTGCCTTTCACCCACCACTTACGGTCAGCTTAATACCACCTTCATCACTGGAAAAGAGCCTAGTTATAAAACCTATAAGTCAATTTAAATCAATGGTTTACATAGCTTATCCACAGAAAAACCGGGCACTAATAATAATAACTTCATCAATCCTCTATCTCTTTTCAAACACCATTTCATACAAAATAATAAATTACCGTACGCAGGATTATGCTGACCGATTCGGTCACCAAAATTGGTCAGGGAACAGCCATTGCCATTTGTCGGGGTTTCTCATACAATTGCCGCCCTTTAAAAACTGACCCCAAACATCAACCGGGTATACGAATATGAAACGTACATTTCAACCAAGCGTTCTGAAGCGCAAGCGTAGTCACGGCTTCCGTGCACGTATGGCGACCAAAAGCGGCCGTCAGATTCTGGCTCGCCGTCGTGCCAAAGGCCGTCAGCGTCTGAGCGCCTGAGCGGGCTGCTAGCTCCCGACCACAGTTTGCCGATGACAGATTTGAAATTTGGCCGCAACGCAAGATTGCTGAAGCCAGCCGAATTCAAACAGGTTTTTGATAATACTGAGCGGCGCGGGAGTACTCCCCAATTGCTGGTCCTTGCTTCTGGCAACCAACAACAGCGTTCACGTCTGGGGTTTGTGTTAGCCAAGAAGCAGATCCGACATGCAGTCGATCGAAATCGTGTCAAACGACTGATTCGGGAATCATTCCGTTACCACCAACATGAGTTGGGGTCATGCGATTATGTCGTACTGGCTCGGTCCGGAATTACCGAACTGGACAACCGTCAGATACGTGAGATGATTGATGCCCTCTGGTTCCGATTAAAGCGACCAACCCATGGCAAGTCCGGCAACACTCAAAGAAAACGGCGGCGTTAGTTTTGCAGCCAGATTACTGCTGTTGCTTATTGCCGGCTATCGTTATGCCATCAGTCCGTTATTACCCTCCCGGTGTCGTTTTTACCCTACCTGTTCGTCCTATGCAGCTGAAGCTGTAACACGATATGGTGCCTTCCGTGGTGGCTGGCTTGCCATTCGTCGGCTGGTCAGATGCCATCCCTGGGGGGATCACGGCGTTGATTTGGTACCTGATTTACCCAAACATTCTTCCAACTGTTGTCAACGGAAACCCTGAACATGGATATCCGCCGTACGGTTATATACCTTGGCCTGGCCATTTCGAGCTATTTTCTCTTCATCACCTGGAACGACGACTACGGACAAAAAACCCGTATAGACGCTCCAATTCAGGCTGAAGCGCCTGTCGGTCCGGATACGCCCAGCGTTACCGGAGTGACCGCTGATACCGAACATCCTCAGCTGGAAGCACCTTTGGTTGCCCCTGCTGGTGATGTTTCTGCGCCATCAGGTGAGTTGATTAAAATCAAGACCGATGTGTTGCAAGTGACTATCAACCCTCGTGGAGGGGAAGTTACTGAAGTACTGTTGCCGGAATTTCCGGCATCGATCGAAACCAAAGACATTCCATTCGTGTTATTGGAAAACAATCAGCGTCGTACCTATGTGGCTCAAAGTGGCCTTATTGGACGAGATGGCATCGACACCAACGGTGGTGCCCTTTTTAGTGCTGAAAGCAATGAATACACACTGACTGAAGGCAAAGATGAGCTCGTTGTGGTGCTGTCAACAGAAACGGCCAAGGGACTGGTCGAGAAAATATTTACCTTTCATCGAGGTAACTATCTGATTGATATGCAATATCGGATTCACAATAGCTCGGCACAGCCGTGGGAAGGGGTGTTTTACGCACAGTTGAAGCGTGATAACTCACCTGATCCATCTGCGGGCAGTGGCATGGGCATGCAAGCCTATCTTGGTGCAGCGTTAACGACGAAAGAAAATCGTTACGAAAAAGTTACCTACGATGATCTGGAAAGCGAGGCTTACAAGAACCAGCAGGAAGGTGGCTGGGCAGCAATGCTGCAGCACTACTTCCTGTCAGCTTGGGTACCGCCGCAAGATACTATTCATACCTACAACGGTCGTTTTGTTAAGGGTAACTATATTTTCGGTTTTTATGATCAGCCTCTGGTTGTAGCAGCTGGGTCGGTTGGTGAGACCGGTGCCAGCCTGTACGTCGGGCCAAAAGATCAGGATAAGCTGGAAAAAATTGCTCCCCACCTGGAACTGACGGTCGATTATGGCTGGCTATGGTGGATTGCCCAGCCACTGTTTTTCCTGCTGACCTTCTTCCACGGTATTGTCGGAAACTGGGGTGTTGCCATTATTCTGCTGACCTTATGTGTGAAGATCCTGTTCTTCTATCCGTCTGCGATGAGTTATCGCTCAATGGCCAACATGCGCAAGGTTGGCCCGAAGATGCAGCAGATCAAGGAACAATACGGCGATAACCGGGAAAAACTGGGCCAGGAAATGATGGCGCTGTACAAGAAAGAGAAAATCAACCCGCTGGGTGGCTGTTTGCCAATGGTGATCCAGATGCCGGTGTTTATCTCCTTGTACTGGGTACTGATGGAATCGGTTGAGCTGCGTCAGGCACCTTTTGCACTCTGGATTACCGACATGTCGGTGATGGATCCATACTTCATTCTGCCGTTGTTAATGGGTGCCTCGATGTTCGTCCAGATGCGCCTTAACCCAACGCCACCAGATCCGATGCAAGCCCGAGTAATGCAGTTTATGCCGGTAATGATGACGGTGTTTTTCCTCTGGTTCCCGGCTGGTCTGGTGCTGTACTGGGTGGTCAACAACCTGCTGTCCATTGCCCAGCAGTACGTAATTACCAAACAGATCGAAAACAGCTGATTGTTATCGACTGCGGAAACGGGAGCCTCTGGCTCCCGTTTTTGTATCTATTGCCATCGAGCTATACCATCAACAGATTGCTTTCCCACTTGTGAGGCCGCTATGAGTCATGCCATCCATCAGGACACTATTGCTGCCATTGCCACCGCCCCCGGCCGTGGCGGGATCGGTATTGTGCGGGTGTCTGGTGCTGCGGCACAAACCATTGCGCAACGTATTATCGGCTATCAGCCACAACCTCGATATGCACACTACGGCGCACTGCGTGCCGCTGCTGGCGATATTCTGGATGAAGGTATTACCCTCTTCTTTCCAGGGCCACATTCGTTTACCGGTGAGGATGTGGTTGAGTTTCAGGGCCATGGTGGCCCGGTAGTACTGGACCTGTTACTGAATGAGCTGGTGTCACAAGGTTGTCGTCTGGCCCGTCCCGGCGAGTTTTCCGAGCGGGCATTTCTCAATGACAAGCTTGATCTGGCCCAAGCGGAAGCCATTGCCGATTTGATTGATTCTGCCTCTGAACAGGCTGCGCGCTGTGCGTTGCGCTCGTTGCAGGGAGAATTTTCCCGACGTATACAGCAATTACTCGATCAGCTGATCGAATTACGTATCTACGTCGAGGCGGCGATGGATTTTCCCGAAGAGGAAATCGACTTTCTCTCTGACGGCAAGGTAGCAACCAAACTGGCTGAAGTCATAACCGCTCTGGATCAGGTACTGACAGAAGCGACCCGAGGCTCTATTTTGCGCGAAGGCATGACCGTGGTGATTGCCGGGCGACCCAACGCAGGTAAGTCCTCACTACTGAATGCCCTGGCAGGCCATGAACGGGCCATTGTGACCGACATCGCCGGTACCACACGGGACGTACTGAAAGAGCATATCCATATCGACGGCATGCCGCTTCACGTAGTGGATACCGCTGGCTTGCGCGATGCCCCTGACGAAGTAGAACGTATCGGCATCCAGCGTGCCTGGGACGAAATTCGCCAGGCCGATCGTATATTGCTGATGATGGACGCCAGTAGTGATCAGCACAGCCCGCAACAACTGCTACACGCCCTCTATGACGAACAGGGCCTGGCCGCCGAAACCGACGCACTGATCCGCAGCGGAAGGCTGACCGTGATTCGTAACAAGATCGACCTTGCCAACGAAGCCCCAGGACTGGACAACAGCGGAGCTTTGCCAATCTTACGAATCTCAGCTCGCCAGCAGCTGGGCATCGACGCCCTGCGTCAGCACCTGAAACAGATGATGGGGTTTGAGGCCGGTGGTGAGGGTGGATTTCTGGCCCGCCGCCGTCACCTGGATGCTCTGGAGCGTGCCCGTGCCGCTCTGCAACAGGGGCAACAGCAGCTACTGAGCCTGGCCGCAGGTGAACTGCTGGCAGAAGACTTGCGCGATGCTCAGAAAGCCCTGGGAGAGATTACCGGTGAATTCAGCGCTGATGACCTGCTGGGCAAGATTTTTGGCAGTTTTTGTATTGGTAAATGAAGTACGTATTAACGCAAAGAAAGGATAACCAGATGGATTTAACTAGCTGTTATTAAAGGGATTTAATTGAAGAGCTGCTGATTCCGGATCTGCGTACCGTCGACAATCATGGTGTCGTTCGTCCCAGTGCTGAGCTGCTGGATCTCAACAAGCTGACGCTGCAGCGCCAAGAATGGCACCACGAGTATCTGATAACGAAGTTGCCGAACCCTGTGCTGTGAATCACGCCGATGCTCCTGGCCCAAGTATGTACTAACTTATCCAAAGCTGTGATTTCTCTGGCATTTAATGGCCACAGGGATGCTGGACAGTTGCTGGGGACATCTACGTATCTTTCAGGAAGCAAGCGAAGGCTCACTTCCTGAAAGATACGATCACAGACTGGTCAGCGTGCCGATCCATTCACGCACCGACGCCAAATGTACGGCGTCTTGCCCTACCCGATCAGCAACCAGTGCGCCCTGCAATGCCGATACCACCACCCGTGCCAGCGCTTCCCGTGAGACCGGCAGGAAGCGGGCGGAGCTGAGGCATTCCAGTACCCAGTCGAACAGCGCTTCATAGAAGGCATGGATAGCGGTCTGACTTTCCTCGGTCAGTTCATTCATTCCGGCACTGTAGGCCTGGGCGAGGCACTGGCGGTTATTGGTGAAATGTTCCGTATACAGGTCACAGAGCTGTTGCAGACGCTGGCGGGGACTGGTGATTCCCTCTGTGCGTTGCTGCAGTTCAGCAAAAAAAGCATGTTGGTAGTCGGTGGCCAGTTCCAGCAGCAAGGCATCCCGGCTTTTGAAGTGATAGTGCACGGAGCTGGATTTGATGCCAGCCGCCTTGCCCATTTCACGAAAACTGGCTGCAGCCAGGTTGTTTTTGCAGATCTGATCGGTCGCAATGGTTTTGAGATGATCTCTGGTTTCGCTCACAGCAAGTTCTCCCTGTATATATCTTGTGCAAATTCTATCGGGTGTTAGGAGTCAATAGAATGGCCTGGATCAGAAATATGCCGTTTTTTTGAGCAAATATGACGAAAACATGGCCTTGATGGCCTCTTTTGTACTCTGCCGGGCGAATAAATCAGGAGTTGCTATGGTTATTGGAGAAGATCACCGGAGCCAATTCCCATGCGCTTGTTCTTGTTAGTTGTTTTTTCAACCTTGATGACGGCCTGTATTTCCATTTCCAGCGATGATGATGGTGTCACCAATGCGGAGGGGCAGACGGTGAATGCCGAGACCCTGACGTTGAATGGCTTCTGGGATGGTCAGTTGGATCAGGCGGGCAGCTTAAGAATACTGATGTATCAGGGAATAATTTTCGGGCTGGATGAAAGCCGGGGCTATTATGGCTCGATCAACCTCGACAGTTCGACCCAGATCGCCAACCTTGATCTGACCGCTTATGCCATTACCGCTTCCGATGCCACGGCAGGCCACTATCTGGCCGATGGCAGTAGTGTGGACTATTTGATGGAGGGACTGGTTTACACTACGGCCAGCACCAGCGACACCCTGGTAGGAGATTATGACAGTGATCGTGGTGCCGGCAGTTTTCTATTGATGGACGATGCTACCTGGAACAATAACGCTGGTGTCGCGCTGGTAACTGGGCAATGGCAGGCGGGCGACTACAGTCTGTACATCACTTCGTTGGGCAGTCGGGCCAGTTTGAAAGCCATTTCTGCGGCCAGTGGTGGCTGCACCTTTGATGGCTTTATTGAGCCGGTCAACCAGCAATATAACCTTTATAACGTGACCCTGACCGAACGTAAAAACTGCAGCGATTATAACGCCACCAATGTGCCGGGTTATGCCACGATTACGGCAGCCGGGGCGCTGGAGTTTTTCCTGTTTGATACGGGTTCGCTGTACTACATGATTTATACGGCAGCAGTAACGGAAGCCGAGAGTACGGCTGCAACAACCACAACAACAGAAGACACGGCGACCACGGCGGTTGAATAAACCGTCGAGCCGTTCAATCACCCCAATTCCCTGTATAAGTTCACGTTTTGTACATAAACAGTCGGACGAATCGCTATCTTTGTTGACTTTTTTGTGTTTTTTTGATGAAAAGACTGGCTGCAGGAGAATTTTCCTGATCGGGCAAGCCACTACCTTGTGATGATTCATTCTTTTATTGACAGAGCATCGCCATGCGCGTTTTCGCGATAACAACAATAATTACAATGCTGGGCTGTTCGGGGTGTGTTTCCGAGGGCAGTAATCAACCTTACGAATCTTCTTACAATCGTGCGATTGCACTGAACGGTTTCTGGGATGGTCAGTTTGACCAGGCGGGTGCTGTGCGGTTGTTGATGTACGAAGGTAATGTCTATGGTTTTGATGGCACTCGTGGCTTTACCGGTACTGTTGAGTACATCAGTTACGAGCGCAGTATCTCGATGGATCTTGATGCCTGGCCGATCAGCGGCAGTAATGAAGCGCAGGGTGAGATGGCAGCCAGTGGTGCAGCAACCAGTATGGCCGTTGATGCCCTATTGGTTGAGCAGAGTGATAGTGATGGCACAATAGTGGGTACGTTCGAGACCAGTCAGTTGGCTGGTGGACTGACGCTGGAAGCCGATGGCAGCTGGGAAGAGAGCTCAGCGCTGTGGAAGCCCGTAGGTACCTGGAAAGCCGGCACAACCAGCGTGTTTATTACCGAGCTTGGCAGCAAGGCCAAGTTTGTCGGCCAGGGGGCTGGCAGCTGCAGTTTTGACGGTGAGCTCTTTTTGCTGAATAACATCTACCCCTTGATGAAAGCGCATCTGTACAACCGCTCCGGCTGCGATTTTTTTAATAAAACCGCAACAGTGAATGGTTACGCCGCCATTACGGCAGCGGGTACGCTTGAATTCTACTTTGCTGATGACAGCGAATTATTACGCCTCGAATACAGTCGTTAATAGATGTTCCCTATCGTGCAGCGGCCTTCCGGCCGCCTCCCCTGCTTTTCCCTCACTGTTTCGTTCTGACCACCCTGCAAGCGCCTGAAGCGATCAGTAATGGTGCAGGCATCCGGCTGGATGTTCTTCCTTGGTCATCATCTAATGGCTGGTTTTTCTGTGGATAACCCTGTTAGGAAATGTGGTAAACCCTTGTTGTAACGGGTTGCTATCCTTCAGTAACCTTTACCCGGTAATTTTTTTATACCGCTAAAAAATCACTTATCAGCTATTTATTAACAATATAACTCTTTGATTAAAAAGGATAAAAAATGATTTTCCAGGGGCTGTGGATAACACTGTACACAATGGTTTGATTGCCTTATATGCCTGTGGATAGTGGTATTGCTCATATTTTGTACAAAGCCCTATCTGCTTACTGGGGTAATTGCTATAATCCGCGCCCGTTTTTGAAATTCCTGTTATTTGGTGAGGTGTCTGTGGAGTATCCCGTTCGATATGACGTGATTGTGGTCGGTGGTGGTCACGCTGGTACGGAGGCCGCACTGGCAGCGGCTCGCACCGGTAGCAAGACGCTGTTGCTGACCCATAACACGGACACGGTCGGCGTGATGTCCTGTAACCCGGCCATTGGTGGTATTGGCAAAAGCCATCTGGTGAAAGAAATTGATGCGCTGGATGGCGCGATGGCGCGGGCAACTGATCGGGGGGGGATCCAGTTTCGTACCCTCAATAGCCGTAAAGGCCCGGCGGTGCGGGCGACACGGGCCCAAGCCGACCGTGCGCTGTATCGTTCTGCAATTCGTAACATCGTGGAAAATCAGCCCAACCTGGATATTTTTCAGGCAGCCTGTGATGACCTGATTCTCGATGGTGATGGTGTTGGCAGTACTGTGTGTGGCGTGGTCACCAACACCAATATGAAAATTTATGCCACCTCGGTGGTGTTGACGGCGGGGACGTTCCTCGGTGGCCTGATTCATATTGGCATGGAAAATCACAGTGGCGGTCGTGCCGGAGATCCGCCATCGACAGCGCTTTCCCAGCGTTTGCGGGAAATGCCTTTTACCGTTGGCCGACTGAAGACAGGCACGCCGGCACGCATTGACCGTCGCAGTGTCGATTTCTCGGTGATGCAGGAGCAGCCGGGTGATACGCCGCTGCCGGTGATGTCATTTATGGGATCGCTGGCCGAGCATCCACAGCAGGTCAGCTGTTACATCACCCACACCAACGAGCGGACCCACGATATTATTCGCGCCAATCTTGATCGTTCGCCGATGTATGCCGGTGTGATTGAAGGGATTGGTCCGCGCTATTGTCCATCGATCGAAGACAAAATCACCCGTTTCGCCGACAAGACCAGTCATCAGGTGTTTGTTGAGCCGGAAGGATTAAACAGCAATGAGCTGTATCCAAACGGTATTTCCACCAGTTTGCCGTTTGATGTGCAGCTGGATCTGATTCACTCGATCCCCGGTTTTGAGAAGGCGCACATTACCCGTCCGGGCTACGCCATCGAGTATGACTATTTTGATCCCCAGCAGCTCAAGCACAGCCTTGAAACCCGCTGTATCAATAATCTGTTTTTTGCTGGCCAGATCAATGGCACGACAGGTTATGAAGAGGCCGGAGCCCAGGGCTTGCTGGCCGGTCTGAATGCGGCCTTGCGGGCGTTGGAAAAAGACGTCTGGGTGCCGCGCCGTGACCAGTGCTATATCGGTGTGCTGGTTGACGACCTGATCACCATGGGCACCAAGGAACCGTATCGGATGTTTACCAGCCGGGCGGAATATCGGCTGGTGCTGCGGGAAGATAACGCTGACCTGCGGTTGACTGAGATTGGCCGCGACCTTGGCATTGTGGGTGATCAGCGTTGGGCGGCATTTTGTGAAAAACGGGAGCAGATCGAGCAAGAAACCCAACGCTTGAAAACCACCTGGATTCAGCCGGGCTCGACAGCAGCCGAGGCACTGGCAGAGCTGGGTGAAACGGCCATCAGCCATGAATATAACCTCCATGACCTACTCAAACGCCCTGCCCTGACCTATCCGCTGGTGGCCAGACTCAAGGGCGAGCCACTGAGTGATGACCCGCGCGTGGCAGAACAGGTCGAGATCCAGGCCAAATACGATGGCTATATCGCCCGTCAGCTGGAGGATATCGAGCAATTACGTCGCTATGAACATACGCTGCTGCCGGATGACCTCGACTATGACGCCATTGGTGGCTTGTCCAATGAAGTGAAGCAGAAGCTTTATTCGCTCAAACCGGAAACTCTGGGGGCGGCGTCACGGCTTGCTGGTGTTACGCCGGCAGCGATCAGTCAGATTATGATTCATTTGAAAAAACGTAATATGGCCCATCGGATGGAAGCCTGAGTCAGTCGTACCCGCGCTGCGGTCTTATGCCGGTTGTTGCTGAAGAGGTTCAAACTCACTGCTGACTTTGTGCTAGTATCCGCCGCCCGCTGGCTGGTATGTGGTTATGTTGCCGGTGAGTATGAGGATTGCGTGCGCCAGAGAGTTCCGATATGGGTTGTTTGGCGCGGGAATCATCTTTGTTTGGCAGGACTCAAGGCACGGAATATATGAGCATGGCAACTTCTCTTCCCGCCGGATTGCGTAATCGCTTGATGCGTGGTGCGGCTCAGCTGGACATCACATTGAGCGATCAGCAAGCCGATCTGCTGATGGGCTATCTGGAGCTGCTGCACAAATGGAACAAGGCGTATAACCTCACCGCCATCCGTGATCCATCCGCGATGGTGGATTTACACCTGCTGGACAGTCTCGCCGTGCAGCCACACCTTGGTTCTGCTACCCAGATACTGGATGTTGGCACCGGTCCAGGGCTGCCTGGTATGGTACTGGCGGCGCTGAATCCGCAGTGCCATTTTACCCTGCTCGACAGTAACGGTAAAAAGACGCGCTTTATGTTTCAGGCCCGTACCAGTCTGGGGCTGGAGAATGTCACCATCGTGAACGACCGGGTTGAGGCATATCATCCCGACGTCCCATTCGATATGATTGCCAGCCGCGCATTTGCCTCGCTGTCCGATATGGTGACCTGGTGCCGTCATTTGCTGGCTCCCGGCGGTTGCTACCTGGCGATGAAAGGACAGTACCCCCAGCAAGAACTTGAGGCATTACCCGCTGATGTGGCGTTGGCATCGGCCGCCATCGTCGAGGTTCCGGGCGTCGAAGGCCAGCGCCATCTGCTGCGGCTGGTCGCTGTTCCGGGCGCAGACCGTACACCGACTGATCAATAATATCCCTGTAGAGCGAAGACGATGATTCTGGCGATTACCAATCAGAAAGGCGGTGTAGGCAAGACGACGACGGCAGTGAATCTGGCTGCCTCACTGGCGGCGACCAAGCGCCGCGTGATGCTGATCGATCTTGACCCCCAGGGTAATGCCACCATGGGCAGTGGTGTCGACAAATATGCACTGGAAAACTCCCTCTACGAGGTATTGGTGCAGCGTTGCGCTGTAGAAGAAGCCATTGTGCCAGCTGGCGAGGCGGGTTATGACCTGATTCCTTCCAATGGTGACCTGACGGCTGCAGAAGTGGAGCTGATCAATGTGATCGGACGCGAGCAGCGGTTACGCAAGGCGCTGGCGAGTGTACAAGGGCGTTACGACTATATACTGATCGATTGTCCGCCATCGCTCAGCATGTTGACGGTGAATGCGATGGTGGCTGCCGATGCGGTGCTGATTCCGATGCAGTGCGAATACTATGCTCTTGAAGGCCTCAGTGCCTTGATGGAAACCGTCGACTCGATCAAGGATGCCTACAATCCACAGCTCCACATTGAAGGCCTGTTGCGCACCATGTACGACCCGCGCAATAGCCTGACAGAAGAGGTATCAGCGCAGCTGGTGAGTCACTTTGGCAAGCGGGTTTACGATACTGTCATTCCCCGCAATGTGCGTCTGGCCGAGGCACCAAGCTACGGCATACCGGCATTGCTGTATGACCGGAATTCGCGTGGTGCCATGGCTTATCTGGCGCTGGCCGGAGAAATGAATCGCCGTCACCGGGTGGTAACGGCCTGAATAGAGATGTTCGAAACGGACATGATCGGAATCAAGGTATGACAAAACGTAAACGTGGCCTGGGGCGCGGCCTCGATGCGCTATTGGCAGCGTCACACGCTGGCCAGGACGACGACTCGGCCCCAACCACCGCCGATCTCCCATCGGAGCGGGCAGATGGTGACCTGATCCATCTGCCGCTGGATGTGATCCAGCCGGGCCAGTATCAGCCCCGGCGTGATATTCAGCCGGAAGCGCTGGAAGAACTGGCGGATTCGATCCGTGCCCAGGGCTTGATGCAGCCGATTATGGTGCGTTTGCTGGCCGGTTCGGAGGATCGCTACGAAATCATTGCCGGTGAGCGTCGCTGGCGAGCAAGCCGTATGGCAGGGCTGGAGCAGATCCCGGCGCTGATTCGCAATGTGCCTGATGATGCGGCCATCGCCATGGCTCTGATCGAGAATATCCAGCGTGAAAACCTCAACCCGATGGAAGAGGCGATTGCGTTACACCGGCTGCAGCAAGAGTTTGAACTCACCCAGCAGGAAGTGGCGCAGGCGGTTGGCAAAAACCGCACCACGGTGGCCAACCTGTTGCGGTTGATGAACCTTAATACAGACGTCAAAACCCTGTTGGAGAATGGCGACCTGGAAATGGGACATGCCAGAGCGTTATTGGGGTTGAATGGTCAGGCACAAAGTCTGGCGGCCGATCAGGTAGTGGCCAAGGGCCTGACTGTACGGCAAACCGAAGCGCTGGTGCGTAGCCATGAACAAAAACAACCTGAAGCCGTAGCGCCAGCAGCCGTGCCCGATCCGGACGTCGAGCGACTGGAACGCATGCTGGGTGAGCGCCTCGGTGCCAGTGTCTCGATCCGTCATAATGCCAGAGGCAAGGGAAAACTGGTGATCAACTACACCAGCCTGGATGAACTCGACGGCATATTGAGCCACCTTCAGTAATCTGCCTGACGATTCCGCTGTGTCTTCTGTCACCGGAGCACACCGGGCTGAGGGTGGCCAACGGGTGCTGAGCGAGAAGGCAAGGGGGTGTCAGCCTTATTATTGGCAAAAATCGCGCACATTGACCCGGGTCAAGGGTGCGAAGGGCACCTAAAGCACTACGACCAATTTATTACAGATAGATCCGGTAACTGGTTGAAGGCCGGATACCTTGCCCATATAATCACCGCGCTTTTGCACTGGCCAAAGCAGAAATCCAATAAGTAATGAGGTCAGGTTGTCTACTGTACCGCGTCCGCCTGCGTACCGGATCGTCATCTTGCAACTGATCCTGGCGCTGATTTCTGCTCTGCTTGCCTGGTTACACAGTGATGTAGCCGCCATGTCGGCGTTGTTGGGAGGGTTAACTTGCGCCCTGCCCAACGCTTACTTTGTCTGGCGCGCGTTCCGCTATACCGGGGCCCGATCTGCTACCAGGATCGTGCAATCGTTTTACCAGGGAGAATCCTGGAAATTTTTGCTGACTGCGCTGTGTTTTATGGTCATCTTCCAGCGGGTTGAGCATCTGAATGTACTGGCACTGTTTGCAGGATTTATAACAGTGCAGCTGGGGCATCTGGCCTCGGCAAAAGTCGCCAATTTATAAACTATGGACTGAGAGTGAACGATGGCTGGAAACTCCCAAGAGTATATCTCGCACCACCTGACCAATCTTACCTATGGCAAACTGCCAGCGGGCTACGTTCGCCACGAAGTCGACGAACAGGGCCAGGCACATGAGCACGAACTGTCTCATGACACCTGGACCATGGCTCACAGCAAGGAAGAAGCCGCCGATATGGGCTTCTCTGCCGTGCACGTTGATTCCCTTGGCTGGTCTATCGGCCTTGGCGCCCTGATCATGTTCCTGTTCTGGCGCGGCGCAAAACGTGCCACGACAGCGGTTCCGACCGGTATGCAGAACTTTGTCGAAATGATCGTGGAATTTATCGATGGCACCGTGAAAGAGTCGTTTCACGGCCGCAATCCGCTGGTAGCACCGCTCTCGCTGACTATTTTCTGCTGGGTATTCATGATGAACTTCATGGATCTTATCCCGGTTGACGTTTTGCCTTCTATCTTCGGCCTGTTTGGTCTGCACTACATGAAAGTGGTTCCCTCCACAGACGTCAATATCACCATGGGCATGGCGTTGACTGTCTTCAGTCTGATGATTTTTTACTCTATCAAAGTCAAGGGCATCAGCGGCTTTGCCGGTGAACTGTGCCTGCAGCCATTCAAGGTCAAAAATCCGGTACTGCAAGCCATCTTTATTCCTGTCAACCTGTTTCTGGAATCGGTTGCCCTGCTGGCCAAGCCAATCTCTCTGGCGCTGCGGCTGTTCGGTAACATGTATGCTGGCGAAATGATTTTTATCCTGATTGCCCTGATGTTCACTGCTGGCGGAGCGTTGTTCCTGCTGGGCGGTGTACTGCAGTGGGCATGGGCTGTTTTCCACATTCTGGTGATCACTCTGCAAGCCTTCATTTTCATGATGTTGACCATCGTGTATCTGAGCATGGCCCACGAAGATCATTAATTTTTAACCATTAACTTACTAACTAACTTAACTACTATTTGGAGAAAACTATGGAACAAGGTCTGGTATTCCTGGCTGCAGCTCTGATGATCGGTCTGGGTGCGCTGGGTACAGCTATCGGTTTTGGTCTGCTGGGTGGTCGTCTGCTGGAAGGTACTGCGCGTCAGCCTGAGCTGGGTCCAATGCTGCAGGGCAAGATGTTCCTGATCGCTGGTCTGCTTGACGCCGTACCAATGATCGGTGTTGGTCTGGGTCTGTACCTGATGTTCGCTGCCTAAGGGTCGTTCCTTTTTTAACGAACTTCCTTAACCAACGAACATGAGGAGTCTGGCGTGAACATTAACGCGACACTTATCGGCCAGATCATCACATTCGCGATTTTCGTGTGGTTTTGCATGAAATTCGTATGGCCCCACCTGCTGGGTGCCATGCAAGAGCGTGAAAAGAAAATTGCCGATGGTCTGGACGCAGCAAACCGTGCCGAGCGCGACTTGGAACTGGCTCAGGAAAAAGCCGTTTCCCAGCTGCGTGAAAGCAAAGAAAAAGCTGCCGAAATCATCGAACAGGCTAACAAGCGTGCCAACCAAATCATCGACGAAGCGAAAGAAACCGCTCGCGCTGAAGGTGACCGCCTGGTAGCCGCTGCTCAAGCAGAAGTTGAGCAAGAGGTTAACCGCGCGAAAGAAGTTCTGCGCAAACAGGTATCTGAGCTGGCGGTTGCCGGCGCTACCAAGATCCTGGGCAAGTCAGTCGATGCATCAGCTCACGCTGATCTGCTTAATCAACTGACTGAAGAACTCTAAGCGAGGTTGCCATGGCTGAATTAACCACTCTCGCTCGGCCATACGCCAAGGCCGTGTTTGCTGAAGCAGAAGAGAAGAAGTCCCTGGATGCATGGTCAGACGATCTGGCCCTGCTGTCCGCTTATGCATCCGACGCTGCGATGGCGAAGGTGCTGGTACATCCTTCTCTGACTGCGGCACAGCAGGCACAAGCCTTGATTGACGTATGTGGCGAAAAGCTTAATGACGCAGCCAAAAACCTGGTACACGTTCTGGCAGAAAACAAGCGTCTGACGCTGTTGACTGAAATTACAGCTCTTTATGAAGAGTTGAAGGCCCAGCTGCAAAACGCAGTAGATGTCGTAGTGACCTCTGCGTACGCACTGACCGAAACCCAGTCAAACAAGCTCGCTCAGGCACTTAAAGCCAAACTGCAACGCGATGTCCGAATGACCAGCGAAGTCGATGAGTCACTCATCGGCGGCGCTATTATTCGTGCAGGCGACCTGGTTATTGACGGCTCACTCACAGGCAAGCTGTCAAAGTTGGCCGAAGCGATGAAATCCTAGTTTGAGGGACGATGCATGCAGCAACTGAATCCATCCGAGATCAGTGAAGTCATCAAAAAACGCATCGAAAGTCTCGATGTGACTTCACAAGCCCAGAACGAGGGCACCGTTGTATCCGTATCCGACGGTATCGTTCGTATCCATGGTCTTGCCGACGTAATGTACGGTGAGATGATTGAATTTGACGGCGGTGTCTACGGCCTGGCCATGAACCTGGAACGCGACTCTGTAGGCGCGGTTATTCTGGGCGAATACAAATCGCTGGCCGAAGGCCAGAAAGCGAAATGTACCGGTCGTATCCTGGAAGTTCCAACCGGCGAAGCCCTGCTGGGTCGTGTTGTGGACACTCTGGGTCGCCCGATTGACGGCAAGGGTCCGATTGAGACCAACACATCTGCACCTGTTGAACGCGTTGCGCCTGGCGTAATTGCTCGTCAGGGTGTAGATCAGCCGTTGCCAACCGGTTACAAGGCGGTTGACTCCATGGTTCCTGTCGGTCGTGGCCAGCGTGAGCTGATCATTGGTGACCGTCAGACCGGCAAGTCGGCGATGGCGATTGATGCCATCATTAACCAGAAAGGCACCGGTATTAAGTGTGTCTACGTGGCGATTGGCCAAAAGCAGTCTTCCATTGCGAACGTGGTTCGTAAACTGGAAGAGCACGGCGCCATGGAACACACCATCATTGTTGCCGCTGGTGCTGCCGATCCTGCAGCGATGCAGTTTCTGGCGCCATACGCCGGTTGTGCGATGGGTGAATACTTCCTCGATCGCGGTGAAGACGCCCTGATTGTATACGATGACCTGACCAAACAAGCCTGGGCTTACCGTCAGATCTCATTGTTGCTGAAGCGTCCTCCTGGTCGTGAAGCTTACCCTGGTGACGTTTTCTATTTGCACTCCCGTTTGCTGGAACGTGCTTGTCGGGTGAACCCTGATTACGTCAAAAACGTAAGCGGTGTTGAAGGCAAGACCGGTTCGCTGACGGCCCTGCCGATCATTGAAACCCAGGGCGGTGACGTCTCTGCGTTTGTACCAACCAACGTGATCTCGATCACCGATGGTCAGATCTTCCTGGAAACCAACCTGTTCAACTCTGGCATACGTCCAGCGATGAACGCCGGTATTTCGGTTTCCCGTGTCGGTGGTGCAGCACAGACCAAAATCATCAAGAAGCTGGGCGGTGGTATTCGTTTGGCGCTGGCTCAGTACCGTGAACTGGCAGCGTTTGCCCAGTTCGCTTCTGATCTGGATGAAGCGACCCGCAAGCAGCTGGAACATGGCCGCGCAGTGACCGAGCTGATGAAGCAAGGCCAGTACGCACCGATGTCGACTGCGGAAATGGGTCTGGTGATTTATGCCGCCAACGAAGGCTTCCTGAACGACGTAGAAGTGGCGAAAATCCGTCCATTCGAAGCTGCCCTGCTGAGCTTTGCCAACAGCGAATTTGCTGAACTGATGGCGAAAATCAACGTGAAAGGCGACTTTAACGACGAGATCGCAGCCGGTCTGAAAGAGTGTATTGAATCTTTCAAGAGCTCTCAGACCTGGTAAGTCCGGGGCTGGCACGGAGCTAATCCCGTGCCAGCGTGGATTCACGCAACGTAAGGCAGCTTGATTATGGCAGTCGGTAAAGAAATTAAAGAGCAGATTACGAGCGTAAAAAGCACGCAAAAAATTACTTCAGCCATGGAAAAAGTGGCTGTTAGTAAAATGCGTCGCGCTCAGCTGCGCATGACCCAAAGCCGTCCATTTGCGGATAAAATCCGTAGTGTTATCGGTCACCTGGCGAATGCGACATCTGAATACCGCCATCGTTATCTGCAAGAACGCGACATCAAGCGCGTTGGTTACATTGTGGTTTCCTCCGACCGTGGCCTGTGTGGCGGTTTGAACAACAACCTGTTCAAGCGTGTGGCACAGCAAGCGAAAAACTGGAAAGAACAAGGTGTGGAAGTTGACTTCTGCTCTGTGGGTGCCAAGGCATCACTGTTCTTTGCCAATTTTGGTGGCAACGTTGTGGCTGCAAAAACCCATCTGGGTGATGCACCGGAACTGGCCAGCCTGATCGGTTCGGTAAAAGTGATGCTGGATGCATTTGATGAAGGCAAGATCGATCGCCTGTTCATCATGCACAATCGCTTTGTGAACACCATGACGCAACAGCCCATCGCGGAACAATTGTTGCCGCTAAAAGCGGAAGAAGACGATTCACTGAAACACCACTGGGACTACATCTACGAACCGGACGCCAAGGATATCCTTGAAGGTTTGCTGGTTCGCTATGTTGAATCCCAGGTATACCAGGGTGTGGTTGAGAACAATGCCTGTGAACAGGCCGCGCGTATGCTGGCAATGAAAAGTGCCACAGATAACGCCGGTGAGATGATCAACGAGCTGAATTTGCTATACAACAAGGCTCGTCAGGCAGCGATCACCCAGGAAATTTCGGAAATCGTTAGCGGCGCCGCGGCTGTATAAGCCGGGGAACGAAGGTTTTAAGGTTAAGAGGAACCGAATATGAGCGGACGTATCGTACAGATCATCGGTGCCGTTATCGACGTGGAATTCCCACGCGACAGCGTACCCAAGGTCTACGACGCCCTGACCGTTGATGGTACTGAAACTACTCTGGAAGTTCAGCAACAGCTGGGTGATGGCGTGGTTCGTACTATTGCGATGGGCTCCACAGAAGGTCTCAAGCGTGGCCTTCAGGTAACAAACTCTGGCGCTCCCATCTCTGTACCAGTCGGTATCGAGACGTTGGGACGTATTATGGACGTCCTTGGCCGTCCGATTGATGAATGTGGCGAGATCGGTGAAAAAGAGCGTTACTCTATTCACCGTGCAGCGCCCGGCTTCGATGAGCAAGCCAACTCCACCGACCTGCTGGAAACCGGTATCAAGGTAATTGACCTTGTTTGTCCGTTTGCCAAGGGTGGTAAAGTCGGTCTGTTTGGTGGTGCCGGTGTTGGTAAAACCGTCAACATGATGGAGCTGATCAACAACATTGCGAAGGCACACTCCGGTTTGTCGGTATTCGCAGGTGTGGGTGAGCGGACTCGTGAAGGTAACGATTTCTACTACGAAATGGCGGAATCCGGGGTTGTAAACCTGGATGACAAAGCCAAATCCAAAGTAGCGATGGTGTACGGCCAGATGAACGAACCCCCAGGCAACCGTCTGCGTGTGGCTCTGACTGGTCTGACCATGGCAGAGAAATTCCGTGACGAAGGTAAAGACGTACTGTTGTTTGTTGACAACATCTATCGTTATACCCTGGCGGGAACCGAAGTATCTGCACTGCTGGGCCGTATGCCTTCCGCAGTAGGTTACCAGCCGACTCTGGCTGAAGAAATGGGTGTTCTGCAGGAGCGTATTACCTCCACCAAGAACGGCTCCATTACTTCTATCCAGGCGGTATACGTACCAGCGGATGACTTGACGGATCCATCACCAGCAACCACCTTTGCCCACTTGGACTCCACTGTGGTACTGAGCCGTGACATCGCATCCAAGGGTATTTACCCGGCGATCGATCCACTGGACTCTACATCACGTCAGCTGGATCCACTGGTTATCGGTAACGAACACTACGACATCGCTCGTGGGGTTCAGGGTGTACTGCAGCGTTATAAAGAGCTGAAGGACATCATTGCGATTCTGGGTATGGACGAACTGTCCGACGAAGACAAGCAGCTGGTTGCTCGTGCACGTAAGATCGAACGTTTCCTGTCTCAGCCGTTCCACGTGGCAGAAGTGTTCACGGGTGCGCCCGGCAAGTACGTTTCACTGAAAGAAACCATCCGTGGTTTCCAGGGTATCCTGAACGGTGATTACGACGCATTGCCTGAGCAGGCCTTCTACATGGTTGGTACTATCGACGAAGCCGTCGAAAAAGCCAAAAACATGTGATTCAGGCTGGTAAGGCCGGGCTATTCCGGCTTTACCTCCTCAACCTGAGGAATACCTTATGGCGATCACTGTACATTGCGATATTGTCAGTGCCGAAGAGAATCTCTTCTCCGGTCTGGTCGAGCGCGTCGTCGCTGCAGGCTTGCTGGGTGATCTGGGTGTTGAGCCAGGCCATGCGGCGCTGCTGACCCCGCTGAAGCCAGGTCCGGTTCGTATCGTCAAACAAGGCGGTAGCGAAGAGATTGTTTACGTCTCTGGTGGTTATCTGGAAGTTCAGCCAAACAGTGTGACTGTATTGGCTGATACGGCAGTTCGTGCGCACGATATAGACGAAGCTGCTGCTCTGGAAGCCAAGAAACACGCTGAGCAGGCGTTGGAAAATCAGGGTGCAGACTTTGATTATTCTCGTGCTCTGACCCAGCTTGCTGAAGCCTCAGCCCAGCTGCGTACCATTCAGCAAATTCGCGAGAAACTGGGCAAGCATTAAGCTGCCCGTTTTTTTCGTTTAAGCCCTCGAGTATTCGAGGGCTTTTTATTATTGACTGACAGGATGTCGGGTTCCCCTTTTTTCTTCCCGCTGCCCCTCTTCCTGTTTGCACCGTGTGATTTTCCCAAAGCTCAGGAGAGCGTCATGATGCCTAAAATATTTGCAAAATCCTTGTTGCCTTTGATGGTGGCGTCTTCTTCGTCTGTGATGGCAGGCCAGTTTTATATTGGTGCCGGCATGGCCGGGTTGGCAGGCAGTGGCGAAGAAGAGTACACACAGGGGTCGTCCTCCAGGACGTACGACTACAGCTATTCGAACGCTTCAATACGTCTTGGCTATCAGTGGAGTTATGCCAATCGTCTGGAGTTGTCTATTGGCTCCATTGATGTCGAATACGATGAAAACTATGAGGATGAAACATACAGCGGTTTTGACGTTGACTACTACTTCGTCTGGGGTGAAAGCATCAAGCCTTACCTGATGGTGGGCTTGGGTTCTTACACGTTTGAGGATTCTGCTCAGTACTTTTCGGATAATGACGATCTTTCCGGGTTGGCATTCAACTTTGGCGGTGGTGTGATCTGGCAGTTCCATGAACATCTGGACGTTGAGTTAGGCTACAAATTCAAGTCCATCAGCTGGCAGGATGCTACGGATGGCTATAATACCTACGAAACCCAATCTACCCACAGTGGTATTGATGCCGCCGTGCACGTGTTGTTCTGAGAAATCGTGCTGTCGCCATTTGTGAAACCAGACGTTCAGGCGTCTGGTTTTGTTTCTGACTTGTCTGTTTGCACAGCGTGTATCGACTGATTTTGCTCAAATACCTGGTAAGCCGTTTTCACCACGCTGGCATGGCGTTCGGCCAGGCGTTGATGATCTTTGTCGTAGCCTCCGCCAATCACAGTCACTACTGGTATTCTTCGTTGCTGGCAATATTCCAGTACCCAGCGATCACGCTGCTGAATCCCCTCAAGGGTTACATTCAGGTGGCCGAGCTCATCTCCTTCCCACACATCCACACCGGCATCGTAAATCACCAGCTCTGGCTGTTGTTCATGAATCAGGCGTTCGAATGTTTCTCTAACTATCGCAAGATAGGCAACATTATCGAGGTATTGATCAAGGCCAATATCGAGGTCACTGCGGCTTTTCCGGAATGGAAAATTTTTCTCGCAGTGAATGGAACAGGTAAAGGCGCGGGGTTCGTGCGCCAGCATGGCGGCGGTACCATCGCCCTGATGCACATCCAGATCAAACACAAGCAGCCGTTTGACTTCTCGTCGTCGCAATAAGGTGAGTGCGGTATAGGCGAGGTCGTTGACCAGGCAAAAACCGGAGCCAAAATCATAATGCGCATGGTGAGTGCCGCCGCCCAGATGGCTGGCGATGCCATGCTGGAGTGCCAGCCGGGCTGCCAGCAGGGTGCCATTGGGTGCGGTCAGGGTGCGGTCAATCAGCCCCTGGCTCCAGGGTAAGCCCAGACGTCGCCAGGCTTTTGCCTCAATGGCATCGTCTAACAGCCCTTGCAGGTAAATCGGACTGTGGGCAATCGCAAGGTCGGCGACGGAGGCCATGGCCGGTTGGTAGAGGTTGTCGCTGATATATCCCTGCTGCAACAGGTGTTCGTACAAACGCACAAACTTGGACATCACAAAGCGGTGGTTTGCGGGGAAGGGACAGGAGTAGTTGGAGTGATAAACCAGCGGCAGCTTCATGAAGAATCGGGGGTCAGGTACTCGATAAAGGCAGTTTCATCCAGTGGTTTGCTAAACAGATAGCCCTGGAATTTGGTGCAACCATGGGACAGAAGGTACTCCCGTTGCTGCTCGGTTTCCACACCTTCGGCGACAATATCCAGATACAGGCTATGGCCCAGCTGGATAATGTAGTCAACAATATTGGCATCGGCAGCGGAGTTGTTGATATTACTGACAAAGCTGCGATCAATCTTGAGTGTTTGGATCGGCAGGCTCTGGAGGTAACTGAGGGAGGAATAACCAGTGCCAAAATCATCCATCGAGACATTAAAGCCGTGGTGTACCAGCCGTTGAATCAGTGATTTGACCAGCTGCTTGTCATTGACAAAAATCCCCTCGGTGATTTCCAGTTCCACCAATCCTGGCGGGATATCAAATGCCTCGATATGGAACACCAATTGGTCAAAAAAGTTGGCATTGAGGAACTGTACCGGACTGATATTGATGGCGAGGCGTTCGAATCCCTGGGGGAGTAAATGCTGCTGCCGCAGCCTGGCCAGTGTCTGACAGCTGGCTGACAGCACCCAGTCACCCAGTTCCACAATCAGGTTGGCCTCTTCGGCAGCAGCGATAAACAGGTCGGGCGGCACTGGCTTGCCCCGGTGCTGCCACCGGCACAGCACCTCAGCGCCAATGATGCGCCCGAGATGGTCAAGCTGTGGTTGAAAGGCCAGACTGAAGGCTCTGGCCTTGATGGCATCGTGAAGATCATTGATCAGACTGAGTTTGCTTTGGGTTTCCCGTTGCATGTGCTCGCTATACAGGCTCCAGCCATTACGTCCATGGGCTTTGGCATAATACATGGCGGTATCGGCCTGTCGGATCAGGTCTGACGAGGTATGCTGGTCAAAAGGAAATAACGAAATACCTATACTGGCCGATAAGTGAAAGCTGTGTCGATTGTATAAAAATGGTTGCCGGAATTGTTCCAGCAAGGCACTCGCGAAGTTGGTGGCCTGGTCGACAGCCTCATTGGCATCGCTGTAAAGCTCGTCGGGCAGCAGCAGGAATTCATCGCCTCCCAGCCGGGCGCACAGATCTCGTGGCCCGGCGCAGAGGCGTAATCGTTCCGCTGCCTGCTGCAAAATGGCGTCGCCGACAGGGTGACCCAGAGAGTCATTAATATTCTTGAAATGGTCCAGATCGATAAACAGCAGGGCACCAAAGCGAGAGCATTTGCGCGCTGCTGACAGGTGCTCCCTGACTCGACCCAGCGCCATCTCCCGGTTGCTGAGCCGGGTCAGCGTGTCGTAGTGAGCGCGGTATTCCACCTCCTGCTGTTTCAGGCGCAGTTCAGTCACGTCGCGGATCAGCCAGAAAACGCCGTCGACACCCTGCCCATCGCTGCGTTCAAGCCGAAACGGAGTCATGCGGGATTCGAGATAGCGATCCTGATGCTGCAGCGACTCAATCACTACCGACTCTTGACTGATGGCACGTAGCCAGCAAGCCCGGACACTGTCTGCCTGACCGTGTTCGATCCAGCCCCAGGCCGGTTGACCGGTCAGATTACGCGATAGCTCTGACACGTTGCTGTGCTGGTTGCCGATGCGTTCGCGAATGTATCCCTCGCGGTCAATCAGGAAGGCAACATCGGGGAAGGTGCGAGAGAAGGCCCGGTCGACAGCGTTTTGCCGCTCAATCTGGGCGATCGATAACTGCAAGTGGCGGCTGAGTTGATTGAAGGTATCGCCCAGCTCGGTAAATTCCCGGCTGCTGCATTGTTCCAGGGTCAGGCCGAGTTCACCCTGGCGCAAGCTTTGGGTAAAGCCCTGCAAGCGTGTTAACGGTGCCAGCACCTGACGTTTGAGTAATTGGCTCAGGCCAAGGCTATAGAGCAGGATCAGGCCCAGTAGCAGGGCCAGCTTTTGCGCCAGGTCGATCAGCATATGGTGATATTCCTGCCGAACGTTGTACCAGGCGACCAGCAACCCCCTGGACTGCTGGCGAATACCACTCTGGTAATAAATCGGCAAGGCGGCGGTGTAGATATTGCCCTGTTCTGACAGTAGCAATGCTTGTTGCTGATTGCCTGGCGATGGGCGACTGTTATGGAGTACGGTTGGCAGTTGCCCTGATGCGCCCATGCGACCACGATCAGTGGAGAACAGGATCAATCCATGTTGAATCACATCGACACGGGTGATATAGCGATGAGTGGCCATATAGCTGACGGATCGGTCTGCGAGGGCGGTGTTTTCTACGGCCAGTGAATGTTGCAGCTGCTGTTGCAGTACACCAAGGTCGTATTCGATCTTGTTTTTCCAGCTGTCATGGAACTGACTGTTGGTCGCATCAAAAAGAAAGTAGGCCACTGCAATGGCTGTCGTGCCCAGTGCCAGTACGGCCCAGGACATCAGAATGAGGCGAATGGAGTAGGATCCGCTACGTTTCACGGCCCGTTCTCCGCGACCAGGGCTGTGGTGGTGCGCAGGGCCGGGAGGGTGCCAGACTTCAGCAGGTGATGGGTCTGCATCAGCTTGACGAGATCGTTGGCGTGGCGGGACAGGCGGGAGCGAGGGCCGGATAGCAGTCGCAGATTCTCTACCCGGTCGGGCATTGTCAGGCCCTGATAGGCCTCTTTGACGTGAGCAGCTGGTAACTTGAGTCGTTGGTTAATGATGGCAAGGGCATCCGGGTCGCCGCGTTCAATACGTTGTTTTGAGACCAAAAAACCGTTCACCAGACTGCGTAAGGCGGTTTGTCGGGTTGCCAGCAACTCGGTTCTGACGGCGAGGACATCGACAATCTGGCCGGGAATATCGGCACTGGAAAACACCTGGACAGCACCTGCGGCAAGCAGCTGCAAAGAATACGGTGCAAAGGTGACGGCGGCATCTATCTGGCCGGCAGCCAGAGCGTCGAGGTATTCATTCTGTCTCAGGTTGACGATGGTGATATCGCTGAGCTCAAGTTTTGCCGATTCCAGAGCGGCTTGTAGCATCAAGGCACCTACGGCACTGGTTTCGACGCCAATGCGCAGGCCTGCCAGCTCGGCGACGCTGTGAATCTCTGGCCTGGCCAGAACCACATCGGCTCCCAGGGATTGGTCGCAGATCAGCACCACGGTGAGATCCAGCCCCTCACTGGTGAGCAGCAGAATCTCATCCAGCGTCAAAGCAGCGGCTTCGAGTTGCCCTTGCCTCATGGCATCCATCACATCGGGTGCACTGGCCAGTTCGATGAGACGCAATTGCCCTGCGTCCAGCAAGCCGTCTTGCCTGGCCAGGTAGAAGGGTTCGTAGCCAGGCCAGACGTTGGTGCCGATGCGTATCAAGGGTAAGGGAGCATGCTGATCACAGCCATTCAGGGAGATTAATGTGAGTGTGAACAGGCACAGGCGGAGAAAATGCACAGCGGCTCCATGGCAAACAATTATCATCAGTCTAGCAGTCAATCGAAGGTCAGGTTAAGCCTCCCTACGACCAAGGGCGAGTGGCAATCAGTCGGTCAATATGATCCCTTAGCAGCGTGTCAGGGTTATCCCCGGTCTGGCGGCGTAACGCCGGTTCAGGCCACGGCAAGGCTGCTGGCATGAATATTTATCCCGCGTTATCCCGCGCCGCAGAGCATATTTTTCAGAGGTTGATGTGAAAAAAGATAATAAAAACAAGATAACAACGACGGAAAATCAGGCAATCTCCAGTTTCGAAAACTTCTTCTATCGCTATGTTGCCTGGTTTCCGATTCTGGTACTACCGGCGCTGGTATGGGAAATGTTCAGCGTCAATGATTATGCCCCGGCGGGGTTGATCGGCGTGATGCATGCGGTGCTGGTGTTCCGTTTTGTCACCATTGCAGGACAACAAGGCTGGTTCAAAAAGCGGCAGCAGCTGTAAACAGACAGTGTGCGGTATCTTGTGACGAGCAGTACTTTTTGATGCGCGGTACTTTTAAAATAGTCACTGCTTGTAAAATGGTCACTGCCTGAAGAGGCCAGGGTGGCTGCATGATATCTGTATTGGCGGGAATTCTCTGGATTCCCGCCAACACAGGGTTCTATTTAACAAGAATTTGCTCAAAAAAAAGCCAGATTCAGCTTTTCCGCAGTAGAGCAGCCCTAAGCCCGACAGGCTCCTAGGGAGCGGGGTTTTCCTCGCGGTCAGCCAGTGCACTGTTGGCGCGTATTGCCGCAGCACGTACCTGGTCTGGCGCGGTGCCACCAATGTGGTTACGAGCGGCGACTGAGCCTTCCAGCGTCAGCACTTCAAACACATCGGCACTGATTTCAGCAGAGAACTGCTGCAACTCTTCCAGCGTCATGTCACTGAGATCCTTGCCCTGTGCCAGACCATAAGCGACAGCCTTGCCAACAATTTCATGGGCATCGCGGAAGGGAATGCCCTTGCGCACCACGTAGTCAGCGAGGTCGGTGGCGGTGGAGAAGCCGCGCTTGGCAGCATCCCGCATATCGTCCCGGCGTGCTTGCAGATGGGGAGCCATATCGGCGAATGCCCGCAGGCTGTCCCGCAGGGTATCGACGGTATCAAACAGTGGCTCCTTGTCTTCCTGATTGTCCTTGTTGTAGGCCAATGGCTGGGATTTCATCAGTGTCAGCAGGCTGACCAAGTGGCCATAAACCCGACCGGTCTTGCCGCGTACCAACTCGGGGACGTCCGGGTTCTTTTTCTGCGGCATGATGGATGAACCGGTACAGAAACGATCCGGCAGATCGATAAAACGGAACTGCGCCGAAGCCCACAGCACCAGCTCTTCTGAAAAACGCGACATATGCATCATGATCAGGGCCGCAGCGCTGCTGAATTCGATGGCAAAATCGCGATCGGAGACCGAATCCAGGCTGTTCTCGGTAGGGGCATCAAAACCCAGTAGTTCGGCAGTGTAAAAACGATCAATCGGATAGGTCGTGCCCGCCAGGGCAGCAGCGCCGAGTGGCAACTGGTTCATGCGTTTCCGGCAGTCCTGCAGACGCGCATAGTCACGTTCCAGCATCGCATTCCAGGCCAGCAAATGGTGACCAAAGGTGACGGGTTGTGCCGTTTGCAGGTGGGTGAAGCCGGGCATGATGGTATCGGCTTCCCGGCTGGCCAGTTCGATCAGGCCCTGCTGCAAGCGGGTCAGTTCGGAGCAGATGAGATCAATTTCGTCGCGCAGGTACAAGCGGATATCGGTCGCGACCTGATCATTACGAGAGCGGCCGGTGTGCAGTTTTTTGCCGGTAATACCGATTTTGGCGGTCAGCGCGGCCTCGATGTTCATATGAACGTCTTCCAGTGCGACCGACCAGTTGAAGTTGCCGCGTTCAATTTCGATCCGAACTTCTTCCAGACCGCGAATAATATCGTCGCGCTCGGCGTTGGTCAGCACGCCGACATGCGCCAGCATGCGGGCATGGGCAACCGATCCCTGAATGTCCTGACGGTACATGCGCTGGTCAAAGTCCACCGACGCGGTGTAACGGGCAACAAAAGCATCGGTTGGCTCGGCAAAACGGCCGCCCCACGAGGCATTGGTGGATTGATCAGTCATGTGGTCCCCTTAAATAAACACAAACGTTGTCGGCCGCTGGCGATGCCAGCGGCAACATAAAATTTCAAGGGGCAGAGTATACCTGCGGCGTGCCAACGGTTTAACCGGAATGTGGAGCAGATACTTGCCGTCACTCGTGACTAAAGCGAGACTAGCGACCTGTCGGTGCTCCAAGTCCGACAGGCTCCCAGCTGTTTATCTCATTCCATGGCCAAAGGCGTCCGTTATGCCGAACACTACCGCCGTTGTCAGTCGTCAGCATGATCCCGGTTTGCTGGATGCTTTTTTTCTGCCAGATCTCTGCAACACCCGAGCGATCCTGTTTTTGTTGGCGGTCAGCGAAGGGCTGGTGGCGATTCTGACGCTGATGGAGTCGTCCCAGGCGGCGTTTTCCTGGGAGCGATTCGGGCTGGTGTCGCTGTTTGTGCAGTGGGTTGCGCTGCTCTCGGTCGCGATTCTGTGCCAGTTACGTTTTGTTCTGGTGCAGGTCAACGTGCTGTTGGTATCGGTACTGGCGCTGCTGCTGGTGCAGCTGGTGACTCTGGGTGTCAGCTTGATGGCCGACTGGCTCTGGCCGACCAGCCTGCGGAGTATTGATTGGCTCTGGATTGCCCGTAATGCGTTGGTCAGTGCGCTGGTGACGGCGTTGGCGTTACGTTATTTTTACGTCCAGAGTCAGTGGCGGATACAGGCTCAGGCCGAACTCAAGGCGCGGCTGTCGGCCTTGCAGGCGAATATTCGGCCACACTTTTTTTTCAACACGCTGAACACTGTGGCGGCATTGATTGTGATCGACCCGGAAAAAGCCGAAAACATGCTGCTGGATCTGGCGCAGTTGTTCCGGGTGGTATTAAAAGCCGATGACCAGCCCTCTACCTTGGCGCAGGAGATTGAATTTGGCCAGCGCTATCTGGACATCGAGCATACCCGGTTGGGGTCGCGGCTGGAGGTTGAATGGCAATTGCCAGAGCCACTGCCAGAAATCACCATGCCAGCACTGATTCTCCAGCCTTTGCTGGAAAACGCCGTCTACCATGGTGTGCAGCCATTGGTGGGGGGCGGCTGGATCCGTATTTCGCTGACCGCCGTCGCCGGTGGCTGGGAGCTGGCGGTGGCGAATGCTCGCCTTCCCGGTGCCAGCACGCCAGGCAACGGCATTGCCCAGCGTAATATTCGTGCCCGGCTGGAAACCCTGTTTGGTGAATCTGCCCGGCTGCAGACCGCAGAGCTGCCGGATGAATATCAGGCGCGGATCTTGGTTCCGTCGCATTCTGGAGAGCATACCCATGAGTTATCGCATCGCTCTGGTTGATGATGAGCCGCTGGCCCGTGACCGGCTGGCGCGATTGATAGGAGAACACCCGGACTTTGAGTTGGTGGCTGAGCTGGAGAGTGGTGATGCTGTGCTGGAGTGGCTGGTATTCAACGGTGTTGATGTACTGTTACTCGATATCCAGATGCCCGGTCGTAGCGGCCTCGAAACCGCGCAGGCAGTACAGCAGCATGCGCATCCTCCGCTGGTGGTTTTTTGTACCGCTTTTGACGAACACGCGCTGGATGCCTTTGGCGTCAGTGCGATTGATTATTTGCTCAAGCCGGTGCGTCCGGCGGATTTGCAGCGGGCACTGGATCGGGCCAGAGAGCGCCTGGCCGGTCGGGCGCAGCGCCGCATTGCCAGCCTTGGGGTGCGTAGCCATCTGACTGCCCGTACCCATATGGGGCTGCAGCTGATTCCGGTGGAAGAAGTCTGCTACTTTTTGGCCGACCAGAAATACGTAAACGCTATCCACGAGCAGGGCGAAACCCTGATCGATGACAGCCTGCGCCAGCTTGAAGACGAGTTTGGTGATCGCTTCGTCCGTGTACACCGCAGTGCACTGGTGGCGCGGGATCGTATCGTTCGGCTGGAAACCCTGGAAGGTGGTGGTCACTTTGTCCATTTACGTGGACTTGATGCTGGTGTAGCGGTCAGTCGTCGCCATTTACCAGAAGTTCGCAAGGTGATGAAGTCACTGTAATGGGCCGATAATGGCATTTGCTGATCCGGGTAATTTCAGCTGACGCGCCAGCACTGGTATGATTCGGCAAATTTATGATATCGCGGCGGTCTGCCAGTCAGACCGTCACGCTTCCGTCGAATAAGGATCACTATGTCGTCAGCACGCCTGCTCCGTATTGCCACCCGCAAAAGTCCTCTGGCCCTGTGGCAGGCTGAACATATCAAGGCCCGCCTGCTGGCATTGCATGACGGGCTTGAAGTCGAGCTGGTGACCTTCTCAACCCAGGGCGACAAAATTCTCGATACCCCATTAGCCAAAATCGGTGGCAAGGGTCTGTTTGTCAAAGAGCTTGAGGTGGCGATGCTGGACGGACGGGCGGATATTGCCGTGCACTCCATGAAAGACGTGCCGATGGAATTTCCGCCAGGACTGGAACTGGGTGTCATCTGTGAGCGGGAAAATCCGCTGGATGCCTTTGTATCCAACCATTACCGCAGTGTTGACGAACTGCCACAGGGGGCCATCGTCGGCACGTCGAGCTTGCGCCGTCAGTGCCAGTTGCAACAGCAGCGACCGGATTTACAGATCCGGTCGCTGCGCGGCAATGTCCAGACCCGGCTCGGCAAGCTCGACAGCGGTGAGTTTGACGCCATCATCCTGGCGTCCGCCGGGCTGTTACGGATGGCGATGGCAGACCGCCTGACGGCGTTTATGGCGGCGGAACAGTCACTGCCAGCCGGTGGTCAGGGGGCCTTGGGCATCGAATGGCGCAGCGACGACGACACCACCAAGGCGCTGATTGCCCCGCTGGGCCATGCCGACACCACCGCATGCGTACTGGCTGAGCGGGCATTGAATCGTCGCCTGCAAGGAGGCTGTCAGGTGCCGATTGCCGCTTATGCCGAACGTGTGGGCGAACAACTGACCTTGCGGGGGCTGGTCGGTTCGGTGGATGGCAGTACCGTATTGACCACCCGGCAACAGGGATCGATAGCCGATGCCGAGGCGATTGGTATTCTGGCGGCGGAACATTTACTGGCCCAAGGTGCTGGCGAGATTTTGTCGGCCGTTTACGGCCACGAGGTGCGCTAGGCCTTGGTGACGATTCTGGTGACTCGCCCCGAGGGTCAGGCTGATCAGCTGATCGGCGCACTGGAGCAGTGTGGTTATCAGGTATTACATCGTCCACTGATGGCGATTCAACCGGTTGCCGCAGACAGCCCGGCAGCGCGAGCAACCCGCAGTTGTATGCTCGACCTTGACCTGTATCAGCAGGTGATTGCTATCAGTGCCAATGCCGCCCGGCAAGGGCTGGCCTGGCTGGATGAATTCTGGCCCCAGCCACCACTGGGTCTGAACTGGTACGGCGTTGGCCCTGCCAGTGTCGAGCCACTGCGCGAGTTCGGTCTGGATGCCCAGTGTCCGGCCAGCCGCTATGACAGTGAAGGACTGCTTGCATTAGCCGCCTTGCAGCAGATCGCAGAACAACGCATTCTGATCTGGCGCGGAGTGGGCGGCCGCGAAACACTGGCCAGTGAGTTACGCGCCCGTGGAGCCCGTGTTGACTATGCCGAGCTATACGAGCGGCAGCCGGTGCCGTACAGCAGCGACGACTGGGACACAGCATTGGCGGCTTGTCCGTGGCTGTTGCTCAGCAGCGGGCAGGCGCTGGATATTATTGAAGGGCAGGTGCCAGAGTTGGCCAGACGTATCGCCGGGTTGATATTGCCCAGCGAACGTATTGCCGCAGCGGCGCGCGCCAAAGGCTATGATCCGGTACTGGTACCCGCCAGTGCACGGGATGAAGATATGCTCAGTTGCCTGGCAGCGCAGCTGTAACCCGATAACCAGGTCGCAAGCGGCGGCGGTGACAGGAAGACAGACGTGGATAACAACAAAGACAAGCAGAACACAGCAGGCACGCCGGCAGACAGCAGCGGCTCCGGCTCCGATCAGCCGTCCAGTCCTGAAACGCTGGCGCTGGAACCGCAAACAACGACTGCAGCCGCAGACAAAATGACGGCGGCAGACAGTCTGGCAGATTCTGATGTTGCTCCTGAAGAACCCGCACCAAATCGCAAAACGGTCAAGGCCGACCAGCCGCCACGGCGATCGTCGCGTGGCATCTGGCTGCTTGTGCTGTTGGTATTGCTGTCGCTGGCGGCATCTGCTGCACTGGTGTGGTACGGATTACAACAGCGTCAACAGGTCGACCAGCTGCAACAACAGTTGCAGGGACTGAGCCAACAAGCACAGTCGGATCAACAGGCGTTGAGTGCCCTGGGCCAACGTCAGCAACAGCTGGACGCTGGCAATCGTAGCCTGAAAGAGCAACTGGCGACGGTATCGAACCAGTCGGTACACAATGAGCAGCGACTGGCCCAGCTGGCCGGTTCGGATCGTCAGGACTGGCTGCTGGCAGAAGTGGAATATCTGCTGCGTCTGGCCAACCAGCGCCTGGGTCTGGAACACGACGTGAGCGGTGCCGCCGCGATGCTGGAAGCTGCAGACAAGGTGCTGCTGGAAACCCGCAATCCGGCTTACGATGCGGTGCGAGCTAAAATTGCTGCTGAAATCCAGCAGCTGCGGCAGGTTCCGGGTGTCGACAAGGTGGGTGCGATTGCCCGCTTGCAGGCGATGCAGGATTCACTTGATCAGATCGACTGGTTACCGCAAGTACGCTTGTCGTCAGCGCCAGGCTCTGCTGCCGAGGTTGAGACCGACACGGCACCGCAACACTGGTATCAGCAGTTATTCAGCGAGCTGAAGCAGGGCATTGGCCAGGTCGTGCGTATTCGTCGTCAGGCAACCCCCCTTGATATTCCGATGGCGCCTGAACAGGCCTATTACCTGCAACAGAATGCCCGCTTGATGCTGGAACAGGCACAACTGGCCATGTTGCGCGGTGATCAGAATCTCTACGATCGCAGCCTCAGCCGGGTAAACCGCTGGGTAAGCCAGTATCTGCCGAAAGAGGATCAAGCGGTGCTGGCGTTACGTGAGCTGCTGAGCCAGCTGCAACAATGGCAGGTTAGTCCGGCAGTCCCGGATATCAGCGGTTCCTTGCAGGCCTTGCGTGCCCGTATGGCGCTCGATACAACCACATCGGCAGCTGAGCCAGCCCGAACCCACACGGTCGAACCTCCGGTGGTGTCTGAGGTGCCAGCGGAACCCGGCTCGCAAGGAGCACAACCATGAAGCGCTGGTTGCTGTTTTTTGTGATTACCCTGGTCGTCGCACTGGGGGTCGGATCGCTCGCCGGGCAGGATGCTGGCTATGTTTTGTTGAGCTGGGGCCATTACAGCATTGAAACCAGTTTGTGGTTTTTTCTGCTGCTGTTGGGCTTGATGCTGGTGGTGGTGTATTTCCTGTTTCGCTTCAGCCTGGTGATGCTGGGATCCGACTGGCGTTTTAATGAATGGCGGCGCAGCCGGCGTACGGCCCGCGCCCGCAAGCAAACCACCCGTGGGCTGTTGTCGTTGGCGTTGGGCCAGTGGGCCAGAGCCGAACGACTGCTGACGCGTTCAGCTACCGATACCGACATGCCGCTGATCAACTACCTGGCTGCTGCCCGTGCGGCGTATGAGCAAGGCAAGCACGACACCACCGATGAGTTGTTGAATGCGGCCAATAAAAGTACCCGTGGGGCCGAGTTGGCAGTGGGGATTTCCCATGCGCAACTGCTCATCTCCCGTGGTCACAAGGAGCAGGCGCTGGCGGTGTTGGTCAGCTTGAGGGATCGTTATCCGCGCCACAGCTATTTACTCAAGTTGCTGGTACGGCTGTATCAGGATCTTGAAGACTGGGTGGCTTTGCATGAGTTGCTGCCGGTACTGAGCAAGACGGGTAAAATCCCTCAGAATAAAATTATCGAGCTGGAAGAAAAAGTTTATCTGCAGTTGATCGACCGCACTGCGAAGAGTCATCAGGGCAAAGACCCGGTTCCAGCACTGAAAAAACTGTATCAGTCGATGCCACGCCATTGTCGTCACCAGGCGGATATTTTGCTGCACTACGTTGAAACCTTGCATGAGCTGGGTGAAGACGAACAGGCGGAAACGGATTTGCGCCATGGCCTGACTTACGTCTGGCGCGATGAACTGTTGATCGCCTATGCCGGATTAAATGGAGTTGATGCTCGCCGACGTTTCCTGTTCGCAGAAAAGCAGTTACAGGGGCGGCCTAATGATCCGGTACTGCTGCTGATATTGGCGCAGCTGGCGCTACGTATTGAGCAGCCAGAGCGTGCCAAGGAATTTCTGCTGATGGGCTTGAAGCTTAAAAGCTTGCCGGAGCTGAACGCCGAAATGGGCAAGTTGCTGGTGCAGGAGCAGGACCATGTCGGTGCCAGCCGCTACTTCCAGAAGGCGCTGGCACAGCAGGAGTGCCAGCCGGGCGGGTAAACACCTCCCGCTTGTTGGCTGGCGGTTTGTCGCTGAGCTATTGCAGGCGGACAGGCTTGCCAGCTGCTTGCCGCGTTGCCACCCACTCGTCATAAGTTTTGGCGGCAGTATTGCCTGGAATGTTCAGCAAGACCTCGAAATAGTCCTCATTAAACTTGTCTGCCAGTACCCTGGCACGCTGTTTACCTTTGACGACATAGACGGATTGCAGGTTCTGGTGATCAAAATCCCGCCAGGTTTGTGGATCCTTGACACTGGTGTAGGTGTGGTTTTCCAGCGCTGTGATCAGCTTGCTGCTGTTCAGGCTGCCCGTCCGTTCTACGGCAGACTTGAACTCGTAAACAATACTGTAGGCGGAAGCGGCAGAGCTGGAAGGGTATTTCTGGAAGCGCTCGGCAAAGCGTTCGACAAACTGTTTCCCTTTTTCAAAGCCGTATAAATAGGGCACCTGCCAGCACCAAGGCACGGCTCCGATCACATCCTCCATTACACCTGCCCCGGCTGACTTGGCCATTCCCAGCGTCAGATTAGGCACCACGATCGTCATTTTTTCTTTCAGCCCCATGCGATAGGCCAGGTTCAGCGCAGTCGCCATATCATCACCAAACTGGATCATCATCAGTACGTCAGCCCCGGAGCGTTCTGCGGCGGTCAGGGCGTTTTCAATATCAGACTGTTTCGGGCGTGGGAAGGGAACCAGCACGCCGGGGTGCATGTTTTCGTCTTTGGTATTGGTGAAGTTACGCAACGAGCTCTCGGTCGAATGGCCCCAGCTATAGTCTGCCGTCAGGTAGAACACTTTTTTGCCCGCCAGACTCTGGTTGAGATAAAACGCCAGCGCCTTGGCTGCCATCCAGGCGTTGTAGGTTTCGCGAAACATATACCGCTGGCCTTCTTCGTCGGTGGTCTCGTTGGCATAGGTCAGGGTCCCGAAGTAGATCAGTCCCTGGCGTGCCGCTTCTTTGCCCGCCGCGATAGCAACGGCACTGGAAGAACCACCAAACAGCATGGAGGCACCCTGAGCAGCAAGATGCTTGACATTTTCAACTGCTTTTTCCGGTTTGGAAGCGGTATTGGCGGTGAGTAATTCCAGCGGGCGCCCCAGCAGGCCACCAGCCGCATTAATCTCTTCGATGGCCATCAGTGCGCCACGGGCCTGGGCGATACCCTGTTCCTTGTAACGACCAGTGGACGGATAGTTCAGCCCCAGCCGAATCGGATCGGCGGCGTAGCTGGCGAGTGTAGACAGGGCTAAAGCAACGAATACAACGCAACGAAACATGGAGGTAACCTTCTTATTATTGTGGTTACATCTTGATCGTTTTTGGCGACCAAGGCGTTACGCCATTGGTCGCATAGAGGGTGGTATTTATAGCCAGGTTGACGGCTGAGTCGACGTTTAGTCCGGGTTGTTGATATGGACATCCATTTGTGGAAACGGAATCTCGATGCCTTCAGCGTCAAAACGCAGCTTGATGGCTTCGGTCAGATCCCATTTGACGGCCCAATAGTCAGATGCCTTGACCCAAGGACGTACCACAAAGTTGACGGAGGAATCGGCCAGTTCGGATACCGCGACCTTGAACTCGGGATCTTTTAAGACGCGCTCATCACTGGCCAGCATTTCCACCAGAATTTTTTTGGCCAGCAGCAGGTCACTGCCGTAAGAGATGCCGACCACCATATCCAGACGGCGGGTAGACTCTTCCGAGTAGTTAACCATGGTGTTGCCAAAAACATTAGCGTTAGGTACGGTCACAACACGATTGTCGGGTGTTTTCATGCGGGTGCTGAAAATAGTGATCCGGTCAACAGAACCAGCGACGCCGCCCACTTCCACATAATCACCCAGTTTGAACGGGCGAAAGACAATCAGCATCACGCCAGCGGCAAAATGCGACAACGAATCTTTTAATGCCAAGCCAACGGCCAGGCCAGCGGCACCGAGCAAGGTGATCAGTGAAGTGGTATCCAGCCCCAGCTGCGAGAGTGAGATAACAATCACCAGTACCAGTAACAGCGCACCCAGTACCGTACCCACAAAATCGGTCAGGATAGGTTCAACCTTGGCTTTGCCCATCATGCTGAGTACCGCCTTGACCAGCAGATTGGCGATCATGCGGCCGATAAAAAATACCAGCAAGGCCAGTATGATCTGGGTTCCCCACGGCAGCAGGTATTCTGCCCATATTTCTTCGCTGGAAATTGAATTGCCCAGTTGATTTAACCAGTCCATAAATGCTCCTTGATGATTGCTCTTTCGATGTCAGGTTAGCGTATGCTCGGCTCACCATAGTCGAGTAACTGCCCAGGGTTGTCGGAATGTTAAGACCGCAACGGTGCCGTTACTCGAACTCCATTGTTGGCCAAATCGGCAGGAGTCTGCCAGCTGTCACCCTATTTGTCAGGCCTTTTGTGGCCGTGGTGCGTAGGCCAGGACATCGGAATGAAGATTGGCTTCGCTAAGACCCAGCGGCTCCAGTTGGTCGAGGGTGCCGTACACCATATTCGGTGAACCACAGGCATAGGCGTGGACGCCATTCAGATCTTTGAAGTCGTGTTGAATCACCTGATAGATCCAGCCCGCACGGCCGTTCCAGTCGTCAGCGTGTTGTTCCAGAATCGGGTGAAAATGCAGGTTGGCGTGGTCGTGATCCCACTGGCGTGGCAAGTCGGCCATGTAGAAGCCACCGGAACTGCGGTTCGACCAGTACAGATGAATTTCCTGCTCCGGTGCCAGTGCCAGAATCCCTTCGGCCAGTGCCTTGATTTGAGCAAAACCGGTACCGGCCGCGATCAGAATAACCGGCTTGCCAGCGCAGGCCTGCAACTGTGTTGGCGAGACAAAGCAGTCACCCATTGGCAGGGTGACTGTGATTGTCGGGTTGTTTTGCAGCTGGCTAATCACTCGTGCCGCAGTATCGCTGGCATTGGCAATATGCAGTTCCAGCAGGCGTGGCTCTTTGCCGGTTAGGCTGCCCGGCGCGCTGGCAATGGAATAGGGAATTTGCCGGGTGGCACCGTCGGCCTCCTGGATAGGCAGCATCAAATACTGTCCTGGCCAGAAATCCAGCACCTTGCCCGCCGGAGCCAACAGCTCGACGGCATACACTTCGTCATTCAGTGCGACGACTGACTGAATCTGCATTGCCAGGTTAACCTGGTGCTTGAAATCCGGCTGCTGAACATTGGCCATAAAAATCTGGGTATCCGTTTTGGGAATTGCTACGCAGCATAATACCCGATTGTTTTTATCAAGTATTTGGCTGCCCATGGGATTGGTAAATTCCAGTGCGCCAGTGATCCAGTCGGCGGCACAGATTTCACAGACGCCGTTTTTACAGGCGGTTTTCATCTTGATGCCGTGTTCACGGGCGGCATCCATCAGCGTCTGATCGGTGCGACAGCGCATGGTTACCTGGTTGGGCATAAAGGTGACGGTAACCGTTCCGCTGTTTTGAACGTCACTCACGGCTCTGCATCCATCGGGTCGAGGCCCAGTTCCGACCAGATGTCATCGATATATGCAACGACGCTCGGGTCTTTCACAATCGGGGTGCCCCATTCGCGGCTGGTTTCGCCAGGCCATTTGTTGGTGGCATCCATCCCCATTTTCGAACCCAGACCAGAGACTGGCGAGGCAAAATCGAGGTAGTCGATGGGGGTGTTTTCTATCAGGGTGGTGTCCCGTGCCGGATCCATGCGGGTAGTGATCGCCCAAATCACGTCTTTCCAGTCGCGAGTGTTCACATCGTCGTCTACCACAATGACAAACTTGGTGTACATAAACTGGCGTAAAAACGACCATACCCCCATCATCACCCGTTTGGCGTGACCGGGGTACTGCTTCTTCATGCTGACAATCGCCATGCGGTAAGAACAGCCTTCTGGCGGCAGATAGAAGTCGACGATTTCTGGAAACTGCTTTTGCAGAATCGGTACAAATACCTCGTTCAGGGCCACACCAAGGATTGCGGGTTCATCCGGTGGCCGACCGGTATAAGTACTGTGGTAAATAGGATCGCGGCGGTGGGTAATGCGTTCGACGGTGAAGACCGGGAACTGATCGACTTCGTTGTAGTAACCAGTGTGGTCACCATAGGGCCCTTCCGGCGCCATTTCACCAGCATGGATCACGCCTTCCAATACGATCTCGGCACTGGCAGGCAGCAATAATTCGTTACCGATACTTTTTACCAGCTCTGTTTTGCTGTCGCGCAGCAGGCCGGCAAACGCGTATTCGCTGAGGGTATCCGGTACCGGCGTGACGGCCCCCAAAATGGTCGCGGGGTCGGCCCCTAGTGCCACGGTAACCGGGAAGGGTTCGCCCGGATGCGCCTTTTGCCATTCCAGAAAATCGAGTGCGCCACCCCGATGGCTGAGCCAGCGCATAATCACCTTGTTTTTGCCGATGACCTGCTGGCGATAAATACCCAGATTATGGCGCTCTTTGTGCGGGCCTTTGGTGATCACCAGCGGCCAGGTAATCAGTGGAGCGACATCACCAGGCCAGCAATGCATCACCGGAATCTTGCCCAGATCCACGTCATCACCTTCAATCACCACCTGCTGACAGGGTGCTTTTTTAACCACACTCGGGCCCATGGTGAGGACTTTCTTGAAAATCGGCAGCTTTTCCCAGGCGTCTTTCATGCCCTTGGGTGGCTCTGGCTCTTTCAGAAAAGCCAGCAGCTTGCCGACTTCCCGCAGCGCCTCCACCGAGTTTTCACCCATCCCCATCGCCACCCGCTTGGGCGTACCAAACAGGTTCGCCAGCACGGGCATATCGTAACCCTTGGGGTTCTCGAACAGCAGTGCCGGGCCTTCGGCGCGTAACACCCGGTCGGCAATTTCAGTCATTTCCAGATGCGGATCGACGGGATAACTGATGCGCTTGAGTTCACCCAGCGCTTCCAGCTGGTCGATAAAGTCGCGAAGGTCGTTGTATTTCACTCGGTTGCCTCACTTTCAGGAAGGGGCATGATAGCAATGGGCTGTGGTGATGGGCCAATGGCTTTGTTGCAATACCGTGTCATGAACTATTGGGCGGGCTGAACGTCCTGCTATTCCTCCACCAAAGCTGACCTGCGTCCCTCGCTCCTCTATAATAGCCCGCTATTTTGCTGATCGGAGCCGACCCATGCAGGCACGAATGACGTTGATGCTGGCGGCCATCGCCGGTTTTCTGGGCGTAGCACTCGGTGCATTTGGTGCTCATGGCCTCAAAGACCATCTGACGCCGCCGATGATGACAGTCTACCAGACCGCTGTGGACTACCATCTGCTACACGCTGCCGTGTTACTGGCACTGGGCATCTGGCAGCTAAGCAAGCCACAGGTCTGGCTCAACCGGGCAGCGCTGTTTATGGTGCTTGGGTTATTGCTGTTTTGCGGCAGCCTGTACGCCATGGTGCTGTTGAATATTCGCATGCTGGGCATGATCACCCCGATTGGCGGCGTCAGCTGGCTGATTGGTTGGGGCTTGTTATTTATCGCGGCCCGTTCGATGACGACTTCTACTTCCACTGATTAACGTTAGGCATTCCTGAGTGACAGAACACGAGTCCAACAACCTGAACGACAACCTTCCGAATGACACCGCCACATCCCTGCCTGAAGGGGATGAAATTGCGGCGGAGCAAGCGTCTGCAGACGACAAGCCGGTCTATCGTCGTGGTATCAAAAGCTTTGTGATCCGCGCCGGCCGCCTGACCAAAGGTCAGGAACAGGCCCTGGAGCGCAAATGGACGGAGTGGGGTCTGGAATTGGCCGACGGCCCAATCGTTCCGTCTGACGTGTTTGGGCGTGCCGCTCATACCGTACTGGAAATTGGCTATGGCATGGGCCAGTCACTGGTCGAAATGGCCGTTCAGGCCCCTGAAAAAAACTTTATCGGCGTGGAAGTCCATCTGCCAGGTGTGGGCTCCTTGCTGAATTTGGCGGAAGAAGCGGGGGTTATTAATGTGCGCACCTACAAGGATGATGCCATTGAAGTGCTGAAACTGATTCCGGATAACAGCATCGATACCATCCAACTGTTTTTCCCCGACCCGTGGCACAAGAAAAAACACCACAAGCGCCGCATTGTACAAACTGAATTCGCCCAGACCCTGCGCCGTATTCTCAAGCCGGGTGGCATCTTTCATATGGCCACCGACTGGGAAAACTATATGGAACACATGATCGAGGTAATGGATGCGCAAGCAGGGTACGAGAATATTGCTGGCTCCGGCCAGTGTGTTGAACGCCCGGACGAACGCCCGCTGACCCGCTTTGAAAAACGGGGTCAGGGTAAAGGCCACGGCGTTTGGGATATAAAGTACCGCAAAGCTGACTAACACCCGATAGTAATAGCAAAGATGCATCGTTAAGTGATGGCATCGGATACAGAATTAACTATTCAACGTCTGGCTTCGACGGCCGACGTCTGACGGAGCATCAACATGCAAAAGAAAGATAAAGAAAAAGTATTTGGTGGTGACTGGAGCGAAGCCCAACTGAGTGAATTTCTCAACGTCCCCAGCTACGATGGCGACAGCTCGGATTATATTGGTGCCATCCGTGCCTACCGCTACATGGTACCCGGCACGTTTGCCCAGTATATCGAACTGTTCAAGGCCCAGGGTCACGACCTGAACGCCACCAACGCTGCGGGTGACACCATTCTGGGCACCATCAGCCAGCATGAGAAAGGCGCGGAATACGCCGGGATCCTGAAGGATGCAGGAGCCGTCTGACGTTCGACGTCGGGCGTTGTCTTCAAGTGGCAGAGGACGAATGTTGTCTGCTTTTACTGTTCAGACCATGCAATATCAAAATGCTTGGCCAGTTTTGCCAGGCGTTTATCCTCTGTCCACAGAACGCTTTCCGGGCTGATCAATACCGATGCCAGCAGGTTGATATCAATCCACCCGCATCCCATCCCAAAGAGCGGGTGTTGCTCAATAAAAACAAGCACCTCTTGCTGGGTTGAGTCTTTTTTGGGTTTAAGTGTGGCGAGCAAAGCTGGCCTGGCTTAATTTCCTCCCTGATTCATCCATCCCGTATTTCTTTGAACGAACAGCGCTACTCTGAGTCGCAATAACAGTGGTCTTGAGATTATGTTCAGGTTTTTCACTCAAATAACGAACAGGAGTAAGTCATGAAACTGATCGATAAGGTAGACAATGAGCCATTAGCAGCATTACGGGAGCAGCTGCAGCACGAGAGCGCTGTATTGCTGGAGGTGGAGGGTATCACTCCTTTTATGGTGCCGATGGCGGCGCAGCCGGATGCCGATGGCAAGCATATCTGGTTCTTTACTTCTAAAGATAATGAGCTATTTGGCCACCTGAGTGGTGAGCACAACGCTCGTATTTGTATCTCTAATGGTACCGAGAATTTTTGGGCTCAGGTGAACGGTTCGATCAAGGAGTTTTTCGACAGTGAGAAAGTTGCCGAGCACTGGTCTGTTGCAACGGAGTCCTGGTTCGAGCAGGGCAAGCTCGATAGCAAGCTGACACTGCTGGAGTTTACGGTGCATGAAGCAGATATTTCCTGCTCAACGGATAGCAGTCTGACATTCGGCTTTGAAACCATGAAAGCTCTGGTCGGTGATCAAGATGAGCCGCATATCAGTATCCATCGTCACCTCGTCGTAGAGTAATTTGGCGGTCAGTTGTTAACTGATTGGTGTCATTTTCAGCAAGCTCGACTGAGTGATTCGGCCTGGTGAGTGCAAGCTCAGCCGGGCTTTCCACGTGGAACATCTCCTTTTTAATCAACAAGGTATACAGCGTTAACAATCAGGAAAATTTCTTTGGTCTGGCGCGTTGTACGCCATATGTCTACGTCCTTGCAGGATGTTTGAATTCCGTTTTGCCAAGCCGTGATTGGCTGGCTCTCGCGTAAGCGCTTATTCGTCTCTGTGTTCCCGCTGGCTTGAAATATTGGCACGGCGCCAGCCAGTCTTGCCTCACGTGGGTGGTAAGGATTCCTAAGTTAACCCTGCCTTAACCCTGCCTTAACCCTGCCTTAACCCTGCCTTAACCCTGCCTTAACCCATCAATGACTTATGCTGTGGCTATCAGAATTTATTGTTGGTGTTGCTCCGTTGCGATTGCGCACCTGTCCTAATTTTCGTTAGAGGTAGTCATCAGTAATGAAGCATCTTCCCCTCGTTGTCGGAGCCTTGATTGTAGGTGGCCTGCTGTCCGGTTGTCAGCAAGAGCCGAATTCGTCATCTCGTGCCGAGATGACGCCTGAAGTCAGCGTTATTACGGTCAGTACCGCAAAAGTGGTGCTTACTCGGGAGCTCAAAGGCCGTACCACCGCGTCCATGGCAGCCGAAATACGGCCGCAGGTGGGGGGTATTATCAAGGAGAGGCTGTTCAAGGAAGGCTCAGACGTGAGCAAGGGGCAGGTATTGTACCAAATTGACCCGGCCAGCTATCAGGCGACTTATAACGAAGCCAAAGCCGATCTGAGAAGCGCTGAATCTTCCGTGCAATCGGCCCAACTCAAGGATCAGCGTTATACCGAACTCGCAAAGATCGAGGGGATTTCCCAGCAGGATGCCGATGATGCTCATGCCACTTATATGGATGCTGTCGCCAGTATCGACAAATATAAGGCTGCTTTGGAAAGTGCCCGTATCAGTCTGGAATACACGGGTTTGAAAGCCCCGATTGCTGGACGCATCGGTATTTCCAGTGTGACTCCCGGTGCGTTGGTGTCGGCTTCTCAGGATACGGCGCTGGCAACCATTCGTGCCCTTGATCCGATTTATGTGGATATGGCTCAGTCGAGTACTGACTTGTTGGCCTTGCGCAAAACCCTGGCGCGCAACGGCGTGGATTCTGGTAGTGCCGAGGTGAGCCTGATTCTTGAAGATGGCAGCCGTTATGATCACAAAGGCCAGTTGCGTGTGCGTGAAGTGTCGGTGGATGAATCGACTGGCTCGGTGACTCTGCGGGCGGAATTCCCGAACCCTGACGGGCTGTTGCTGCCAGGCATGTTTGTCCGTGCCGAAATCAATGAAGCCGTGGATAACCAGGCTATCCTGGTGCCTCAGCAGGGGATCGCGCACGACAATCAAGGCAATGCCGTGGCTCTGGTAGTGACTGCGGGGCATCAGGTTGAAAAACGATTTGTTGAAACCGAACGGTCGATCGGTAACCAGTGGCTGATCAGTTCCGGCCTTGAGGCGGGTGATCAGTTGATTGTCGAAGGCAGTAGCAAGGTCGCCGCTGGCAGTACCGTCAAAACTGTGGCAGCGATGGTTAATGAAGATGGGTCTATCAAGCTTGGTCTGACCAGTCGCAGCAGCGGCCAATAGGGGAGAGACCAAATGATTGCCAGTTTCTTTATCCAGCGCCCGGTGTTTGCCTGGGTCATTTCTATCGTCATTATGTTGTTTGGTGCTCAGTCAATTTTGACGTTGCCCATTTCCCAGTATCCGGATATTTCGCCTCCCAGTGTGCGCATCCAGACCACCTATACCGGTGCTTCCGCAGAAACGGTTGAAAACAGTGTGATCCAGGTGATCGAACAACAGCTGACCGGTATCGATGGCTTGTTGTATTTCAGTTCGTCCAGTTCAGCCTCTGGTCAGGCCACCATTTCGGCCACTTTCGAGCAGGGTACGGATCCGGATACTGCGCAAATGCAGGTGCAGAACAAGATTCAACAGATTACTTCGCGCTTGCCGGAATCGGTACAGTCCCAAGGGGTAACCGTGCAGAAATCGCAAAGTGATTTTCTGCTGATCGCTGCTATTTATGACAGTAAGGATGCTTCCAGTACCTACGATATTTCCGACTATATCGCCAGCAACCTGCAGGATCTGCTGGCCCGTATTGAAGGCGTCGGCAGCACGCAGGTATTTGGTGCCCAGTATGCTATGCGTATCTGGCTCGATCCGGTGAAACTGGCGACCTATGGTTTGATGCCGACCGATGTTGCCAGCGCGTTGTCGGCCCAGAATACCCAGATTGCGGCTGGTAATATCGGTGCCCAGCCCGCTCTGCCGACTCAAGAACTGAATGCCACGGTGACCGCCCAGTCCATTTTGCAAACCGCTGAGCAGTTTCGCGCCATTATTCTCAATCATGACAGTACCGGGGCTATCGTCACCCTGGGGGATGTTGCTCGGGTTGAGCGGGGTAGCGAGAGTTATGCCTTTGAAGGCAAGCTTAACGGCCACCCGGCTTCCGGTATTGGCATCAAGCTGGCACCGGATGCCAACGCCCTGTCTACGGCTACTCGGGTAAAGGAAGTCATCGCTACTTACGAGCAGACCTTGCCAGACGGTTATCAGGTTGCCTATCCCAAGGACAGTACGGACTTTATCAAGGTGTCCATTGAAGAAGTGGTAATGACCCTGTTCGAAGCCGTGGTGCTGGTGATTCTGGTGATTTATCTGTTTCTTGGCAGCTGGCGTGCAACCCTGATTCCGGCGGTGGCGGTGCCTGTGGTATTGCTGGGCACCTTCGGAGTGCTGGCAATCTTTGGTTATTCCATCAATACCCTGACCATGTTCGGTATGGTGCTGTCGATTGGTTTGCTGGTGGATGACGCGATTGTGGTGGTGGAAAACGTCGAACGAGTGATGCATGAAGAGCGGTTGTCACCGCGCCAGGCAACCATCAAGTCGATGTCAGAAATCAGCAGCGCGCTGATCGGTATTGCGGTGGTGCTATCGGCGGTGTTTCTGCCGATGGCATTTTTCAGTGGCTCAACCGGTGTGATCTACCGCCAGTTTTCCATCACGATCGTGTCGTCGATGATTCTGTCGGTGATCGTGGCGCTGACGTTGACCCCGACCTTGTGTGCCAGCCTGCTCCGGCCATCGGATGCCGATAAGCCCCGGCGCGGATTTTTTTCCTGGTTTAACCGCACATTCGACCGTTTGAGCCTGGGTTATAAAGGGGGCGTCGGCCGGTTTATTCATCAGCCTATTCGCTGGATTATTGGTTACGGCTTGATTATTGCCGCCTTGGCGCTGTTGCTGGTACGCCTGCCTACCGGTTTTCTGCCGGAGGAAGATCAGGGCAGTACCATGGTGCAATTCAGCCTGCCGACTGGCGCTTCGATCAATCGCACCTTGCAGGTCAGCAAGCAGGTTGAGGATTTTTACCTCAATCAGGAAGCGGACAATGTGAATGCGATATTCACTATTGCCGGGTTCAGTTTCTCTGGCAGCGGCCAGAATGCCGGCATGGGTTTTGTCTCCTTGAAAGACTGGTCTGAACGTACAGGTGAGGAAGATTCGGCCAGTGCTATTTCTGGCCGGGCAACCGGTACTCTGTCGGCCGTTCGTGACGCCAGTATTTTTGCCATGTCGCCGCCGGCTATTCGTGGCCTTGGCCAGAGCAACGGGTTTACCTTTGAACTGCAGGCGGCTCCGGGAACCAGCCGTGAACAGCTGGCAGCACTGAAGGATGAACTGTTGGCCAAGGCGAATGCCAGCGACAAGCTCAGTGCTGTCCGGCTTGGTTCTCTGGCCGATACGCCAGAGCTGAAACTGAATATCGACCAGTCCAAAGCAGTGGCTTTGGGGCTGTCGCTTGCGGATGTTTCCAGCACTCTCAGTTATGCCTGGGCGGGTTCTTATGTGAACGACTTCCTCGATAACGGCCGTATCAAGAAGGTTTATGTGCAAGGTGACGCCGAATACCGCTCAAAGCCGGAAGACCTGCAGCACTGGTATGTAAAAAGTGACGACGGCAGCATGACGCCTTTCTCGGCCTTCAGCTCGATTGGTTGGTCATCTGGGCCACAACTGCTGAGCCGTTATAACGGTCTGGCTTCCTCTATGAAATCCAGGGCGCAGCGGCAGACGGTGTCAGCTCTGGTGATGCCATGAATGAAATGGAAAAACTGGCCGCAGAACTGTCTGGCAAGGTCAGTTATGCCTGGAGTGGTCTGTCGTATCAGGAACGCCTGGCCAGTGGTCAGTCGTTGCAACTGTACGCGATTTCAATCTTGGTAGTGTTTCTGGCGCTGGCGGCTCTGTATGAAAGCTGGTCGGTGCCTTTCTCGGTCATTCTGGTGATTCCGCTGGGGGTGTTGGGGGCTGTTGTCGCCGCTACTGCTCGTGGTCTGGAGAACGACATCTACTTCCAGGTCGCGCTGTTAACCACTATTGGTTTGTCGTCGAAAAACGCCATATTGATTGTGGAGTTTGCCGAAGCTGCTTATCAGAAAGGAGCTTCGCTACTGGATGCCACCATTGAAGGGGCCTTCTTGCGGCTGCGACCGATCCTGATGACCTCTCTGGCGTTTATTTTTGGCACCCTGCCGCTGGCGATATCCACCGGTGCTGGTGCCAACAGCCGTATCTCCATTGGCTCTGGCATTGTTGGCGGTACTCTGACGGCTACTGTACTGGCGATCTTCTTTGTACCGCTGTTTTTTGTACTGGTGCGCGGTGTGTTCCCGGCTCGCCAGCAGCAGAATGACGATGACAACCTTGATGCTGCAGGAGTCTGATATGACGACGCAAACCGTGACCCACCCGATCAGACCTGCCTTGCGACTGTTGCCTCTGGCGCTGGCCGTATTCTTTGCCGGATGCGCCAACCTGGCCCCGGATTACCAGACCCCGGATGCGCCGATAGCCGACTCCTGGCCTCAAGGTGAAGCCTATGGTGACAGCAATCTGGCCGGAAATAGCACCGTTGAACGTACCCGGGTGGCCGATCTTCCGTGGCAGACTTTTATTCAGGATGAGCGCCTGCGTAACGTGATTCAGCTGGCGCTGGATAACAACCGCGACCTGCGTGCCACACTGGCCGACGTTGCTGCTGCCCGTGCCACTTACAAAGGGCAGTCAGCGGCAGAATACCCGCAAATTGATGCGGCGCTGAGCGGTGCGCGCGCGCGCACGGCCAACAGCTCTGGCGGAGCCACGACGGCCAACAGTGCCCAGGCTACCGTCGGTCTGAGTGCGTATGAAATCGATCTGTTCGGCAAAGCCAGTAACCTCACTGCCATGGATCGGGAAGCCTGGTTATCCAGCGCTGCAACTGCCCGTGCTGCACAGATTACCCTGATCAGTGAAACCGCCAATGCCTGGCTGACGCTGGCTGCGGATCAGAACCTGCTGGCACTGGCCAGAGAAACGGCAGAGAACGCCCGCAAAGCCATGGAAATCACCCGCCAACGGCTGGCGCTGGGGGTCGATTCTCGTGTTGATCTGAGTAGTGCCGAAACCACCTATTACAGTGCCCGTGCCGATATTGCCAGCTACACCACTCAGGTCGCCCAGGATAAAAACGCCCTGTGGTTGTTGGCGGGACACGAGCTGGATACCGGCCTGTTACCGGCTGCCTTGCCAGACAGCCAACAGCTGCTGACCGAGGTTGCGGCGGGGATTGCTTCCGAAGTCTTGCTGCAGCGTCCGGATGTACTGGCGGCAGAACACGATCTGAAGTCGGCTTATGCCAATATTGGCGTGGCCCGTGCCGCCTACTTCCCGTCACTGAGCCTGACGGCCACGGGTGGCTTGACCAGCGCGGCACTGGCCGACCTGTTCAGCGGTGGTGCCACTACCATCTGGAGTATTGCCCCGAGTTTGTCGCTGCCGATCTTCACCGCTGGTGGCACCGACGCCGATGTTGAATACGCCAAAGCCGGGCAGCAGAAGTCTCTGGCGACCTATGAATACACCCTACAAACCGCCTTTCGCGAAGTAGCCGACGTACTGGCTCGTCGTGGCACCCTGCAGGATCAGCTGAATGCTGAAACCGATTGGGTGAACTCCGCCCAGCGTAGCTACGACCTGTCCATGGCCCGCTACAAGCTGGGCGTCGACAGCTTCCAGGATACCCTGACATCACAACGTACACTGTACAATGCTCGGCAATCCCTGATTGCAACGCGGATGACGGATCTGTCCAACCGCATTAATCTGTATCGGGTGTTAGGGGGCGGCTTGGCAGCAGAAACAAAAACAACGGCAGCTACCGCCGTCGTGACCCACTAACTGGCTACAGTGAAACAGTGGAGAGGCAGGAAGGGCAAACCCCGATACCTGGATTCGGGGTTGATTGAGCTGCGGAAAGCCAATCGCTGGCGCAGGGTCAGAGACCCACGCCAGGATTGACCCCCTTAACGCACAATCCGTTAAAGGCAATAGCCACCATCGATGGTTACTGTGGCATTCCGTGCTCCCAGGCTGCTTTCCAGTGCCAGGTATTTAATCGCCGGGACAATATCTGCTGGTTCTAACATACGTCCAGCGGGGGTTTGGGACATGGCTTGTTGCAGTCCTGCTATGGCGTCGTTATCCATGCCGGATTTGGCCTGGATTTCAGTTGCGGTGACGCCAGGACGAACACAATTCACTCGAATACCCTTGTCGGCCAATTCCACGTTCATGGCACCCATGGCACCTTCAAATGCGGCTTTGCTGGCGGAATAGGCAATGGTGCTGGCAAAGGCCTTGCCGACAACAATACTGGAAACAAACACCATACTGCCTGGATTCTTCATACGCTGGCTCAGTGTCTGGGCCAGTAACAGAGGGCCAGTGAAATTGACGCGCATTGTATGTTCCAGTACGTCCAGAGTCATGGTGTCGAACGGCTGTGGCTCAAAAATCCCGGCATTGAGTATCAGCGCATCCAGATGGATACCTTGTGCGGTCAGGGTTGCTGACAGCTGCTCAATGTCTGCAGGTACTGCCTGATCGCATATCAGCCCTTGAACCGGGTTGCCGGTGTGTGTGGTGTTGAGGGAATGCAGTGCCTGATCAAGCTTTTCCGGGCGACGTCCGGTAATGATGACCTGATGGCCAAGTTGCTGAAAACTCTTGGCGGCGGAATAGCCGATGCCGGAGGTAGCGCCGGTAATCAAGATCTGTTTCATGCTGGAATCCGTGTGTGATAGCTGATAGCGCCAGTCTGGACTGGACTCCTGTTTCTGATAAGAGGCATATTGAGCGTCTTACTGTTTCTAATTGACGACGTATTGGCTGTTTTTCAGGTGATGTTTATGAATGATCTTTATGGGCACCTCCCCCATTTGTATGTGTTTTTAACGGTGGTTGAGCAAGGCAGCTTTCAAGCAGCGGCGCGGCGACTGGCCTTGCCGCGTTCCTCGGTCAGCAAACGGGTGGCCCAGCTGGAGACCCAACTGGGCCTGAGGTTATTGCAACGGAGTACGCGGCGTCTGCATCTGACGGCAGAAGGTCAGGCATTGCTGGAAGCAGCACAGCCGTTGATTGCTGCCATGCAGCAAGTGGCCAATGTGACTCAACAGGCCGCTCTGGTGTTGCGGGGCAAGGTGGTGATCAGCAGTTCAACCCTGATTGGCGAGCGCTATCTGCTGCCCTTGCTGGTGGGTCTTAAATGTGAGTATCCGGGGATTGTGATCGAGTTGCGTTTGACTGATCTGGTGGTTGACCTGATTGCTGATGGGGCCGACCTGGCATTACGTATTGGCAATTTGCCAGACTCGTCCATGGTGGCCAAACGTGTTGGTACCAAGCGCTGGGGGTGTTTTGCCAGCCCGGATTATTTGGCTCGTCATGGTATACCGCAAACACCGGCCGAGTTGGCTCAGCACGAGTGTCTGTTATTTCGCAGCCGCAGCCAGGTGCTGGATCACTGGGTATTTGCAGCGTCAGGGGAAGAAGTCAGTCTGAAAATAACGGAGGCCCACTCTGCCGATGATGGTCGCACGCTGGTGGCGATGGCCTGTAGCGGGCTTGGTATTATCTGGGGCGATCCGAACTGGGTGAGGGCCGAGTTGGAGCAGGGCAGATTGGTCGAGGTACTGGAGAGCTGGCGATCAGGGGTGTCATCACCGATCCATTGGTTAAGTCTCGGTAAGAGTGCAAGAAATCCGGCGGTAGAGGTGGTGTGGCAACATCTGGGAGAGCGTCTGCTAACGGCGTTGAGCTAGCTGCCATAAAAAGAAAAAGCCCGGCGAATGTGCTTCGTCGGGCTTTCCACGTGGAACATATCCTGTTAAATCAACAGCATATGCAAGCGTCAGTCATCAGGAAGATTTCTTTGGCTTGGAGCGTTTACGCTCGTTTTCAGTCAGCAACTTCTTGCGCAGACGAATGCTGATAGGTGTTACTTCAACCAGTTCATCGTCTTCAATGAATTCCAGCGCCTGTTCCAGTGTGTGTTTCACTGGCGGGGTCAGGTTGATGGCTTCATCGGTACCGGACGCACGGACGTTGGTCAGCTGCTTGGCCTTGGTCGGGTTAACCACCAGGTCGTTATCACGGCTGTGCAGACCGACGATCATGCCTTCGTAAACTTCCGTTGCCGGAGATACGAACAGACGACCACGTTCCTGCAGGGTGAACAGGGCATAGCCCAGAATCTTGCCTGGAACCATGGAAACCAGTACGCCGTTGTGACGGGTAGATCCCAGACCCGTCTGAATTGGACCGTAGTGGTCAAAGACGTTGGTCAGAATGCCGGAACCGGAGGTCATGGTCATGAACTGCGAGCGGAAGCCAATCAGGCCACGGGCTGGCATCATGAATTCAAGACGAGTACGGCCTTTGCCATCGGGAACCATGTTGGTCATCTCGGCGCGACGGTTGCCCATCTCTTCCATGATGGAACCCTGGTGTTCATCTTCAACGTCAATCACAACCTGTTCGTACGGTTCTTGCAGAACGCCGTCGATTTCACGTTGTACAACTTCTGGCTTGCCGATACCCATTTCGAAGCCTTCGCGACGCATGGATTCGATCAGTACCGAGAGGTGCAGTTCGCCACGGCCAGAGACCTTGAATTTTTCTGGGCTGTCGCCAGGCTCAACTCGTAGCGCCACGTTGTGGATCAGCTCCTTGTCGAGACGATCCTTGATGTTGCGGGAGGTGACGTACTTGCCTTCTTTACCGGCAAACGGTGAGTCATTAACCTGGAAGGTCATGCTCACGGTTGGTTCGTCTACTGTCAGTGGCGGCAGCGCTTCAACATGACCGACGGCACACAGGGTGTCGGAGATGTTCAGGCCTTCAATACCGGAAACACAGACGATGTCCCCTGCGGAAGCTTCTTCTACGGTAACCCGGTTCAAACCATGGAAACCTTTGACTTCCAACAGGCGACCCTTGCGGGTTTTACCGTCAGCACTAATCAGCTGAATATCCGTGCCCGGCTTGAGTTTACCGCGAGCGATACGGCCAACACCGATAACACCCACAAAGCTGTCGTAGTCCAGTGCCGAGATTTGCATCTGGAACGGGCCGTCAAGATCCACTGGTGGTGGAGTAACATGGTCGACAATCATCTGGAACAGTGGTGTCATGTCGTCTGCCATGTCGTCCGGATCGGTACCGGCAATACCATTCAGGGCAGAAGCATAGATAACCGGGAAGTCGAGTTGCTCGTCGGTCGCACCCAGGCGGTCGAACAGATCAAAGATCTCGTCCATCACCCAGTCTGGACGAGCGCCAGGACGGTCGATCTTGTTGATCACCACGATTGGGCGCAAGCCACGCTCAAACGCTTTCTGGGTGACGAAACGGGTTTGTGGCATCGGGCCATCAACCGCATCAACCAGCAGGCAAACGGAGTCAACCATGGACATCACCCGTTCAACTTCGCCACCGAAGTCGGCGTGTCCTGGTGTGTCGACGATATTGATACGGTAATCATTCCAGCGAATCGCAGTGTTTTTCGCAAGAATGGTGATGCCGCGTTCTTTTTCCTGATCATTCGAGTCCATGACTCGCTCGCCACCCTGGTCTTTTCGGTCCAGAGTGCCGGATTGCTCCAACAGTTTATCGACCAGGGTAGTTTTACCATGGTCAACGTGAGCAATAATGGCGATGTTTCTGAGATTGTTGATCACAACAAAAGCCTTGGTTAAAGTTTGTGCAAAATTGGCGGGCGATTATACCTGACTTCGGATCGATGCGGCATGTCAATTTCATTATAAGAAAAGCGCCATTACTGTGCTCATGGATTTCGGAAACAGAGCACTTGAACCTATACTGGGCACGCAGCCTGGCAGGGGTCAGAAAAACCGATTCGAATGCACCTATATGGTTCGTTTAAATCTACTTGGCACTGTAAGTGTGCAAAAAATACGATTAAAGGTTTGAAAATGCCTTGAATTTTGTGCTCTTCCCAACGTGCCTCCAAATGGCACGCGAATTGCTCTTTTTTCGGGCATGCGAGCCGGGGTTGGACCCCATTATCGGATATGAACCAGCATCTGGAGATAAGAAAATGTCAGAGAACACTCTGAATCTGATCAAAGAAAATGACGTTAAGTGGGTTGATCTGCGTTTTACCGACTCAAAAGGTAAAGAGCAGCATGTAACTATTCCTGCCAGCTATGTGGATGAAGAATTCTTCGAAAATGGTCAGATGTTTGATGGTTCATCCATCTCGGGCTGGAAGGGTATCAACGAATCCGACATGATCCTGATGCCGGACGATACAACTCCTTTCATGGACCCGTTCACTGAAGATTCAACGCTGGTTCTGCGTTGTGACATTATCGAACCAAGCACCATGCTGGGTTATGAGCGTGATCCACGTTCTGTTGCCAAGCGCGCTGAAGAATACCTGAAGTCTACAGGCCTGGGTGATACTGCATTCTTCGGTCCAGAGCCTGAATTCTTTATGTTCGACGACGTCACTTGGGGTCAGGATATGCAGGGTTCTTTCTGCAAGATCAACTCCGACGAAGGTGCATGGGCGACGGCTTCTGTAACGGAAGGCGGCAACCTGGGTCACCGTCCTCGCGTTAAAGGCGGTTACTTCCCTGTTCCTCCTGTCGACAGCCACCACGACATTCGTGCTGCCATGTGTAACACCATGATGGCCATCGGCCTGGACGTTGAAGTACATCACCACGAAGTGGCTAACGCTGGTCAGAACGAAATCGGTGTGCGTTTTAATACACTGGTTAAGAAAGCTGACGAAGTGCAAATGATGAAGTACATCGTCCACAACGTTGCTGCTGCCTATGGCAAAACCGCTACCTTCATGCCGAAGCCAATCGTGGGTGACAACGGTTCTGGTATGCACGTGCACCAGTCTTTCTGGAAAGATGGCGAAAACCAGTTTGCCGGTGACGTTTATGCAGGATTGAGCGAAACAGCGCTGTACTATATTGGCGGTATCATCAAGCACGCCAAGGCACTGAACGCGTTCACCAACCCGTCTACCAACTCCTACAAGCGTCTGATTCCAGGCTTTGAAGCGCCGGTCATGCTGGCATACTCTGCCCGTAACCGTTCTGCTTCTATCCGTATTCCTTACGTTGCGTCGCCAAAAGGCAAGCGTATCGAAGCGCGTTTCCCGGATCCTACAGCGAACCCATACCTGGCATTTGCTGCCATGCTGATGGCTGGCCTGGATGGCATCAAGAACAAGCTTCACCCTGGCGATGCCGCTGACAAGGATCTGTACGACCTGCCAGCAGAAGAAGCTGCAGCGATTCCACAGGTGTGTGGTTCACTGCGTGAAGCTTTGGATTGCCTGAAAGCTGACAGTGCGTTCCTGACTGAAGGTGGTGTTTTCACTGACGATATGATCGAAGCCTACATTGACCTGAAAATGGAAGATGTTTACCGCGTAGAGCATACGACTCACCCGGTAGAGTTCGACATGTACTACTCCGTTTAATCTTCGGATTATCGGTTAGTAATAAGAAAGGTCGCTTCGGCGGCCTTTTTTTGTGGCTTATCAGCGTTGTTTTCAACGGGTACGCAGGAGGACAGAAGGACGTGGAGAAAACGACCAGAGAATTATGGAATTCATATCCACTTCGGAATGCCCTGCCTGACTGGCGTGATGATTGGCAGCAATCGGCTCCCGAGGCATTGCTGAGCGCGTACCGGCATTATTATCGGCTGGCCGAGAAGGGGGTCTGCCAGCACCGTATGGGGAAGCTGACGAGCGCTGGCTTTGATATTGCGGTGCAGTATTGGGAGTGCCCTGAGGCGGTAGGCAATCTTATTCTGGTGCATGGTTATTACGATCATGTTGGGCTGTATGGCAGCCTGATTGATTTTTGCCGGGAACAGCGTCTGAATCTGGTGGCGTTTGACCTTCCTGGTCATGGTCTGTCTGGCGGTGAGCCTGCCAGAATCGACGATTTTGACCAGTACGAAGCAGTCTTTTTTGATGTCTATCAACAGGCTGAAAAACAGCTGCCAGCGTTGCCCTGGCTGGCTGCTGGGCAGAGTACCGGGGGAGCCATTCTGGCCAGCTATCTGCTCAAGCGACGTCCGCTTGCAGGTCAATCCGGGCCGCTGGAAGTGTGGCTGCTGGCGCCCTTGTTGCGGCCGGTCGGGTGGCGCAGTGGCCGCTGGGTGCACGCCCTGGCGCGCTTGTTTGTTAGCCGGGTGCGGCGGCGGTTCGCGCTGAGCGGAAATAATCCGCTGTTTGCTGAATTTATTGCGAGTGGCGATCCTTTGCAATCACGGCATCTGAGCGTGCACTGGGTAACGGCTCTCAAGCGCTGGCTGGCCTGGATCGAACGGCAGCAGCCATTAGTCTATCCGGTACGCATGATCCAGGGCACTGCCGATCAAACGGTAGACTGGGGCTACAATGTACCGGCTTATCAGCGGTTGTTTCCCGACTTGCGGCTGACGCTGATAGAAGGCGGGCATCATCATCTGGTGAATGAAACTCCAGAGCGGCTGGAGGCAGTTTATCGTGCCTTGTTATCGGGTCTGGATGCCGTGTTGCCTGCCAAGGCTTCGGAGTAGTGCTTTGGTGTCAAAACAGGGCAGGGAGTCGCCTGCCTTTGGGGCAGCGCCTTGTGAATGGGCAATATCCGTGAAGCAAGTCAATTATTGACCTGAATGTGTGCTTGTCGGCCGCCAGAGTCCGGCTCTATGCTGTGATCCGAAGTAGGGCAATGTCTGGGTCTGGCGTCGATTTTCGGGTTTTTACTGATAAAGCTGTTATCGCCTGGAGCAATATTTAAAAACAGTTGAACTATTTTGGTGCGGATGAGACCAATTCATATTTTAGTCATTACTTGTGACTAAAGTGGCAGAAATATTGCTGAAACACGGACAAAGTAGCCGCACCTGCCTGTTGTCGTACAGGTAGAACACGAGCATAAAGAGTAGAGCTTAGCTGGAGTCACTTTCAATGAAGAAACCAGATTTACTGGTCTTTATAGGATTGGTTGTTATTTTGGGTGCCGCGATTACCGGCATGACAATCAACGAAAATCAGCGTCCGTCTGCCGTTCTGGCATCGGAACATACTATTCGCTAGAGTGCTGACACATTCGCAGCGCGGTATCGGTAGCAATAGCAGATAACGGAATATCCCAGACTTCTGCAGGAAGCGCAGAAACGCATTGAAACTCATGGGCGCAACCAATGAGTCGCGGCTTGTTGCCTGCGTGTCGGGTAAAGGCTAGTGATCGGTCGTAAAAGCCGCCCCCCATACCCATGCGATTGCCATGCGGGTCAAAAGCGACCAAGGGCAAGCAAATCACCGACAGAAATTTTGCCTGTTGGTGCGTGTTGTAACGGAAATCCGGTTCGGCAATGCCAAAGCGGTTGGTGCTCATGCGGGTGGTGGCCTGGTAGCGAACAAATGCCAGTTCCCCCTGACGTAGTGGGTGCAGGGTGGGCAAGTAGACGGCTTTACCCATCCGGGTCAGTTGTTTGATGATCTGCTCAGGGTTTATTTCTCCATCATTTACCAGGTACAGCGCTATTCGCTTGGCGGCAAGGAGCGCACCTGGCTGTAACAGCGTGCGTTTCAGACCGTAGGCCGCTTGATGTTGTTGCTTTGGTGTTAAGGCACGACGTTGCTGGCGCATGGCCTTGCGAAGCTGATGCTTGTTCATAAAAATCGAAGCAAATCGGAAAGGAACCCCGCCGCACCGCTGTCGGAAAAAGCCCTTGAACCCAATGGTTCAAGGTGGTGGGTCATTCGCTGAATAAGGCTTTCCGGTAGTCGGACATGCGCACAACAGCGACTGAAACCCTCCGGGGTTGTGGTCATCGGCTCGAGGTCTTTGTCGACTGGCCAATGCAGCAGGGAGTTTGTGAAGTATATCAGAGATCAGTGGCTCTGCGAAAAGTCTGCGACAGGACGCTCAGAGTTCGCGCTGGATCGAGAGATTCAGCGCGCTGTCGAGACGGGTGTTCAGGTCTTCGAAAATACTGGCTTGCTGATCCAGCTCACTTTGCATTTCGAGCAGCTGATGGGCAATGTTCAGCGCCGCGATAACCGCAATCCGATCAGTGCCAGGCACCTTGCCCGAGGCTGATGTGGCATTTTTTATCTCGACCATCTTTTGATCCAGCAGCCGTGCGGCATCACGCAGCTGCTGCTCGGCACCCGCTGGGCAGTTGATTCGATATTCACGTTCCAGAATGGTGAGATTCAGGATCCTGGGGTCATTGGCCACAGTTGCGCTCCAGCACTTGCAATTTTTGTATCATTTCATGAACCTTGCGGCGTGCCGCTTCATTCTGTTGTACCAGTCTGGCCCGTTCAGACTGCCAGTTCACCTCTTCTGCGCGCATGCGCTGGTTTTCTTCACGCAGTTCCTGATGGATAGCGAGCAGTTTCAGGATACGCTGCTGCAGGCTGGGCAAGTCGTTTGCTGGCATAACATCCTTCTGGTTCAGAGCCAAACTGGGGCTACTACTATAAGAGCCGTCCAAGTGGCTGGTCAATCAGGCTGTCAATTCGTTGTAAAGCGGGAAACCCGAACGATGGCAATGTTAGAATGGGCAGATTGATTATATTGAGGTTGTTATGAAAATTGACTTTGCCAGCACAGCGGATATCTGGCTGGAAGCCCGTTGTTACCAGTCCCCGTCGGCCTTGCACGGCTGGTTGAGTGGTTATCTGGCCAGTGGTTCCCGTCTTACTCACAAACAATGGCTGACAGAAGCGACGGATTATCTGGAACTGGAAGCTGCCCCGGAACCGCCACTGTCGGACATGTTGCCAGAATTTTATGACTGGGTGCTTGCAGTGATCAGTGCTGAAGAAATGGCCTACAGTCCATTATTACCGAGTGATGAAGATGCTGACGTCGCCGAGCAGGTGGAATGTCTGGCAGAGTGGAGCAAGGGCTTTCTGGATGGCTTTGGTGCTTCAGAACGTTCGGCCGGGCAGTTGCCGGAAGACGTTGTTGAGGTCTTGCGTGATCTGGATGCCTTTTCCCAGGCCCAGGTTGACGATCTTGACGATGCGGGCAACGAAGGCATGTATCTTGACCTGTCTGAGCACGCCCGCGTAGCTGCTCTCACGGTGTTTTACAATATGAACCGTTCTGCAGGTTCATCATCGACAACCCTGCACTGATCTGGAGATGGTATGAAACTGGAAGCATCCGAATACGCTCGTCGGCGCCAGCAGTTGATGGCGCAAATGAGTGATAACAGCATCGCTATTATTCCATCGGCTCCTGTCCATGTGCGTAACCGGGATGTGGAATACCTGTTTCGTCAGGATAGCGATTTTTATTACCTCAGCGGCTTTGACGAAGAGCATTCGGTGCTGGTGTTGATTCCGGGCCGTGAACATGGCGAATACGTGCTCTTCTGCCAGGAAAAAATCAAACAACAGGAAATCTGGACCGGACGACGGGTAGGGCCAGAAGCTGCGCCCGACGTGCTGGGTGCGGATGATGCGTTCCCGATCACCGACATCGACGACATCCTGCCGGGGCTGATCGAAGGAACCGATAAAATTTACGCTAATCTGGGTGTCAGCCCGGATTTTGACCGTCAGCTGATGGGCTGGGTCAACCATATCAAAGCCCAGGTACGTAACGGCTCACACCCGCCACGGGAATTCAGCGGGCTGGATCATATCCTGCACGAAATGCGACTGATCAAATCGGAGGCCGAAATCGCCCTGATGCAGCGTGCTGCGGATATCAGTGCCGCCGCTCATTGTCGAGCCATGCAAATGGTGCAGCCGGGCATGTTCGAGTATCAGCTGGATGCCGAGTTGATGCGCACCTTTATGGCGGCGGGCAGCCGCTGGCCAGCCTATCCCTCCATTGTGGGGAGCGGTGAAAACGGCTGTATTCTGCACTACACCCGCAACGATGCACCGATTCAGGACGGCGACCTGATTTTGATCGACGCCGGTTGTGAGCTGGACTATTACGCCTCGGATATTACCCGTACTTTTCCGGCGAACGGACGCTTTAGCGCTGAGCAAAAGGCGCTTTATAACCTGGTTCTGGACGCCCAATATGCGGCGCTGGACTGGATCAAGGCCGGAAATCACTGGAATGATCCGCACGATGCGGCAGTGACGGTACTGGTCGAAGGACTGCTGGCACTCGGCCTGTTGTCTGGCGACGTGGATGAGCTCCTCGAATCCGGTGAATACCGCCGCTTTTATATGCACAAGACCGGCCACTGGCTGGGAATGGATGTGCACGATGTCGGCGAATACCGGATTGATGGCGCGCCAAGGCTGTTGGAAAACGGCATGGTCATGACGGTGGAACCTGGTCTTTATGTGGCCCCGGATGACGAGACCGTCGAGGCGCGCTGGCGCGGTATCGGTATCCGTATTGAAGACGATGTGGTGGTACGCCCGGATGGCTGTGATGTACTGACTGCCGGAGTGCCAAAAACAGTCGAGGAAATTGAAGCCCTGATGCAGGGTGGAATGCAGGGTCAATTGACTGACTGAGGGCAATGCCCGGTGTATTTTCCTGACGCTGGTGGGTGGCGGATCGTGGAGGGCTATTGACCCTGGTGCGGGCTGCCCGTCAGAGTACTGCCTGCCGAATAGCGAGCCATATTCATGACCAACTCTGTCTCATCTTCCACCGCCTTTGATCTGGTGATTCTCGGAGCCGGAATGACCGGCGCCAGTCTGGTGCACCTGCTACAGCCTGCTTTGCAAACTGGCATGCGTATCGCCCTGATCGATCGCCAGCAAATCCACTGGACTGAGGATGTACTGGAACGCCCCCCCAGTTTTGATGGCCGTGCCACGGCGCTGGCCTGGGGTTCGCGTCAGTTGCTGCAGCGAATGGGTTGCTGGGAGGCGCTGATCGATCGAGCCTGTGCGATTCAACATATTCAGGTATCTGATCGCGGCCGTTTCGGGCAAACCCATTTGCACGCCAGTGAGCAGGGCACCGAAGCTCTGGGCTATATCGTTGAAAACGCCGTACTGGGACGAGCCCTGCTACAAGGGCTGGGCGCTTACCCGAATGTAACCTTGTTGTCAGACACCGACGTCCAGCGGGTTGATATGATCTCTGGTGGCAGTCAGCTGACGCTGGCTGGTGGCGAGAGCATTACGACGGCTTTGCTGGTGCTGGCCGATGGTGGTCGTTCTGGTCTGGCGCAGCAGTTGGGTATCCGGCAGCAGCGTGAAGAGTATGACAGTGTCGCATTGGTGACTCAGGTCGAGATGGATCGTGAGCATTTGCACTGGGCTTACGAACGTTTCAGTGATCATGGCCCGGTGGCATTTTTACCTTTGCAGCAGCGCCACTTTGCCGTGGTCTGGACGCTGCCTCCCGACGATTGTGAACGTATTCTGGCCTTGCCTGATCCGCTGTTTGCCGAGCAGTTGCAGCAACAGATTGGCTACCGCTGTGGTCGTATAAAACGTATTGGCGAGCGCTTCAGTTACCCGCTGGCACTGGTGTGCAGTTGCGAACAGGTACGGCGTGGATTGGTGTTGCTGGGTAATGCTGCTCACAGTCTGCACCCGGTAGCAGGGCAGGGCTTTAATCTGGCGCTGAGAGATACCGCTGCCCTGGCCGCACGACTGCTGGAAAGCTGGGCAATGAAGCGACCGTTAGGGGATCTGGCCGTATTACTGGATTACGCCCAGCAGCAACAGCGTGATCAGGGCAATACGATTATTGCCAGTGATCTCTTGCCGCGCTTGTTTGCCCACCCCGGCAAGTTGACGGCGCTGGGACGTGGTGCGGGGCTGATGGCCTTGGCCAGCCTGACCACACCGCGCCGCCTGCTGGCACTGCATGCCATGGGGCTTGGCCAGCCAGCGCCCCGTTTTGCGTCTGCGCCAATTTCGGCTCAATCCTTTTCCCGGTTGGAGTCTGCCGATGCGCTATGACATTGTAATTATTGGTGCCGGACTGGTGGGTCAGTCGCTGGCGGCGGCGCTGGCGAGTGGTAACCCGGCCCTGACGGTCGCACTGATTGATCCGGCTTTGGCGACACCGCCTGACTTGCCACCAGAATTACTGCCAGCGTTGCCGGATTTGGCCGCCAGCGGGCTGGACAGCTTTGATCTTCGGGTCAGTGCCCTGACGGCGCGCAGTCAGCACTTGCTGACGGCAATCGGCGCCTGGCAATGGATACGGCCAGCACGACGTCAGCCTTACACCCATATGACGGTGTGGGATGCGGAAGGCACCGGAGAGGTCAATTTTGATGCCGCCGATCTACATGTGCCCTGTCTCGGTCATATTATTGAAAATCGCGAAACCCTGGCCGGGTTGCGGCAGCGACTGACTGCCTGTCCGGCGGTGACATTGATAACGCAACCGGTGCGTTATCTCGATAGCCGTCGGGCCGACGGCCTGACGCCGGTGGTGCTGGAGCGAGGCAGCGGGCAGGACAGCGGCGGGCAGAGAGACACCTTGCTGGCCAGCCTGGTGGTGGGTGCCGATGGTGCCCACTCCCGTGTGCGGCAATGGGTTGGGCTACCGACCAGTGAATGGGATTACCAGCATCAGGCGCTGGTGGCGACTGTATCCACTGAGCGGCCAATGGCGGCGACGGCCTGGCAACGTTTTCGACCGCAGGGACCATTGGCATTATTACCCATGCCTACCAACCCCCGGCTGGCCTCGATTGTCTGGTCGACCAGCGACACAGAAGCCAATACCTTGATGGCGCTGGACAATGCGGATTTTTGTACCGCATTGTCAGCGGCATTTGAACAGCGTCTGGGTGCGATCACCGCCTGTTCACCACGCGCCGCGATTCCTTTACGTCAGCGTCATGCCCGACGTTACTGGCAGGATGGTGTGGTATTGGCAGGAGATGCCGCTCACACCATTCACCCGCTGGCCGGTCAGGGGGTTAATCTCGGTTTCAAGGACGTGGAAGTGTTGGCTGAAGAAATTCTGGCGGCGGTGGCGCGAGGTATCTCTCCAGGGCACGATCAGGTTCTGGCCCGTTATCAACGCCGGCGGCAGCTTGATAATCTGGCGACCATGGCTGCCATGGAAGGCTTCAAGCGCCTGTTTGCCGCCGATGCTCCACTGATCCGGTTGCTGAGAAATAGCGGTATGACGCAATTTGACCGGCTGTTACCGGTCAAACAGCACGCGATGATGCAGGCGATGGGGCTGTGATGGGGCTGTGATGGGGCTGTGATGGGGCTGTGATGGGGTTGTAGTGAAAGCGGGTTTGGTGGTCGTTTGTATCACTGGCGGTGCAGCAATGCATGAAGAGTGCAGGAATGGTTCGCTGCCAGTGCCCTGAACCGATATAATGCCCGGTTCTTTTTGCTCCGCCCTATTGAGGTCTCCATGTCTGAAGCTGTTTCCTGTCTGCGATTGAATCCACAGGCCGAGCGCCGTCTTAAGTCCGGCCATTTATGGGTTTACAGCAACGAGGTGGACATCAAAAAAACACCGCTGCAGGGGCTGCAAGCAGGTAGCCAGGTGGTGATTGAAATGGCCAATGGCAAAGCGCTGGGCAGTGCGGTGATCAGCCCGGATCAGCTGATTTGCGCACGACTGATCAGTCGCGACAGCAAGCAGTTTCTGGACAGCTCTCTGATTGTGCATCGCCTCAAAGTGGCACTGAGCAGTCGTGAACTCTGGTATCCGGAGGGCTGTTATCGCTGGGTCTATGGCGACAGCGACGGTCTGCCGGGTCTGGTGGTTGACCGCTTTGGCGGCGTCGTGGTGGTACAGATCTCCAGTGTATTGATGGAAACCTTGCGTCAGGAAATTGTCGACGCGATTATAAAGGTCATCAAACCGGACGCCGTGGTGTTGAAAAATGACGGCAAACTGCGTGCGGTTGAGGGCTTGCCGGAATACGTTGAAGTGGTCTACGGCGAGCTGGAAGATAATTGCGCACCGCTGATCGAAAATGGCACCCGTTTTATGGCCCCTGTGATTGATGGTCAGAAAACCGGCTGGTTCTACGACCATCGCGAGAATCGTGCGGTACTGAATCGTTTGGTTACTGGCAAACGGGTGCTGGATGTTTTCAGCTATATCGGCGGCTGGGGAGTACAGGCCGCACGGCATGGTGCTGCTGAAGTGCATTGCGTGGATTCGTCTGCCAAGGCGCTTGACTGGGTCGCCCAGAATGCAGAATTAAACGGCGTTGCTGATCGTATGACCTGCTGGGAGGGTGACGCTTTCGAAGCCCTGCGTCAGCTCAAGGACAGCGGTGAGCGTTTTGATGTGGTGGTGGTTGATCCTCCGGCACTGATTCCCCGTCGTAAAGACATTAAAGCCGGTGAACAGGCGTATCACCGCTTGAATCAACTGGCCATGCGGTTGCTGAATCGAGATGGCCTGCTGGTCGCTGGCTCCTGTTCCATGCATCTGGGAGAAACCCGTTTGCCAGGGATCATCCGTACCTTGGGGCGGGAGCTGGATCGAGACGTGCTGATTCAGCATGTCGGCAGTCAGGGTGCCGACCACCCAGTGGTTCCGGCGATCCCGGAAACCCGTTACCTCAAAGCCGTGTTTGCCCGCGTGTTACCAACGCGTTAACTTCGACAACCACCACCGTAGGGCCCGGCTCCGTCCGTGGCCGTTGTCGTCCGTGGCCGTTGTCGTCCGTGGCCGTTGTCGTCCGTGGCCGTTGCGTGTATTCCCGCCGTGGCCGTTGCCCCATTTTATGGGGCGTTTCGGAAGGGTTCAGTGTGTATCGGGCAATGTCAGGCGTAACACGCTGGCGGTTTGTTGCAGCAAGGTATCCAGCTGCTCAATGTTGTGAATCAGTAACGTCGCCGCTGGTGTCTCTGTTGTGTCGGATGCCCCAGCGTTGGTGGTTGCGGCTTCGGTGGCGGGCGTCAACGCCTGTGCCAGCGTGGTTTGCCATTGCATCAGCAAATCCGGTTGTGTAGTACTTAATAACGGCACCAGCGCACCGGGGTGGGATTCACTGCCCAGTAGCCAGAGTTGCATGCCTTGCAGCAAGGCGAGGCTGTCCTGCTGGCTGCTGGCGCTGAACTCACTGCTGTTTCCCGACAAGCGATTTTCCAGCAATTCGGTTCTGATCAATCGCGCACTGGCGCTCATGCCAGCCTGCAAGGCGGCTGCGGGTGTGCTGCTGGCAACCAGTCGCGCGTAGTAGCCAGTGTCCCGTTCCCAGCGACGTTGCAAGCGGCGCAGATGGTCAAGCAATTGTGCAGTGACCAGTTGCAGGTATTGGCGACGGCGATCCTGGTTGATGACGCCAGGCGGGGTGTCTTTGTTGAGGTGGTTATCAGCGGTGTTGTCGGCATGAGTCGCGGTATTCTTGTTGCTGCTACTGCCCGCGACCGCTGTTATGGTTTCAGTCCGCAGATAGTCGCTGGCACTGCGCTGTCCGTCACTGCCCCAAAGCAAAAATTCAATAACATGAAACCCCAGGCTGACAGATGCCGGATCGGCGAAACCATGCTGCTGTTGTAGCGTGTCGCTGCTCAGTGGCAGGGTCAGATCGTTGACGATACCGGTAAAGGGATAGCCTGGCAGATAGTCGATGTAGCCACCTTCAATCGGCCAGCTGTCAATCAGGCTCAGTGTTTGATGGTAACTGAGTCCCTGACGTTGCCATTCAACGGGGTCGGTTACCGGTAGAAAGCCATACAGGCGAGCACGCAAAAAACTGCTGTAACTGTCGCGCCAGACGTCGCGGCTGGCTGCCAGTGTGAACGGGTTTGGATGGTCGAGCAGGGTGATAATGGCACTTTGCAGGGCCTCTGCGCTGGCACAAGCCTGGACATGGCTGTCAAGGGCTGAGTGAATCAGGTGGTCATTGATCTTTTCAGGATGCGTCGCCGGATCGCCGGTGAAATCGACTGCGGCAGGTAATGGCTGGGCTGGTACCGGTGCTTGATCACAACCGGCAACACAGAGCAGCAGTAGCCAGATAACGACTTGTTTCATTCGGTGTCTCTTGGTCGTACAGGGGAGCGTCGTGCTGTCAATCATCACGTAATGAAATCACCGGCCAGCCGTGCTGGTTGGCTTCTGCCGCCAGGATGGCGTCCGGGTCAACAGCGACAGGCCGGTCAACCAGCCGTAATAATGGCAGGTCGTTGTGGGAGTCGCTGTAGAACCAGGCGCCTTCCATGGTTTGTTGGCGTTCATTCAGCCAGGCGTTGAGTCGCGTCACCTTGCCATCCTGAAAGCTGGGAATGCCCACGATAGCGCCGGTGTACTGGCCGTTGATGACTTCCGGGTGCGGCGCAATGATATTGTCGATGCCCAGTCGCTCGGCAATCGGGTAGGTGATAAAGCCGTTGGTTGCGGTAATAATCAGTAACTGGTCTCCCTGATTCCGATGGTTCTGGATCAGGTCACGGCTTTTCTGGCTGATCAGTGGTTCAATACGCTCTTCGAGAAAACGTTGGCGCTCGGCCAGCATCTGCTCAAGAGGGTGATCCAGCAACGGCCGCAAGGTAAAGCGCAGGTAGTCGTGAATATTCAGGGTGCCGGCCTGGTACTGCGCATAGAAATGGTCGTTGCGATATTTGTGCACCGCCGGGTCAACCAGGCCGCGATCAGCCAGATATTGGCCCCATGCGTGGTCGCTGTCGTCGGATAACAGGGTGTGGTCGAGGTCGAAAATTGCCAGAGCCAAGCGATCCTCCCGGACGGATTGAAAAAAGAGCCGTATTCTATTATGAATGGATGGCACGGGTCACATTTTTACAGGTTATTGAAAATCTATCGGTGTGGCGATGACTACATGAAAAATGACCCAGGAATGCCAGGATACAACGCATAATCGTGCTTTCTTGGCCATTTGGGCATTGACCCTGCGGTTTGAAAGCACTTTTTGATCATCCGATTCAAACAATCGGTCATTGGGTTGGCGGCTCTGATAACCCCCGTCTTGTTCTGCTGCTTGCCAAATTCTCATGGTTCAGGTGAGGATAAAGAATGACAATCAATACCAGCGAGTCGATGCATGCCGCTTGACCTTTGCGTTGAAATGGGCAAGTTTTGCAACTCTGTAATAATTCTCGGATGGCATTGTGATTGATGATCAGGGTTACCGCCCGAATGTCGGTATCATTCTGTGTAATGACCTGGGCCAAGTGCTCTGGGCCAGACGCATAGGACAGGATGCCTGGCAATTTCCACAAGGCGGTATCAAACAGGGTGAATCCCCGGAACATGCGCTTTATCGGGAGTTGACCGAAGAAGTGGGGCTGACGGCCGAGGATGTCCAGATTCTGGGGTGTACCCGTGGCTGGCTGCGTTATCGCTTGCCAAAACGTATGATCCGTCAAGGCCGCCAGCCGGTGTGTGTTGGCCAAAAGCAAAAGTGGTATCTGTTAAAGTTGACCACGGAAGAAGCACGAATCGACGTGGCCGCATCACCCAAACCGGAGTTTGATGGTTGGGACTGGGTTAGTTACTGGTTTCCGCTGGGTGAGGTAGTCGCTTTCAAGCGCGATGTATATCGTCGCGCAATGACTGAGTTGGCGCCGAAAATCGCTCGCTTGCAACGTAAAAGCACCAGTTGAGGTCCTATGCTCGACATACTTCGCCGAATCGTCCAGGAGGTCAGCAGCGCCAGCGATCTTAATGATGCCTTAAGAGTGGTGGTGGTGCGTATCCGTGAGGCCATGGAAACCGAGGTATGCTCTGTTTACCTGTTTGATGCGGACAGCAAGCGCTATGTGCTGATGGCCACTGAAGGTCTGAAGCAGGAAGCCGTTGGCCGGGTCAGCCTCTCTTCATCCCAGGGTTTGGTCGGGTTAGTAGGCGCACGCGCCGAGCCTATTAATATTGATAATGCCCCTTCTCATCCCAAATTCCACTTTTTGTCCGAGACCGGAGAAGACCCGTTTCTGTCGTTTCTTGGTGTGCCGATTATTCACAACAAGCGCCTGATGGGTGTGCTGGTGGTACAGCAGCGTGACAGCCGCCAGTTTGATGAAGGCGAAGAGGCCTTTTTGGGCACCATGTCGGCGCAGCTGGCAGGGGTGATTGCCCATGCCGAAGCCACGGGTAATATTCTTGAATTGACGCCTGCCAACACCGAGCGCAAGAGCACCCGCTTCAATGGTGCGCCAGGGGCTGCTGGTGTCGGGTTGGGAACGGGTTATGTGATTACGCCGGCCGCCGATCTGATCAGTGTGGTCGACAAGATGGCCGAGAGTATTGAGCTTGAACTGGAAAATTTTGACCGGGCATTGATTGCTGCGCGTGGTGAAATCCGCCAGCTCGGTGCCCAGCTTAGCAACGACTTGCGCCCGGAAGAGATGGCGCTGTTTGATGTGTATATCAATATGCTTGATGACAACGCCCTGGGTGCGGAAGTCACCGGTCGTATTCGTGAAGGCCATTGGGCTCCCGGTGCCTTGCGACAGGTGGTGATGCAGTATGTTGGCCACTTCCAGTTAATGGAAGATGTCTACCTGCGCGAGCGGGCGACGGATATTCTTGATCTGGGCACCCGGATTTTGGCTCATCTTCAGGGCGTTTCCGAAGATGAGCCGGAAGAAGATGAATTTCCGGATGACTGCATTCTGGTCAGTGAAGAGCTGACTCCGGCGATGTTGGGGGAAGTTCCTACCAGCAAGCTGCGCGGGCTGGTGTCGGTGAAGGGTTCCTCCAATTCGCACGTGGCGATTTTGGCTCGGGCGATGGGTATTCCAACCGTGATGGGGGTGGTGGATTTACCCTATGCCCAATTACATGGCAAGGATCTGATTGTGGATGGTTATCGGGGGGTGTTGATTTCCAATCCCAATGAAGAGATCCGCGAGCAGTATCAGGAAATTTACGAAGAAGAGCTGGCGCTGCAGGAAGATCTGGAAGTACTGCGGGACGAACCGGCGATTACTCTGGATGGTCATCGTATTCCGCTGTGGGTCAACACCGGTTTGCTGACCGATGCCTTGCGCAGCCTGGATCGCGGTGCCGAAGGTGTGGGTTTATACCGTACCGAAGTCCCTTTCATGATGCAGGATCGTTTTCCCAGTGAAAGTGAACAGCAGAAAATCTATCGTCAACAACTGGAAATGTTTGCACCGGCACCGGTGACTATGAGGACTCTGGATATCGGCGGCGACAAGTCGTTGACCTATTTTCCGATCAACGAAGCTAACCCCTTTCTGGGCTGGCGGGGTATCCGGGTGACACTGGATCATCCGGAAATCTTTCTGGTACAGGTGCGGGCGATGCTGAAAGCCAGTGAGGGTCTGAATAATCTGCGCATCATGTTGCCGATGATCAGCAGTGTGCATGAAGTCGATGAGGCGTTGCACTTGATCTATCGTGCCCACGCCGAAGTCATCGAAGAAGGTTGCGATGTCGATATGCCACAAGTGGGGGTGATGATCGAAGTGCCCTCGGCGGTATTCCAGATTCGTGATCTGGGCTTGCGAGTCGACTTCTTGTCGGTCGGCAGTAATGACCTGACCCAGTATCTGCTGGCGGTGGATCGTAATAACCCGCGGGTTGCCGATCTCTATCAGGCGTTTCATCCAGCGGTGCTGTCGGCCCTCAAAATCATTGCAGAAGCTGCCCATGAAGTGGGTAAGCCGGTCAGTGTCTGCGGGGAGCTGGCGGGTAATCCGCTTGGCAGCGTGCTGTTGATGGCGATGGGTTATGACATGTTATCGATGAACGCGACCAATTTACCGAAGGTGAAATCGGTAATCCGGGGCATCAATCTGGAGTGGGCGCAACGTCTGCTTGATCAGGTGATGCAGATCGAGAGCGCTCATGTGATTGCGGCGATGGTGCAGCTGGCACTGGAAAAGGAAGGTTTCGGTCGCATCATCGGCCCGGCATCAGGCCGATGCTGATGCCGGTGTCCTGTTGATCCTGCCATTCAATCGCTCTCTAGCGGGTGTCTGATTCGTTTTGCAAGGTGGCTGTTCGTCCGTTAGTCAGGCACCTGAAAGCGGCGCGACTGACCGCTTTCACCATTATCAAACCAGAGTTGCTCTTCAATTGCCAATCGCTGCCTGCGGCCAATCAGGCTGCTGCTGCTACGGGTGCCGTAGCGGGCAGAGGTAATAAACTGGGCCGATAATAGTCGTTCCAGTTCAGCTGTTACGCCGGTATCGGGTAAGCACTGGTCTGGCCATGGCACCCGCCGGTTCAGTAGCCGGGTTAATTGATGCTGATCTCCCTGCCATGTTTGTAACTGCGTCCGCGCCAGTTGGGCTTTGGGCCAGTCGCTGTCGAGCCAGGCATTGCTGAGTACGTGTTGCCCCGGAGTGACGGCATGAGCCGTGGGTTGCGGCGTATTGGTGATGTACCACAGTTGTTCGGGTGTACCACACAGCAGATTGAAACGGCCATATTGCGATGCTTCTGACAGCAGCGAACGGGCAAAGGCGGCCGGTGTTTGGGTACTATTGAGATAGCGGGTTACCAGCTCGCCACGGGAGCGAACATTATCGGGTGGGTTGGGTAAACGAATATTAGTGACGGCGGCGAAGCGCAGGTCCTGGGTGATGCCAAGCCAGGTGCCACCTTGTTGTAAATCCTGCCCGGCGAGCAGTGTTGGCTGGCCTGGCCAGCGATGCAGGGAGGCAGTCGGGCGGGCATGAAACTCATCACGATTGGCGGCCAGGGCCAGCCATTGTTCTGCACCGGGTTGCCAGTCAAACACGATCAGGCACATGCGGGTGTCCTTAATAGACAGGGTCTTCAAGGTTACCGCTATCGTCACCGCTTGGCGACCGTTGCCCGGTTGGCGTCGTTGTTCGCCATTGACGTTGCGCTGGGTCATAATGCGCGCCTTGAATTTTCTGCCCGGGAGGTGGTCTGTGGTCACGCTGTTTATGTATCTCGCCGTCGGTGCCTTTGCCGGGACACTGGCCGGGCTGTTTGGCATTGGCGGTGGCATGATCATTGTTCCGGCGGTGTTGTTTGCGCTGGCAGCCGAAGGCGTCGGCGTTGATGTGATGACCCATATGGCGGTCGCTACCTCGCTGGCGACGATTGTATTTACCTCCGTCAGCTCAATCCGTGCCCATCTCCAGAAAGGTGCCATCGACTGGCATATGGTGTCGCTGATGACACTGGGTATCGTCGTTGGCACCAGCCTTGGTGTGGTGTTGATTGCTGAGGTACCGGGGCCGCTACTGTTGAAAATTATTGGTGTCTTTGCAGGATTGCTGGGGATTCAGATGTTTTTTGGCTTGCAGCCGCGACCAGGTGATTTACCTCCTGGGCGCAAGGAGCTGGCCGTGGCAGGCGCGGTTATTGGTTTTGGTTCCTCCTGGTTCGGAATTGGCGGCGGGACGTTTGCAGTGCCCTATCTGAGCTGGCGCAAGATTGATATGCGGCGGGCGGTGGCGACGTCGGCGGCCTGTGGTTTCCCTATCGCGCTGACGGGGACGCTGACTAATATCTGGTCGGGCTGGGGCAACCCGGAGTTGCCTGCCTGGAGTTCTGGATTTGTCTATTGGCCCGCAGTTGCCGGTATTGTGCTGACCAGTGTGCCGTTTGCCCGGCTGGGTGCTCATCTGGCTCACCGGCTGGATCAGGGCAAGCTGAAAAAAGCGTTTGCGGTGTTGTTGATCTGTGTGTCGATCAAGTTTTTGAGCCTGTCATTTTGATGTCGAACTGGCCCGCTAGACTCTTATCGCAGTATCCATTGTCCTCGCTTCTGGCCGGGGTAACTTTTTTGCAAGGACGTCACCATGTTGACCTATCCCGAGATTGATCCTGTTGCATTGGCCATTGGGCCATTAAAAATTCACTGGTATGGCCTGATGTATCTGCTGGCCTTTGGTGCCGCCTACTGGCTGGCAACCTGGCGGGCACGTCGGCCTCGCTCCGGCTGGAACGATCAGCAGGTGTCGGATCTGGTCTTTTTTGGTGCCATGGGAGTGATTTTGGGTGGCCGTTTTGGCTATGTCTTGTTTTATAACTTTCCGCAGTTTCTGGAAGACCCGTTATGGCTGTTCCGGGTTTGGGAAGGGGGGATGTCGTTTCATGGTGGCCTGTTGGGCGTACTGGCAGCCCTGGGCTGGTTCAGTTTCAAGTACAAAAAGAATTATTTTGATGTAGGCGATTTTGTTGCACCACTGGTGCCGATTGGCTTGATGTTCGGCCGTATTGGTAACTTTATTGGGGGTGAACTCTGGGGCCGTGTGGCAGACCCTGCGCTGGTGCCCTGGGCGATGGTGTTCCCTCGTGCAGACGACTTGCCGCGTCACCCGTCGCAGTTGTATCAGGCCGGTCTGGAAGGTTTGCTGCTGTTTGTGGTGGTGCTGTGGTACTCCAATCGTCCGCGTCCCAGAATGGCAGTGGGTGCCGTTTTTCTGTTCGGATACGGTATTCTGCGCAGTGTCGCCGAATTCTTCCGCGAGCCGGATGCCCATATCGGATTTGATCTGTTTGGCTGGATGAGCCGTGGGCAGTTGTTGAGTCTGCCGATGATTCTGGCCGGATTGATTTTGCTGGTGGTGGCTTATCGTCGTAACCGCTTTGCGCCAGTCAATTGAGCATTTTTTGATAAAAAGGGTAATGTATGAAGCAGTATCTGCAACTGATGCACCATGTACGTGAGCACGGCGTGTTCAAGCAAGACCGCACCGGCACGGGCACCTACAGCTGTTTTGGTTATCAGATGCGCTTTGATCTCAGTGAGGGGTTTCCGCTGGTGACCACCAAGAAACTGCATCTGCGCTCGATTATTCATGAGCTGTTGTGGTTCCTCAGTGGCGAGACCAACATCCGTTACCTGAAAGAAAACGGGGTGTCGATCTGGGATGAGTGGGCCGATGAGGATGGCAACCTAGGGCCAGTGTACGGCTCTCAATGGCGCTCGTGGCCGACCGCGAAGGGTGAGCATATAGATCAGATCAGCCAGCTGATTGAGCAGATCAGGAATAACCCCGATTCTCGCCGTCTGATTGTCAGTGCCTGGAATGTCGGTGAGATCAGTCATATGGCCTTGCCTCCTTGCCATGCATTTTTCCAGTTTTATGTCGCCGATGGCAAGTTGTCTTGCCAGTTGTATCAGCGCAGTGCCGATATTTTTCTCGGTGTGCCCTTTAATATCGCCAGCTATGCCTTGCTGGTGCATATGGTGGCGCAGCAATGTGATTTACAGGTTGGTGATTTTGTCTGGACTGGTGGTGACGTGCACCTGTACGCCAATCACCTGCAACAGACGGATGAACAGTTGTCTCGCACTCCGCTGCCTCTGCCGAAGCTGGTGATTCAACGCAAACCTGAATCACTGTTTGACTATCATTTTGGCGACTTTGTTATTGATGGTTATCAGCATCATCCGCATATCAAGGCACCGGTTGCAATCTGAGCCAGAGCCGCCGCTCTGGGGTCTGATCGACATCAGCCCCTGCTTGTTCCAGTGATATCCATGCCCCTGATCAGGGGCTGTCCATTCCGATAAAAGTATCAGAATCCGGCACCTTGCTGATCCGTGTCTATACTCAGAATTCATGATTGATCTGAAGTTGAGCGTTATGGATTCAAGCGCGCCATCTTATCGCTGTACCAGATTGCTGGTGTGTGCACTGGATGCGGGGACAGAGTCTCCCCGGTTGGTCACCCGTGTGCCGCAGGAATGGCTGCCCTCGTTGGAGCAACTCATTGAGCGCTGGCTTGGTGCTGGTGATGTTATTTGCCTTGTCAGCGGTCAGGCTGACGATACCCTGCTGGATACCGTCCGGCATGTGCGATTGCAATTACCAGCAGCGGCACTGGTGATTGCCCTGGATGCGATCGACAGCGAGGCGGTAGCACGGTTGATTCCTTGTGGTGCGCAGGAGGTTTTTGCTGCACAGCAGCTGGAACAGGCGCAGACGGATCAGTTATGCGAAGGCGCGGTCGTACGTATGGAATACGAACAATCGCTGCGTCGTCTCAGCCATTTTGATCCGTTAACCGGCTTGGCTGGCCGGGGGTTGTTTCAGGATCGACTGGAGCAAAGCCTGATTCAGGCGCATCGCAACGGCACCAATGTGGGGTTGTTGTTTATCGACCTCGACCGTTTTCGGGTGGTGAACGATGTCTACGGCCATCAGCTGGGCGACCGGTTACTGATCGCGAGTTCACAACGGCTACAGGAAAAACTGCGCCGTTCGGATACTGTCGCCCGGCTGGGCGGTAACAGTTTTGCCGTGATTCTGGATGCCGTGCGGGGTGTCGAGGTGGTTACTGCTATTGCGCAAAAACTCATGCATGCACTGAAAGCGCCTTTCCGCATTGATGGCCATGAAATTTTTGTAACGGGCAGTATTGGTGCGGATTTGTCTTGCGAGGCGAACTACGATTGCGGTCAGATGGTGCGCCGTACCGAGTTGGCATTACACCAGGCCAAGCGCGATGGCCGTAATGGCTGTCAGGTTTTTACGCCACAAACCGCTCCTATGGACAAGATTCGATTGGGGCTGGAAAGTGCCTTGCACCATGCTCTGGAGCGGGATGAACTACGACTGGTGTACCAGCCGCAAATCTCAGTGGTTGGTCAGCATTTTGTCGGTGCTGAAGTGCTGTTACGTTGGGAGCATCCGGTATTGGGATTGGTATCACCGACGGTATTTATTCCGGTGCTGGAAGATACCGGGCTGATTGAACCGTTTGGTGAGTGGGTGCTGCGACGTGCCTGCCAGCAGTACAAGCGTTGGCTGGATGACGGCGTGGTCGGTTTGAACAGTAAAATTTCCGTTAACCTTTCCCCGCGCCAGTTTCGTCAGCGCGACCTGGGAGAACGTATTCAGGCGGCGATTCAGGATACCGGGCTGCCACCGACCAGTCTGGCCCTGGAAATTACCGAAAGTACCTTGATGTACAACCTCGAACAAGGCGCGGTTTTGCTCCGTCAGTTACGACATCTGGGCGTCAGTATTGCCATTGATGACTTCGGTACGGGCTACTCCTCATTGGCTTATCTGAAAGACCTGCCGATTGATTATCTCAAGATCGACCGCAGTTTCGTCAAGGATATTGTCACGGATCGCAATGATGCCGCGATCGCCAACTCGATTATTGGCCTGGCGCACAATCTCGGGCTGAAAGTGGTGGCAGAGGGGGTTGAAGAACAGAATATCCTCGACGTACTGGCAGATTTTGGTTGCGATCAGTATCAGGGCTATTTTTTTGCCCGTCCGGTTGCTGCCACTGACCTTCCCTTGTTGATTGCTGGCTGCCACTGAGTCAAACAAATTGCTGGCTTGTTTGGGACTGGCTCTGTTGCCGGGTGGGCGTTATCATCGAGCGTTTCATCGTCTGGCTGGTAGCGGCCATGACATTTCCCCGGTTCGAAGCGGTTTTTTGCCATCATGAAGTTGTCCCTGATCGTTGCCCTGTCGCGCAATCACACTATCGGTCTCAATAACCAGTTGCCCTGGCACCTGCCTGGTGATCTGAAGTATTTCCGTGACAGCACCATGGGCAAGCCTGTCGTCATGGGGCGCAAAACCCATGAAAGTATTGGTCGGGCGTTGCCCGGTCGCGCCAATATTGTGATCAGTCGCCAGCCAGGCTATCAGGCCGACGGCGTGGCCGTGGTCAGCAGTCTGGAGTGTGCCATCGAACTGGCGGCCCGACTGGCACTGCAAACCGGTGCCGAGGAAGCCATGATTATGGGGGGGGCTGAGATTTACCGGCAGGTATTGCCGCTGGTTGAGCGCTTGTATCTGACGGAAGTGGATGCCGATATTGAGGGGGATGCCTTTTTCCCCGAGTTTGATCGTGCCGAGTGGCAGGAGCTGAGCAGAGAGGCGCATTCACCGAGTGACGATAATCCGTATCCCTACCGTTTTGTGGTGTACGAACGCAGATCTTGAGTCCAGCCCTTAATCCTCTCATCATAGCGGCCCATTGTATTGAGCAGGGTTCGGGCTGTGTCCAATTTACCATTAAAGGTGTTTGCTGGTGTCGAGGCGCTACAGCATATTCGTGACCATGGTTTGCAACCGGACGATATCCAGGTGGTGCTTGGAGCATCCGGTGGCCCGAAATGGCTGGCACTGGCAGCGATGGATCGTTACCTGCTCAGTGAGTGGTTCAAACATCGTACCGAGCCGCTGCATTTGCTCGGGACTTCGGCCGGTGCCTGGCGGCTCAGTTGTTTCGCCCGCAATGAGCCGCTGGCCGCGCATCAACGTTTTCTGGAAGCCTATGTTAGCCAGCGCTACTCGGCCAAACCCACGCCATTGGAAGTGGCCGCTGAATGTCGCCGTATGCTTGATCTGGCGTTGGGCGAGCAGGGCATCAGCGAAATCCTGGAACATCCCTTTATGCGCTATCACACCCTGGTAACACGCTGTCGGGGTCTGACTGCCAGTGATACCCGATGGCTGCAAACAGCCGGTTGGCTCGGGGCTATCGGGGCGAATCTGTTGTCGCGCAAGGGCATGCGACCCTGGATTGACCGGGTGTTGTTTCATCATCCTGAGAAACCGCCGATCGACTATTTCCCTCATTTACCCGCCCGTCATGTGACATTGACCGCAGATAACCTGCGTCCAGCGATCCTGGCGACCGGTGCGATTCCACTGGTAATTGCCGGGGTACGTAATATTGCCGGTGCGCCAGCAGGTACTTACCGGGATGGCGGTATTACCGATTACCAGTTTGACCTGCCAGTGTTGCCGAAAACCGGTTTTGTGCTTTATCCCCATTATTTTGCCCAGGCACCCAAGGGTGGCTGGTTTGACAAGCGCTTGCACTGGCGAACGGCTTCTCGTGAACATTACCGCCGCACCATCATCGTGGCACCGTCATGGGAGTTTGCGGCTACCTTGCCGGGAGGGCGGATCCCGGATCTGGATGATTTTTACGACTTTGATTACCCTCAGCGCTGCTTGCGCTGGGAGCAGGCACTGGCTGCTTGCGAAGCGTTGGCGGATGCCCTGGATCGGATTCACAGCCAGCAGCGCTGGGCCGAAATCGCCGAACCCTTGCCCTGGTAAAGACAGAACGAGCACAATTGACTCTTGAATATTTAATCCGGTGCCGCTCTGGGCTTTCGGATGGTGTCGAATCACGAAGCCGGTTTGCAGGCCTGATGGGTCACGTCAAAAACCGGCAACACTCGCGCAGAGTCGTGCAGGATTAAATAGATGATGAGATGGACGCTCCCCATATGATCCAGCGTCAAAAGCGCTAAT
>OJIO01000024.1_pt1 | contig 121967 bp, 118 predicted proteins | sample 1595621 | NCBI WGS metagenome assembly OJIO01 (sample SAMN05416776, study PRJEB24817) | seawater metagenome | isolation source: Sea water | place: Canada:Atlantic | collected 2013-07 | reverse complement strand
GGAACCCATCGGAAACGTTCCACCAGCAGAACGAGAAAGGACGTATTATCGTCAACTGGAAGAGTCGGGTGAAGCTGCTTGACTCAAACAAACCGGTCTCCGGAATAACCGGGGCGGTTCATACCATGTTTTATACAGAGCTTAGCCATAGGGTAGATGGACGTTTTCTTTACTACTATGCGACCTGCTTTCAGTTTGGTCAGTACTCAACTAATACTGCTCTCCCAAGTATGGCTCAAGAGGATTTAGCCAATATTTATATGGCTGCTCCTGGGCCTTCCGAACAAGCTCTCATTGCCGCCTTCCTCGACCACGAAACCGCCCGCATCGACGCCTTGGTGGAAGAGCAGCAGCGCCTGATCGAGCTACTCAAGGAAAAGCGCCAGGCGGTGATTTCCCATGCCGTTACTAAAGGGCTCGACCCTAATGTGCCGATGAAAGACTCCGGAGTGGAGTGGTTGGGAGAAGTGCCGGCGCATTGGGTAGTAGCGCCGATCAAGATTTTTTTTAGCTTTTTGGATGGAAAAAGAATACCACTAAAATCTGAAGACCGAGGTGGCCGCCAGGGGGATTTTCCTTACTATGGCGCTTCAGGAGTTATTGATTGGATAGATGATTTTATTTTCGACCAAGATCATGTTCTTGTTTCTGAGGATGGTGCTAATCTTCTTGCACGTTCTTCTCCCATTGCCTTTGTTGCTACAGGAAGGTATTGGGTAAACAATCATGCCCATATTTTAAAGCCCATAGATGAGAACTTAGAATACTGGGCGGAAGTGATTGAAAATTTAGATCTTTGCATTCACGTTACAGGATCTGCTCAGCCTAAGCTGACTAGTGAAGCTCTGGGGTCTATTGATGTGGCATCACCTCCTTCGTCTGATGAACGGTTGAAAATAAAAGACAAAATCACCGAGGCCGACAAGATAGCCAAAGAACTAATTAAAGAAGCAGCTGATGGAATTAAGTTGTTGCAAGAACGTCGCTCCGCCCTGATCTCCGCAGCCGTCACCGGCAAGATTGACGTACGTGGCTGGCAAGCTAATCGAGACGTTGAATTCTCCGAGATGTTGATGTCTGCCGAGGAGCGGGCCACTTACGACTAATAATAAGCGGCTAATACTAAGGATTTCAGATGACCCAAGGGCGCAGTATTCGACTTTTTCTGGTGGACGGTACGCCCAATGGGCTACTCACTGCCGAGATCATGAACTGGACCGGCCATGTGCTCACCGGCCCACGCACTAAGCTCAGCGAGCTAGTGCAGCGGCCTGAGTGTGGCCGTACCGGCATTTATTTCCTCGTAGGGCCAGATTTGGAAGGCAGCCTGCGCCCGCAGGTATATATCGGTGAGAGCGATGATGTGGCTACCCGCCTGAAACAACACAATCGGCCGGAAGCCGTGTCTGGTAACGGGGGCGGCAAGGATTTCTGGGAAAAGGTCTGCTTGGTGACCAGCAAAGACCAGAACCTCACCAAGGCCCATGTGAAATACCTGGAAAGCCTGCTGATCAAGTCAGCAGGCGAGTTAGGCCGCTGCAAGTTGGTGAACGGTACTGCCCATGAGTACATCAACTTGCCCGAATCAGACCGCGCCGACATGGCGTTCTTCATGGAGCAGATCCGCACGGTACTACCGGTGCTGGGGCTGGATTTTTTGCGTGGGCGATCCACTCCTTCCAGCCAACAAGCCGTTGAGCCGTTGGCACCAGCGGCATCGCCCCGGTTTATCGCTGAAGTACCGCGTTATGGTATTAAAGCGTATGGTCAAGAAAATGACGGTGAGTTTTATGTACTGAAAGACTCGATAGCGCGAGGTTCCTGGACAGGCGTTGACGGCGGTTATCAGGCACTTTACCAGCAACTATGCGATGACCAAGTGTTAGTCGATTGTGATAACGGCTTGAAGCGTTTTGCTAACGACTATGCGTTCACAAGCCCCAGCGCCGCAGCCGCTGTTGTATCAGGCCGAAGCGCCAATGGGCGCCAACACTGGAAACTGGAAAGTACGGGGCAATCGTATGGTGCTTGGCAGGATCAGCAGGTGAGTGCCGTTGCTACTCCGTCGATTTCGCCATTGGATGCGTAGTGTCACCCGTCAACAGCAAATTATATTGAGCTAAGCCAATGATTTTGCTTTGATGATCAATACTCAGCATTTGTTGACAATCAATAAGAAGCCATAAGGAGTCACAGTGGCCGACAGCAGGGAAGCCCAGTTCCAACAAGACATTATTAGCGCTATGGCCGCTGGTGGCTGGCAAGTAGGCACCGTCAGCGGCTATGACCGCACCACCGCGCTCTATACTGAAGACTTGTTGGGCTACGTGCAGGACGCCTGGCCTGAGCGCTGGGAGAAGTTCTGCAAAGCCAACCCACAAGCCTCTACGCAGGTATTCGTGCAGAAGGTGGTGCGTGAACTGGAGCGGGCGGGCACGCTAGAGGTGCTGCGCCATGGCTTTAAAGTGCCGGGCGTGACATTTGATCTGTGCAGCTTTGAGCCCGACCATGCCATGAACCCTGAAGCACTTTCACGCTATCAAGCCAACCGTTTGCGCGTAGTGCCGGAAGTTTCTTATTCGCCCCATGCCCGAGACAAAGCCAATGGCGGCCAGAGCTATAACCCGCGTCTGGATCTGGTGCTTTTTGTTAATGGTATTCCAACCGCCACCTTAGAACTAAAAAGCGAGTTTAAGCAGTCGGTAGAAAACGCCAAGCGACAGTACCGCTATGATCGTCCCCTGAAAGATCCTGTTACCCGCAAGGTTGAACCGCTACTCGCTTTTAAGCGCGGCGCATTGGTGCATTTTGCGGTCAGCCAAGCAGAAGTGGCGATGACCACGAAACTGGCGGGCAAAGAAACGTTCTTTCTGCCGTTTAACCTGGGCACCGAAGGCGGCGGTGCTGGCAACCCGCCACCAGAAGATGACAATAGCTACGCCACAAGCTACTTATGGGAGCGTGTGCTGTTGCCGGATGCATGGCTGAAGATTCTCGGGCGCTTTTTGCACTTGGAGCAGAAAACCACCGAAGACTTTCACGGTCGACGCAAAACGAAAGAAACGCTGATTTTCCCGCGTTACCACCAATGGGAAGTGGTGAATCAGCTGATTGAGACCACCCAAGCTGAAGATAACGGGCAGCGTTACCTAGTTCAACATAGCGCGGGGTCAGGTAAATCTAACTCCATTGCCTGGCTCGCCCATCAGTTGGCCAACCTGTATGACGAAAGCGGCCAGCAGAAGCGCTTTAACTCAGTGATTGTGGTGACTGACCGCACCGTGCTGGATAGCCAGCTGCAAAACACCATTTACCAGTTTGAACATGCTCATGGGGTGGTCTGCCCGATCACCCGCGATGTCGGCAACCAGAGCAAATCTGAACAGCTGGCGGAGGCGCTGGCGAGCAATACCCGCATCATCATCGTCACTATTCAGACGTTCCCTGCGCTGTTCGATGCGCTGGATAAACGTCCCACGCTTGCCGAGGGCCGCTATGCGGTCATTGCCGATGAGGCCCACTCGTCGCAAACCGGAAGTTCAGCAACCAAATTGAAAGCGTTGCTGGCTGCTGCAGGTGAAAACAGCGATGAAGACGAATTCAGTGCAGAGGACATGCTGGATGCTGCCGTGGTGTCGCGCCGCCCCAATGAGCGCATTGATTACTATGCCTTTACTGCCACTTCGAAAGCGAAAACGCTAGAGCTGTTTGGCCGTGTGCCGGACCCAAGCTTGCCTGCTAGCACGGATAACAAGCCTGAGCCGTTTCACTTGTACTCCATGCGCCAAGCGATTGAGGAGGGCTTCATTCTGGATGTGCTGCGTAATTACGTCACTTACAGCACTGCCTGGAAACTGGCCCACTTGGATGACGAAGAGCAGGAGGTGGACGCAAAAAAAGCCTCACGTACGCTGGCCAAGTGGGTGCGCCTGCACCCTTACAACATTGCCCAGCGTGTTGAGGTAATTGTTGAGCACTTCCGTGCCAATGTGCGCCACCTGTTGGATGGTCAGGCTAAGGCCATGGTAGTTACTGCCAGCCGCCAAGAGGCCGTGCGCTACCAGCTAGCCATGCGCCAGTACGTGGAAGCGAAGGGGTACCAGGATGTTCATCCGTTGGTGGCGTTTTCCGGTAGCGTACCAGCCGATGAGGTAATCTCCGAGGAAGTGACTGAAGCTAGCCAGCTGTTGAACCCAGGAGTTCGTGGACGAGATCTAGCTAAGGCGTTTGATACCGACGACTTTAACGTGATGATTGCGGCCAACAAGTACCAAACGGGCTTTGACCAGCCCAAGCTGTGCGCCATGTACGTTGATAAAAAGTTGCAGGGTGTGGATTGTGTCCAAACCCTCTCGCGGCTAAACCGGTTATTTCCCGGCAAGCAAACGTTTATTCTCGATTTCTTCAATGAGCCACAGGAAATCTTAGAGGCCTTCGCGCCGTACTATCGAAAAGCAACATTGGCCGACGTGTCCGACCCGCAGGTGGTGTATGACCTTAAACGCACATTAGATGCGGGCGGCATTTACCACTGGCCAGAGGTAGAGGCCTTCGCGACAGCGTTTTTTGACCCCAAAGCACCGGCCTCTCGGCTAAGTTATCACTGCCAGCCCGCTCAAGACCGTTTCAAAAAGCGTTATGAAGTCACCGTCGAGCAGCAGCACACCTGGAAAGCTGCCCGCCAGCAGGCGGAACAACAGAGGGATGAAAAAGGGCGCATGCGTGCCGAGCAGGAGTTAGAAGACGCAGGCAAAACCCGCGATGAACTCGACCTGTTCCGTAAAAACCTACAGAGCTTTGTGCGCACCTATGAATTTCTAAGCCAGATCATTCACTTCGATGATCCTGAATTAGAGCAGTTGTGCGTGTATGCCAAGCACCTGTATCCCTTGCTGCGGGTGGATAGGGTATTGCTGGGCGACCCAATTGATATTAGTGAGCTAGAACTTGATAGCTACCGCCTCACCAAACGCACTGAGCAACGACTCTCGCTTGAAGAGGAGAGCGGCGACTACGGTTTAAAACCGATTTCCGAGGTGGGTTCGGGCAAGCCTCATGACCCAGAAACACAGCGGCTGAACGAAATTATTGAAAGGCTCAATGACCTCTACGGTTCAGAGATTAGTGACGGAGATAAACTTCACTATGCCAATGGGATTGCCGACCGCATTGAGCGTGATGAGGCGGTGATGGCTCAAATCAATGGCCACGATGAAGGGCAGGTCATGCACGGCTTATTCCCCAAACGCGTCACCGATGCCGTGCTAGATGCGATGAACGATCACGAGAAGCTAAGCATGCCGTTGCTGGAGAACGAAGAAACCGGCAGGCAGTTTGCATTGCTAATTTTGAAGTTGTTGGCAGGGCGTCAGCCAGAGAGCCGGTTTTAGCGTGCATTAACGGCTTAGTGAAGGTGATCTTATTTCGCTACTACTGAATATTGTTTTCCTATGTAGGGTGGCGTCGACGTCGGAATCACTACTGGAGCTTAGGGCGAAAAGCGGCATTTACTTGCGCTCGACGTTGGCCAGCGTTATTGAGCGCAGCGGCTCTGCGAACGCGGATAAGGTTTTAAAACCCTACTGACGCGTGTCGTTCGGGGTAAGGTCACTATCAGGTTGCGAACGGCTGCCTTCTTGAAGTTGATCGATGGATGTTTTGCCTTGCTTGGCCAACGTTGCCAGACGTTCGATCTGCTCCTCCAGCCGGGGCAGCGCCTCCTGGCGATAGCTTGAGAGATCGTCGATCGCGCCCATTACCTCACGGAAGGCTTCTTCGAGTATTTGCATGTCGAGCATCGCCGAAGAGGCGCGTTTCTGTATATCCACTCCTTGCTGGCGCAGGGCTTTTGCGGTGCCGCCAATCATTTGTGAGGTGGTCGTATTTAGTGCTTCGATACGATCCAGCACCAAGCGCTGATTGGCCATCGCCATGGCGACCGTCACTGCGACGGTTAGCGCCGAGACGGTGACGTTGATGGCCCTGTCGACCCCGCGCATCAACTCCCGGTTGTTGCGTATGATGACCTCGATCGCCAGCACGCCTTGCTGGCTCACCGCTAACTGCTGCTGAAGGTCAACAATGCGCTGGCGTAGCGGAAAGAGCAGCTCTTCCTCGATAAAGTGACGGCGTGGGTCATCAGCATCACGCGCGGCGATTTCATCTTGTAAGCGACGGTCGATCAAGCGACCTAGCGTAATCTGACGATCTAATTCGGTAAGCATGTGCGTCAAGGCTTGCTGGTCATCGTTTAACGTGAGGTTGTCACGCTGCAGCATATCGTGACCACTTTTTAGCTCGTCAATGATGGCGTCCAAGGCCTGCTGGGCATTCTCGAACTTACGAAAATAGCGCTGCAAGCGGCTATCGAGGCCGGGAATGATGGCCATTACGCGATCTAGTGCGCTTGGCGCCAACCGGTGGCGAGTAGGATCAAGCCCTTCCATGCGCCACCGCAGGTCACTTAGCGCTTTGGCGACCGGGCCTCCCTCATCGCCCTGGTGGGCCAACTGGTTCAGCGGGGTTTGCAGCATCGCGCTGCGATGGGCGGCCTGCTGCTGTAATTCAAGCCCCATTTCGTCTACCGCACGGCGCTGGCGAACCCTGGAGGCGTCTTCACCCTCAGCGAGAATGTCGTCGATAAAGCGGTCGGCCATGGCTTCTAGCTCGGCGTCAGCTGAATTCGCTTGGCCAGTGCCCAGTTGGCTTGCGATGTCGTCTACCGGCGGTAGGGAGAGGGGTTTATCACCGGATGGCTGCGTCATTGAAATCTCCTGATTACTCTTTGCGGGCATAACGATCGGCGCCTTCGACGAAGCGGCGCAAATCGTCCAGTGCTTTTTCAGTGGTAACGGCAGCCTGTGGGCGCGCTGTCTCGATACGCGCCATAGCGACAGCGGTATCGTCGAGCACGGTCAGGGCCGACTCAATACGGGCAGTAAGGCCATTTAAATAGTGCTCGGTCTCTACCAAAAGATCCAGACGCCGCACCAGGGCCGCGCGCTCTTCGTCGCTCAGCCGCTTACCTTCCCGGGTTAGGCGTTCGCGCACGTATTGGCCGTCTACGCTCGCTACCCCGCGTGCGTGGGAAGCCATGGTCGTTAGGGTATCTACCCCGCCGAGGCAGACCTGAGCCACTAGGCCGCGGGAACGCTCGAAGGCCAGTTCGCCGGTATGAAAACGGCTACCCAAGACCTCCAGCACATGGGAGTAGCGACTATAGAGGCGGTCCGCCTGGATCCCCAGGTCGGGACGCTGGGCGTCGATCAGGCGCTGTTTTACCCGACACATCGCGAGTACCAGTTCATCGGAGCCTTCGGGCGGGTGAGCTGGGTCGAGTACCCTGACGCCCGATTCATAGACCTTCCGCTCCTCCTGCGCACGCTGCTTTTGCACCGCGTCGGCTCGTTGGGCTTCCTGGCGACGCAGACGGCGTCGGGCTAGCCAACCGCGCAGCGTTCGTTCAACGGGTAGTGCCACCGGAATGGCGACAATACCCGCTAACCAGCCTAATAAACTGAGGCTGAAACCGCCCCATAAGGAGGTCAGCCATGCCAGCACGCTAATAAAAGGTACCAGCAGGCAATAGCGCAAGATGACCTGCAGCCTGTTGGGCGCGAGGCCTGGAAGCGCCAGCGCCGGGTTAAAAAGGCCGACCAGAAGCCAGGGCAGGCAGGTCATAAAAAGGCCATAGGAAAAACCCTGCAAAAATCCCAACATGAAGACGGCTATCCTTCCTTCGTTCATAGAGTGCCAATGTCGAGTGTAGAGTAACCGAGCGGAGACGCTAAGCGCTAATTAGGGGGGGGCTGTCAGTTGACTAAGCCATGAGTGCTTGGCAGTTCTCCTAGGTGGAGACTCCTATCCAGATCCCGATAATTTTCCCCCTAGACGGTGAAAATAATTTGTACGCAATGGAGTTGAGGGAGCCATCAGAAGTGCCTCGTGGCGATACGGGGAACACTAGCAAGTGCTCTTCCTTGGCTATTTCTCGATTAATCCGTACCCTTAGGCGGCTGCCAATGGGCGCACCCTACGCTGAATTTGCGCCTTAAAATGCCATTGCCTAATGCCCGTAGGGCGTTAAACGAGGCTTGCCTTCGCTGAGTCAAACAAGAAGTCGTCGGTGAATTTGCCCATTAGATAAGTAAAATACACAAATTGTAACCATATTGACGGCAACCTAGTTCACTATGCCCGGGATGCCCCCGTTCGCCGTCGCTGCTTTTGAGAGGTTTCATGTTTTTAAAGCTCCTGCTCTGGGCCAGCCGAGTGTTGGTTACCTTAATGGTAGTGGTATGCCTTCTGCCATTGTTACCTAGTGGTGCGTGGTGGATCAGGCTGTGGGATTTCCCACGTTTGCAGTTAACTGCCGCGTTGGCGTTTCCGCTTCTTCTGTTAGCTACCCATGCATGGTTCAAGCGCCCACGAAAAGAGCATGCCGGCTGGGTTGCCGTTATTCTGGTCATTGCTGGGTGGCATCTTTACCACATCTTGCCCTTTACCCCCGTTTGGCCCACCGAGGTGCCGTCGGCGGAAATGCGCTCCGATGACGACCGGACGGCGTTAAAAGTGCTGACGGCCAATATTACGTTCAAAAACGTTCATTACTCCGAGTTGATAGAGATGGTGCGGCGCGAGGATCCTGATCTCTTACTGTTGATTGAAGTTGATAGCGCGTGGGAAGAAGGGCTGGCTCCGCTGGATGACGATTACGATTATCGGGTGGGAGAGGTGCGTGATGAAGGCCAGGGACTGGTACTTTGGTCGCGTTATCCGTTTCTGGAGGAGCAGGTGGAACACTTGGTTTCTAAGCGCAGGCCGTCGGTTTTCGCGACCCTGGATGTGCCAGGCATGGGCGCCGTGCGGTTTGTTGGGGCTCATCCTGTTCCCCCCGGCCTTGAAGAAGACATCAAGAGCGAAGATACCGAGGCACGACGGGACAGCCGTGAACGCGATGCGGAACTGATGCTGATAGCCAATCATGTGCAGGAAGACCCGGATAATCGCTGGATCGTCACCGGCGATTTTAACGATGTAGGCTGGTCGCATACCACGCGGCTGTTTGCCGATTTGAGCGATCTAAAAGACCCGCGTCGTGGCCGACGTTTGCTGAGTACCTACCATTCGGCGTACCCGCTTTGGCGCTATCCAATCGATCATCTGTTCGTTTCTGACGGGCTTCACCTGGTTGAGCTTGAACGGGTCAAAGTGATTGGCTCCGACCACTTCGGCATCGTGACAACGCTCGCCGTTGGGCGCAAAGATCAGGAAAAACCCGAAGCGTCAGAGGAAGAAGAAGAGGAAGCACAAGAAATGGTTGAAGAGGGTGAAGAAGACGCCGCCGAACATGATGCGGGCACTTCAGAGTAAGCAATTGCCTAAAGCAAAACGCTGCTAGCGAAAGGGGTATCGCTAGTAGCGTTGAGACATCCTTGCCATATTCATCCTTGAGAAGATATTTCAGCTATTAGCGATCGCCACTGTGACTGTTCTTTCCTACTTTCTGCCCGGCCTCGTAAGCTTTATCAGGGCCTTTTGCGAAATTGCCAAGGTATCCACGGCGAGCCGAGCCGAGCTGTAGATTATTGAAGCACACACCGGAGATGGTACAAACCGCAACGGCGGGGCTTGCTCGCAACTGTGTTCATCTGGCGACGCTACTGAAACAAACCCCTTACCCTAACCAGGAGAGTTAATGCTTAGCGATGTTAAGCAGGGCGAGGGGCTAAGTGCTAGCGGGCTTCGTTAAGCAGGTCACCTAGCTGTCGTTCTGATAGTCGCGTATTGGCCATGTAGTACACAATGTCGCCATCTTGTAGTGGGCGGTCAGTAGCTGGATTCAGCATACTGCCGTCGCCATCATCATGACTATTGGCCAACCCTAAGATGGTCGCATTACAGACCTTTTTCGCCTGTACAAACAGATTGCCAAACGTGGCCCCCTCGGGCGGGTCAGTGAGTTTCGTTTGATACTGCGTAGCGCCACGATCAACGGCAAGCAGTTCATTGACCACCCTCGAAATCCCGGCATCCGAAGCGGAGCGAACCAGCATTTCTAAGGCGAGCGCTTGGGTGCACTCAATGCCGGGCAAAGTGCGACGTAGCATGGCAGCGGTATCCGGATTGGCGCAGTGAGCGACAATATGGGCGCCATCCCCTTTCAGGCTGTAAGCACTGAGTGCAACTGTTGCAACACGGTCATCGCTGGTGTCATAGATGATAATGCGGCTCGCGTGCTCAACGCCTGCTCGTTTGAGCAAGTCCGCATTGGAAAAACTCTCGCCCTTAATGAATTTAAGATCAGCGGGGCGTGGATTGCTCATCTCTTTTGTGACACACAGCACTATCTCATCAGGTAGGCTTTTATCGGCTTTGAGAATATCCAAAATTCGCTCTGTGGTTTCGCCATGCCAGCCGATGACAAGGGTATGACCGCTCAGGTGACTAAAATCGCCTTTGCCTTGCATCTGGAGTCTCCAAAAAGTTGAAAGTGTGACCGTGGCTTTACCGATCAATGCCGCAAACAGAGAAATACCGCCAGGGATTAGGTAGAGCGTAGCGATCCATTTGCCAGCCACTGTTTCTGGGCTGAAATCACCGAAGCCAACGGTGCTGGCCACCACCACGTAAAAATAAACCCAATCTGAAAGGGAATCGGCCATTGCTTCGCCCACGAGCAAAAAAAGCCCCCACGTCGTCCCCATGTGGGCCAGGACGACGAGAAAAAGAAAGGTCCAAGAAATTTGAAGCGTCGAGGCTTTGAGGACACGAAGCAGTCGTTGGATGACAGGCATTGGGGTCCCTTAAAGTAGCGGTAATAGCGTGTATATTTTAAAGCGGGCGCGGACGTCGCGAACTAGCGTTTTAGCATGGGCTGAAAAAACAAAAAGGGCCGCTAGTAGCGACCCTTTGATAGTCATGGGCTGTAGCCATCAAGCAAAGCGCTTGGCAATCCAGGAAAATGCGCTCTCGGTAAGTGATTTTTTGCCATGGTGTTCACGGTGCTGGCTCCAAACCATGCCACCGGATACGACCGCAAGGCTCATCAACATACTGGCAAGAATAATTTCATTCATGGCTTACTTTCCTCATCTGAGGTTTTGTCCCGCTCTACGTAACCATAGCCGAACGACCCCACAAAGATCAAGAGTATACCTAGCCCCACGCCCATCCAAACATTATCCGTATTCAAGCTGGGGTTGGTCACCACCCAACCCGCCGTAAAGCAGGTGGCCACAACGATAACGCCCACATTGCGCGTTGCTTCCAAAAACTGCTGCCGGGTCGCGCGAGCGCCTACTTTTCTACGTGCCGCTGCAGCTCTGCGCTCTCGTAAGCTTTTATTGAGCCTTACCCGTAGTGCCTCTTGCGGGTCTTTACCCTCATGCGGTTCCTTCAAACGGCCCCCTATAAAATAGCTTGAAGAGTCTATTAGAACCCGGCTTTGTTAACCTGTGTGCCGCGGATACAGTCACCATAGGCCATTGTGTCTCCGGATTCTTCAGCAAGCTTACGGCAATCTGCGGTTCTGGAAGAGGTGGGGCCAGTGCTACAGCCTGCCAGTATGAAGATAAGCAGGCAAAGGGCGGTAAGTATTTTCATTGATGACTCCTTGTCATAAGCGTTTCCTTAACGAATTTACCATCATCTAAGGCATCGGTGGCGATTAGTCATCGGGAACATCACACCCCTGCAGGGTGTCACAAGAAATATGTTCAACTATCGGGATAAGCATATGGATCGTGTATTTGCCTGGGATCATCACCATAACCGCGTCGTTTACCGTATTCCTGGTCATCATTTTGACGATGGCAGAGAAGACAGTGACCTTTCTCCGGTGTGGCTGCCAGGCGACGTCTCAGATTTACCAGAAGGAGTGACGGTCGATGATCTGCGTACTGTCTCGGTCAAGGACTAGCACCACGTGCTTGAATTGCTTAGCGCGCATGTCATGAGTGAAAAGGAGGCCAGCGCGGCCTCCAATCCCCTGCTCAAGTGGCGTCATACTGTTGGTTGAGCGCTTGCACTTCTGAATCGGCTTCAGGCTTCGTTGCACAGCGGTGCCTAACCAGCTCGCCGTCTCTATCACTCGCCTCTCGAGTATCGACTACCCACCACTCGGGCTGTGAATCGATTTCCGCACCTTCCTTGACGGCTCTGTAGACAATAAACGTCGACATTATCCTCTCCTTGGTTTTTTAGACACCTTCACTGTAGACCATCTTTTGAATGGAGGTGAGTAATGAATGGAGAGCAGGGCGCCACGTGTCTTTACGCTTTTTGCGTTACGCCACCCAAGGCTGCTTTGCCTGATTTCAGACTGCGAGGCGAGAGCATTTTTTGACGCTTAAATAGATTGTGTTTGGCCAACGATGAGCTACTATGCGTTTAACACTACCCCTCAGGAAAAACCGCCATGTTAAAAGGTTTAATCGTCTGTTTTGCGGTGTTATTTGCGCAATTGGCGGTGCTGCATGTAATTGATGCTCGGCTTTATAATTCTCCTCAAGATGCGCGGCAAACGGCGACCACTACCGTCACGCCCCATAAAGAGGAGAAAGATGACGAAGAAGAAATACAGAGTTAGAAGAAAGATAGCGCTATAAAAGACAAAGTAACAACAACACTTTCATTGAACCCTAGTGGCGCGAAGCCCCCGCTAGGGTTTTTGCATTTAAAGCACTTCATCAAGCCAAGCGTTAAAGGTCGCCCATGAGCGCTGATCTGCGCGTTCGTGGTAAGCGTCGCTGCCAAATACACTAAAGGCGTGGGGCGCGCCTGAATAGATGCCTACTTCATACGTCACGCCTGCGGTTTCTAGCTCTTCCGCCAACGTCGCCACATCCGCTAAGCTCACCGAGCTGTCCGCACCGCCATGAGCGATGAAGAGGGGAGCCGTTTCACTGGCATACGCTTGGCCTTCCGGTGTTGTCAGCCCACCATGAAAACTGGCGTAGGCAGCGATGTTGTCGGCTTCACCGGAGCGGGCGATCTCTAGCGTTACGGTACCACCAAAACAGTAGCCCATGATCACCGTTTGTTCGGCAGCGCCCTGTTCCCTTGCCTGTTCCAGGCCTCCCAGCGTTAGAGCGCGCATGCGTACTCGATCCTGGTAGAGGCGGTTAGTGGCCGCCCGCTTAGCGTCGACTTCCTGCGGGCGGTTTCCTTCGCCATAAAGGTCGACTGCAAACACGTCATACCCTTCATCGGCCAGCATGTCTGCGCGCTGGCGCTCATAGTCATCCAGCCCATCCCAGTCATGAACGATCAATATGCTGCCTTTTGCGTTTTCACCGCCAGTGATGAAATAGCCCTGAAAATCTTCACCGTTGACGTTGTAAGCAATGTCTTGCCCCGCAGGGGTGAATGCTGAAGCCGGCAGCGCTAAGAAGAAGAGTGCTAAAGCGCTGCCTGGGAGTAGAATTTTTTCATGTTTTTTTGTCCAATCGAATGTTGATGAAGCATAGCCGATGGTGGATTAACTGATTCAACGTTGAATAACCATTTGTTCGGTAGACTGTGTAAGATAGACAAAGACTTGCGTCTGGAACTCGGCAACGGCATTCTTGTCAGTTGTTGGAAATACCATTAGGGAGCATGAACACATGGCTTACAATGATTCACGTATGGCACGTCCCCAGTCGGGCGGTGTTGCCAACAGTGTCAGTACTAACAAGGTGTTGCGTAACACTTACGCACTACTGGCAATGACACTGCTGTTTTCAGCAGTGACCGCAGGTGCCGCTGTTGCACTTGGCATTCAGCAGATGAACATCTTTGTGTTCTTTATTGGTGCCTACGGCCTGATGTTCCTCGTCCACAAAACCGCGAACTCGGCGGCGGGCTTGTTGGCTACGTTCGCTTTCACAGGCTTCATGGGGTTCACGTTAGGGCCGATTCTTTCTGCCTACCTAACCCTGCCCAATGGCGGCGCGTTGATTATGAACGCCCTGGCCATGACTGGCCTGACGTTTGTGGGTCTTTCGGCAGTCGCATTGACCACCAAAAAAGACTTCAGCTTCCTAAGCAACTTCCTGATGGCCGGTGCCATCGTGCTGATTCTTGCCATGGTCGCTGGTTTCTTCTTTAACATTCCTGCGCTATCACTGATGGTTTCGGCGGGCTTTGTATTGTTTGCTTCAGCCGCCATTCTGTACCAAACCAGCGAGATTATTCACCGTGCTGGTGAAACCAACTACATCCTCGCTACTGTAACGCTCTATGTATCGATCTATAACCTGTTTGTGAGCCTGCTTTCCATTCTAGGCATCATGAGCAACGATTGATTCTCGGCAGCATTAGAAGCAACGACAGGCCCTATTTAGGGTCTGTCTTTTTTTAGGCCACCACTACGGGGCATCAATTCCTTTTCATCAACGACTAGGTATCTAGAGATGCAGTATGGTTTATTAGTGATGGGCGCGCCGTACAGTAGCCCGGCACCACACTCTGCATTGCGTTTTGCGCACGCCGTGCTATCACGTGGGCATCAATTGGCGGGTGTGTTTTTCTATCACGATGGCGTTCATAATGCGTCTTCCTTGATGGCGCCTCCTCAGGACGAACTCAACCTCCATGACGCCTGGCTGGAATTGAATCAGCAGCATGCTATTCCGTTGGATGTGTGCATCGCCGCCGCACTGAGGCGCGGATTAATGAATGAATCCGAGGCGCAACGTCACGGTAAGCAGACGTACAATGTCTTTTCCCCATTTGAGTTAACCGGCCTTGGCCAGTTGCATGCCTTACAGCAACGCGCCGACCGGCTCATTACGTTTGCTTGAGAGGAGATTACATGGCGACCCCTAATGCGCTATTAGTGATTATCCGACACGCTCCCCACGGCTCTAATTGGTTGCGTGAAGGGCTAGATGCCGCCTTGGTGGCCGCTGTGTTTGGTCAACCTGTTCATTTGCTTTTTATGGGGCAGGGAATACTGGCGCTAATGAAGGAGCAGAGCAGTGGTGCGCCTGGGCAAAAGGCGACCCTTCCTACCATCGATATGTTAGAAATGTACGATATTGACAAGCTTTGGGTCGCCGAAGAAGCACTGCAAGCGTTTCATATCCCCGCTGACAGGTTGGTGGAGGGGGTGAGCGTGATTTCAGAGCAGGACATACCTGTCTTATTGCAACAACACGACAGCATACTCAACTTCTAGTGGGGTAACGATGATGCTACACATCATTACCAAGGGGCCTCACAGCAGGGCATCTTTCGAAATGCAGCAAGCGATAGGGGAGCAAGATAGCGTGCTGCTAATTGAAGAGGCGGTCACTGCGGCACTTGATCCTACTTGGGTGGCATGGCAACACTATCAGTCGCGCATTTTTATGCTGGCGGAAGACCTCACCTCGCGTGGGCTTACCAGCATGGCTGCCATGCACCAACTGCCGACGATAGAAATGGACGATTTTGTATCGCTTACCGAACAGCACCTAAAGACAGTTACCTGGTATTAAAGCATGTCGGAACCGAAAATATACCGTTATCTTGATTTAGAAAAAAAGTATCCGCTCGACCCGGAGGGATATTTAGTTAATCAATCGGATTGGGGCGAATTCGTTGCCAAATTGATGGCTGAAGAGGAAGGCTTGACGCTTACTGCTGAACATTGGGAAGTGATTGATGTGGTGCGGGCCTTCTACCAGCGCTACGAAATGGCACCGGCCATGCGCCCACTCGTCAAGGCAACCAAAAATGCGCTGGGCGAAGAGAAAGGGCGTTCGATCTATTTGATGCAGCTATTCCCCGGCAGCCCCGCCAAAAGGATTGCTCGCCTAGCGGGGCTGCCCAAGCCTACCAATTGCTTGTAGAACGCACTGTTTGGCTAGCTATGCCGCATCGCCACGGGTACACACGGAAAGCACTACCGCATCATCTTGGCTGGTAGAGACGAGTGCATGCCCCATGTCGCTATCAAAATAGATACTGTCACCCTCTGCTAACAGCAGCGGGGCGTAAAATTCGGTGTAGAGCATGATATCGCCATGCAGCACCATCAAGAACTCTTCACCATCATGGCGCACCCACTGGTGGTACTCATCAAAGCTACGCGCCCGTACGATGGTTTTGAAAGGTATCATGCGCTTTTGCGCCAGTTGATGCCCTAGCAGTTCGTGCTCGTAAGTCGGTGTTGGGTGTAGCTGGCCTTTTCCTTTACGGGTTAGATCCCGCCGCCCCATGGTATAACGCTCCCGCTTGGGCGGCGTCAGCAGCTGGGGGAGGTCGATATTCAGGCCGGTGGTTAGCTTTTGAACCACGCTGAAGGTAGGGGAGACTTGGTCATTTTCAATTTTGGATAGCGTAGAGCGCGCTAGCCCCGTGCGCTGGCTAACGTCTTCCAGGGTCCACTGATTGGCCAAGCGAATTTGTTTGAGCCGTTCACCAAGGCGCAGCGGCTCAACAAAGGGTTTGCTTCCCGATGCGATACGCAGTGCGGCATGCTCTTCAGAAGTTGCGGTCATAAGGCTCGTCACGTTGGCGGCGATAGCTTAGGCGTGTGTCGTAAGAGGCGCATGATAGCACAGCCTAGAAGCGGGAAGATGCCCGCCAAACAGGTGTCAATGGGGCCTTTGCTATGGCACTTCTCCGAAGGGTAGCCCCAAGAGTGCTTTGAGATGCGCTTCTACACCGCTAGCCAGTGATTTCGGGTTATAGCCACCTTCGAGTACCGAGACAATTCGGTTATCCGCATAGAGCGTCGCAATTTCCATCGCCAAGTGTGTGATCCAATAGAAATCCTCATCCTCCAAGCAAACATCGCCCATCGGGTCGTCACGATGCGCATCAAAGCCTGCGGAAATCATCACAAGGTCAGGCTTAAAGGCATGTAGCGCAGGTAACCAATGGCGTTCTACAATGCGGCGAAACTCGTGTCCCTCCGTGCCTACTTCCAGCGGTGTATTCACCACGTTTTGCCACTCGCTGCGCAGGTAACGCCATGGGTAGAAGGGGTATTGAAAGCTGGTGCATATCAACACCTCCGGGTCATTTTTAAAGATATCGATGGTGCCGTTACACTGATGCACATCGAAATCCAGAATGGCAATCCGCTTAGCCCCATATTTGGCGCGGGCGTGCGCGGCACCGACCGCGATATTGTTATAAAAGCAGAATCCCATTGCATCGCTGGCTTCTGCATGGTGCCCCGGCGGTCTTACCGCGCAGAAAACATTGTCGGCCTGGCGTTTGAAGACTTGGTCAACGCCACGAATAACCGCACCTGCAGCCACTCGCGCCGCTTGCAGGCTATTGGGATTCATCATGGTATCGCTATCTAGGCTAACGATGCCCTCTGTGGGTAAGCACTTCTCAAGCGCGCGCAGGTGACGCAAGGGATGCACTCGGGCCAGGGCTTCTTCACAGGCTTCTTTGGCATCTGCCTGCATGGTCTGCTGTAATAGACCAGCAAGCGATAGGCGAGCGCGAATAGCCTCCAGACGCTGAGGGCTTTCGGGATGTTCCGGCCCCATATGATGCAATGAGCAGTCTGGGTGGGTAAGGTAGGCGGTAATCATTCAAACGCTCCATTATTATTGATGCCACCTTAATCGCCTCCATGCCCTACGCGACAGTGTCAATAAGTCGTACGGTCGCTATTAATGTCAGGGAGACTCATCCGTGAGCACGCGCTTTTTACACCATTTTTTCGAACCTCGTACACTAGCGGTGTTTGGCGCCTCTGAAAAGCCCGCATCGCTGGGTGGGTTGGTGCTGAGAAATATTCAAGAGGGCGGCTTTAAAGGATCGCTTTGGGCGGTCAATCTAAAAGGGTATTCGCAGGTGTTTGGCGTGCCGTGCTTCAGCCGGGTGAGTGAGTTACCTGAAGTGCCGGATTTAGCGGTGGTTTGCTCACCCATTGAAGGTGTCCCCAGCCTGATCAAAAAGCTCGGCCAGCACGGGGTCAAGGCAGCACTCGTGCTGTCCGGCGGTGCCTACCTTGACCGTGATAAAGGCAACAAGGGCTCGATTCGCGAACGCATGCTGAGTGCGGCTCGGGTATCCGGTATCCGGGTACTGGGTCCGGAGTGCATGGGGCTGATTGTGCCGGGTAAAAAGCTCAACGCCTCCTATGCCAGTCAACCAGTAAAAGCAGGCCGTGTCGCGTATTTGGGGCAGTCCGGGATGCTCGCCAATGCAATGATCGATTGGGCAGCGGGGCGCGATGTTGGTTTTTCGCATCTGATTACGGTTGGCGATAGCGTTGATGTGTTACTGCCGGATCTAATCGATTACGTTAACCAATTTTCGCCCGCTCAGGCCATTATGCTGCACCTTGAGCGAATCAGCGATGCCCAGCATTTTATGACCGCCGTGCGCGACGCCTCACGCAATCGTCTTGTGCTGGCGATAAAAAGCGGGCGTACTCCAGAATCGGATATTTCCGGCATGGCACCCACGCCCGGCATCGCCAACCGCGATGTGGTCTTCGATGCTGCATTTGCCCGAGCCGGGGTCGTGCGGGTGGATGACTCAGACGAACTGCTCGATGCGCTGGAAACCCTATCGCGTATGAAACCACTGAAGGGCGACCGCCTGGCCATCGTCTCGAATGGCTTGGGGCCGGCCATGCTGGCCATTGATAAGCTGATCAGTGCTGGCGGTAAGTTAGCCGAATTTAGTGCCGACACCCAGGCTGCTCTTCACCAGAGCCAGGTGGATATGAGTAAGCCAGGCGAGAACCCGGTGGACTTGGGCGGTAATGCCTCACCAGAACGCTTTGTTCAGGCGCTGGAGATCGTCGCCTCCGATGCCAATGTGGACGCTGTGTTGGTAGTTCACGCCCCCACCCGGATGGCTCCTTCGCTGGTGACGGCCCAAGCCTTGATCGATAACCGCAAAAAGTTTCGCCGCAATCTACTGACCAGTTGGATGGGATTAAAAGAAGCGCTTAACGCACGGCATATCTGCAATTTAGCGGGTATCCCGACGTATATTTCACCAGAAAAAGCCGTTAAGGCCTTTATGCATATGGTGATTTATCAGCGCGTTCAAGCGTTGCTTCAGGAAATTCCCCCCAGCCTGCCGTTTTCGACGAGCCCTGAAATTCGTGCGCAGTGCCGCCAACTGATTAAACAGGCAAAAGAGCAGGGCAGACAAACCTTAACGCACTCGGAAACGGCCCAAGTGCTCGAGGCCTATGGTATCCCAACGGCCCCCAGCGTTTATTTGGCCAACCCAGAAGAGGCGCTTGCGCGGGCTGCGGAGATACCTGGCACCAAGGCGCTTAAAGTCGTTCACGAAGGCAACTGCCGCCCTTATCGCTATCGTAAGCATCCGCATAAAATTTCGGCCGGGTTGCTGCAGGACTTGGACACGCCTGAGCAAGTAGCCGCGGGGGTTCTTCACCTCGGCGAAAAAGTCGCAGAAAAATTCCCTGAGTACGCCATACGGGAATACTGTTTGCAGCCCATGCAGCGTGGCAAGCACTCAATGCAGATTTGCGCAGGCATCACACGCGATCCTGTATTCGGACCGCTGATTGTCTTTGGTATCGGCGGTTATAAAGTCAACGTACTGGCTGACCGCCAGGTGGCACTTCCGCCACTCAATATGAGCCTAGCGGCGGACGTCGTGGGTAGAACGCATGCTGCTTCACTGATTCGTGAGCACTCCGCCGACCCTGAACGCGACATCCAGCACCTTTGCCAAATGCTGGTGAAGCTCTCTCAAATGGCGTCGGACTTGGGTGATTTACGTGGGCTGGAAGTGAATCCGCTGCTACTCAATCGCGATGGTATGGTAGCGGTCGACTTCGCCATGGATCTCGGCACTCCCTCGCGGTTTGCCATCATGCCTTACCCGGAAGAGCTGCGTGAATGGGTGACGCTAAAAAATGGCTGGCAAGTAGAGGTGCGGCCGATTCGCGCCGAAGATGCCCACCTGATTACCACGTTCCACCGCCAGCTCTCGGAAGAGAGTATCCGCTTTCGCTACTTCCACAATAAATCCAACCTTACCCAGCGCGATCTATCGATCCTGTCGCATATCAATTATGACCGCCAGATGGCCTTTATTGCCGAACACTTGAGCGAAGATGGCAGCAAGGAGATGCTTGGCGTCGTGCGGGTGTGGAACGACCCGGACAATATCCGTACCGAATTTTCCGTTATTATTCGCGATGACCTGCAGGGACTGGGCATTGGCAGCCTGTTGATGAAGAAGATGATCGATTACTGCACCAACATCGGTACGCTGGAAATGATTGGTAAGATCATGGTCGACAACCATCCGATGCGGGCACTCATGAAGCATTTGGGCTTTAAATCCCGTTACAACATGGAAGAGCAGGTGATTGATGCCGTGCTGCGTCTTAACGAGCCCGAAAGCGAGTGGCAGCGGCATCGCCTGGAGAGTCTGCCAGACTAAGCCAGCCACCCAACAAAAAAGGTCTGCGCCGTTGTTCATCGGCAGGCCTTCGTCACGCATCGGGCAATCATCTTGGCAATTAAGGAGCCAAGCGGAAACGGCTCCACTCGCCACCATCGCGACGTTCAAAGCGCAGCCGGTCATGTAAGCGGCTTGGTTGGCCCTGCCAAAACTCGATCATTTCTGGCTCAACGCGATAGCCGCCCCAATGAATGGGGCGGGGAATGGCTTGGCCGTCGTAGGCTTGCTCGAAGCGTTTTTGCCGCTCTTCGATCCAGTTACGATCAGGAATCACGACGCTCTGGGTTGCGATCCAGGCGCCTAACTGACTGCCTCGTGGGCGGCTGGCAAAGTACTCATCCGACTCATCCGTGGTGACTTGCTCGACGGGGCCTTCGATACGGACTTGGCGAGAGAGCGAAGGCCACCAAAAGGTCATCGCGGCATAGGGTACGTTGCTTAGTTCGCTACCTTTGTGGCTATGGTAGTTAGTGAAAAACACCATGCCACGCTCATCAAACCCCTTTAGCAACACGACGCGCGAATGGGGCCTGCCTTGGCTGTCAACGGTGGCAAGCGTCATGGCATTACCATCTTTCCCCTCTTTTTCCAGCGCAAGGGAGAACCACTCATCAAATAACACGAATGGATCGTCAGGTGCCTGGGACTCGTCTAGCCTGCCGCCTTCATAATCACGCCGTATATCGGCTATATTACGTGTCATCGCATGCTGCTCCCTTGAATTTCTTCCATGTTCGCTGGTCTGCCTATAAAGCTCAAGTGATCGCCATCAATGAATGTTTAACGCACTTGTTCATGGCAGGGGTTTCTGAGTTGTCAGTAGAAACACCGTTGCGACTAACTGTCTCGCATTCTATGAGAAAGTCAGAATTAATGCGAAGCTGTCGCACCCATAGGGCTCACCACCGGTTAACTCATTATTGCTGATAGAGGAAAGGGCTATGCCTGATAAGGTAGCGATAGAGGTATGGGATCGATGGATTCGTCTATTTCACTGGGGATTGGTACTGACCATACTGTTCTCATTTTACACCACCAAGACGAGCGCCGCGCCTTTTCTCTTTCCCATTGAAGTGCATGCACAAGCGGGCTACTTGGTAATCGGCTTACTCATTTTTCGCTGGTTATGGGGTGTGCTGGGCAGTGTATACGCAAGGTTTCGAACGTTTTTATACCCACCCACTAAAGCGATGGCCTATTCAAAGGCGCTCATCAAGCGAAAACCGAGTGCGTACGCTAGCCATAACCCGTTGGGTGGATGGATGGTGGTCGTGATGCTGATCTCGCTCAGCTTTCAAGCGGTGAGTGGCTTGTTTTTAAGTGACGATATATTTTTCCAGGCACCTCTCTACGCCCTCGTCAGCGACGCCACTAGCAGCCAACTGAGAACCTTGCATCAGTGGAATAGCGATTTCTTGCTTATTCTCATTGGCCTGCACTTGGTGGGGTTGATCGTGCATCGGCTACTTGGCGAGCCATTATTGGCGGCAATGTGGGCAGGCACCAAACGCTTTCATCGGCAGCCAGTTGATGCCCGTAGTGAACCCTTGAATGCGGCCATGCTGCGATTACGCGCGCTGTGTTGCCTGCTAATAGCGGCAGGCGTTGTCGTATGGCTTTGGTTTTAATTCTTTTAACGCCTTAACTGCCGGCTACGAAAGCGTGCGTAGCCCATGCAACCCGCAAAAAGCGCCATTGAAACCGCCGCTTCCAGCACGCCTCGCATACTTTGTCCGGGAAGCGTTGCCAGCATTACCCCTTGGGTAAAATAGAGCAGGCTGACAAATGCAAGCCACGCATGCCCGCGGGCGCGCTGGCCAATGATAGATGGTAAAAACAGCACCAAAGGCAGCACGAAAGCGACCACTGGACGCCAGTTAAACTCATCGCCTTGAACGAGAAAACCGCGATAAACCACCAGTAGCAGCAATACGCCAAAGCTGGCTAACACCAGTTGGCGGGCTCTTTTTGTGAGCTTATCAATACCATGACGAGCTTCTACATCCTCTAACCACTGCCTCATAACGCCTCCTGACGCATAGCGCGCAACGCCAGCGCGAGTCGGGCGATACGTTTCCCCTGGGCTAAGCACAGCGTGCGCTCGTGTTCATCCACCGAGCGGTCGCTGCGTGGGCCTGCCAAGTGGCTGGTACCATAGGGAGTGCCGCCGGTATGCGTCTCTAGGAGCGTAGTTTCGCTATACGGTACACCTGCGTAAACCATGCCATGGTGCAGCAGTGGCACCAGCATGGTCAGCAGCGTACTTTCTTGACCACCGTGTAAGCTTGAGGTCGAGGTAAAGGCGCAGGCGGGTTTATCGATCAGGGCGCCATTCATCCAAAGGCTGCTGGTGGAATCGATAAAATATTTCAGCGGCGCGGCCATATTGCCAAATCGGGTAGGGCTGCCTATCGCCAGTGCGCTGCAATGGCGCAAATCATCCAAGTCGGCGTAGACCGCCCCCTGCTCAGGAATCTCGGGCTCAACGGCTTCACAGGTCGTTGAAACCGGTGGCACCGTGCGCAAGCGTGCCTGAATGCCGGCGATGCTTTCGACACCGGCGGCAATTTGCCGTGCCATGGTGGCCGTTGCACCTGAGCGGGAGTAGTAGAGCACCAAAACGTACGGAGTCATTTCACTCATCTTTATTCCTGGCTAAAATCATGGAGACTGTCACGCTAAAAGCACATAACAGGGGCGCCTATGGTACCAGAGCTATGGGTAAGTCCGTGTGCGGTACATAGGTATTTTCTAGCGCGTTAAGTCGCTGGTATACCCAGGCGCGAGTGCCATCGCTGAGTGTGATCTCCCGGCGCTTATAGCGAATACCCAGCCGCTCATAGCGATCCAGACGCTTAAGCTCGGTGGGGTCGACGCGCAGTAGTAGGCCTTCTATGCGGCTTCCTGCATCAGCAGAAAGGTCCAGTCCATTGCGCTCATACCCTTCAAGCACAGCCTGTTTAGGATCACCGAAACTACCCATCACGATCAAGCGAATGGGAGCATAGCGTAGCGTGCCGTAAACAAAGACCTGGTGGGGGCGCTGTTCGATGTCGGCCAGGTCGTTGGGGCGTTCATAAAACCAGGGGCTAAGCATGGTCAACCATAACCACCCTGCCAGGCTGAGAATGCCTACACCACCGACAATAAATAAACGTTTAAGCCAAATCTTTTTAGCCACACTAAAGCGCCTCTTGGCGAGAGAAGGAAGTGGCTGCTCAGCTTGGCGCGTCACCTTAACGATGACAAGCGCTATCTTCTAAGCGTTCTTTTTCACGCACTATTTTTCTAGTCCTGGGTTATCGACTTATTGTATCTGCTTAAGCAAAGTGGACGTGTTTGCTAGGCTATGTATGTAAACTAGGTGGTTATTAGCCCCTGCCGGAGGAGTCTGCAATGAATCAGCCACTTCGAGATGAAATGGATTTTCGCGCGCTAGTCGGTGATGTCGCGCCCATAGCGCCCAGCAACCGTGCAGATCCTGGCGCTAATCGTAAAAAGCCTTCTGAGTCGCAGCTGGCCCGGCGTGAGTGGGCGGAGGAGGAGATGGGCGCTCGCAACTTTCTGTCCGATGACTTTGTCGACCTGCTTCCGCCGTTCGACCCGATGGAGTATCGCCAGGAGGGCATTCAACAGGGTGTCGTCGATAAACTAAAGCACGGTGGCTATAGCGTTCAATCCCAACTCCACCTGCTTCGGCGACCGCTGAGTGAGTGTCGTCGGATGCTATTTCCCTTTATTCAGGAAGCTTACGCCCACGATTTACGCTCGGTGCTCATCGTGCACGGCCGCGGGCGTGAAATCGATAGCCCTGCCAATGTGCTGCGCTCTTATCTTGCCAAATGGTTAAGCCAATTTGAGGAGGTTCAAGCTTACGTATCCGCGCAACCATCCGAAGGGGGGCTGGGTGCCACTTGGGTGATGCTGCGTAAAAGTGACCGCGCTAAAGCCAACAACCGTGAACGGCAGCAGAAACGGCGAGGATAATCTGCCCGCGTGATCATGAAAAAGGGCAGCCGAAGCTGCCCTTGTATTGCTATACATGCCTGCCTTTTTAAACTACTCGCTTTCGCTCGTGGTCAAACGGCGTTCAAACAGCGCCTGTCGCTCTTCTACATCCGGCTGGTAACGCACGCTGATGAAGCTCAGTGCGCGTAGGGCATCCTCTGGGTCTTGATCATCGCGCAGCGCCATGGCCGAAAACCCACAACGGCGCATGTAGTCCAACTGATCAACCAGCACATCACCCACCGCACGCACTTCTCCTGCATAACCATACCGCTCGCGCAGTAAGCGGGCCAGTGTGTAGCCACGGCCATCGGTAAAGGCCGGAAAATCGACGGCAATTGCTGGAGCTTTACCAATTTGCTGCGCCAATTCTGGCGTCAGTTCGGTATCGCTGGTCAGCAGCGGCGACAGCGCTTCATCATTCTGATTAGCTTGCCACAGCGCCAGCGGTACAAACGCCGGGCGCTGTTCGGGAAGTGCTTCCGCATCGTAGGAGACACACCAAGCGTTTTCTGTCGCTAGCTCGCCGTTGGCAATCAGATGATCAACGTGCACTGGCGTTTGCTCAACGGTTTCAGCGGTTGTCTCATTGGCTTTATTAGGCATAAACACGCTCCTTGAAGGGTTTTAAGCCAATACGGCGATAAGTATCCAGGAAGCGTTCGTCTTCATGGCGCTGCGCCACGTAGACTTCCAATACTTTTTCGACCACATCCGGCACATCAGAGCGGAAAAAGGAGGGGCCTAGAATCTTACCCAGCGACGCATCATCGGTGGAGTTACCGCCAATCGAGATCTGGTAGAACTCTTCGCCTTTTTTATCGACACCCAGGATACCGATATGGCCAACGTGGTGATGGCCACAGGCATTCATGCAGCCGGAAATGTTCAGATCCAACGGTCCCAAGTCGTAAAGGAAGTCGAGGTCTTCGAAGCGCTCCTGCAATGCCTGAGCAATGGGAATAGACACCGCATTGGCCAAGCTGCAGTAATCGCCACCCGGGCAGCAGATAATATCGTTGAGTGTACCCACCGTCGGATTGGCCATGCCCAGGGCTTCGAGCTCTTGCCACAGCGCTTCCAGCTCATCGACCGGCACGTCTGAAAGCACCAAGTTTTGCTCGTGGGTAACGCGCACTTCACCAAAACTGTAGCGATCAGCCAGATCAGCGACGGCTTCCATCTGATCGGCGGTCACATCGCCGGGCGCATGCTCACGGCGCTTCAAGGACAGCGTGACGGCTTTATAACCCGGCACCTTATGATCCGAGACGTTGTTGGTCACAAAGCGGGCGAAGCTGCGATTCTCAGCACGTAGTTGGTCAAACGCTTCATTGGCGTTTTCCACCACCGGGCGACGCTCCGGCTCGGGGAAGTGGCCTTTCGCGGCATCGACCGCGGCTTGGTTGAGTGTCTGAGGGCCGTCTTTCAAGTGCGCCCACTCTTCATCGACGCGGCGGCGGAATTCTTCGATGCCTAACGCTTTCACCAGGATTTTAATCCGCGCCTTGAACTTGTTGTCACGACGGCCGAACTGGTTATAAACCCGAACACAAGCTTCCAGGTAGGTCAGCAGGTGCTGCCAGGGCAGGTCTTCGCGTACCACATCCGCAATCATGGGCGTACGGCCAAGCCCACCACCAGCCAAGACTTTAATGCGCAGCTCGCCATCGGCATTGCGCCACAGGCGCAGGCCAATATCGTGTACCTGAATCGCGGCGCGATCTTGGGCTGCACCGCTGACGGCGATTTTGAATTTGCGCGGCAGATAGGCAAATTCAGGGTGCAGGGTAGACCACTGACGAATTAATTCGCACCAAGGGCGCGGGTCTTCCACTTCATCATTGGCGATACCGGCAAACTGGTCGCTGGTGGTGTTACGGATACAGTTGCCGCTGGTCTGAATGGCGTGCATCTGCACCTTGGCCAGGTCGGCCAGGATATCCGGCACATCCTCAAGGGCAGGCCAGTTCAACTGAAGGTTCTGCCGCGTGGTGAAGTGGCCGTAACCACGGTCATAGCGGCGAGTAATCTCAGCCAGGGCACGCAGCTGATTACCCGCCAGCATGCCGTAAGGTATTGCAATACGCAGCATAGGCGCATGGCGTTGAATATAGAGGCCGTTCTGCAACCTTAGCGGGCGGAATTCTTCTTCACCCAAACGCCCAGCGCGGTAGCGTTCCATTTGGTCGCGGAACTGAGCGACACGCTCATCAACCAGTGTTTGGTCGTGAATATCATAACGGTACATGTGGCACGATCCTACTAAAAAGCGAAATGGTCACGTTGAGACGGACGTTAATGTAGCGTCACCTTAACGCGGGCGTCATATTCTACAAAAGAATATATAATTATCTTTTTATCTCTAAAAGCTATTTAGATGATAATCAAACAAAGGGCTGGCCAAAAGACCGGCGGTTAGGCAGCGGGGCTAGACAGCCAGCGCGACCCAACGGCGACGTTGCCATACCCATAAAAATCCGACTGAATTAATCAAGCGGTAAAGTAGCTGCATCAGCCAGATACCCAGCAACCCGTGTTCGAGACTGATGCCTACCCACCAAGCCAACGGTAGAAATAGCAGCCACTGCATCCCCAGGGTCAGAAGCATAACGGTACGCTGAGCCCCCGCACCCATCAGCGCCTGGGCAAGCACCAATGCTGCCGCATCGAATACAATCATCACCCCGGTTAACTGCAGCGGCAGGACCCCAAGGGCCACTAGCGCCTGATCGCTGAAAAACAGGCTCAATACGTACGCTGGCAACAGCAGCATGGGTAATGCCAGCAACAGCAGCAGCAACCAAGCGATTGTTAATGCATCCAAGCCCCATCGATGCGCTTCTTGTTGGGCATCGCGGCCTAGCGCTTCACCGACTAAGCTCATCGCGGCTACCCCAACGCCCACGCCCGGCAAGATCAGTAACAATGACAAATTAACCAGGACATGGCCAACCGCGACACTAGCGGTTCCTAGCTGGCCTAACAGCCAAAATAGTACCGCGTAGCCCGCTGCAAATAAAAGCTGCTGCATGGAATGAGGCACGGCAAGCCGTAGGGTAGTGCGCAGCGTGGTCAGGCTCGGTAATTGGGTCAACACGGATGGCAAGGATACATGCGTTGTCGTCACCCAATACCACGCCATCAAGCCTGCACACAGCGATAGCGTAGTGCCCGCGCCAGCACCACTAGGCCCCAAGGCGGGTAAACCTGCCAAGCCATAAATCAACCCGGCGCTAAGCCCCACATTGAGCAGGTGAACCACCACGATGATACGCAAATAGAGGTGTGTCTGCTGGCGTCCATTCCAGTAGCCGCGAAAACAAAGCGTCAAAGCGATGGCTACCAGCGACACGACGCGCCAACGGAAATAGTCGACGGCAACGCCGTGTACGTCCCTTGCGTCAGTGATCAAGCCAATCAGCAGCGGTGCCTGCCACCATGCCCACAGGGAAAGCGGTAGGGCCACGGCAAGACCGACCGCCAAGCCTGACTGAAGCGGGTGGCAGAGCCCTGATCGGGCCGCGCCCAAGCGTTGCGCGGTTTGCGATTGCACACTGGAAGAGAGGCCAAACACGACCGCGCTTAACATGAACATGGCGTAACCACCCACGCCTACGCCGGCCAGTGCCACTTCACCCAAATGGCCGACCAGGGCAGCATCGACCAAATTGAGCACGCTTTGCGACAGCATGCCCAACATGATGGGAAAGGCCAAGCGTAATACCCGGCCATGGCGTTGTGCAAACGGCAATGGTTAGCTCGGGTCGTAGGAGAGCACCGGCGAGAGCCAGCGCTCCATTTCCTCAAGGGGCATCTGCTTACGGGCGGCAATAGCCTCTACCTGATCCCGCGTGATTTTGCCCGTTGAAAAGTACTTCGACTCGGGATGCGCAAAGTACCAACCGGAAACCGCGGCCGCTGGCCACATGGCAAAGTTTTCAGTCAACGCCAACCCGGTATTTTCAGTCGCGTCCAGCAGCCGGAAGAGGGCCGCTTTTTCGGTATGATCCGGGCAGGCGGGGTAGCCAGGGGCAGGGCGGATGCCCTGATATTTCTCGGCGATCAGAGCATCGTTGTCCAGCGTTTCATCCGGCACATAGCCCCAGAACTCTTTGCGTACGCGTTCGTGCATACGTTCGGCAAAGGCTTCCGCCAGACGATCCGTTAATGCCTGCACCATGATGGCATTGTAGTCATCACCGGCCGCCTCGTACGCTTTGGAGAGCTCGTCGACACCGTGGCCGGTAGTGACCGCGAAACCGCCGATCCAGTCGGCTTTGCCACTCTCTTTCGGCGCAATGAAATCGGCCAGGCTATAGCAAATACCATCGCGGCCTTTCGTGGTCTGCTGGCGAATGTGGTGTAGCCGCTCTATCACTTCGCTGCGCGACTCGTCGGCATACACTTCAATCACATCATCATCGACACTGTTGGCTGGCCATAGGCCAATAACGCCACGCGCCTCAACACGTTTTTCATCCACCAATTTGCGCAGCATGACTTTGGCGTCTTCAAACAGATTGCGGGCGGCTTCACCAACCACCTTGTCGTCAAGAATCTTGGGATACTTGCCCGCCAACTGCCAGCTCATGAAAAAGGGCGTCCAGTCGATGCGCTCGATCAGCTCTTCGAGGTCGTAATTAACGAAGGTTTTCAGCCCCAGCATATTGGGCTCGGCTGGGGTATGAGCGTTCCAGTCGGTACGAAAGCGGCGTTTGCGTGCCTGGGTGTAGTCAAGGTCCGCCGCCTTTGGCCGACGCTTGGCGTTACGCTCACGCACTTTTTCGTACTCTTCGCGGATCTCCGCCACGTAAGCGGCTTTTTGGTTGGGGGCCAGCAAACGGCCTGCGACGCCTACTGCACGCGAGGCATCGGTAACGTAAATCACCGGGTGCTCGTACTGCGGCTCGATTTTCACCGCGGTATGCGCTTTAGAGGTAGTGGCACCGCCGATCAACAAGGGTAGATCCATGCCACGCCGCTGCATCTCTTTAGCCACGTGCACCATTTCATCCAGGGATGGGGTAATCAAACCAGAGAGGCCGATAATATCGGCATTATGCTCTTTGGCGGCTTGCAAAATTTTGTCTGCCGCGACCATGACGCCAAGATCGATCACTTCGTAGTTATTACACTGCAGCACCACGCCGACGATGTTTTTACCGATATCGTGAACATCGCCTTTTACCGTGGCCATGACGATTTTGCCCTTAGCCTTGGTCTCTTCGCTCTTCTCTGCTTCGATATAGGGGATCAAGTAGGCTACAGCTTGTTTCATCACCCGCGCCGATTTGACGACCTGAGGCAGAAACATCTTGCCGTCGCCAAACAGATCGCCGACCACGTTCATGCCATCCATCAGCGGGCCTTCGATCACTTCGATAGGGCGCTCCGCCTGGGCACGGGCCTGTTCGGTATCATCTTCGATATGGGCGGTAATGCCTTTGACTAACGCGTGCTCGATACGTTTGTTGACCGGCCAGCTGCGCCACTCTAGGTCTTCTTTCTTGGCCGCGCCGCTGCCATCTCCTTTGTATTTGTCGGCGATATCCAACAGCCGCTCGGTGCCGTCACTACGGCGGTTGAGCACGACGTCTTCGACGGCCTCGCGAAGCTCAGTGGGAAGATCGTCATAAACCGCGAGCTGGCCCGCGTTGACGATGCCCATGGTAAGGCCCGCGCGAATGGCGTGATACAGAAACGCCGAGTGAATCGCTTCGCGCACCGGGTTATTGCCACGGAACGAGAACGACACGTTGGAAACACCGCCAGATATCATGGCGTGGGGCAGGTTGTCGCGAATCCACTGGGTCGCCTCGATAAAGTCGACCGCGTAATTGTTGTGCTCCTCGATCCCGGTGGCGATGGCGAAGATGTTCGGGTCGAAAATGATATCTTCGGCAGGGAAGCCAATTTCATCGACCAGCAGACGGTAGGCGCGCTGACAAATCTCGGTTTTGCGCGCGAAGGTGTCTGCCTGGCCTTCTTCGTCAAACGCCATCACCACAATGGCCGCGCCAAAGCGGCGGCACTTGGTCGCCTGCTCTCGGAAGGCGGCTTCACCTTCTTTGAGTGAAATGGAGTTCACTACCGCTTTGCCTTGAACACACTTTAGCCCCGCTTCGATGATCTCCCATTTGGAGGAGTCGATCATGATCGGCACGCGGGCAATATCGGGCTCACCGGCAATCAGGTTAAGAAAGCGCTCCATGGCTTCCTTGGACTCGAGCATCCCCTCGTCCATGTTGATATCGATGACCTGAGCGCCATTTTCGACCTGCTCAAGAGCGACTTCCAAGGCTGTGGTGAAGTCCTCTTCTACGATCAAGCGCTTGAAACGCGCAGAGCCAGTAACGTTGGTACGTTCACCGACGTTGACGAAGAGTGAATCCGCCTCGATATTGAACGGCTCTAACCCGGATAAGCGGCAGGCGCGGCTGCGCTCAGGAATGATCCGTGGTGCCATATCGCGCACGGAATCGGCAATGGCGCGAATGTGCTCAGGCGTGGAGCCGCAGCAACCGCCGATAATGTTGACCAAGCCACTTTCGGCGAACTCGCTGACGATTGCCGACATCTCTTCCGGTGTTTGGTCGTACTCGCCAAACTCGTTGGGCAAGCCCGCGTTGGGGTGCGCTGAGACGAAGGTGTCGGCTTTGGTGGAAAGCTCTTCCAGGTAAGGGCGTAGCTCTTCGGCGCCCAAGGCGCAGTTCAAACCAACGGAGAGCGGCTGGGCGTGGCGTACCGAGTTCCAGAAGGCCTCGGTGGTTTGGCCAGAGAGCGTACGCCCAGATGCATCGGTGATCGTGCCAGAGATCATGACCGGCAAGCGCTCGCCGCGATCGTCGAATAGCTCTTCAAGGGCGTAAATCGCCGCCTTGGCGTTGAGCGTATCGAAGATCGTTTCGATCATGATCAAATCGACACCGCCAGCGATTAGCGCTTCGGCGGCTTCATAGTAGTTCTCACGCAGCTCATCAAAGGTGACGTTACGCTTGGCGGGATCATTGACATCCGGCGACAGCGAAGCGGTGCGTGACGTTGGGCCAAGCACACCTGCGACATAGCGGGGCACGCCGGTTTCGGCGGCGACGGCATCGCACACTTGACGGGCAAGCCGCGCTGACTCCCGGTTGAGCTCCACCACCAGTGCTTCCATTCCGTAATCAGACTGGGAAAGCTGGGTGCTGTTGAAAGTGTTGGTCTCGATGATGTCCGCACCGGCCTCCAGGTAGTCGCGGTGAATCCGCGCGACCACGTCCGGGCAGGTCAGGGCAAGCAGATCATTGTTGCCTTTGAGGTCGGAGGGCCAATCACTGAACCGTTTGCCACGAAAATCTTCCTCGCTCAGCTGGGCGTTTTGCAGCATGGTTCCCATACCACCGTCCAGAATCAGGATGCGTTCAGCAAGGCGTTGGGTGAGGGTTGCGGTCAAAGCACTATCAGCCATGGCAGGGGGAATTCTCCAGCGTCACAGTCGTCTAAGGGGAGCTTGTTATCGTCGTGAAAGCAGCATATGTGATTATCAGGCGCGTAATGATAGCAAATGGGAGGGCAAAAGGCGCCCTTAAAATAGCCGACCAAAACAGTCGGGATTGTGTCTGCGCGCCGTTTTGCTTACCATAGACACAAATGACATGTGAAGTGGCCAAGCCACTACCACGGGAGGAAGACAACCCTCATGACCACGACTAGCGAAAAAGATACGCATGCCGATACCCAAGGTATCGATATTACCGATAGCGCCCAGGTTTACCTTGCGGAATTGCTGGAAAAGCAAAACGTTGAAGGCATTGCCGTGCGCATCTTCATCACCCAGCCCGGCACGCCTTACGCGGAGACCTGCTTGGCCTATTGCCGCCCCGGCGAAGAAGAGCCGGCGGATGTGCTGCTGGAGCTCGAGAAGATCAACGTCTATCTCGATAAAAACAGCTTGGCGTTTCTGGAAGAGGCGGTGGTGGATTTCAACGCCGATCGCATGGGTGGCCAGCTAACCATCAAGGCGCCCAACGCCAAGATGCCTAAGGTCAATGCCGATAGCCCGCTGGAAGATCGTATCAATTACGTACTATACAGCGAGATCAATCCTGGGCTGGCGGCCCACGGCGGCGAAATCAAGCTGGTTGAGTTGACTGAGCAGCAATACGCTGTCTTAGCTTTTGGCGGCGGTTGCCAGGGTTGTGCAGCGGTCGATCTAACGCTCAAAGATGGTGTTGAAAAAACCTTGATGGAGCGCATTCCCGAACTTGCGGGTATTCGCGACGTGACCGATCACAGCGACACCACCAATGCCTACTACCGCTAAATAAGCGATGGTCAGACGCAAAAGCCCAGCTTGAAACGCTGGGCTTTTTTACGTCTAAAGGTTGATTACGTGCTTGGCTTACCGTTCTGCTTTGTAAGCGCATCCGGCAGCGCCGTGAGCTGTGTTTGCAGCTCTTCCATGCGATGCCAGAGTTTCTCTTGCCACGCTTGCTGCAGTGCGGTTTCGCGCACTTCATGCTGTCGAGCCTGGCGATCTAATGCGGCCTTCGCCTCATCGAGCTGCTGGGTTAACGCTGCTTGCTGCTTTTCTAACGATGTGATTTGCTGGACTTGCTCACCAAGCTGCTGCTCGCGCTGGCTGACTTCCATCTGTAGCTCATGCAGCGCTTGCTGTTTAGTCTTTAGCGTCTGGTTCAATGTCTCAGTGCGCTGCTCAGACTGCTGCAGACGTTTTTGGAAATTCTTCTCTTCCTGGGTGCGCGCCTGCTGAGCACTATCCAGCATTGCCATCAGCCTTCCTTCGGCTGCCTCATGGCGCTGCTCCTCTTGTGCTAGCCGCTGTTCCCACGCTACCTGTTGCTCGTTGAGAGCATTGCTGTGCGCATCGCGCTGTGCGTCTGCCTGGCTCTCTAGCTGCTGCCGCACCTGCGTCAGCTTAGTGACTTCTTCTTGCGCTGTTTCGGCCTGTTGCTGCCAATGGCGTTCACTGCTCTGGCTGGTAGCCAATTCTCTGTTCACTGCCTCTATGCGCTGTTCAATGTGGCGCAAGTGCTCGGCTAAAGCGCTCTCACGCTGCTCGGCGTCGGCGGCCTGCTGTTTGGCATCGTCGGATTGCTGCTGGGCAGCATCTACTTGGCGGTTGGCTTCTTCGCGGTAGTGGAGCAGCGCTTGATTCGCCACCTCCTGAGCTTCACGCCACATCTCACTCGCCATCGTGACGACGACTTCTGGCACACCTCTCGGCGGGGGAACATCGCGATTCTGCTCGCGCTCGCTGCGCCAAAGACGGAAGTGATCGCTGATCGTCGTAAAGCTGCCGGTGCCCAGTACATCGCGGATACGCTGAACGCTGGGCGTATCACCGCGAGAGAGTAGTTCATCAATCGCTTGTTGAACATCGCTGTACTGAATGCCGTTGCGAGCCATGGTGTCGTCCTTCCCTGTGAGTATGACTAGTCGCTTTGAAGTCACCATTGTCGATAGTTGAAGAGTAAAAAGCAATTATTACATAATACGTATTACGTAATTTTATTTATTGTATGAGTAATAAATTCAAGATTACCCTTATTATCTTGAATTTATAGCGCTACAGCGACACACTTAGCAGCAGAAGACTATTGTGCTGTAAGCGATGGATGAACGGAATAAAAGTGAACGGGGAAGAGGTGAGCGAGAAAGGGGGCTAAAAGCATGGGTGTTCAAAAAACAGGTAAGCCAGAAACAGGCAGACAACGAATAAGTAGACAACGAATTGGTCATCACGAAATGCCTCATCGAGCCGTTAACAATGCCTAAAACACTGACACCCGGCGGTGGTGCGTCTTTGTTGGAACGCCCGACTGAAGGCGGGCAGCTTAACGTTAGAATAAAAGCGCACAACGATGCTCAGGCAGTCATGGCATGGTTGGACGAGTATGCGGATAGCTCACAGACCTGGAAAGCGTATCGCCGGGAAGCCGAGCGGCTGCTGCTTTGGTTAACGCAGCAAGGGTTGACGCTTGCAGCAGTAGACCGAGAGCTGCTGCGCCGATTTGAGCAGTTCCTCACTGACCCACAACCAAGAGAGCAGTGGGTCGGACCCTCCAAGCCGCGGGCTCATCCAGCGTGGCGGCCGTTTCGCGGGCCTTTATCGCCATCCAGTCGCCGCCAGAGCTTGGTCATTCTGCAAGGAATGTTCGCCTGGCTAGTAGAGGCTGGATGGGTGAGTCACAACCCGTTTCGGCTGATGCGGGACAAGTCACGCCGCTTGAACAATCAAACGCCGCGCATTGAGCGCTACCTGGAGAGTGATCTGTGGGCATGGCTATGGCAGTGGCTCAATAAGCCGCTGCCAGCAGAGGCGGGTAGTCGGGCGCGATTTGAGCAGGCACGGCGACGCTTTATCTTTGCGTTCGCCTATTTGCTCGCCCCGCGGATTAGTGAAATGGCGGCGGCCAATATGGGCGACTTTCAGTGCAGCGAAGGGCGCTGGTGGTGGAGCGTGGTAGGCAAGGGCAGTAAGGTGGCGAGAATTCCCCTGCCCGGCGATATGCTGGATAGCCTGCTGCAATGGCGAGAAACGCTAGGCTTGCCGGATCAGCCTGATGAGCGGGAACGCACGGCTCCGGCGCTTCGCGCCCTGGATGGTCAGCGCGGGTTGGGCGACAATCAACTGTACAGGCTGATTAAGGCAACGTTTCAACAGGCAGCCTTGGCGCTTGAAGCGCAGGGCGGCGCGTCATCGCATATCAACACGTTGCGCCAGGCAACCCCACACTGGTTACGACATACCTCGATAACGCATCAGGCACAATCGGGCGTTAGCCTGCGCTATCTGGCCGAGTCCGCTCGCCATGCGCGCCTTGAAACCACATCAAGATACCTACACAACGAGGACATCGAGTGGCACGGTGAACAGCAACGCCATCGTTTAGGCAATTCGCCGCCTGATAACCCCTCAAGTCACGACTGAGTCGTTATAATAGGGTCATTGCATTCGTCATAGAGAATGACCAACGTCATTGATCAACCTAGAAGGAAACGCCATGAGCACTTCCGGCGCCGAGCAGGCCCAGCAAGAGCTAATTGAAGATTTCGAGATATTCGATAACTGGATGGATCGTTATCAATACATTATCGATATGGGTAAACAGCTACCTGATTTCCCCGACGACTGGAAAAGTGAAGAGTTTAAAATCCAGGGTTGCCAGTCAAACGTATGGATGCGGCATGAAGAGGAGGGCGACAAGCTGATTTTCAAAGCAACCTCCGATGCCGCTATCGTGTCCGGGCTGATAGCGGTACTGCTGCGTATCTACAGCGACCGCACGGCGGCTGAAATTCGCGCTACCGAACCGCACTTTTTAGCCGACTTGGGATTGGATAAGCATCTTTCGCCTACGCGTAGCAATGGCCTGCATGCCATGTTGGAAAAAATCTACCACGTGGCTCAGCAGCACTAACGGGAGAGGTGGTCGTTGCAGCCGTCGGGCGGGGGCGCTTCCTGATCTTCACGGTAGAGCTGCTCGCTGCGACCACCCGGTACGGGATCCATCCCCCCAGGGTTGCCGGGATGGCACTTTACGATTCGCTTGATAGCCATCCAGCCGCCCTTTATCGGGCCATGTACCTGTATGGCTTCAATCGTGTAAGACGAACAGCTTGGCCAGAACCGGCAGCGCGGCCCTAACAGGGGGCTGATCGTATATTGGTAGGTTTTCACGCAACCGATCATCACCTTCGTCAGCAGCCAGCGCAATGCTGATGCGAGGGCTGCCAGCCAACGGCTTGCGGCGAAGCGCTTCACGGTTAGGACGACGCTTTTTGGCCGTAGAGCTCAGCGGGATCGATTAGGGGCGTGCTGGTAATTGCTGTTTGCTCATGGCCTACCTGCACATAGAAACAGCTACGCCGCCCGGTATGGCAAGCGGGGCCTGTTTGATTCACCTGAAGCAGAAGGGTGTCGCCGTCGCAATCAAACGCCGCTGAGATAAGCAGCTGTTGCTGACCCGATGATTCGCCTTTACGCCAGAGTTTGCCTCTTGACCGTGAGTAATAGCACACCCGTTGGGTGGTTAGCGTTTCTTCGAGTGCCTGCCGGTTCATCCACGCCATCATCAACACTTCTTTAGAGTCATGCTGCTGGGCAATGGCTGGGATCAAACCATCGGCATTAAAACGAACGGCTGCCAACAGGGTTGATAAAGCGGGCAAGCTATCCGCGGGGGTTGCACGCTCTAGCTGCTTAAAAAGGGCATTGGGTGCTACTTCATCAAAACGGGACATATAAACGCTACTCGCTCGCTATTCGGTGCTTCAATTTGCTCGACAATCCTGACAGAGCCCTTGAAGCTCGATGGTTTGGCGCTCGACATTGAATCCTTGGCTTTTTGCCAGTGCCGCCAACTGGTCACTGATCTCGTCTAAATGCAGCTCTTCGACATAACCGCAGTGACGGCATATCAGAAGCTGGAAACCATGAACGTGCTCAGGACACGCACAAGCCACATAGGCGTTCTGGGATTCAATGCGGTGCACTAAGCCTTGATCAATCAAGAATTCAAGCGCCCGGTAAACCGTCGGTGGCCGAGCAGCCGCATGTTCCGTCGACAGCTTGTCGAGCAGATCGTACGCTTTTAGCCCACCCCCATTTTCGGCAATTAGCTCTAATACGCGCCTGCGTATAGGGGTGAAACGAACGCCTCGAATATGGCATTGAGACTCCGCCTGCTGCAGTAGTGTATTCGCTTGGGTCATGGGCAACTCATTGGACATTATTAGCCTAGATTCTGGCCTACCATTGCTGCTGGCCAGCCCTAGGCGCTTACCTACACGCAACCAGTCTACGCGCTGGAGGAGGCGGTGTCAGGGCTTTCTACCAACTCACTTTGACGGGCAAAGTGATGCTGGGCAAAGGCAACACGCTGTTTGGCAGGCACGCCGTCCGGTTGACGTTCAATGAGGTCTAGGCGACGGCGTAACCCTTCACCATTGGTCATCTGAATGGCGAGACCGGGGCGCGCATTAAGTTCGAGAAGCATGGGCCCATGCTTGCGATCCAGCACCATGTCGGTGCCTAAATAGCCCAGCCCCGTCATCTCGTAACAGCCTGCCGCCAAGTTCAGCAGGGTGTCCCATTGCGGCACCACTAAGCTCGCTAAATCGTGGCCTGTATCGGGGTGGCTAAAGCAGGGGCGGTCAAACTGAACGGCGCGCAGGGCAGCTCCCGTCGCAATGTTTAAACCTACCCCAACGGCCCCCTGATGTAAGTTTGCCTTACCGTCAGAGGCGGCGGTGGATAAGCGCATCATCGCCATGACGGGGTAGCCCTTGAAGACGATAACCCTGATATCGGGGACCCCCTCGTAGGTGTAATCCATCAAGCTTTCATCAAAATTGATCAGTGTCTCAATCACCGCCACATCGGGCGAGCCGCCCAGTGAGTAGAGGCCCGACAGAATATTTGAGACATGCCGCTCGACATCGGTAATCGACAGCTGGGCACCGCTTGGTTTGATAAAGGCGTTATCTTCCACCTTTTCAATGACCAGGATGCCCTTACCGCCACTGCCTTTCGCAGGCTTTATCACAAAGCCGGCATGACCGGTAAGCATCTCGCCGATGTGCTTCACCCCAAATTGGGTGGTCACCGTGCCGATCAGCTCTGGCGATGTAATCCCATACTGCTGGGCAAGCAGCTTGGTTTTTAGCTTATCGTCCACGAGTGGGTAGAGTCGGCGGCTATTGTAACGGCCAATGTAGCGGATATTGCGCCGATTCATACCGATGATTCCCTTGTCGCGCAGGCGCGTGGGCCAGGTCCAGTTTTTCAACCAGCTCATGAGGGTTTCTCATCATCAGTGATGGGCTTAAAGCGACGCAGCTCCAGTAGGCGGTACCCGGTGTAGTTACCCAACAGCAGGATCAATGCCATCAATATCAACTGAACGCCCAGGAAGTTGAACGTGATATGGCGTACCCAAGGATTGTTCATTGCCAAGTAAGCCAAGATAGCGGTAATCAAACTGCCGCCACCCTGTATGAGTACCTGCTTGGGGCCTTCCTCTTCCCACAAAATCGACATTCGTTCGATGGTCCAGGCCAGAATGATCATTGGGAAGAAGGTAATCGTTAAGCCAGCACTCAGGCCCATACGGTAAGCCAGCACGGTAAAGATGGAGATGATCGCTATCACCGTAATGATGACCGCGGACACCCTAGCCACCAGTAGTAAATTCAAGTAAGAGAGATAGTTACGGATAATCAGGCCAACCGCGACGATCAATAGAAAGCCGATGAGGCCGGTGGGCAGGGTGGTTTGAATGAAGGCGAGGGCGATCAACACTGGCATAAACGTACCGGAGGTCTTGATGCCCACTAATACGCGCAAGAAAACCACCATCAACGCGCCAATCGGAATCAACAGGATGGTTTGGAACAGCGCCTGCTCTTCCAGCGGCAGGCTGTGAATAGAGAAGTTGAGTAGGGTGTCTTCAGAATAGTGGTTGCGTACCGCGGCCGAGGCTGGCTGGTCATGGGTCATCATCGAGAACGTCACCCGAGAGTTGGTGCCGCCCTGAACTTCCAGTACGGCGCGACCGCCGGTTTCCCACAGCAGCAGATTATCAGGTTTACCCTGTTCGCCGGTTAAGGGGTTGAAAATAGTCCACTGTTCGCCCGATTCGTCAAAGACTTGAATCCAGCTACTCAGCGTTTGCCGACGGCGTCCATCCTCCAGCAGCAGGCCACTTACTTCGCGCGCGGACACACCCGCTTGGTTTAACAAGCGCACCACCAGGGCTGCCGGGTTCTCTTGGGAAAGCAAAAGCCGGGCGTTTTCTTCTTGCCGCTCACCGTTCACATCACGGATTAACTCGCGGGCAAACGTCGCATTGTTAGCGCTGCGCGCCCAGGCTTGTTCGATTAGCTGGCTAGCCGCCGTATCGTAAGGGCTTTCCCAGGGGGTCGCAGGCGACATTTGAGGCGGTGTTTGCACCGGCGAACGGGCATCTTGCGATACCAGCATTTGCACGGAGTAATAAAGTGTTTGGCTGCCTGCTGCCTCACGGATCGTCCATTGCGCCGTGCGGCCAAGCTCGTCCGCTTGATAGGCTAGGCCATAGCCTGACGATGCAGTGTTTTCGGTTAAAACACGATAACCCGCCTGATGAGAGGGCAACGCCAAGTCGACCTGTACAGGGCCATCTTGCGCATTAAACGTGATGCCTGCTTCGATTTCCCAAACCTGACGCTGCTCACCGGGTAACCAGGGAATTTCAAACTGGACATGGCGATGTACGCTGGTGGCCACACCCGCCACCAATAGCAAGCCGACAATAATATAAAACATTAACCGTGACATGGAGATTCCTTTCAGCGTATAGCGCCAGGGGAGAGCAGTTACTCTTCTGTATCGTCTTGATCGGCCGCTTCGTCTTCTGCAGCTTGATCGGCTGGCTCGCCACCAGGAAACTCGGGGCGGTCATGCAGGTAAGTGTCGGCCACATCAATGACGGCTATGTCCATCAAAAAACGCCGGCCAAGCAGTACCGGGTAATCCAAATGGGAGCGGTCATTAAGCGTAAATTCGACGTTTTCACGGATAGGGCCAAGCGTCATCAATAGGGAAATGACCGGCCGTGACTCTTCGCCCGATGCTTGAACAATACGCACCCGACGCACGATCGGCGCTTCCACCCATTCATCGCGCTGGGATTCAACGGCCACATCGTCATCGTTGAGCGCTAGCTTGAAGCGCACCCAGTCTTCGCCGTCGCGCTCAAAGCGCGTAATGTCTGCCGCAGAAAGCGATGAAGTATTGGCGCCAGAATCGACACGCGCTTTCAGGTAAGTACCCAAGCTGGGCAGGCCGACCCATTCACTTCGACCCAGCAGCGTTTTGGTGCTTAGCGTTTCATCCACTTCACACTCTTCACGGATAATGACCGGTTCGTCACCACGCGCTTCTAACTGCTGAACGTCTTGGCGCAATGAACGTAACAAGCTGCCCACTTCACGCACGTCGGCTGTGAGCACCTGCTGTTGGTCGAGCTGGCGTGACTGAATCTCTGAGTGAGTGTCACATTGCTGGGCCAGTTGAGTCTCTAATTCAAGGATACGATTATTAAAAGACGCTTCGCTTAGTGGAGGCGGTTCATTCGTTTCTGGCTGGGTTGCTGCACAGCCTGCAATAGAAAGCGACAAGCCAGCTATAAGCCACAAAACACCTGGGCGCATAACGAGAGATATCCTTGGACAATAGGTGGGGGGAATAATAAGGAGATGGGCGACGAGTGTCCAACGCCATCAATGTTTTTCAAGCACTCAGTTTACTTGATTTAACATAATATATATTAAGCGAACCCATTGAAGATTGAGTAGCGACAAGTGGTTAGCTGCCCTATGCTAGTGAAATGTTTTACCGTAGTTGTATCTATGCCCATTCCGAATATAGGAAATATGCCATGTTCTCCTTTCTGCGTATTAGTTTTTTCACCCTGCTGTTTCTACTCACGGGCTGCGCCGGTGTTGATATCGAAGAGTACGCTGGCTCAGAGCCTCGTCTGGATATCGCCGAGTACTTTACCGGAACCACCAGAGCCTGGGGTATGGTTCAGGACTATTCGGGTGAAGTACAGCGCCGTTTCACCGTGGAGATCGAAGGAACCTACGAAGACGACACGCTTACGCTGGATGAGTCTTTCGTGTTTTCAGACGGTGAAACCGATCGTCGTGTATGGACATTTAAGCGCATTGACGACCACCGTTGGGTCGGCACTGCAAGCGATGTTGAGGGCCAGGTTGAAGCCCGTCAATACGGGCATGCTTTCCACATGCGTTATCCACTTGAGATTGCTATTGATGGCCGTATGATCACTTTCACTATGGATGACTGGATGTATTTTCAACCAGATGGCCGCTTGATCAACAAGACGGCCATGCGCAAATTCGGTTTTACGTTGGGTGAGATCACGCTCGTCTTTGAAAAAGCGAATGATTGATCCACTTTTTTGCAGCATCGCTAGCCTGCCCAATCGCCGTTAGCCTCGTAATAGCTTTCCACCTAAAAAAGCAGCCCGCTATTCAGCAGGCTGCTTTTTTCATTCTAGGCTGACGCTGTCAGGTATTTCGTCACCCAGTATCACTCAGGTGCTGCGTAAGAGCCGTCTTCCTGGTGTACTTCGTTGCCCGTAATGGGGGGCGTGAAGACACAAGCAACCGTCATGCCTTTCTCTTTACCGCGCAGCAGATGCTCATCATGCTGATCTAGCAGGTAAATATCGCCTGCTTTGATCGGCCAGATTTTGCCATCGGCCAGCGTTTCTACTTCGCCTTCACCTTCATAGCAAAACACTGCTTCGTAGTGATTTTTGTAATGAATGTGAGTCTCGGTACCGGGGAAAATACGGGTTATATGGAACGAGAAACCTGCGTTGTCGTTAGCCAAAACCAGGCGTGTGCTATCCCAGTTACCGTTTTCAGCAGTCACTAGGCGTTCTGTTTTGCGTGCTTCTTCGAGGTTACGAACGATCATAGAAGTACTCCATAGCATAGCGACTAGCGATTACCAGCCGCGGTTTCCCTAACGAATCAGGCGTGATCCCACGCTTTATCCTAACGTCAAATTACTCGCTGGCAACAGCCTTCACGCACATTTCCAGAATATCCAAGCCTTCCAGCAAATCAGCATCACTAATGGTTAGCGGGCACAGGCATTTAACGACTTCGCCGTCTTGGCCACTGGTCTCGATCACCAAGCCATGCTCGAAAGCTTTGCTGGTAATCTTGTCTGCGATATCGCCAGAAACAACGTCAATACCGCGCATCAGACCACGGCCACGTTCGGTAGCCGGCATGCCGCTTTCCGTGAGGAGTGCTGCAAGCTTTTGGAAACGCTCTTCTACAATACGCCCTTTACGCTGAACATCACGCTCAAAGGTGTCGTTGGACCAGTATTTTTTCAAAGCGGCCGTGGCGGTCACCATCGCTAAGCTGAAACCACGGAAGGTACCGTTATATTGCCCCGGCTTCCATTGATCCAGCTCCGGGCGCATCAGGACATGGGCGAACGGCAAACCAAAGCCAGAGAGTGACTTCGAGTTGGTGATAATGTCGGGTGTGATGCCCGCATGCTCGAAGCTGAAGAACTTACCGGTACGACCACAGCCCGCCTGGATATCGTCGATAATCAACAGAATATCGTGAGCGCGGCAGATACCTTCCAGGCGCTTGAGCCACTCCAGACCCGCAACGTTAATACCGCCCTCGCCTTGCACGGTTTCAATAATCACACCGGCAGGTATATCCAAGCCGCCAGATTTATCGCCCAGCAGCTTTTCAAAGTAATCGAGTGTGTCGGTGTGCTCGCCCATGTAGCCATCATAGGGTAAAAAGCTAGCGCCCTGAGTGGGTATGCCGCCCGTGGCTTCACGGAACTTACGGTTACCGGTCGTCGCCAGCGCGCCCATGGTTACGCCATGAAAGCCGTTGGTAAACGTGACAATGTTATGGCGGCCTTTCGCCACACGGGCCAAACGTATCGCGGCTTCAACCGCGTTGGTGCCCGTTGGGCCAGGCAGGTGCACTTTATAGTCGAGCCCGCGTGGCTTGAAGATGACTTCTTCGAGCGTCTCGAGATAGTCACGCTTGGCATTGGTCCACATGTCCAGCCCATGAACGACACCGTCCGTAGACAGATAGTCAATCATTGCCTGCTTCATGTGCGGGTTATTGTGGCCATAATTGAGGGTGCCCGCGCCGGCGAGGAAATCAATGTACTCACGACCGTTCTCATCGGTCAGGCGCGCATTTTGCGCCTTGGTAAATACCACCGGAAATGAACGAGAATAAGTACGTACATTGGATTCCATGCGTTCAAGTGTCTGGGTCTGCATTGCGACCTCCTTAGTTGATCATTTTGCTATTAGGCGTTTTAAGCCCGGCGCAACATAAGCGGGAAAACGGCTAGCCATTGCGTTACTAACGCCGTGATACGTATTAGATGCGGTCGGTTTGGAACGGACCGATACGGACCAGGTTTTCCGGATCATGCTCGCCGCCGAGCTGTTCGGTAGAGAAGTATTCGCGGCTATTGAGCGGTGCGTGCCAACGCGCTGCCAAGCGGCGAAACAAGCCCCATGAGGCTAAGTTGTCGGGGGTGATCGTGGTTTCAAGGTGGTGCACGTCATCGAGCTCTGGGCGTGACATGATTGCCTCGACCAAGCGACGCGCTAAACCCGTGCCGCGGGCTTTTTCACCAACAGCCACCTGCCATAGAAAGTAGGTATCAGGCGCATTGTCTTTTACATAGCCCGATACGAAACCCACGACCTCACCTTCTTCATTGGTAGCCACTGCACAGGTATCACGAAACTGCGTGGCTAATAATAGGTAAGCGTAGGCAGAATTGACGTCCAGTGGCGGGCAGGCTTTGATAAGCTCGTAAACGCCCCAGCCATCATCCGCATTAGGTTTGCGAATAAAAAGCGGCATTTCAGCGTGCCCAACGACCGCATCGGCCACTGTAGGGCGTGCTAAATCGGCAGAGGGGGTAAACGGTTGTATCGGCGTACTCATAGTTATGCTTCGCTGTAGCGAATTTGAGGATCATTATAACAGCTGATTATGAGCAATTCAAAAATCATATTATTCACCACCCTGATTTCCATAATATTTTGTTATGAAAAGACTGTTTTACGCAGCCTGCTCATACCTAAAGGGCCACCGTAACTGTTTTAGAATAGCGCAACTTGACGACAAAAAAAGGCGTACCAATGGCACGCCTTTTCTGGAAATAGAACAGATGGTTAGTTAGCGCCGCGTGAGCGTGCGCATGGTGACAAACTCCTCCGCTCCTGTTGGGTGAATACCCACGGTGCGGTCAAAATCGTGCTTGGTCAGTCCCGCTCTTACCGCAATGGCGATGCCTTGAATGATCTCACCCGCGTCATCGCCCACCATATGGGCACCAACGACCACATCGGAGTCATCATCAACCACCAATTTCATCAAGGTGCGCTCTTGGCTCCCTGAGAGGGTGTGCTTCATGGCGCGGAAGTTAGTGCTGTAAACACGAATATTGGCGTACTTCTCCCGCGCGGCCTCTTCGGAAAGCCCTACCGTACCGATATTGGGATGGCAAAATACCGCGGTAGGAATGGTAATGTAATCCAACGGCTGAGGGGTGGTGTCAGAGAAGTGCATATCCACTAACTGCATCGCTTCCGCCAGGGCCACAGGGGTTAACTCTGGCCCCGCGGTTAAATCACCAAGCGCCAATACGGAAGGCAGCGCCGTTTCGAACCGGTCATTAACCGGAATTTTACCCGCCTCATCCAGCCCCAAACCTAGGGCCTCAAGCCCTAAATCACGAATATTGGCTTTACGCCCAGTGGCCGCCAACACGACATCGACTTCCATCACCTGCCCATCGGTGAGATGGACGTTGTAGGCATCCTGGGTGGCTTCGATACGCTCGATATTGGTATTGAAATGGAGGTTGACCCCTTTTCTCTCCATTTCCGCACAGGTGAACTCGCGCACCTGCTGATCAAAGCCTTTCAAAAAGAGCTCGCCCCGGTAAATCAGGTGTGTCTCGCTGCCGAGCCCATTAAAAATGCTGGAAAACTCAACGGCGATATAGCCGCCCCCCAGGACGAGAAAGCGTTTGGGAAAGGTGTCCAAATCAAAAATCTGGTTGGAGTCTAAGGCATGCTCACTGCCCGGAAAATCCGGCACCCAGGGCCAACCGCCGGTCGCCAGCAGGATTTTTTTAGCGGTTACCGATGAGTCGCCATGTTCACCACTTAGCGCGACCGTATGCGCATCGGTTAGCCGCGCTCTTGCATTCAAGAGCGTTACCCCTGCTCCCTCCAGCATGCGCTGGTAGATGCCATTGAGTCGTTTGATTTCACTGATTTTATTGTCACGCAGAGTCGCCCAATCAAAGCTAGCAGGCCCGGGCAACTGCCAGCCAAAACCGGCGGAATCGTCAAAACTGTCGTGAAAATGGGCCGCGTAAGAGTAAAGTTTTTTTGGCACACACCCTACGTTGACACAAGTGCCGCCCAGGTACCTATCTTCGGCAATGGCGACCTTGGCGCCCGTGGCGGCAGCCATGCGGGCTGCACGCACACCACCCGAGCCTGCACCGATCACCAGGAGGTCATATTCGTATTCAGAAACGTCTGCCATCGTTTGCTCCTGTGGAGTTAAAGTAGGGTTATTGACCTGGCCGCTGAGGGAGGTTAAAACCATTTGCTGCTATTTTATACTGTCCAATCCTTTATACTTGCCAAGATTTATTATTCTGCTTCTCGATCAGTGGCTTAACTCTATTAAACTTAGCTGGAGACTTTATGGCTGACCCTATTGCGACGCTACTCGATAACAATCGTGCCTGGGCTGAGCGCATGTGCGAAGAGGATCCCGACTATTTTAAACGTCTCTCAAGTCAGCAGAACCCCGACTATCTATGGATTGGCTGTTCCGATAGTCGTGTACCTGCCAATCAAATTATTGCGCTGCCACCCGGGGAAGTTTTCGTTCATCGTAATGTAGCAAACCTGCTTCACCACACGGATATGAATGCCCTTTCGGTGGTTCAGTATGCCGTGGATGTGCTTAAAGTTAGCCATATCATGATTGTTGGGCACTATGGTTGTGGCGGCATCAAGGCCGCCATGATGGGCGGCGAATGTGGCGTCGTCGACTATTGGCTGCATTCGGTGCGTGAGCAGTATAATCGTCATCGCGACACGCTCGGCCACCTTCCTTTGGAAGACCAAATTGACAGTATGTGCGAGCTCAACGTCAAAGCCCAGGTGAATAGTTTATGCCGCACCAAGATTCTGCAGCGCGCCTGGCAGCGAGGCCAAGAAATCTCGGTTCACGGCTGGGTTTATGGTTTAAGTGATGGTCGCGTGAAAGACCTTAATTGCACCATCAGTGGGTTAGAGCAAGTCGAAACGCTTTACCGCATCGATCGCCTACAACCAGGCGATTAAGCCTCATTGTTGAGCGCCTACCGAGACCTAGTCGTAGCGGTAGGCGCGATGGCAGCTCTTACAACTGGCCCCCACCTCAGAAAGCACTTTGGCCGTCTGGCGGACATCACCCTGCTCGGCGACGTCAACCAACTGGTCGATCTTCGTTTCAAGATCCGTAAAGCCCGCGGCAAACTCATCCCACTCCTCCCATAGCGTGGAACGCGCGTCCGAACCGCTGCCATGAGTCCCTTTTATAAAAGCGGGAAGTAGCTGCTGGCCACGGGCACGTTCCTGTAGTTCAGCTAAGCGTGGGGCCGCAGCCTCGACATCTTGATTGTTAACCAAGTCAAAACGTAGTTGACGGACCAGGCTTTCAATATCTTTGAGCTCTTGCTGGCGCCACATCACCGCTTCACGTTCGCTGGTGAAGGGTGTATCGCCCACGGACTCAGGCATCGCCAATGCGCCATGGCTCTCTTCACTACTTTCTACATTACTCTCTAGATTACTCGCTTGATTAGCCTCTTCGCCCGCCAAGACTGGCGGCACACAAAGCATTAATGCCAAGCCAGCGCCCAGTGCGTGACGTTGAAAAGCCCATGTTCGGTGTTCACGCTTCAGCATAGTGGCGTCCTGTGGGTGAGCAGGTTCATCATTAGTCGTTAGCCTATCGGGCATGTCACCCCAGTGCCTTTTAAGCCGCAATAGCCATGCGGGTTTTTATCGAGGTACTGCTGATGATAAGCCTCTGCATAATAAAACGTGTCTAGTGGTTTTATTTCAGTGGTGATTGGGCCCCTGCCCGCTTTGTCGAGCGCCTGCTGATAAGCCGCTGCGCTCTGTTCCGCGGTGGCAAGCTGCGCTTGGGTCGTGGTGAAAATAGCGGAGCGGTACTGCGAGCCAATGTCGTTACCCTGGCGGTTTCCTTGGGTTGGGTCGTGCTGCTCCCAAAAGACTTGCAGTAGCGTCTCAAGCTCGACCTGCTGAGGGTCGTAAATCACTCTCACGACTTCCGTATGGCCGGTACGGCCCGTGCAGGTCTCTTCATACGTCGGGTTGGGGGTTTCACCACCGGCATACCCCGCCGCCGTGACATAAACACCCGGCAACTGCCAGAAAAGGCGCTCGACACCCCAGAAGCAGCCCATGCCCAACACGATCTCCTCGTGCCCGTCTGGAAACGGCGGATGCAGCGAGTGCCCGCTGATCGTATGGACATCGCTGGTTTTAATCGGGACATCGCGGCCAGGCAGTACCCGGCTGGCACTTGAACTAGCACTTGAAAATAGCGACATATCGTCCTCGCTTATTGCTGCTTTAAGATGGTTGGATCACCGGAACGGGTAAAGGTGTAGATCAAATCCACCGCCTGATTGGTACCCGATACGGCCTGAAGATAAAGATTACGCCACAGCGTATAGCGTAAGGTTAGTTCTGCAATCGGTGAGAAAATTCCCACACCGTAACTGATTCTTAAATCGTCAGTTAGTTGGCCGCTAACGGCTACTTGGCTGTCGTCGCCTGCGCCGGCGGTGTCGAGGGTCAAATCGTCGATTCCGAAAGCTTCACCTATGGAGCCCACGGCACCACCGGTGCGTCCTAATGACATCCCTATCAGCGCCGTGGTGAGCGCGCTGTCCACTCCGCCACCGGAGGCATCCGGTGCGCGGCCACGAAGTAAGTAGGAGAGCGCACGAGATTCATCCATCGCTGGCTCAGAAAAGATCATCACATTAGGTGTTTCAGCATTACCGGTGACCCGGAGGCCTGCAATGACATCATCTTCGGTCACGTCCGGGTTACGGATGGCCTCGAAGTCAAGAGTGGGTAACCCAGGCGGACCGCTGAACAGAAGCTCACCGCGACGAATGACCAGGTCTTGACCAAACGCCTGGAAGCGGCCATCCACGAGATTGACATCACCGAACAGCTGTAACGCTCCGCCACTTTGGCGAATTTCCAGCGTGCCGCCCAGTCCTGATTCTAGGCCATAGGCTGAAATCTGCATATCGCTGCCTAGTGTCAACGTTACCAACACATCAAGCGCCATACCGGTCGCAGCGAGCTCATCGGAATTACTCGGCTCATCACCTCTGGCGGCGGCTCGCTGGGCCTCGATTTCTGCCTGCCGGTCATCGCGCTCGGTAATGATGACTTCGTCACCACTGGGTGTTACGGCGGATGACGGCATATCGCCAATTTCAAGCCTTGCCCAGGGCAGGTTGATATCACCTCTGACCTGTAGTCTTTCCGGCGTCACGCGAATGCGAATGTCCGGGGCCGCTTCTAGTCGGCCAAACTGCGGCAATACGATCAGGATAGGCTCTTGAACGGCATTAAGATCTACCCCAATTCGCCAATCGTCACCGCTTGGCCAGTAAGCATCTCCGGTGATTTCCAAGCGTCCGCGTTCTGCCGCTAAGTAACCGTCAATATCACCCTGTTCTCCGTCGAATGTGATCACCAATTCGCCCCCCTGCACATCGACAGGAATATCCGGGCCGCTGACCCCGATGCCGCGCAGTCCCAGTTGGCCCTGCAAATCGGGCTGAGCAGTTGAGCCAGAAATTTGCACACTGCCGCTGAGATCACCTTCCAACCGATCCATCCCTACCAGCATGGGACGATAAGGCTGCAACGAAACGTCATCTGCACGCAATTCACCACTAAGCTCGCCAGCGCCGAGAGGATCATTAATCGATAAATTCAGGTTCAAATCACCCGCTTCGGCAAGCGAAAGCGCCACATTGGCATCCGCCTGGGCTTGGTTGGCTTCGATTTGAGCATCCAAACTGATTTCAGGCAGTGGCACGGGCTGACCATAGTCATTGATCGCGGTAACGGCGAGTTCACTGAGCACCTGCAGATTCGCCTGCCATTGTGCCCCACCTTGCCGCCAGCGAGCGTCAAGATCCGCCGTTGTATCACCCGCTAACTGCCACTCTTCGGGTAAAAAGGGCTCCAACATTTCCATAGGTACTTCACGTAACGTGAGAATGGCGTTGCCCTGTTGCGCGGACGCGTTGATCGGCTCTTCCGAACACACCACGCCTCCCTGTTCGCGGCGCAGACAGAATGGGCTAAGGTTCGCCTGACCGTTAGCGAGGTCGTAGCGGAGATCCAAAGGGTCTTCGAGGCGAATATCGCCAGCCTCCGAGTCGACTTCCAGCGGTGTTAGCCGGGCCTCATATCGCTGACGTTGCTGGTCGAAACGCCCATCGAGGGCAAGCTGCGCGCGGCTTACTACGTTGTCGCCCGCTCCTTGAACGTTGAGTTCAAGACGGTGCGCTGACAGCCTTCCTGCAAGATCGGCGGCCACTGTGGACAGCGCCTGGCCACCAGCATTGACGTTTTGTAGTGCCAGCTGCACGTCAAGATTTGGATCATCGATTCCCTGGACATCGGCATTCAACGTCAGCCTTTCCACACGATTCTCACCGAATCGAACACCATCGCCTTGTAAGTCAACCAGCAATTGCGGTTGGTCAAAACTGCCGCTAGCCGCCAGCGCCCCCACGATAGTGCCCGCCAAGTCGGGTGAAAGAGTCTGCAGTTGGCGTAGCGCAATGTCGGCATCGAGCGACATCGCCTGTTCGCTGATTTGTCCCGCTGCTTCCAGCCGGTTATCACCTTGGGTAAACAGCAGCTGGTCAATGTCGACTTCCATATTGCTGTTGGCGTCCAGCGACGCTTGCAGCGTTAGCGGATAGTCGCGCAACACACCATCAATCGCTAGGTTAGGGATGCTGACAGCCCATAGGTCGCCCTGCGGGCTGGTTTGCTGAGACAAGGAAAATTCAATGTCGCCGTTCAGATTTCCCTCTAACTGGTCCACGAAGTGAGAGGGATCAAACTGATCCAAACGAACATTGGCATCGACCTGCAACGGCGCTAACCAGCGAATGGTGCCTTCGCTACGCAAGGCGCTTTCGTCGATCGCCACTGAGAGCGGCTGCCAGCTAAACTGCTCAAGATCGCCCTCTCCGCGAAGGTCAATCTGGGTAGCTGGTACGCTGGGGCCTTCGACCGCCATCGCGAGCTGAGCGTTGTAGCTCTCCAGGCTTCCTGATACCTGCAAATTTAGATCATCCACCACATAAGGTTCGGTTGCCACGCTCTCTTCGGATGGGTCTGACGCTTCATCCGGAGTGACGGGCAACGGCCACTGAACCTGATCACTCTGCAGCTGCAGTTGAAATGGCAGCGTGGGTGCTAGCGCATCGATTTGGCCACTTAGCGAAGCATCAACAGCGCCAGAGGCTTCCAACTGAGCGTCAAGTGCATCCAGAGGGCCAGAGAGCGTTAATGACAAGGTCTCGCCATCCAGCTCAGGAAACGTCTCGGCTAAAAACAGTTCGACATTCAAGCGTGCATTCAGCGGATAATTATCACTTAACGTGACGTCTACCGTTAAATCCGCCTGAGCATCAGGTGTCGTGACCGCAAGCTCGGTTAATTCGACGTGGCTGCCTTCGGTCATTAGCCCAAGCTGGAGCCGCTCCACGCGATACTCGGTGGCCCCTTCCAGACGAAAATCATTGATTGTAAATTCGGGTATTTGGATATCGACCGGCAAGGAGATTTCCGGTAACTCAAGACGTTCGCGTGCTTCTAACTGTTTCTCTGGCGACGTGACCGCCTGCACGGCTTGGTCTTGCGGCTCGAGCAGCAGTATCGCGGCATCGATTGCTTGGGCTGAAAGCGGCGTTTCCATATTTTGCGTGAGTAAAACACCTGCTGAGGGTGGCAGGTAAAGCCGCGGTTGCTCCAAATGCGTTGTTTTAAGCCGCACTTGGTTGCCTTCAGCGACGGCGGCAGAACTTAATGAGCGCCACGCGACTTGCGTACCATCGGCAAGTCGCAGGTTGACATCATCGAGCTGTATAGAGCGTAACTCGATGGGAAAAGGGAAAAGGATGGATAGTGGTGCGCCCTCTTCTTCTGGCGGTGGTTGCTGTTCACCCGATGCCCCCAGCCTTATATCAGCACCCGCCACGCGGAGCGTATCGACGCACAACCGGCCTGAAAGAACGCAATCATCCGCCCAATCAAGCTCAAATTCGTCGACACTTATGCGGGTTTCCCCCAGCTGCAGCTGGAAATCTTCGATCATGAAATGATCAAGCAAACCGCCTTCATGCTGCGTGTAGGAAAAAAAGTCGCGTTGCTCACCTTGTGAGAGCAGTACGCCCGTGCCCCAGGGAGACAACGCCACCCCCAACACCAGCGCGACAATACCCAGCAGCCAAATAGGCACTACGATAACAAGGCGCAACAGGCTCCAGAATAACAGCCAAGTCCGGTACTTGGGTGATAGTCGCTGGCGCTTATCAGACGTCGCTGCTTCAACTTGAGACAAAGCTATCTCCTAGAATTCCGGTCCGATGGAAAAGTGCAAACGCCAGTCGTCTTCATCATCAAAGGGATGAGCGATATCAAAGCGAATTGGCCCGACCGGTGACACCCAGCGCACACCGGCACCGGCGCCCGTTTTCAAATCATTGGGCCCCCAGTTATCAAAGGCATCGCCATTATCGACGAAGGTGGCTGCCCACCAATCCCCCGTAACACGCCGTTGATACTCCAGGGTCGAGGTCAGCATTTGCTGGCCGCCTCGCAAGCGCCCTTCTTCATTGCGTGGGGAAAGGCTTTCATAAGAATACCCCCGCACACTGCGGTCACCACCGGCAAAAAAGCGCAACGACGGCGGAATTTTGGCAAAGTCATCGGTTTCGATAGCGCCTAAGCTTACCCGCGCCAAGAAGCGGTTATCGTTGCCAATGGTGCGAATCCACTCGGTATCGGCGGTCACACGGGTGAACTGTGCATCCGACCCCCAGACCTTGTCCGAGTACTCCAACGAAAGCTGCTGACGGTCGCCCCATAATGGAAAACGCTGGGGGCGTGTCCGGGTTCGAGACCACTGTACCCCAGGATAAAACAGCCAAACTTGGTCGGCTTCACCGCCCTGCTCGAAGTCTTCATACGTAGTGCGGAAGTAAACGGTTTGAACCCAGTCGTTATCAAACTCCCAGCGTCTTGCAATTTCAACGGTACCCTCGAGTGACTGGGTATCACTGTCGTCGACGTTGCGGACACCGTATTGGAGTCGATAGCTATCGCGCAGCGGGTCTTCTAGCGGAACGTTATAGACCCCGGTAAAACGCTGCTCTGGCGCGGATAAATAGAGATCGTGATCGAGACTATGACCATAGCGGTTGATCCATGGCTGTTCCCAACCAAACCGTAGCCTGGGGCCTACGTCGGTTGCGTAGCCAATACCCACTTCGAACTGGTGACGGTCAGCAGGCTCAACGGAGACATCGATAGGTAATTGCGTATCGCTGGGTGTATTAAGGACTAATGCACTGGCTAAGGCGGCACTACTGACCCGCGGGCGCTCAGGCTGAGATGCAGTGGCTTCGCTCCACCATGGGTCACCTCCGCCAGGAGGCGCGATGGTTAATTCTTGGGCTGTTTCAAGGCGCGGTCGAACCGACACCGAGCTAAACCAGCCGGTTTCTGCAAGCGATTGGTTATAGTCAGCCAGCGTTTGGGCGAGATAAGGGTCGCCAGTTTCAAAGGGCTGCATACGGCGTAATCGATCGAGCTCGATATGGCTGCCCGTTATCGACGTGTTGCCAAATTGGTAGCGTGGCCCGCTGTCGAAATCCATATAGAGTCGCGCACTTTGTAAATATGGGCGTACTTCCATACGGCGATCTGTAAAGCCCCAGTCGAAATAGCCGCGCTCGATAGCCAATCCGGAAAGTTGACCGCGCAAGCGCTCCCAGGGGGCGTGCCGCAATACATCGCCCTCTTCCAGAGGAAAGTCTTCAACCGCTTGCTGAAAGGGAGGATCGCTGCGGGCGTCGCCTTCGACATTGATGGATAAGATTTCAATCTCAACTTGCGGTCCTGGATCAATCTCCAGCGACACTCGCTCATCGCCATTGCGACCGAACGTAATCTCAGGCTCATAATAACCATACACCCGCATGGCTTCTTGAGTGCGCTGGCGAACCTCGCCCTCCAAGCGCACGTCGGTGTATTGCTCAGCCTCGACGTTTTGTAAATAAGCTTCAATATTGCCTTCGACTTCGCCGGAAACACCGGTGATCGTCGCCTGTAATGCCCAAGCTCCGTGTGAAACGTATAACAGTGGTAGCACCACTAACACGGTGCGACCGGTGGCTGAAGTCCATCGCCGTTGTCTTCCCATACATTTTTATCCTAACCTAAATCAGCGGCTTCATTACCTAAGCATTACAACGTCTTAGCAAAATATCAGTAGCAGAACGTATAACCATTAAGCAGTTGTTTAACGCAACATTTCTAATTGGGCACTGAACGCGAGCTGTGCTTGACGAACTTGCCTTACGTCACTCTCCAGCGAATTCAAGCGTTGCGACCACTCCTGCTCTAATGCTGCCAGTGCTTGTTGGTCTGCGGGTGCTTCAACCTCGGCAACGGAAGACGCTAATTCTTCAAAGCGTGCCTCAATGGCGTTTCTTTGTGCCGACAACTGCTCTTCCCAATCACTACGCATCGAATTGAGCTGGCTATCCACTACGGACAGGCGCTGTTCGGTCAGTTGCTCCAGGTGGGACACTTCTTCAATAAGGTTCTGACGTCCCGAGGTTCCCGTTTGTTCCAGTGCATCCAGCGATTCCCGCATGGCCATCAGTTGGCTGTCACGCAACTCAGCCTGCTCGTTAAGCTGGTTTAACTGCTGCAGCAAAGAATTAATCGAATCGCTCGAAGCCATGTCTTCATTCATGGTGAGTAGGCTGTACAGCTCTTCTCGAGTATCGTTCAGGGCAATGGAGAGTTGTTCTTGCTCTTGAAAGAGCGTCGACATCTGAGCTTGTACAAAGGTTATCGTATCTTGTACATCCGTGTCATCCGAATCCAAGCGGGCGTGGACATTAGATACTTCCCCACTTACCCGATGCAGTTCGTCTAACAGTCGTTCACGTTCGTACCAGAGTCCAGCCGCCGCCGCACCCAAGAGGGCAATGATGAAAAGCAAGCATAGCCATAATGGCCACAGGGTAGGCCCCTTTCGGTGGCGCAAATGCTGCGCCGTCAAGCTTTGATCCACATCGGGCACAATGCGAGAGGATGCAGTGGCGTCTGGCATAACAGTTCCTCAGAGAGTCTTAGGGTCGGCACGGCGGCCTATACCTCGGTACATTAATCCACAGCTAGCAACAAATTCAGGGTCGTAAATGTTGCGTCCATCTAATACGAGCTTAGCGTTTAATAGCGAGCTCAGCCGATGCCAGTCTGGGTTCCAATAGGTTTTCCATTCTGTCACCAGCATTAGCACATCGGCTCCCTCGCAGGCTTGGTAGGGATCATGCGTAAACGTGCGCAGGTCCTCACGATGCCCTACCAGCGCATGTAGCGCAGGCACGGCAGCCGGATCATGAAGCTGAACCTTGACGCCTTGCGCCCAAAGCGCTTCAAGCAAGGTCAACACGGGCGCATGGTCGATACGGGCGGTGCCGGGTTTAAACGCCGCCCCCCAAATCGCCACCGTTTTGCCCGCCATTTCACCGGAAAAATGCGACCAGAGCTTGCGAAACAGGGTCTCTTTTTTCTGCTCGTTAATATCCATCACTTGCTCAAGCAACGCTGAATACCGGCCGCTCTTTAGCTGAACATCGGCCAAACGCATCAAATCGCGCGAGAAGTTAGGTCCTCCAAAACCACAGCCAGGGTACAGGTACTCAAAGCCGATACGCGAATCGGCCCCCATGCCTTGGCGGACATGCTCGACATCCACGCCCAGGGTATCAGCCAAGCCAGCAATTTCATTCATATAACTGATTCGGGTGGCCAGCATACCGTTGATGGCCAGCTTGGTTAACTCCGCCGCGCGGCGTGGCATGCACTGAAAGACTTCGCTGCGACGGTTAAAAGCGCGTAAGAGCTCCCTGGTGACTTGCTCACCAGTGGCATCGTCGCAGCCTAGCAAGCGCCGGGTTGGACGAGTAAATGAGTCCCACGCGCGGCCCTCTTCTAGCGTGTCCGGAAACGCTACACTGGTATGCTGGGCTCCCATTAACGTATGCAGGCGTTCGGTTTCACCGACCGGGAATGTCGAATTATTGATCAGCACGATGCCGTGCTGGTCGGCGAGCAGCGGTGTGTCGAGCAGCTCACTGGCAGCACTTCGCTGTGCTGGCGACAAAGCCATCCAGATCACTTCAGGAACGGCTGCGTCCTCCAAGCGCTGGATGACCTTCAGAGTGCCCTCAGCTAAGCCCTGCTCGAGCTGGGTCATTAAATGCGGTTCGCTGCGTAGCCAGTCTTCCTGGGAAAGGGTCGACCAGGGCGCATCGGCATGGGGTAACCACTGAACTTGATGCCCCACCCAAGCAAGCGCCGCGGCGGCCGTCGCGGCGCTTAGTTCGCTGCCGTAAAGTAACACCTGCATGCGTTACGCCCCCTGGTGGTAACGTGACAGCAGAGTTTGGAAAGCCTCTCCAAACTCGGGGTGACGCCGCGCGTAGGCGAGAGTGGCTTCTAGATAACCCAAGGGCTGACCACAATCGTAGGTGATCCCTTGCATACGATAGGCCTGAACGCCCGACTGCTCGCGCAGGGTCTCAATCGCATCGGTCAATTGAATTTCACCGCCCGCGCCCGGCGGGGTCTTTTCCAGGATCGAGAAAATGCTGCCGGGCAGTGCATAGCGGCCTATTACCGCAAGATTCGAGGGGGCATCATCACGCTTGGGCTTTTCCACCATACCGACTAAGTCAGCTGATTCATTGGCAGCCGGCGCTTCCCCCTTTGGCGCCACAATCCCGTATTTTTCCACCTGCTCCCATGCGACCTCTTCTACCATCAATTGCGCTGTTTGCTGCTGGTCGAAGGCCGTTAGCATGCCCGCTAAATCCGTTGCTGAATTGGCGCTGTTATCGACCAACACATCGGGCAGCAGTACCGCAAAGGGTTCGTCATCACCAATGATCGGGCGAGCGCATAGCACCGCGTGGCCGAGCCCTAACGGCACGCCTTGTCGGATGCTAATGATATTGACGTCATCCGGCACTAAATTGCGTAACATCGTCAATAATTCGTGTTTGCCCTTCTTTTCCAGGCTGGCTTCCAGCTCAGCATGGGTATCGAAGTGGTTTTCAATGGCGCTTTTATTGCTACTCGTGACCAGCACGATTTCACGAATGCCAGCAGCAATGGCCTCTTCCACGACGTACTGAATCACCGGTCTATCGACAATGGTGATCATCTCCTTGGGAATAGCTTTCGACGCTGGCAAGCAGCGAGTACCAAACCCAGCAACAGGAAGTACGGCTTTACGAATCATAGCGAGGTCCTTTTCATGCGTTCCGATACAGGAGTGGTTAGAATGTCCATAATACTGAAGGCGTGGATGGATACCACCTCGCGAACGGCGAACAAGTGGTTACACGTCAATATTTTGCTAAATGTTTAAAAGTTATGGGAGTCACACTATGCAAGCGACATCACAGGATAGCACTGCTCATCACTATCAAGGCAATGTCGATGCAGCGGAAGTCGCCAAATTTGAAGCGCTTGCTAGCCGCTGGTGGGATCCGCAAGGTGAATTTAAGCCCCTGCATGATATCAATCCCCTGCGCCTCGACTTTATTGATGCGCGCTCAGGATTGGCGGGTAAGAAGGTGCTTGATGTCGGCTGTGGCGGCGGAATCTTGAGTGAGTCCATGGCCCACCGCGGGGCAAAGGTAACGGGCATTGATCTTGGCGAAGCGCCGTTAGCAGTGGCTCGTTTACATGCCGAAGAGCGTGGCGTAAAGGTGGATTATCAGCATATCAGCGTGGAGGCCATGGCTGCTCAAAAGCCCGGCTTTTATGATGTGGTGACGTGTATGGAAATGCTTGAACACGTGCCGGACCCGGCTTCCGTTATTCGCGCCTGTAGCGCCTTGGTCCGCCCTGGTGGTTATGTGTTTTTCTCTACGTTGAACCGAACACCAAAGTCCTACGCATTTGCCATTTTAGGCGCTGAGTATATGCTTAAACTCTTGCCGCGGGGCACGCACACCTACGCTAAATTTATTCGCCCTTCAGAAATGGCGGCGTGGTCTCGGCATAGTGGTTTAGAAGTGCGCGAACAGACAGGGCTGACCTATAACCCACTGACCCGCCATTACCGCTTGGTTAGCCACGATGTTTCGGTCAATTACATGATGTATTGCCGCAAGGTGAACGCTTAAATGTCGCTACAAGCACCCCAAGCAATACTCTTCGACCTGGACGGCACACTGGTCGATACCGCCCCCGATTTGGCCAACGCCACCAATTCTCTTCGCGCACACCATGGGTTAGCGCCGCTACCTTTTGAGATAATACGCCGCCAAGTGTCGAATGGGGGCAGTGCACTGGTCACCCTGGCGTTGGGATTAGAGGCCAATGCCGATGGGCATACCCAAGCACGTCAGTTTTTACTCGATGCCTATGAGCAGGCTGTTGCTGTGCATAGCCGGGTTTTTTCGCCGCTCGATGTGTGGCTAGAAGAGTGGCACGCTAATCAGCGGCCGTGGGGGATTGTGACCAACAAACCGCGCCGCTACACCTTGCCACTATTAGAAGCACTGCTGCTACAGCCTGGTGCGCTACTATGTGCGGATGATCTGAGCGTCAAAAAACCTGCCCCCGAACCGCTCTGGGAGGCTGCGCATCGTCTTGGGGTTGCCCCTGAACGCTGCTGGTATATCGGTGACCATGTGCGAGACATGGAAGCGGCCGTGGCTGCTGGGATGACCGCTGTGGCAGTGGGCTATGGGTATATCAGTGAAGAGGATGACTACCAGCAGTGGCCTGCCGATATGTGGTTTGAAGAGTGTGCGATGCTGGTCGATGCCCTGGGTGCCTTCAAGCGCTAACCTTCAAACGCTGCTACCCATGGGCATCGACACCGCCTTATTGCCTAAGAACTTAGTGAGTGTTTAAGCGCTTAGACTCGAGGCGGCTGGGCATCGAGCTGCTGACCGCTGGTGCCTGCACTATCGGGACCCATTAGCCATAGGTAAGTCGGCATAATCTCTTCCGGCGTACGCAGGGTAAACGGATCTTCACCTGGGAACGCCGTGCGCCGCATTTGAGTACGCGTGGCGCCTGGATTGAGCGAATTGACGCGGATATTCGACTGGTTGTGCAACTCGTCGGCGAGCACATCGACAAAGCCTTCTGTGGCGAACTTAGAGACCGAATACGCGCCCCAATAAGCACGCCCCTTGCGGCCAACGCTTGAAGACGTAAAGATCACCGACGCATCATCCGATTGCTGCAACAATGGCAGCAACGCTTGGGTCATCCAGATAGGCCCGTTGATATTGACCTGCATTACCTGCTGCCATAATTCAGGGTTGTATTGTTCAAACGGCGTAATACGACCTAGCAGCCCTGCGTTGTGTAGCAGCCCATCCAAGCGACCGAATTCCTGATCCAGCGTCTCGGCCATATCATGAAAATCTTTCAGCGTAGCACCTTCAAAATTGAGCGGAAAAATCGCCGGCTGGGGGCCACCGGTCGCTTCTATTTCATCGTAGACACGCTCTAATTTAGCGATGGTACGCCCTAATAGAATCACCGTAGCGCCGTGCTGGGCGTAGCTCAACGCTGCCGCCCTACCTATTCCGTCTCCTGCGCCGGTTACCAACACGACGCGATTTTCCAATAGGTTGGGCGCTGGTTGATAGTCGATCTTGCAGCTCATGCTGATTCCCTGAAGCAAAAATGGCTCAAAAAGATATTAACCTGCCGATTGACGTAAGAAGTCGCTGGCAAGTCCCGCGGCGCTGCTTTGCGGGTAGTCATCACGCACTCGCTCGAGTAGCTCACGGCTGCGTTCCGCTTCGCCTTGGCGCGCTTTTACCAAGCCTAGCTTATAGATCGCATCAGGCACTTTGCTGCTACCGCTGTACTGCTCGATAACACGGCTAAACGCTTGATCTGCCGCCTCGAGTTCTCCCTCAGCAGCGTATAGCTCACCCAACCAGTAATGGCCATTCGCCGTTAAACTGGTATCTGGATGATCGCTGACAAACCCTTCAAAGGCCGCAATCGCTTCTTCAAAACGGCGTGCTTGAACATGGGCAAAAGCGGCTTGGTAGTCTGCTTGTGATTCTTCGCTGACGTTGCTGGCGGAAGGCGCATTAACGACTTCTGCTGCCGCTTCCGGCTCAACCGCTGGCGTCGACTGCTCGATCTGGGTGGGTCCGCTGCTCATCAAGCGGTCTTCAATATCCAGATACTGCTGCTGCGATTGACGGCGGAGTTGTTCCAATTGGTGACGCAACTCTTCAATCTGGCCGCGCAGTTGCTGGATCTCTTGTTGATGCTCTTGAACCTGATTAAACAGCACCAAATTACCGCTAGACGCTTCTTGACGCTGCGTCTGTTGATAGAAGCTGCTGTTTGAAGAATCAGCACTGGAAAGGTCTTGCACAAGTGGCTGTTGGGCAACGGCCACCAGGGGCAATACGGACAGCGGGAGCGCTAAGGCTCCCGCACCGCACAGCCTCTCAATGAGACGCTTGAGACTGTGATTCATGATGACTCCGTAGAGAAAAACGGCGTGCGATTAGCACGCCGAATTCATCAGTGGTTGAAAACTGATTAATTACACGCTTAGTAATTAAAAACGACGCGGCGATTCTGCGAATAGGCGCTCTCGTCTTGGCCGTTAACGGCCGGACGCTCTTCACCATAGCTAACGACGCTCATTTGCGAAGAAGAAACGCCCTGGATGTTCAGGAAGCGCTCAACCGCATTCGCACGACGCTCACCTAGCGCCATGTTGTATTCACGTGTGCCGCGCTCATCCGTGTGACCGTGTAGAACCACCTGAGCACTGGGGTTAGCACGCAAGTAACGGGCATGTGCCATTACCACAGACTCATACTCGCTTTTGATCGTGTCGCGATCATAATCGAAATAGATAGTGCGTACTTCTGGAATGCGTGAATCAGCCTGCTGACCAGCGCCTGAGCCAGAAGAAGACCCGTACTGGCTACCCGTGCCTGTACCCGAGGTGCTTGATCCGGTAGTGCTGCCGTCCTGGCTACCGTACGAGTCACCGTCTTGGGTTCCGCCGGTGCTGGAACAGCCAGCGATTACCACGATAGATAGCGCTGCTGCTAGTGAGCGAGCCAACGGTTTAAGTTGCATAATCAGACTCCTTGCCTGAAAACTAAAAATTTCAATATTAATCAATGGTGTTGATCAATTTAAGAAGGGTGACCAAGCTGGGTCACGTACATCGCCCTGTGCTGATGGCAGTCTAAAGGAAGAGCGGCCATCGGCAGAAACAGCACTTAGCACCCCGCTGTTACCCTGTTGGGTAGCGAAGATTACCATGGTCCCGTTCGGCGCAACACTAGGAGATTCATCTCTTGTCGATTCACTTAATACAACCAAGCGATCACCGCTGAGATCTTGCCTTGCCACTTGATAACCACGGCTAGAGCGGTGAATCAAGAATATCTGTTCACCGTCTGGTGAGTAGCGTCCCCGGGCATTGTAGTTACCCGTAAACGTTAAACGCTCGGCATCTCCACCGCCCATCGAATACTGATAGAGCTGCGGGCCACCGCTGCGGTCAGAGGTAAACAGCAAGCTGCGTCCATCTGGCGCCCAAGCGGGCTCGGTGTCAATGCTGTTGTTATTGGTAATACGCTCTACCGAACGGTTAGCCACATCCATGATATAGATTTCTGGCTGGCCATCTTTAGACAGCGACATCGCAATACGGCGTCCATCGGGCGACCATGCTGGCGCACCGTTGATACCGTCAAACGACGTTGCCATCACACGCTGCCCGGTGGCGACATCCTGGATATAGATCGCCGGGCGCTCGGTTTCAAATGAGACGTAGGCAAGCTTGGTGCCGTCCGGAGACCACGCAGGAGACATGATGGGTTCATCGGAGGTCAGCACCTGTTCACTGCGGCGCCCATCGGCATCGGCAACGTACAAGCCAAACTGCATATTGTCACCAATCCCCTGGGCAGTGACGTAAGCAATTTTGGTGGAGAAAGCACCTCGAATATCGGTGATTTCTTCAAAAATTTGATCGCTAATATAGTGAGCGGCACCGCGCAAGTCATTGCCTCTTACGGTGACGGTTTCACCTATCATCCGGCGCTGACCGCTAATATCCATCAGCTCGAACTGTATTTCGAAACCGCCGCTGGTTTGCTCTGCACGGCCTACGACCAAGTAGCGTACGTCGAGTGAACGCCAGGTGCCGAACTCAACATCATCGGATTGGCTAGGCTGTTCGAACATGTCGCTACGCGCTAACGGGTCGAAATAACCACTACGCTCAAGGTCATCTTGAACAATTTGGGCGACATCCTCCGGCATTCCTTGTGAACCCGCGAACGGCACCACTCCAATCGGCAGCGCTTGATCGCTTCCTCGCGTAATTTCAATGGTTAGGTTGGCACTTGCCACACTACTCACTAGGAGTAGTGCACAGAACAACCATACTTTGCTCAAACTTTGCATCAGCGAACATCCCCCGGGGTAAATCGCAGATTAAACTGACGTAAATTACGCTGCTGATCCGCTGGTAAATCTCTCAACTCACCAAACGGTGCAGCATGTTCAACGGCCTGCATGACAGACCGATCAAAAGCACTATCGCCGCTGGATGTCACGATCGACGTTGCCAATAACTCCCCAGACGGCCCTAGTCTCACTTGTAGGGTAGCACTCATCGCATCACTTGCACCGGCCGGAATCAACCACGCCTGTTCAACCGCACGACGAACAATATTGATAAAACTATTGGCCGCTTGTTCCGCCTGCTGAGCATTTGCGGCCGCTTCGGCCTCGCCTGCCAACTGGCGCTGCATTGCCGCTTCGGCGGCTTCCGCAGCTTGGCGCTGGCGCTCCGCTTCTGCCTCGCGACGCTGCTGCTCCTCAGCCTCTCGTTGGCGCTGGGCTTCTGCTTCACGTTCTCGCTGGGCCGCTTCCTCTTCACGGAGACGCTCTTCTTCGGCTTCACGTTGGCGCTCGGCTTCTTCCTCTTCGCGACGCTGCTGCTCTTCTGCTTCACGCTGGCGTTCGGCCTCTTCCGCTTCGCGGCGCTGCTGTTCCTCTGCTTCCCGCTGGCGTTCAGCCACGGCTTCGGCCTCTGCCTCTCGCTCAGCGGCTTCAGCGGCCTGCTGCTCCGCTTGTTCAGCCGCCTCAGCAGCACGACGCTGTGCTTCTGCTTCCGCAGCCTCACGCGCCGCTTCGAGGGCTTCCGCCTCTGCTTCCGCTGCTTGCTGAGCTGCCTCTTCGGCGGCTTGTTGCTCAGCAGCAGCTTGCGCTTCACTGGCCGACGGTTCGTCTGGCGCATCGGGCTCCACAGGGGCGTCAGCAGGCGCATTCATCGCCGCTTGCTGTTCCGTTGCCTGCTGGGCCTGATCGGTAAAGGTTTCGGTACTCACCAATGTCGCTTGAACAATCGAAGAGCTATCGGGCTCGGCGTTGCGAGTCGGCAAACTGATCAAGCTAAATAAGACGATCGCGACGTGCACACCTATCGCCAGGATAGTTGGCCACTTATAGCCAACTTCTTGAGGATCGCGCGGGGAGTTTACTGCCATGTGCGCGCTACCCTTACCCATCTTGCGGCGGCTCAGAAAGCAGCCCCACGTTAGCGACACCAGCGCCTTGCAACGTGCTCATCAGGACAACAATTTGTCCGTAAGCAACATTACGGTCACCGCGTACCATCACCGGCGTGCCAGGGCGGCGTTCAAGGATAGTGGTGACACGTACCGCCATTTCATCCAGCGAGACAGCGTTTGAGTCTTCACCCAGGGTGATGAAGTATTCTCCCTCGCTATCAACCGAAATGACGATTGGGTCGTTGTCTTCCTGCGTTTCAATGGGCTGGGAAGTAACTTGTGGCAGTTCCACTTGTACGCCCTGGGTTAACATTGGCGCAGTAATCATAAACACAACGAGCAGTACCAGCATGACATCAATGAAAGGAACCACATTGATCTCACCCATTGGTTTGCTTTTACCACTGCGATTGAAAGGTCCTTGCATGGCTGTCTCCCTTAACCCGCGCTTGGCTTGCCGTCACGACCTTGCAAATTACGGTGCAGGATAGCGTGGAACTCCTCGGCAAAATCTTCATATTTGCCCAGTAAGCGAGAAGATGTATTGGAAAGGCGGTTATAAAAAATGACCGCTGGAATAGCCGCAAACAGACCCATAGCCGTGGCAATCAGCGCCTCAGCAATCCAGGGTGCCACCGTGGCAAGGGTCGCTTGCTGCGTCAGTGACAGTGCCTGGAATGACCCCATAATGCCCCATACGGTACCGAACAACCCAATATAAGGGCTTGCCGATGCTACCGTCGCCAGAAACACTAAATGCTGGGTCAAACGATCTTCTTCTCTTGACCAGGCAACACGCATGCTCCGCTGTACACCTTCCAAAACGGTATCCGCATCGCGGGTTTTAGGCATCAGACGGTTAAACTCGCGAAAACCCGCTTGAAAAATATGCTCGGCACCATGGCGCGGATCATCGGCGGGAATTTCACGGTAGAGCTCATTCAAGTCGACACCCGACCAAAACGACTCTTCAAACTGGTTGTACTCTTGCTTGGCGCGGCGCAATGCAATACTGCGCTGGAAAATCACTACCCAAGAGAGAACCGACCCCACCAACAGTAGCAACATCACCAGCTGCACGACCGTGCTGGCATTCATTATCAAGTGGGGAATGGACATGGTGTTATCGTTCACAGGTGCCCTCATCAATCTATTAGGGTCGGTATTGCCGACGCAGTGAGTGACCTCTTGGCTAAGAGGCCCGGGTCAAAATTTTCAACGAAGCTGGCCATGCTTTCGGCCGAAGACGCTCGGCGCTCAAGCAGGCTATCTCGACTGTGGCTGAACAGAGGAGTTCCTCTCCACGCCAAACTTGCTGTTCAAACGTCATCCGGCAGCGCCCAACATCGATGACATGAGCGCTAATATCCAGAACATCATCCAGGCGAGCCGGTTTCGCGTACTGACAGGCCAAGCGGTATACCACTAGCTGTGTACCTTCGTCTAGCAGCGTTTGTTGATCAAGCCCCAATTGGCGCAGCCATTCACTGCGCGCACGTTCCATAAACTTCAAGTAGTTAACGTAGTAGACAATGCCGCCTGCGTCAGTATCTTCCATATAAACGCGCAGCGACAAACGGTAACTCTGGCCAATCGAAGCACTCAAGGACGACGCTCCCCTTCCATGTCGGTCGCCTGATCGTGAGGCACACGGTCAAAATGCAGCCACGCTTGGCGAGTCACGACGCGCCCGCGTGGCGTGCGCATTATCAAGCCTTGCTGAATGAGATAGGGCTCAATGACATCCTCGATTGTATCGCGCTCTTCACTGATGGCAGCTGATAGCGAATCGATCCCCACCGGTCCGCCATCGAATTTATCGATCATGGCCAGCAGTAACCGTCGATCCATGTGATCCAGGCCGTGGTGATCCACATTGAGCATATTGAGCGCCGCATCGGCCATGGTGACATCGACCACGCCGTTACCTTTCATTTCTGCGTAATCACGTACGCGACGCAACAGCCGGTTAGCGATGCGCGGCGTTCCACGCGAGCGACGGGCGACTTCGACCGCCCCATCGTGGCTGGTTTCAACACCTAACAGGCGCGCAGAGCGCGAAACGATTTCAGTCAGCTCTTCTAGGTTGTAAAACTCGAGCCGCTGGACGATGCCAAACCGATCTCGCAGTGGAGAGGTCAATAAGCCGGCCCGAGTGGTTGCTCCCACCAGCGTAAAGCGGGGCAAGTCCAGTTTGATAGAGCGTGCCGCCGGCCCTTCGCCAATCATAATATCCAGCTGGAAATCTTCCATGGCGGGGTAGAGCACTTCTTCGACTACCGGTGACAGGCGATGAATTTCATCGATGAAAAGTACGTCGCCGGGCTCCAGGTTAGTCAGCATGGCGGCCAGATCCCCTGCCCGCTCAAGTACCGGCCCGGAAGTGGATTTCATACCCACGCCCATTTCGGTGGCAATGATATGGGCCAGGGTCGTTTTACCCAGCCCAGGAGGGCCGAATACCAAGGTGTGATCCAGGCTCTCATCGCGTAGTCGCGCGGCGCCAATAAAGATTTCCAACTGCTCGCGGACACGCGGCTGGCCAATATAGTCGTCCAGCCGCTTAGGGCGAATCGCGTAGTCAATGCGCCCTTCTCCCTGTTCGGGCTCAGCGGCGATCAGCCGATCGTGTTCTAGCATATGTGCTCTTCTTTAAGGCGGTTCAAATGGGCTATTCACAAAGGTCTATTTGCAAAGGTCTGTTGACCAGGGGCGGCGCTACCCGCACTTGCGTAGTATTCCACTCAGCTTAGCCACTCATGCGTTGAGTGAGTGCCGCCTTGATCAGTGCTTCGGTAGACTGATTGGGGTCAATGTCTGCCAGCATTTTCGATGCCTCCGTTAGCTTATAACCCAAGCTTACTAAGGCGGCTTCCGCATCGGCCAGGTTGTCGCGGGCAGGCACGCGGCCATTGGTCGACTCGAGAGGCAGTAGCGCATTGCTCCCATCTTCCCACTCAGGGAAACGGTCACGCATTTCAATGATCAGCCGCTCAGCCGTTTTCTTACCTACACCGGGCAATGTCGTGAGTGCTTTACTGTCGTCGTCGCGCACACAGCGCATAAAGGCGTCTTCGTCCATCCCCGATAGGATGGCAAGTGCGAGCTTGGGCCCTACGCCATTGACCTTGATCAAGGCGCGGAAAAGCGCACGCTCGTGCTCACGGCCAAAGCCATAGAGTAAGTGGGCATCATCACGAATGGTTAAATGGGTAAATAAGGAAACGCTCTCGTTGATGGCTGGCAGGGCGACCAGCGTATTCATCGAGGTTTCCAGTTCGTAACCCACCCCATGAACGTCGATCACAATCCAGGGGGGTTGCTTTGCCACTAGCTGGCCACTCAGACGTCCAATCATAAAGTCACTCAAACCGATGTAAAAAAAGTAATAAAACCAGGGTAACAACCGTCACTTACTATAAAGCGACTCTGTACAGGTGACCAGTGGTTCAGTCACAAGCAGCGAAAGAGTTATAAACGCCAGCGCCCGGTGGAACGCCGCCGAGCCCGCGCTGGTGCGGCAGGCAGGCCAGGGTTGCTAAAGGCAGAGCCACTAAATGCATGGGTTAACGCAATCGCTAGCGCATCCGCCGCATCGGCTTGGGGAGTGGCGGAAAGCTGCAGGATTGCCGTCACCATGTGCTGAACCTGCTCTTTGTCCGCGCCGCCCTGCCCGGTGACCGCTTGCTTGATTTGTCTTGCCGCGTACTCAGCCAGGCCTAACCCATGATTGGCAATACACACCAGTGCCACGCCACGCGCCTGCCCCAGTTTCAAGGCTGAATCAGGGTTTTTGGCCATAAACACCCGCTCGATCGCCACCTGGCTAGGCCGATGCAAACCCACGACTTCACTAAGACCGGCATAAATTTGTGCCAAGCGTTGTTCTAGCGCGCCCTCTGCGGTTCGGATACAGCCACTCGCCACATAGCAAGGTTTGACACCGACCATGTCGATGACGCCATACCCTGTCACACGCGACCCGGGGTCAATGCCCAGAATCCGAATAGGGGTGGTAGGCTTTTGTTCATCCATGTCGTCGACACTCGCTGGGGCTTAATACAAAAACACCGACGCCGGAGCGTCGGTGCTAGGCACTCAACCAACCACTTTATTCGGTGGCGGTTTCTGGCTTGGCTTTCTGCCGTAGTCGGATATTCAGCTCTTTCAATTGCTCGGGGCTCACTTCGCCCGGCGCATTGGTCATCAAGCAGGCAGCGCTTTGGGTTTTCGGGAAAGCGATCACTTCGCGAATGGTCTTAGCGCCGACCATCAGCATAACCAAGCGATCCAGGCCGAAGGCCAAACCACCATGGGGCGGCGCGCCGTACTGCAGGGCATCCAGCAGGAAGCCGAATTTCTCTTGCGCTTCTTCTTCACCAATGCCGAGAATCTCAAACACGGTGCTCTGCATGGTTTGGTCATGAATACGAATGGAGCCACCGCCCAATTCGGTACCGTTGAGCACCATATCGTAAGCGCGTGACAATGCGTTCGCAGGGTCTGCTTTTAGCTCTTCCGGTGTGCAAGAAGGCGCAGTGAACGGGTGGTGAAGCGGGCTAAGACGGCCGTTGTCGTCAGCTTCAAACATTGGGAAGTCGACGACCCAAAGCGGCGCCCACTCTTGGGTGTAAAGCTCTAGATCGGCACCTAGCTTGACGCGTAGGGCACCAATGGCTTCATTGACGACACGAGTTTTATCCGCACCAAAGAAGATAATGTCGCCATCTTCAGCGCCCACCCGGTCGAGCAACTCTTCAACGATATTTTCCATGAACTTAACGATCGGCGACTGCAGCCCCTCGAGCCCTTTCGCACGCTCGTTGACCTTGATCCACGCCAAGCCCTTGGCACCATAAATGCCGACGAACTTGGTGTATTCGTCGATCTCTTTACGCGACAGCTTGGCACCGCCGGGTACTTTCAATGCTGCGACACGGCCATCATCAGCACTGGCCGGGCCAGAGAAGACCTTGAAATCGACTTGCTGCATCAGGTCGTCGACATCGGTCAATTCAAGCGGAATGCGCAGGTCCGGCTTATCCGAACCAAAGCGATCCATCGCTTCCTGCCAAGTCATGCGGGGGAATTCAGGCAATTCAGCGTTAAGCACGTCTTGGAACAGCTGACGAATCATGGATTCCGTAATGCCCATGATATCGCTCTCTTCCACGAACGACGCTTCGATATCGATCTGAGTGAACTCAGGTTGGCGATCGGCGCGCAGGTCTTCATCACGGAAACACTTGGCAATTTGGTAATAGCGGTCAAAACCGGCCACCATCAACAGCTGTTTAAACAGCTGCGGCGACTGAGGCAGGGCAAAGAAACTGCCCGCATGTGTACGGCTGGGCACCAAGTAATCACGGGCGCCTTCCGGTGTGGCGCGGGTCAGCACCGGGGTTTCGATATCGAGGAAACCCTGACTTTCCAGGTAAGCGCGCACGTTGTGAGAAATGCTAGAACGCAGACGCAGCTTCTCGATCATATCGGGACGACGAAGGTCGATGTAGCGGTGCTTCAAGCGCACCTCTTCACCCACTTTGCCATGCTCATCCAGCTGGAAAGGCGGTGTAATGGCCGTATTGAGAACTTCCACCTCTTTCGCCAGCACTTCAATCATGCCCGTCGGCATGTTGGGATTTTGGGTACCTTCAGGACGCAGCCGTACGCGACCAGTGATACGCAGGACATATTCACTGCGGGCACGGTCGGCATTAGCGAACGCCTCGGCGGTATCAGGGTCGACCACGAATTGAGCGATGCCGTCGCGATCGCGCATGTCGAGGAAAATAACCCCACCGTGATCACGGCGGCGGTGAACCCACCCGCATACCGTCACTGTTTGATCCACCAAAGTTTCGTTAAGCTGGCCGCAATAATGGCTGCGCATGTCAAATCCTGTTCTGTTACGTGGCAATTAAAATGTCGCGGGCGTCCCGACCCTGACGGCCGCAGTTATGCTGCGGCGCCTTTGTCACTGGGAGTAACGCTCTTAGGAGTAGCACTGGAATCGCTTGATTTAGCAGTATCTGCAGAGGCAGTCTTACCTTCAGCGACCAAGTTCTTTTTACTACCCGTTTTGAAATCGGTTTCGTACCAACCGCTGCCCGCCAATCGGAAACCTGCTGCCGAGACTAGCCTCTCCAAGCCTTCGCTCTGGCAGGCGGGACAATCCTTCAACGGATCGGCGCTAATTTTTTGCAATTTTTCTAGGCGATGGCCACAGGCCTTGCACTCATATTCATAGATGGGCATGTTATTGGCTCCTAAAAAGCTCAACCCTGACAGATTCAGTACTGACAGACACAGTCCTGGAAAACCAAGTGCTGAAAGAAAAAGAACAGTGGCGAACACAAACGCTGCCAGGCAACCAATATGTGGCCAGTCGAAATAAATTCCAAGGCTGCGGTTGATAAAGCGCCGCCATTATACCCTTTTGTGACCCCTGCCGAGCAAGGTTATGCAGCCTTCGGCAGTTAATGGAGAGAATAAAATGTCGCATGCCGTCATTCTGGACGCACAAAGCTTAGGCCCTGGGATAGATTTAAGCGCTATCAGGGCATCGGTCACAGACCTAGAGGTGTTTGAGCAAAGCACCACCGATCAGGCGCTTGAGCGCTTAACAAAAGCAGACATTGCCATTGTTAACAAGGTCGTACTAGACGCAGAAACGTTGCAGCAACTGCCTAATTTAAAACTGATATGCGTGCTCGCCACGGGGCTCAATAATATCGATCTTGAAACGGCAAAAGCGCAAAATATTCAGGTTAAAAACGTGGCCGCTTACGGTACCGCCAGCGTGTCACAGCATACCTTGATGCTGATACTTGCCTTGGCCAATCGTCTTCCCCGCTACCAACGCGATGTTGCGGCTGGCGAATGGCAGCGCAGCGACTTTTTTTGTTTGCAGGATTACCCAACGCTACAGCTGTCTGACAAGCATTTGGTCATGGTGGGGCAAGGCGAACTGGGCACCGAAGTGGCGCGCCTGGCGGAAGCATTCGGCATGCGCGTGACGTTTGCCGCCAGGCCGGGAAATGAAGCCAACGATCAGCGCCCCGCCCTGGACGACCTACTAGCCGATGCTGATGTTATTAGCTTGCACTGCCCGCTCAGTGACGCCACCAAGCATTTAATTAACCGAGAGCGCCTGGCCAAGGCTAAGCCGTCCTTACTGCTGGTTAACTGCGCCCGCGGCGGGGTTATCGATGAAGTTGCCGCACTTGAAGCATTACGCCACGGCCACTTGGGCGGTTTGGGCGTTGATGTACTGCCCTCAGAACCGCCTAAAGAGGGCCACCCGCTGCTAGAAGCGCTCAGTGAGCCGCTCAATCTAATTGTTACGCCTCACAATGCCTGGATTACCCCCGAAGCGCGCCAGAATATTGTCAGCCTAACGGCTAATAATATTCGCGAATGGAAAAGCGCATAAGCTGAAAAATTCCTCTTTAACGCCAGCACTAGGGCCTAATTAGGCCCTAGTGCTTTAGAGACTCAAGGAGTTAGGGGCCTAGTGAGTAGCGAAATGGCTAGGGGCGCGGCAATCATCTAGCACCTCAAGCTCGACGTGGGTGACTTGCGCCCCTTCAGGGCCTTGCCATAGCCATTCACTCAATAGCTTGACCGCGTCTGAGTGGCCACACATCAGTACTTCTACACGCCCATCCGGCAGGTTCTTAGCGTAACCGGTAAGACTAAGCTGAAGGGCTTTCTCTTGCGTTGCCCGGCGGAACCATACCCCTTGCACCTTACCCGTGACCAAGGCATGTACGCAGCATTCCGTCATGCTCTCCTCCTCGCTATCAGATTATTGAACATACTCCTGCTTGATCAGTACGGCGCTGTTACGCGGGATCAAGGGGTGCCCGCGGCGTAATAGCAGTGAACGCGTAAACGCCGCACCAAACAGCAGTATCAAAGAACTGTAATACACCCATAGCAGTATCATCACCACCGACCCTGCAGCACCGTAGGTGGAGGCAGTGGCGGTATAAGCCAGATAAATGGCGATGACGCTGCGACCCAGGGTAAACAGCACGGCAGTCACCACCGCGCCTATGAGCACGTCTTTCCAGCGCAACACCACGTCAGGAAGCACTTTAAAGATAGTCGCAAATAGCAGGGTCACCATTGCAACTGAAATGAGCGATTCCAGTGAGGTCGTAAACAGGCTAGCGAAGGGTAATAAGTTATCTGCAGCGATCAACATGCCACGCAACACCACCCCAAGCACTAACGAAACCAGTAGAATAAAGCCGATAGACAGCACCACGGTTAGCGAAAGTAAGCGGCTTTTGATAAACCTCAACGCGCTGTTAGAGCTAGGCTTTGCCGTAACGCCCCAAATGGTATTGAGTGAAAACTGCATTTGCGCAAACACGGTTGTTGCCCCCACCATGAGCGCGCCTACCCCTAACAGTGTAGGCACAAGACCCGACTCTTCAATTCTCGACTGTGCAACGGCTTCCTGAATGGCAACGGCAGCATCAACGCCTAATGTGCCCTGTAGCTGGGCGACTATTTGTCCCTGCGCGGCCGCTTCGCCCATCACAACACCAATAACCGTGACGGCGATAATAATGGTTGGTGCCAGGGAGAAAAGCGTATAAAACGCCAGCGAACCCGCATAGCTAAACGCATTGCGTTCCAGCCATAATGAAGTGGCGTCTTGGGTGACTTGCCACCAAAAATTAGCCGCACGTTTCATCATGTCCACTCCCTGTGTCGTTAGCATTAAGGCAAATTTTAAGCGTTATCAATAAGCTGTTTTCTCTAGCATACCTAACCACAGCGTTTAGCGCAGTTTTCTGGTAGGTTGAGCTCCTCATATCAGCACACCAAAAGGAAGCTTGGATGGCCACCGATATTGCGCGCTCCACGACTGCATGCGATTTCGACTGCTTGGTGTTTATCGGGCGCTTTCAACCGCCTCACCTCGGGCACTTGGCAATTATTCGTGAAGCGCTGAAACGTGCACGGCAAGTGATCATACTGGTGGGCTCTGCATGGCAGGCCCGTTCATTACGCAACCCGTGGCGATTCGATGAGCGCCAAGCCATGCTTCGTGCAGCTTTTGATGATGCTGACAATCAACGCTTAGAGATAACTCCGCTGCTGGACGCACTTTACAACGACGACGTTTGGGTACGTGACGTGCAGCGCAAAGTGCGTGATTTAGCCGCTCCCGCCAATGCTCGCCTGCCCCGCATTGGGTTGATTGGAGCCAGCCGCGGGCAATCAAGCTACTACCTTTCACTGTTTCCACAGTGGGAATCAGTGAGTGTGCCATCGGTGGAAGGCATTTCCGCTAGCCAAATTCGTGAGCGTCTGTTTCGTTCGCCCAGCGCAACAGATGATTATTTAAGCACTGGTGCCTACCATGACTTGCCCCCCGGTGTCGTCGAACGGGTAAAACGCTTTTGCCATGCCAGCGCCTATCAACGCCTGCTCGAAGAGCAGCAGTTATTAGACCAGTATCGTCAGGCGTGGGCTCATGCACCCTACCCGCCTATCTTTGTGACGGTAAATGCAGTCGTAGTGCAATCAGGCCATGTTTTGCTGGCACGGCGTACAGCGGCCCCGGGCAAAGGGCTTTACGCCCTACCGGGCGGGTTCATTAATCCCCATGAGCGTTTACTCGATGCCTGTTTGCGTGAGCTTCGCGAGCGCATACGCTTGAAAGTGCCTGAACCGGTGCTTAAGGGGTCATTACGTGGCCAGCGTCTATTTGATGAGCCCCACCGAAGTTGGCGCGGCCGTACCTTGGCAGAAGCGTTCTACTTTGCGCTGCGCCCTGACCAGCAATTACCCCGTTTGAAGCCTGTGAAAGGCGGTGAACATGCGCGTTGGGTGGCGCTAGCGGACCTTGAACCCGAAAGTTTGTTTGAAGATCATTTTTTTATTATTCAAAACTTTCTCGGCTTGCCTGCCGACTTTGGCAGCAGTTGAGTACGCACGTGTAAAAATATTTGCCCGGCGGGGCTATATCTGAATTATATATGCACTATGTCTGAACGATGAATGCCTTATGCCTGCAGGAAATCGCGGGGCAATTTCATCATTTGTCGCCATAAACGCTCGACACCGGGTTTATGTACCATTGAACAGCGGTATAAGCGGATTTCCAAAGGAATGTCCCAGCTCTGGTCTCCCGCCCTGACCAAGCGACCGCTTTTCAACTCTTCACGGATACAAAAATCCGGTATCCAGGCAACGCCTACTCCCTGCAGCACCATGCCTTTTAAGCCTTCGGCCATCGCCGTTTCATAAACCGTGCGCAGCTTCATTCGCAGTGGGTCATTCTTGAGCAGCATGCGTACACTTCTCCCCAAAAATGCGCCCTGCGTGTAGGAAAGGTAAGGAATGGAAGTGTCGTGCTGAAGCGAAAATTTGGCTTTGCCGTGAGCATCCGGCAGCGAGACGGGCAGCATGTTGACCTTCCCGATAGAGAACGAGGGAAATACTTCGGCATCGAGCTGCATGGTGGCAAAAGGATCGTAATAAGCGAGCATTAGATCGCAATTGCCTTCGCGCAGCACATGGATTGCCTCACCCACGTTCATGGCCACCAAGCGCGTCGGCAATTCACCTAGGCCCTGCTGCAGACGGGAAATCCAGGGCGGGTAAAAGCTGAGTGCCAAGGAGTGAGCAGCGACAATGTCCAGAGCTTCGTTGGCAATTGATAGGCCACGCAAATGGCTAAGCGACTCATTTAACTGTTCGACCAGATTTCGTGCAGTCACCAAAAACAACTGCCCTTCTGGCGTTAGCCCCACGGGGGTAGTCGAACGATCCACCAGGGTGACATCAACCGCCTGCTCCAACGCGCGTATACGGCGACTAAACGCTGGCTGTGTCACGTGCCGTTGTCGGGCTGACGCTGAGAAACTGCGTGTATTGGCGAGTGCGACAAAATCTTCTAGCCATTTTGTTTCAAGATTCACCCCAGGACTCCTTGTCTCACCCTTTGCTCACGCATTTTGATTCCTTTGAGATCGTTTAACTACTGTACCGGGGCCATTAAATATGCCGCCCGTGAAACCACCTTCATCCATAGTGAGCGCTGATTAATTTCATCAATGCTGACACGGCGGCACTGTGCAAAATCATTTTCAAGCATGGTCTCTACGCTGGCAGCAAACGCCTGGCTGGGAATGAACGCAGTGATTTCGAAATTCAAACGAAAAGAACGGTTATCCAGATTTACTGTACCCACCGTTGCCGCATCGTGGTCGACGAGCATAACTTTTTGGTGGAGAAATCCAGGAAGATAACGGTATATTTTCACACCTGCTCTCAACATGTCCGGTAAGAAAGAGAACGCTGACAGAAAAACCAACAGGTGATCGGGGCGCTCGGGAATCATGACGCGTACATCTACCCCGCGCATCGCCGCCAATCGCAGTGCATCTTGAACACCTTGGTCCGGCACGAAATAAGGACTAGTCACCCAAAGCCGCTGCTTTGCGCTATGGATAACCTGCTGCACCAGTAGGCTGGCCGTGTCCTGACGATCCGCAGGCCCAGAAGGTACGATCACCACGTGATGGTCAGTCGACGCCGACATTTCAGCCATCCAGTTTAGGCTAATCACTTCATCCGTGGCCCAGTGCCAATCTTCCCAAAACGCTTCCTGTAATCCGAGTACGCTTGGTCCTTCAAGCTTCAGGTGGGTATCTCGCCAGGCGCCATGACGGGGATCTTCTCCTAAATACTCGACCCCTATGTTAAAGCCACCAACCCACCCCTCTTTGCCATCGATCACGGTGACTTTGCGGTGGTTGCGGAAATTAAGCTGGAAACGGTGCTTCAAACCACGTGATGAGCGAAACGCACTTACCGATACCCCGTCATTGGTCAAGTCGGTGAGATAACCTTCGTTTAATTTACGGCTCCCTACCTCATCGTAAAGAAAATAAACGCGGACGCCGCGTTGAGCGGCACGTTGCAAATGGTGCTTTAAGCGCTGCCCCAGGGCATCACTGCGAACGATAAAAAACTGAATCAGGACGTACTGCTCGGCACGGTCAATACCGTCAAACAGGCTTTCAAAAGTGGCAGGACCATCGATGAGCAGCGTGGCATGGTTACCATGAGTTAAAGGCATCATGGCCAGTTGCTCTACCGCTTGGATATCTGCATTACTGGAGGGCGCCACGAAAGGCTCTACGTTAGCGCGATAACGCACCAGCACGCGGCGTAACACGGTATCCCGCTGCCCCCGTGCCGAGACATAACCATAAAATCTCGGTCGACCGAAAAACCAGTAAGCTGGCAGCGCCACGTAAGGGAAAGTCAGCAGCGATATAATCCACGCAACGGCCCCTTGAGAGGTGCGACTGGACATCAATGCCATAATCGCCGAAACGATTCCCAGCAGATGAATCAATAAGATGCTGGTCCCTAGCAACCAAGAGGTCATAGTCACGTCCTTATAAAGCCCTCACAAAGAACAAGGCCTCGCCGTCAGCGAGGCCTTTATGCGCTTAAAAAGCTAGGCGTTCAAAGCCTAATCAACCTTACCACTTTTGCTACGCTGACTGAGCAATAATCTCTTTCCACTTGGCAGGCCCGGTTTGATGCACCGACGTACCCTGGCTATCGACAGCCACCGTCACGGGCATATCTTCGACCTCGAATTCGTAGATCGCCTCCATGCCGAGATCTTCAAAGCCCACCACCCGCGATTTTTTAATCGCTTGGGCGACCAAGTAAGCCGAGCCACCCACGGCCATAAGATATACCGCTTCGTTATCGCGGATGGCCTCTATGGCGGTTTGGCCACGCTCTGCTTTACCTACCATGCCTAACAAGCCCGTTTCTTCCAACATGGTGCGGGTAAATTTATCCATTCGCGTGGCGGTCGTTGGACCAGCGGGCCCCACCACCTCGTCACCGATTGGATCAACCGGGCCGACGTAATAAATGAAGCGTCCTTTCATGTCGACAGGTAGCGGCTCCCCTTTGGCTAGCATATCTACCATGCGCTTGTGGGCAGCGTCACGGCCGGTTAACAGTTTGCCGTTTAGCAGTAGCGTATCGCCCGGCTGCCACGTTTTAACTTCAGCGGGTGTCACGGTATCCAGATTGACACGCTTGACGTTATCGCCTGCTTCGCGAGTGATTTCCGGCCAATCCTCAAGCTTCGGCGCTTTTAACGCCGCAGGGCCTGAGCCATCCAGCGTAAAGTGGGCATGGCGAGTCGCCGCGCAGTTGGGAATAATCGCAACCGGCTTGTTGGCCGCATGGGTCGGGTAATCTTTCACTTTGATATCGAGCACGGTGGTTAAACCGCCTAACCCTTGCGCGCCTATGCCGCTCTTATTGACCTTATCAAACAGCTCCAGGCGTATTTCTTCAGCGCGATTGCTAGGGCCGCGGGCCTGCAGATCCTGGATATCGATAGGGTCCAGCAGCGCTTCTTTGGCAATCATCATCGCTTTTTCAGCGGTGCCGCCAATGCCAATGCCTAGCATGCCGGGCGGGCACCAGCCCGCGCCCATTTTCGGCAGTTGCTCCATTACCCAATCCACGACGCTATCGGAAGGGTTCAGCATGGCAAATTTAGACTTGGCTTCACTCCCCCCACCTTTAGCGGCCACGTGAATATCCACGCTGTCACCAGGCACAATTTGGTGATGGATAATGGCGGGAGTGTTGTCTTTGGTATTCGCACGCTTGCCGTCAGGGTCGGCCAAAACCGAGGCGCGCAGGACATTATCAGGCAGCAAATAGGCTCGACGAACACCTTCGTTGATCATGTCGTCCAGGCTCATGTCCGCTTCCCAGGTCACGTTCATACCCACGTGAACGAACACGGTGACGATGCCGGTGTCCTGACAAATCGGGCGATGCCCGGTGGCGCACATACGCGAATTAATCAGGATTTGCGCAATCGCATCTTTCGCAGCGGGATTCTCTTCACGCTCATAGGCGGCCGCCATGGCATCAATAAAATCTTTAGGATGATAGTAAGAGATGTACTGCAGAGCATCGGCAACGCTTTGAATAACGTCGTCCTGGCGAATCACGGTCATGGACTAACAGCTCCTAGGTTATCGTCTAGTCAGCGGCATTCTTGCGCATCGGCGCAAGTGCCGTCTTAGCGTGACGCCAGTATACCGTATTGCCCTGCTGCCAGCAGCACATCCTCAGTCTCAACGTGGTCGACAAAAGTATCTCCTGTTTTATTCGCAGCATGTAAGATAACGGTATAATTTTTGACTAAAACAAGCCTTAGCTCAATATAAAGCTATCCGCTTGATTGGCAGTGCGGACAATAATAGAGCCTGCGCGATCCCACCATTTGGCGCTCGATCACCGACCCACAGCGGTGGCACTGAAGGCCGGCTCGATCGAACACCGCAAAACGCCACTGTCTGCGTGATTCGCCCGCTGCTTTAGCCTGTTCAATCCACGCTTCTGCATTGGTTACGCCGGCGGTTTGATAGGCTCGCCGAGTCGTCTCGATAATTGAGCGTGCAAGGGACTGCTGCTGCTTTGGAGTGAGGTCTACCGGCCGCGCGCTGGCGGGCAACTGCGTAAAAAAGAGAATTTCAGAGCGCAAATAATTGCCCAGCCCTGCGACTAAGCCTTGATCGAGCAACAGTGCGCCCAAACTGCGCTTGTAAAAACGCTTAAGCTGTAACCGCTCCAGGACATCCGCGGAGGTTACTTCCTGGCTCAATAAGTCAGGCCCTAAACGGGCCAGAAATGGGTGTTCGGCGAGGTTATGGCTATGCCAAAGCGATATATCGGACGCGCTATAAAGACTAGCACAGCGCCCTTCTGCCGTTAGCCGAACGCGTAACGTGCGTTTCGTGCTGGGCGGTTTATCCTCGCTATGCAGCTTCCAAACACCATAGAGCTGATTATGGGAGTAAAGCACGCGCTCATCAGCAAACCGAATCAGCATCGCTTTGCCACGGGTGTCTACCCGTGCTACCTGTACGCCAATAAAAGAGTCTGCCTGGCTTGCAAGCTCTGGAAAGGCAAACCAGGCTTTTTCAATGACCCGCCCGCCTATCTGCTGCTCTACACGGTCTGCCGCACGCCGGATTTCTGGGCCTTCGGGCATGCCGTTAGCCCAGCGCCAGCTGTTTTTCTTTCATTTGATGAAGCTGGTCACGTAGTCGCGCAGCTTCCTCGAACTCCAGGTTTTGCGCAGCTTCAAACATGGCATCCTCCAGCTTGCTAATCGCCCCCAGCAGATCCTGCTTGTTCATGGTGGACACATCGTACTCAGCGCTATTTTCCGCCACTTTGCGTTCGTTGCCACGCCGACGGCTGCTCTTCTTGCCGGGCGCCTGAGCGGCTTCAAGGATATCAGCCACCGACCGTGTGACCGTCGTGGGCGTAATACCGTGTTCCACGTTGTGCTCGGTTTGCTTCGCCCGGCGACGTTCTGTTTCATCAATGGCTTTGCGCATTGAGTCAGTAATGCGGTCGCCATACAGAATCGCCTTGCCGTGCGCGTTACGGGCAGCCCGGCCAATGGTTTGTATCAGCGAGCGCTCCGCACGTAAAAAACCCTCTTTATCGGCGTCTAAAATAGCTACCAGCGAGACTTCGGGAATATCCAACCCTTCACGCAACAGGTTAATGCCCACCAGAACATCAAACTTACCCAAACGGAGGTCGCGTATGATCTCGACACGTTCAACGGTATCGATATCGGAGTGCAGGTAACGAACCCGTATACCGTGCTCGTCAAAGTACTCGGTCAGATCCTCCGCCATGCGTTTGGTGAGCGTGGTGACCAACACCCGCTCACCTACCGCCGTGCGCAGGCCAATCTCCGAAAGCAAGTCATCCACCTGAGTACTGGCCGGGCGCACCTCGATTTCAGGGTCCAGCAATCCCGTGGGACGCACTACCTGTTCAACGGTTTGACTAGCGTGCTCGCCTTCATAGCGGCCAGGGGTGGCGGAAACAAAAATAGTTTGAGGGGAAATCGCCTCCCACTCTTCAAACTTCATGGGCCGGTTATCCAGCGCTGAAGGCAACCGGAAACCGTACTCTACTAGGGTCTCTTTGCGTGAACGGTCGCCTTTGTACATGCCGCCTACCTGGGGCACGCTGACGTGCGACTCATCGATAAACAGCAGTGCATCATCGGGCAAGTAATCAAAAAATGTCGGCGGTGGCTCGCCAGGGGCACGACCGGATAGATAACGTGAGTAGTTTTCAATGCCGTTGCAGTACCCCAGCTCCAGCATCATCTCAATATCGTAAAGTGTGCGCTGTTCCAGGCGCTGCGCTTCGACCAGGCGCTCATGCTTGCGCATCCATTCAAGTCGCTGCTTAAGCTCTTCTTTAATGGCATCGATGGCACCAAGAATGGTTTCCCGTGGTGTCACGTAGTGCGATTTAGGGTAAATCGTCATGCGCGGCACCTCGCCCTTGACGGCCCCCGTTAGCGGGTCGAACAGGCGAATCGTGTCAATCTCGCTATCGAACAGCTCCACACGCACCGCTTCTTCATCGGAGTCGGCGGGGAAGATATCGATCACGTCGCCGCGGACGCGATACGTACCGCGCCGAAAGTCCATGTCGTTACGGGTGTATTGCAGCTCGGCTAGCCGACGCAGGAACGCGCGCTGGTCGATCAGCTCACCTCGCGTAAAGTGCAGGCGCATCTTGAGATACTGATCCGGATCACCCAGACCGTAAATAGCGGATACAGAGACGACGATCAACGCATCGCGGCGTTCCAGCAGTGCCTTAGTGGCGGAGAGACGCATCTGCTCAATATGATCATTGATGGAGGCATCTTTCTCGATAAAGGTATCAGAGGAAGGCACATAGGCTTCCGGTTGGTAGTAATCGTAGTAAGAAACGAAATACTCCACCGCATTGTCCGGGAAAAACGCCTTGAACTCCCCATACAATTGGGCCGCCAGAGTCTTGTTGGGCGCCATCACAATCGTCGGACGCTGTTGCTGCTCAACGATATTGGCCATGGTGAAGGTTTTGCCGGAGCCCGTCACACCGAGGAGCGTTTGGTGGGCAAGCCCAGATTCCAGGCCACTAATCAGCCCTTTAATGGCGGCAGGCTGGTCACCGGCAGGCTGAAATTTTGACTGTAATCGAAAGGCTTTGCTCATCGGTACTCCAAAAAGGGGAAACGGGATAAGTGGTAACTAAACAAGTCGTGTCGCGATCTCAACCGTCGATTCCGTCATTAATCGCTGAATCGGGCAGCGGTGGCTGATTTCTTCAAGCCTGGCGCGCTGTTCAGGGTCGTGAATACCGTGCAACGTTAGCGCGACTTCCAGCCGATACAGGCCCTTTTTTTCCTGACTATCATCACGCTGTACCGTGGCGGTCACGCCTTCAAGTGGCCACCCCTTGCGCTTGGCATACATCTTTACCGTGATAGCCTTGCACGTGCCCAGGGCAATATCGAAGTAGTCGTGAGGATCAGGCGCACTCCCCTCGCCGCCAACGATGGGGGGCACATCGGCGTACAAATCCTCCAGCCCATCGACTTTTACACACTGCCTGAAGGCATGATTACGTTCGCTAATAACGGTAATAGGGATATGCATTAGGATACCTTGACGCCAAGCTTGAGTTTTTCAATGGCGTTGATGAGCGATTCGCGCTTTGCTCGGCCTTCTACGTCGGCGCCGTGGCGCCCCACTTCGGCGCTGTCTACGCCATCCAGCATCATGAGCGCGGTGGTGATTTTGTTCACCTGCTCGACCGATTTAACACCCTGAAACGTTAATGATTGCTGCGCCATACTCTTTCCCTGCCTATTGACCTATGCAAGACTCCTACGAAGGAAGGAGTCTAGCACGCTAATAGTGCCTTGCAATTAATGCTCAATGCTCGCACTTAATGCCACTAGAACGCACGTTTCTGCGTGCATGCTTACCATGGCAGGCATCTCACCATTTTGATCAGGAGTTTTTATGGCGACCGTTACCTCAAGCAATGCCGCCCTTGGCAGCGTCCGCCTTACTCACCTAGCGGCACTGGATGTGAAAGGCACCGATGCGGAAAAGTTTCTTCAAGGGCAGACAAGCGCACAGGTCAGCCTAGCCGATGGGCACTTTGCGCCGTTGACCTGCTTTTGCACGCCAAAGGGCCGCATGCTGGCCAATGCCCAGTTGCTGCGCATAGGAGATGAACATTACCGGCTGCTGTTAAGCAGTACCCTTTTAGATAGCTTAGCCACGCATCTTAAAAAATTCGCCGCTTTCTATAAGGCCGAACTGACGGCCCTACCTAATCTCACCTTCATCGGCACCGACGGCAATGATCAAGCACTTAATGACCAACTTGGCCTGAACCTGCTTGAAAAGAATTTTCCTGAGCAGATTGGCACCCATACTGGCAGCGAGCAGGCTTTTGCACTGCGTTACCCCGGTGAGACACCACGTTGGCTGGTATGTTTCGATGATGCTGTCCACGCTGACGAACTATCGGTCTCGGACGACGATACGCACCGTAACGCATGGCATCTTGAAGATATTCGCAGTGGCTTAGCGTGGCTGACTGAGGCGCAGCAGGATCACTTTTTACCGCAAATGCTCAACTGGGAAGCCTTGGGCGGGATTAGCTTTAAGAAAGGCTGCTATACCGGCCAGGAAGTCGTCGCTCGGGCTCACTTCCGCGGCCAGGTGAAAAAGCGTCTGCTGCCTGTCAGCGTTGAGACGGCTACACTACCGCAGGTAGGCGCCAGCCTTACGACCGGGGAGGATAAAGCGGTTGGCGAAGTGGTGGTCAGCGCCGTCAACGAGCAAGGTGGCATCGAACTGCTTGCGGTGATGAGTACCAAGGTCATCGAAGAAGCAGTGCCGCTCTTTTTAGAGGGCGCCCCTGCCGCTCTGTTACCGCTGCCCTATACGATCGAACGGGTTGACCCGGAGCAGCTGGCAGTGCGCCTCAACGGCTAGCACTGGCTAAACGTGAGGTAATCCAAACAGCGTCGTGGCAGTGTGACTACTTAGGCGCGCCACTTGCTCCACCGTTTGGCCGCGCAGGCTAGCCACCACTTGGCATACCTCAGCCACCCGACAAGGCTCATTCCGCCTGCCCTGATAGCCACTAAGCGGCATATCAGGGCTGTCGGTCTCCAGTACGAACGCATCATCCGGCAGCGCTTCAACGGTTCGCTGCAAACGTTTGGCACGCTCATAGGTGACCGCGCCGCCCAGCCCCAACTTGAACCCCAAATCGAGAAACTTCTCCGCCTGCTCAAGAGAGCCAGAGAAGGCGTGAATTAACCCAGCTTGAGGCAGCGCCAGTTGGCGAAGTCGCTTGGCGACTTTATCGTTCGCATGGACACAGTGCACCACGACCGGCAGGGAGTGACGCTTAGCAAGCTTTAACTGGGCGTCAAAATAGTGCCATTGCGTATCCAGCGTGTCACCAAAGCGGCCATCGATACCACACTCGCCTAGTGCCACGGCCTCAGGGTGCTCGCTCAGGGATTGATCGAGCGCCTCGAGGTCGGCCTCTTGATGCTGCTGTATAAAGTAAGGGTGAAGCCCCAAGCACACAGAAGTGTCATCCCGCTCGCCCAGCGCCAGCACGTCTTGCCAGCGGGCACGGGTGGTACCTGGCACCACAAAATGCGCCACACCCGCCGCCTTGGCAGCCTCTACTACTTCAGCGCGGTCAATATCGAACTGAGTGAAATCCAGATGACAGTGCGCATCGATCAACATAGCAATGCTTAGTGTTCCCGAGTGGGTTGGAAACGAATGTCCGGCCAGCGCTCCTGCGTCATCTGTAGATTCACTCGGGTTGGCGCGATGTAGGTGAGATAGCCACCGCCATCGATTGCCAGGTTAGCACTGGCCTTGCGCTTATACTCTTCGAGCTTTTTAGCATCTTCACAGTAGACCCAGCGGGCGGTCTGCACATTGACGCCTTCGTAGAGACAGTCGACCTTGTACTCTTCCTTCAAACGATGCGCGACCACGTCAAACTGTAGGGTACCCACCGCGCCGAGAATCAGGTCGTTGTTATCCATCGGCATAAAGACCTGCGTTGCGCCCTCTTCAGAGAGTTGCTGCAAGCCTTTTTGAAGCGCTTTCATCTTCAGCGGATCTTTCAGCCGTACCCGTTTGAAAAGCTCGGGTGCAAAGTGAGGTATGCCGGTAAAGCGCATATCCTCACCCACAGTGAAGGTATCACCGATCTGAATGGTACCGTGGTTGTGCAGGCCGATTATGTCGCCGGGCCACGCTTCTTCGACTTGTGAGCGGTCGGAGGCCATAAAGGTCAACGCATCGGCAATTTTGACGTCTTTGCCAATACGCACATGGCGCATCTTCATGTTCTTTTCGTACTTGCCTGAGCAAACCCGCAAGAAAGCGATGCGATCCCGGTGGTTGGGGTCCATGTTGGCCTGAATTTTAAACACGAAACCGGTGAAGCGATCATCTTCAGAAGTCACCACTCGGGTATCGGTTTCATGGGCCTGGGGCGGTGGCGCGTACTCGACAAAGCCATCCAGCATTTCACGCACCCCAAAGTTTCCCATGGCGGTGCCAAAATAGACCGGGGAAAGCTCGCCGCGACGATACGCCTCCAGATCAAACTCATGAGACGCGCCGCGCACCAACTCCACTTCCATGCGCAGCTCTTCCGCCTGCTCTTCACCGAGAACCGCATCGACCTCGGGGTTATCCAGGCCCTCAATACGCTTGTCTTCAGGGATACGACTTCCTTGGCCCTGGGTGTAGAGATGGATTACGTCATTGTAGAGGTGATAAACGCCCTTGAAGTGGCGTCCCATGCCAATCGGCCAAGTCATTGGCGCGCACTGAATATTGAGTACCGTCTCGACCTCATCCATCACTTCAATAGGGTCGCGAATGTCACGGTCCATTTTATTGATAAAAGTGAGGATAGGAGTTGTCCGCAGGCGACACACTTCCATCAGCTTAATGGTGCGATCCTCAACACCCTTTGCACCATCGATCACCATGAGTGCCGAGTCAACCGCCGTGAGCGTGCGGTAAGTATCTTCAGAGAAATCTTCGTGACCAGGGGTATCCAGCAAGTTGACGATGCGTCCGCCGTAGGGAAACTGCATCACCGAGGTGGTTACCGAAATCCCCCGTTCCTGCTCCATCTTCATCCAGTCAGAGGTCGCGTGGCGGTCATTACGTTTACTTTTGACCGAGCCTGCTAGCTGAATGGCGTTGCCAAATAGCAGCATTTTTTCGGTGATCGTGGTTTTACCGGCATCGGGGTGCGAGATAATAGCGAAGGTCCTGCGAAGCTCTGCTTCACGGGCTAATTGAGTCTCTTTCATTATGCCTCTTCAAATATAGGTACCCAGCGCAGCACTCCAACACTTGGCCACCGCGCGTTAAGCAATTCCATTACGGTAATTGTAACGCTTGGAGGCGGTGGTTGTCGCGGATGGCGTCAATCGTGGAATCCATGCAAGCGACCAAAAAAAACGCTGAGCAAGTCAGCGTTTTGAGATTGTGCGTAGACCAAGGTTAGGCGTAGGTATTTACCTGGGTGCCTACATTGCTTTCTTTAGCCAAGTCGGGCTGAGCACCGGTGTCTGCAGAGGCCAACACCTCGCTGACTTGCTGAGACTGGGTATCTAACGCTTCTCTAAATACCTGCATTTGAGCCTGTTCGGCGGTTTGCGCTTGGTTCATGTACAGCGAAGCGCTGACTGAACTACTGATTCCAACATCCATATTTCCACCTCGTGGCGTGCGAATGTAATTATAAACTAGCAAAGCATTAGTTTAGGCGCAAAACAAACGTACCTATTCTACTACTTAGTTTTACCACTATCGGCTTAATCGATAAAACCATTAGCAAGGCAGCATGGTTTAAAATCTATCGGCACGAAAAGGTGCCATATCGATTGCCGTCGATTCGCCTTCCATCATATCAGCCATCAGTTGACCCGTTGCTGGCCCCAGGGTAAACCCTTGGTGCCCATGGCCAAACGCAAGCCATAGCCCTGGATGACGAGGTGCTGGGCCAATGACGGGTTTCATATCGGGCAAACACGGCCTTGCACCTTTCCATGGGGCTTCATCGCGGCGCTCTCCTAGCGGGAACACACTGCGGGCGACTTTCTCGGCTGCACCCAATTGATTAACATCGGCGGGCGCATCCAGGCGATCCAACTCAGCGCCGGTAGTGAGACGAATACCGGCATTCATTGGCGCCAGCAAATAGCCAACTTCTGCATCCATAACCCAATAGTTGAGCTTGGCCGCTGCTTGCGGCGCATAATGCATGTGGTAGCCACGCTTGACGAAAGTAGGAAAGTGATAGCCAAGCTCCTTCAGCCAACTACCTGCCCAAGGCCCCAGCGCCACGACAACATCGTCTGCTTCTAGCGTTTCAGTGCTAGTGCTTACCTGCCACCGCGCCCCCACCTGCTGAACCGAGGCGATATCAGCCTGTACAATGCGCCCACCCTCATTGTTAAACGACTCGGCATAGGCGGCGACCAATGCACCCGGATCAGCTACCGTCCAGGGGTCTAGCCAGTGAATAGCCCCAATGATGGCATCACTCAGAGAAGGCTCTTTGGCCTCAAGCGCAGCGCGGTCTAGCTGCTCGAATTGAACCCCATAAAGGCGCCGCGCCTCTTCCGCCTCTTTCAGGCGCGCTGTCAATTTTTCCGCGGTACGGTAAAGCTCGAGCCAGCCCTGCTTATGCACCAAGTGCTCCGCCCCAGCAGCCTCAATCATCGGGCCGTGGGTCTGCAGAGACAGCTGAATTAACGACGCATATTCCGGCACTATTTTCTGATAAGACTTCGGCGCCGAGCTCATCCAGTAACGCAATAGCGGGGAAGCGGCATTAACCATACCCGCTGGGCGGTAACGAATATCCACCCGGCGGTTAGGCAGCACGCTCAAGAGCGTTTTAACGTCGCGGGGGAAAGGATAAGGCCTGACGGCTTCTCGCTGAATAATACCCGCGTTGCCAAACGATGTTTCTCGGCCAGGCTGTAAGCGATCCACTACGGTCACTTCATGACCGCGCTGGCGCAGATGCCAAGCAATGCTGACACCCACCATGCCTGCACCCAGAACTACCGTTTGACGCGCCATTTTGATGCACTCCTCTTTAAGGATCTAAAACCACTTAACGGATGAATTAACTAATTGAAAAATATCACCAAAACATCCGCATTAACACAGTATTTATTACTGTTTTTTCTGGTTTTTTCAGCAACAATAGCTGCTAAAACAATTAAAAAGGATGACTCCACTATTAACTGACATGCTTAGATAGACTGCCAAGGATAGAAATGGTTATGCGCAAATATAAAGTGATGCCGCGCTAGCCGTTAGTTAAATAAACCAGAAAGCCAGAAACGCCAAAATCCCAACGAAGGGCATAAATACTATAGAAGAAAGATGATAAGGGGGAAAAAGCAGGGAGGAATTGCTGGGGTAATGGGGTGGATGATGGGACTTGAACCCACGACCACCGGAGTCACAATCCGGGGCTCTACCACTGAGCTACACCCACCACAACCTAAAAGGGTAACGCAAACATTGTCACTGGGGTGGATGATGGGATTTGAACCCACGACCACCGGAGTCACAATCCGGGGCTCTACCCCTGAGCTACACCCACCAAAGACAATCTTACGTAGAAACAGGCAATACATGCTTGAAGATATGATTCACTGACAGGTTGTTACCACTGAATCAGGTGGCACGCCCAGCAGGAATCGAACCCGCAACCTACGGCTTAGAAGGCCGTTGCTCTATCCGGTTGAGCTATGGGCGCACAAAAAGCATTCAGAAATAACGAATACTGATGAGCACTAGACCACAACCAAAGCTTGGAAAAGCAAACTGCTACCTTTCACGTTTAGGTGTGGTCGGGATGGAGGGATTCGAACCCCCGACATCCTGCTCCCAAAGCAGGCGCGCTACCAGACTGCGCTACATCCCGATTTAATCACCCTAGACGCTACCGCTTGGCCCGTCTCAAGCGAGGCATATATTACTATTTTTAATTTTAAAGTCAACCATTAAAGTGATTATTAGTGAAGGCGCTTTGCCTGGATGCCCTAGCGTGCGAAAATTGCGGGCTTAGAACGCGCAGTCGCCTGCGCTTGCGACACTAGGTGCTGCCTTGAATGCCACGCAGATAATAGGGCTTGAAGACACCGCCTAGGCCTTTTTCATACCCACAGGGATTTCTCTACATGACTGCCCAACTAATCGATGGCAAGGCCATCGCTGCTACTGTTCGCCAACAGGTTGCCGAGAAAGTCGCTGCACGAAAAAATGTAGGCGCACGGGCACCGGGCCTAGCCGTAGTTGTGGTAGGCGATGATCCCGCTTCTCAAGTTTATGTCAATAATAAGCATCGCGCCTGTGAACAAGCCGGGATCTTGTCTTTTCAGCATGCCTTGCCCGCCACTACCTCGCAGCACGAACTGGAAGCGCTGGTTGACCAGCTCAATAATGACCCAGCCGTCGATGGCATCTTGGTTCAACTGCCACTTCCCAAACAACTGGATGCTGGCCCTATTTTAGAGCGTATCCGCCCTGATAAGGACGTGGATGGCTTTCATCCTTATAACATTGGTCGTTTAGCACAGCGTATGCCGGCGTTACGCCCTTGCACGCCTAAAGGCATAATGACCTTGCTGGCGCAAAGCGATATAGCGCTACGCGGGTTAGATGCCACCGTAGTGGGCGCCTCGAACATTGTCGGCCGACCGATGGCACTTGAACTGATGCTAGCGGGCTGTACGACGACCGTGTGCCACCGCTTTACCCAAAATCTTAAAGAACACGTTAGTCGCGCAGACATTGTGGTCGTGGCAGTGGGGAAGCCAGGTATCGTTCAGAGCGAGTGGATTAAACCAGGTGCGATCGTGATTGATGTAGGCATTAATCGCCAAGAAGATGGCACGCTCAAAGGCGACCTGGAGTTTGCCACCGCCGCAGAGCGCGCTAGCTATATCACTCCAGTGCCGGGGGGCGTGGGGCCAATGACGGTAGCAACGCTGCTGGAAAACACCCTTGAAGCCGCTGAGCAGCACGACTTAGCAACCCAGGATCACGACTAAGTTATTTTTTACCCCCTTGTTGGAGGAGAAAGGCCCAGTGAAGCGAATTGGAATTATTGGCGCAATGGCGCAAGAAGTAAGCTCGCTAGTCAGCCAGTTAGACAATGCTGAACGCTATGAGCATGCAGGTTTTGTGTTTCACACGGGCATGCGCTATGGCCTTGAGGTCATCGTACTGCAGTCGGGGATTGGCAAAGTCAACGCCGCGGTGGGGACCGCCATATTGCTGGAGCGACATCAGCCCGACGCCATTATCAATACCGGCTCTGCCGGCGGGTTTGCCACCGACCTCGCTATTGGCGATGTCATTATCTCTGATGAAGTGCGCCATCATGACGTTGACGCCGTGGTATTTGGTTATGAGATAGGCCAAGTGCCGGGAATGCCTGCTGCCTATCAGGCCGACTCTGCACTACGTGAGATCGCGCGTAGCGCCATTGCATCGCTGGGCGAGGTTAACGTACGTGAAGGCTTGGTCGCCACCGGGGACGCATTCATGGCTGACCCTGCCCGCGTCGAAGCCACCCGTGCTCAATTTCCCACCATGCTGGCCGTTGAAATGGAAGGCGCTGCCATTGCGCAAACGTGCTATCTCTACCAGTGCCCTTTCGTCGTGATCCGTGCACTCTCGGACATCCCTGGTAGTGGCGACAACCACCTCTCCTTTGATGAGTTTCTGGAAATGGCTGCCGACCACTCATCGCGGATGGTCGATCAAATGCTGAAGCAGCTTGGCCAGGACGAGCGCTGAATTGCTGCCCATTGCCCCACCGGCACAACAACACCGGCGGGGTTGATGACATTGGGCAATTTACTGAAGCTAAGCCTTCACGGCCCAGCCAAGCGATTCCCCCGCTAACAGCGGAATAATCACCTCTCCCTGCGCATAGGGATAACTCGCCGGCAATTGCCATTCGCGGCGTTCTAGCGTAATGGTGTCAGCGTTAGGCGCTAGCCCATAAAAACGCGGCCCGTTAAGACTGGCAAACGCTTCCAGCTTGTCTAAGGCATCCATTTCATCGAACGCAGTGGCATATAGCTCGATAGCAGCGGGTGCCGTATACGCGCCAGCGCAGCCACAGCTGGATTCTTTCGCCCCTTGAGAATGAGGAGCGCTATCGGTGCCTAAAAAGAACTTATGGCTTCCGCTGGTAGCGGCCTTTAAAAGCGCCTGACGATGCTGCTCACGCTTGAGAATGGGCAAGCAATAATAGTGAGGCCGAATCCCCCCCACCAACATTTTATTGCGATTAAACAGCAGGTGATGCGCTGTAATGGTAGCGGCCACATTGTCGGGCGCTTGGGCAACGAACTCAGCGGCTTGCTGGGTAGTGATATGTTCGAATACCACTTTCAGCGCTGGATGGCGCGCCAGTAAAGGCTTCATCACATTTTCAATAAAGACCGCTTCGCGATCAAAAATATCAATCTCAGCGCTGGTAACCTCGCCGTGCACTAATAGCGGCATACCGACCTCCACCATCTTGGCAATCGCGGCATCGCAATGAGCCAGGTCTGTCACTCCAGAGTCTGAATTCGTCGTGGCGCCTGCGGGATAAAGCTTGACCGCTTTCACAAGGCCGCTTTGTGCCGCGCGCTCGATCTCTTCGGGGGCGGTGGTATCCGTCAGGTAAAGCACCATTAACGGCTCAAACGCACTGCCCGCTGGCAAGGCCGCTAAAATACGCTCGCGGTAAGCGATCGCTTGAGAGGTGGTGGTGATGGGCGGGGTCAGGTTCGGCATAATAATAGCGCGCCCCATCTGTGCAGCGGTGTGCCCGACGACCGCTTTCAGCGCCTCATCATCACGTAAATGAAGATGCCAATCATCGGGGCGAGTCAGTGTTACAGTGTCCACGGCGAGTCCTGTACTGGGGTGAGGTGGGAAAGTGAGTAGCGACAGTATACGCAATTGCGTGACCGGATAAATCCACCGCTTAGGCATCACAGGGGCACGCAATTGTCGTATCATGGCGGCAATTTAGTGAATGAACCCGTTTAACGGCTAGGGTTGATAGCGCGATTTTAACGTTGAGGATCCGGTTGTTTATGCAGAATGTACGACGCTATGCGGACGTCATTGCCAGCCTAGAGGGCGTGCTGTGGCTAAGCCTTGCCTGGTCAATTTCGCTGTCTGTACATATGGGCAGTACGGAACCCACGCTTGGCATCCTATTAGTCATGGGCGCTTTAGTGGTATTCAGTTGGGCGCATCGTCCCTTGCGCTTTTTATTGGGTCGTTATCACATCCGCAAACGCCGCACCGATATGTGGATACATATTTTAGCGCTGCCGCTGCTACTTGCGATGTTCTTTCACATCATGCTCGAAGCTCTGCTTGGCAGTGCCTGGTTACCACCAAAAATGCTGCTCTTTAATATCCTGGCCTCTGCTGGCTGGGCCACCTACGTCATGACCCTGTTTATTAAATTTGTTATTCATGGCCTAAAAAACAGGACCAAGTAAGCTCATCATGCCAACGGCGCTCCCTCTTCCCCTTTCTACGCCTAACCGCAACTTAGTGCGACTCACTATCGTGCGCGGCATCACCTGGACCGGTTTTTTACTCGCCATTATCGTCGGTGTCGAGCTGCTCGCCTTCGATTTACCGGTCACGGCGGTGGTCAGCGTGGTGATCGCTATGGGCGCTTTGAACATCGCTACCTGGTGGCGGCTGGGTCGTCCCCGGGCGGTCACCCATTTAGAGTATTTACTGCACCTATTGGCCGATATTGCCGGCCTTACACTACTGTTTTATTTTTCTGGCGGGTCCACCAACCCCTTCATAACTTACTATTTGGTGCCTGTCACCATTGCGGCGGCTACCCTCCCCTGGCGGCACGCCTGGATTATTGCGGGCTGCTCGATGGCGGGTTATACGTTTTTAATGTTCTCTTACTACCCCATCCCCCAATTGGGACACATTAATAGTGACAGCCCGCTTAGCCTGCACATATTGGGAATGTGGCTAAATTTTGGTCTCTCCGCGGGCTTGGTGACCTTTTTTATTTACAAAATGGCCCATGCCCTGCGTAGCCGCGACCAGGCACTTTCCCGCACGCGCGAAGCCGCATTGCGTAATGAGCAGGTATTAGCGGTGGCTACCCAGGCGGCAGGCACGGCGCATGAACTGGGTACGCCACTCTCTACCATGGCGGTACTGCTCAAGGAAATGCAGGCCGACGCAGCGCCGGATTCTGACTTGCATGAGGATATTACCCTGCTGCGTCAGCAGGTGGACGTATGCAAGTCACGGCTGCAAAATCTGGTCTCGAATGCTGACAGACGGCGTATGGCAGAACCCGAAGTGCTCGATGCAGAAGAGTGGCTTGCAGGCGTAGTGCAGCGTTGGCTAGTGCTCAGGCCTGATGTTAGCCATCAGTTTGAAGTGGCCGAAAAGCGTGGCAGACCCTGGTTAGCCGTTGACGCCACCCTTGATCAAGCGTTGACGAATCTACTGAACAATGCCGCCGATGCTAACCCCGAACAGATTTCGATTCGTTTGGACTGGCAGGATGAAAGCGTGGTGATCGATATCCGCGATCATGGCCCTGGCGTGGCCATGTCGATTGCCGACCAACTGGGAGAAACGTTCATCTCCACCAAAAGTAAAGGCATGGGCATTGGATTGTTTTTAACCCATGCCACTATCAATCGCTTTGGCGGCGGCGTAAGCCTGTATAATCACCCGGAAGGCGGTACGCTAACGGAAGTAACGCTACCCCGTTGCGCGGCGCCCCATTAGATTCGAAAGCCCCGCGCATTTCCTTTACTGGATTGAGGACGACATGCAAACGCGAGAGCAACGCCTGCTGATTGTTGATGATGATGAAATGTTTTGTCATGTGCTAAATCGCGCTTTAACGCGGCGTGGTTACGAGGTCATTGTGGCCCACGATGCCGAGCAGGCGCTGGCGCTGGCTGCCCAACATCTGCCCACCATGGCGACGCTCGATCTAAAACTGGAAAACAGCTCCGGTTTAAAACTACTTCCCGAGCTGTTGGCCATCTCACCTCAGTGTCGCATTGTGGTTCTGACCGGCTACTCAAGCATTGCCACTGCCGTTGAGGCCATCAAGCTAGGCGCTGTCAATTATCTCTGCAAGCCGGTCGATGCGGACGACGTGCTAACGGCCTTCGAGCAGCAAAGTGGCGACCCTGATATTGAGCTGGCCGATAACCCACCCTCCATTAACCGCATCACCTGGGAGCACATCCAAAAGGTGCTGCAGGAACATGACGGCAATATTTCTGCCACTGCGCGAGCACTGGGCATGCACCGCCGCACGCTGCAGCGCAAATTACAAAAACGCCCAGTGCGTCGTTAAAAAGCGCCTTAGTGCGCTGTCCAACCCAGATCAATATTGAAGCTTGAGCCGGTTACCGCACCGGCAGCATCGGATGCCAGATAGGCGACCAGTTGTGCCACTTCATCAGGCTCGATCAGATGCTTGATCGCCGCCTGCTTGAGCATGACTTTCTCGATCACTTCCTGCTCGTCCATACCGTGCAACTTAGCTTGGTCGGCAATCTGATTATCCACCAGCGGCGTTTTTACATAGGCCGGGCATACCGCGTTAGCCGTGATGCCTTGCTCGCCACCTTCCAACGCTGCGGTTTTGGTCAAACCGATCATGCCGTGCTTGGCGCTGATATAGGCGGCCTTACCAGGCGATGCCACTTGAGCGTGGATTGACGCCACATTGACGATTCGCCCCCAGCCTTTTTGACGCATATGCGGCCAAGCTGCCTGAGTAAGCAGGAAGGGCGCCGTTAACATCAGATCCATAATCTGGCGCCACTTCTCTTCGGGGAACGTCTCAATGGAAGCGACATGCTGAATACCAGCGTTATTCACCAAAATATCGACACCGCCAAAGCGCTTAACGGCATCGGCCACGGCTGCACGACAGGCATCCGGGTCAGTGAGGTCCGCTTCAAAAAAAGCGGCGCCCGCCTGTTCTGCCACCGCCTTACCCGCCGGATTAAAATCGACAGCCAGCACTTGATGACCTAGTTGGCAAAAATGCTTCACAACCGCGGCGCCGATACCACTACTGGTCCCGGTTACCAGCGCTACACGTGGCGTTGAAACGGATGAGGAAGTCATAGGCAATTCCTTTTTATGTGTGCGAAAGATACGTTCAGTATAGCGGTGCGTGGTTAAGCGTCAGGCGTGTCAGCAATTTGCATTAAACGCGCCATCATTTGCTGGGCCAGCCTAGCGGCTTCCTGCATGTTTTCGAGCTCTTCTAGACCTTGCAAGATCACCCGTTTATAGATGGCATACCCGCCAGGCAAGTGTTCAAGAGCAAGCCGGTAGGTGCCAGAGGGCAATAACAGCGTTAGTGACTCTGCCAATGGGGCCGCCGTGTGTAAGGGTTGGTGAGGCACTACCACCAGCCAAAGCTCACAAGGGGTAATCAAGGCCCCCACCATGCTTTCGGCGCCATAATGCTGAAAGCATAGCGCATCAATTCCTAATCGCGGGTTCCAGCCCTGCTTTTGCTTGATCTCGGTGAGGTGTACATCACCATAGGCCTTAGCCAGCTCAGCAAGAGAGGCGTATTCGTCAGCAGTCAGCGTATCCATTCGTGGTTATGTTTTCCAAGTGATAACGGGGGTTAATGGGTAATGTAGCGAGCTGCTATTGGCGAAATAAGGGCTGCTCATCCACAATGGGCATAGCATTAGCGGCTAACCCATGCCGCTATTTCACCATTGCGTCGTTCTCCGGTTATTTATTCTTCCGTCACGCATCACTTTGTAATTTATTTTGCTTATCGTAAAGGAGCTCCACCTATGTTTGTGGTTATTTTTGGTCGAATGTCATGCCCTTTCTGTGTTCGTGCAAAACACCTTGCCGACCACTTGGAAAAAGCGGGTAAAATCGAAGGATACCGCTATGTTGACATGCCCTCGGAAGGCGTTACCAAAGAAGATATCGCCAAAACGGCGGGCAAGCCTATTCATACCGTACCGCAGGTATTTGTCGATCAAACTCATGTGGGCGGCTTTACAGAGTTTGACCAGTTTGTCCGCGACAAACAGCTCCTTGCCGGTTAATAGTCAATTTGGCCCGAGCCACGCAGGCGTTAATAGCCGTTGAACCCTTGCCTACCTAGCTTGCCTATACTGAGCAGTTACTCAATGGCTCACGCTAGGTGTGCCATGTTTGGGCAAGGAGTTCATCATGCAGCGTCAGGAGTTCGTTCAGCAGTTGTGGCTTGACTATGTACACACCCATCCCGGCATTGGCGCCCTGAGGCTATGGCCTTTATCGACCGCTGCCGAGTATCTAACGCTGGTCACACTCAACCATGGCCCATTTTCTGCCACGGCACTTAGTGGCAATCTAGCACACATGGGCTACCGCGCTGTCGGCCATTACGCGATGGCGGATAAAGGCTTATTGGTTCATTTACTCGCCCCCAGCGACGGCGGTAGTTGGCTAGTGCTTGCAGAGTTGCAAATAGGCACCCTTTCAAAAGCGCCACGTGAAGCCATTGAAGGGCTTGTGCGTCAATCGCACCCACAGGACTGCAAAGGGCATAACTTGCTCTGCCGGGGTAGGCCCTGGCCAATGCCTTCGTGGGCGCTTTATCAACAGTTGCAGCAAGCCCACCCGCTAGCCGCCTGGCTTGCGGTGATGGGCCCTCGCCTGCACCACGCCGGGTTCGACTGTGGCCAGCTTGGTGAGTCGTTAGAATGCCTGGATCAGCGCCTTTACGAGGTGGGAATGCCCAGCCTGCAAGGGCAGCAAAATGGCGTTTTTACCGTGTCTTCCCTGTTAGAGCATCGCTTCTACCCAACGACACCCCAGAAAGCCGTCTTCGCCGAAGGGGATGAACATCGCCTGTGCCTAGGCGGCCTGGCCCTGGTGCAAAAGCAGATAGCGCACAATAACGAGCGGTTAGCCGATGTACTGTTGCCTGCACACACGCGTTGTGAAATGGCGTGAGACACTGACGTTCAACCTTCAGCGCCCCACTTTTTGCCTGCTATTTAATTAAATCGGGCAAACGAGCCTTTAGGCATCGAACGTCATTTCGGGCACATGATCCGGCACGATTAGTTTGCCCGCGGTTTTTTCGACAATTTCTTCAACGCTAACGCCCGGCGCACGTTCTTTTAGGATAAACGCACCGTCTTTAATTTCGAGATAGGCCAAATCGGTCAGCACTCGGTTAATACAGCCGGCCCCTGTCAGCGGCAGCTCGCATTTTTCCAGCAGTTTGGATTCGCCATGTTTAGAAGCGTGGGTCATGGTGCAGATAATATTGTCGGCACCGGCGACCAAATCCATGGCGCCGCCCATTCCTTTGATAAGCTTGCCCGGGATCATCCACGAGGCGATATTACCCTGCTGGTCAACCTCGAATGCGCCCAGTACCGTCAAATCAACGTGGCCACCCCGAATCATGGCAAACGATTCAGCTGAAGAGAAAATCGCCGCGCCAGGCCGCGCCGTTACGGTCTCTTTACCGGCATTGATCATATCCGCATCGAGCTCTTCTTCGCTGGGATAGCGCCCCATCCCCAGCAGCCCATTCTCGGACTGCAGCATGACATCGATACCGTCCGGAATGTAATTGGCCACTAGCGTGGGAATGCCAATCCCCAAATTGACGTAAAAGCCATCTTGAAGTTCGCGCGCGACGCGCTGGGCCATTTGTTCACGTGTTAAAGCCATGGTGACTACCTCTTATTGAATCGTTAAGTGAGAAGCGAGAGAGACTTCTGAACGTTAAGTTTGGATAAAGACTTAACTGCGCACCGTGCGTTTTTCGATACGCTTTTCAAACGTGCCTTGAATAATCCGATCCACATAAATACCCGGCGTATGGATCTGGCTGGGCTCGAGCTCTCCCGGCTCAACGATTTCTTCAACTTCGACCACGGTGATTTTTCCCGCCGTGGCGGCCATGGGGTTAAAATTTTGTGCCGTATGGCGATACATCACATTGCCGTAACGGTCCGCTTTCCAACCCTTCACAATGGCAAAGTCACCAATAATGGCTTCTTCTAAAATATAGTGCCGATCATTAAAGACCCGAACTTCTTTACCTTCGCCAATCGGCGTACCGTAACCGGTGGCGGTATAAAAAGCGGGGATACCCGCACCACCGGCACGCATTTTTTCTGCCAACGTGCCTTGAGGCGTCAGCACTACCTCAATTTCATCATTGAGCATCTGCTTCTCAAACAAGGCGTTTTCGCCAACATAAGAGGCCAGAATTTTTTTGATTTGGCGATCCTCTAGCAGTATCCCTAAGCCAAAACCATCTACGCCGCAGTTATTCGACACCACGGTGAGATCTTTGACAGCGCGCCGCTTGATCTCGGCGATCAGGTTTTCGGGAATACCGCATAAGCCGAAGCCGCCAGCGATGACGGTCATACCACTTTCGATGCCTTCCATTGCTTCTTCGTAGGAAGCTACTCGCTTATCGAATCCTGCCATTGTTGTGCCTCACATTGTTGTCATTGATAGGAGTGGTCATTGCGTAAGCTGGCAATGATGCAAAACCGCCTCTAAAGAATAGTGCCAGTGTTGTCCCTGATGATATATTTGTTAAGTTTGTTTTTCTTATCAATTTATTTGTAAAAATAATAAAAGGCACTTTATGACGGTCAAACAGCTCCGCGCCTTCCTGGTGGTTGCCCAAACGCTCAGTTTTACGCAAGCCTGCGAGCGCCTGCATTTATCTCAACCAGCACTGAGCCTGGCGATTAAGGGGCTGGAAGCGTCACTGGGAGGCAAGCTGCTAATCCGCAGCACTCGCAGTGTTAGGCTAACCCCGGAAGGCGAGTCACTGCTACCGTTAGCCAAACATTTGCTGGCCCAGTGGGACAATACCGAAGAGCGCTTGCGCCAGCGCTTCACCCTACAACTGGGGCGACTCAGCGTCGCTGCCATGCCCGCTTTCGCCTGTAACTTATTACCTGCAGCGTTAGTCAACTTCCGACAACACTATCCGAAAATCAATATTACCGTGCACGATGTCATCAATGAGGAAGTCACTGAAATGGTGCGCTCTCGCCAAGTAGAGATGGGCATCGCCTTTTCACCCGAAGGCAAAGGGAGTCTGCTCTTCACCCCGCTGTTTGAAGATCATTTTGTGGCCGTGGTGCCGCCAACGTCTTCCCTCAATCAGGCTTCACAGCTTGTATGGTCAACGCTTCTCGAACATGACTTCATCACGCTTCAACGCCCTTCGATGGTTCGCCGTTTACTTGAACAAGAGCTGCGAAAACAAGCAATGGAGCTGCCGGTGGCATTCGAAAGCCACCAGCTCTCCACCGTGGGTAGAATGGTGGCCGACGGTTTGGGTGTCAGTGCGGTGCCTTCTATGTGCATTCGCCAAATGCAGGAACTGGGCGCGCGCTGCATCCCACTGACAGCGCCCGCGATCTCTTGCCGGGTCGGTATTTTGACGCATCAAGAGCTATCCGTTGCCGCCCACGCGCTGCGCACCGTGTTACTCGAGACCGTTCAAGCACCTTCGCTAACTCTTGACTAAACCCTTACTCAGCTAAATCCTCACGCAACTAAATCATCACTAAGATGATGAAGTGCGCGGGGTTTATGCTGGGCAGCGTGACTAGGATCCTTTAGCATTCAGTATTACGCTATTCGTCTGACGGTAAGGAAACGTGGTATGCCTATTTTAAAGGGGCTTGTCAGCGCACTGCTGCTAACGCTCAACACGCTATTTTGGGGCGTACCGCTAATTCTGTTAACGCTGCTTAAAGTCATTGCCCCCGGCAAGCGGCTGAAACAGAAGGTATTGCGGGGGTTAAATAGCGTGGCGCTCAACTGGATTGGTTTCAATCTGTGGTGGATGCGCCATTGGCTAAAACCTGACGTCACCATGACTGTTCCCGAGCAGTTAAGCCCTCAGCAGTGGTGGCTAGTGATCTCTAACCACCGCAGTTGGACCGATATCTTCATGCTGTTTATGGCCTTACACCGGCGTATTCCTATGCCGCGTTTTTTTCTTAAGCGTCAGTTAATCTGGATTCCTATCGTGGGTTTGGCTTTTTGGGCGCTAGAATTTCCCTTCATGCGCCGTTTTAGCCGCGAACAAATAGCGAAGAACCCTAAACTTGCGACGATTGACCGCGCCTCTACCGAGCGGATGTGCCAACAGGCCCGTCATGCGCCCATTGCGATTTTTAATTTTGTGGAAGGTACGCGGTTTAGCGTTGCCAAGCGCGATGCCCAGCAAAGTCCTTTCCACCACTTATTACGCCCTAAAGCGGGCGGCGTCGCACAAGTTCTTAGCCTGCTAGGTAGTCAGTTAGATGGTATCCTGGATGTGACCATAAGCTATACCAATCCCTCCCCTACTTTTTGGGGTTTTTTGTGTGGCAATGAAGCACCCATTACGCTGCACGCACGGCAATTACCTATTCCCCAGTGGATGTACGCACCTAATAACCACGACGAAAAGCAGCATAAGGAACGTTTCCACACATGGATCAATTCACTCTGGCGGGAAAAAGATGGCCTGTTGGACGACAGCACCAATCACGACTAATTGGCTTGATCAGCTCGTGTCTGTTAGCCGGTATGCTTGTAGGCTGTGCCAGTGCCCCACCATCTCAATCGCAGCGTGCGGCCGTTCCAAGTACGGCTCAGATTAGTGGCAACTGGGTACAAGTGCAGCGCGGTGATACGTTGGGGCAAATGGCGGCTCGGGCAAATGTCCCGCTAGAGCGATTACAACGATTCAACCCCGGCGTGAATGCACGGCGCCTTGAGGTCGGTCAACGGCTTTTGATCCCCACGCAGCAAGAGCGCGCGCCCTCGGGCGGCCCTTATCGTTACCAAATTCGCCCAGGCGATACGTTCTCAAGCGTTGCTCGCCACTTTGGCACCACCAGCGGGCGCATACAGAGCGCCAACCCGAGCGCAACGCCTACTAACCTACGCGTAGGTCAGGTGGTCAGTATACCTCTTGGCGGTTCAGCGCCTCGACGTGCATCCAGCGGCAGTAGCTCAGCTAACGCTAGCCACCCCGCTGCCACACCCAGTAGCGCGCCCAGCCAAGCGCTGCCTAGCTCGGCCAGACGATGGCCCTGGCCGCTGGACGATTATCGTGTCGTGCGTCGTTTTGGTCCTGATAGCCGTGGCACGCTGCAGCCCATGCTGCTGGCGACTCAAGCCGGCGCCCAAGCAAAATCCGTCGCCCCCGGCGAAGTACGTTTTGCTGATGGCATGCGTCAGCTAGGTGAAGTCGTGATCGTGCACCATGCCGACAACCTACAAACCGTATACGCACTGTGTGATCGCATTCTGGTCGAGGTCGGTAAGCAAGTAAGCGCAGGTGATGCACTTTGTGAAGTTGGACAAAGTAGCGCCACACAACGCTATGACCTTCTGTTTGATCTACGCCAAGGAGGCAAACCCATCGACCCAAGGCAAGTATTGCGCTAACGGGGTTTGTGACGCGCTTACTAAAGCGTATGTTAAAGCCCTTAAAACAAACGGCCTCTGTTTAAACAGGGGCCGTTTGGTCAAGCAGGCTAGCCTACGCTGTTATTTTAGCCGCGGTAATAGCCAGGTTTAACAAACGGCATGGGGGTAACCACCATCGGTAGCTGCTTACCCCGCACTACCGCGTATACGGTGCTTTGGGGGGCTTCCAGTTCACGGCTCACATAGCCCATCGCGACCGGCTTGCCAACGCTTGGGCCAAAGGTGCCTGAGGTCACAATGCCCACTTCATTACCGCTTGCATCCACCAGCGGAGCCCCTTCCCGAACCGGTGCACGCCCGTCGGCTAACAGGCCAATGCGCTTACGGGTATGATCTTTGGCATCCACTTGGTGCAGAATAATGTCAGCACCCGGAAAACCTCCTGGACGCTCGCCACCGTGGCGGCGGGGTTTGCCAATTGCCCAGATTAGCCCCGCTTCCACGGGCGTCGTCTGCATATCCATATCGTGCCCATAGAGGCAAAGCCCGGCTTCAAGACGCAGAGAATCACGTGCCCCAAGACCAATCGCTTCGACTTCGGGCTCGGCTAGCAGCTGTTCGGCGAAAGCTTCACAGGCATCAGCCGCCACTGAAATTTCAAAACCATCTTCACCGGTATAACCACTGCGGCTCACCCATACTTCCTGCCCCACCATGGTGAAGCGGCCGTGCTGCATAAACACCAGCTCACAGGCCTCAGGGCACAACCGTTGCATCACATCCCGCGCCTGGGGGCCCTGGAGCGCCAGCAGGCCGCGGTCCAACGTCTCAATCTCATGTGTTGACGCTAGATTTAAACGTAAGTGGGCTAAATCCCGATCCTTACAGGCCGCGTTCACCACGAGATAAAAATGATCACTGGCATTGACCACCATCAAATCATCAATGATGCCGCCTTCGCTGCTAGTCAACAGACCATAGCGCTGAGCGCCTTTATCAAGCCCTACTAAATCGGCGGGTATCAAGGTTTCCAGCGCTTCAGCAACGTTATCGCCGGAAACGCTAATTTGCCCCATGTGTGAGACGTCAAACAAGCCACACTGTTGGCGAGTGTGCTCATGCTCTTTTTTGACCCCCAGGGGGTACTGCACAGGCATTTCGTAACCCGCAAAAGGCACCATCTTGGCACCCAGTTTAAGGTGCAGCGCGTGCAGCGGCGTTTGCTTCAATTCTGACATGGGGGCTTTCCTCACTTAACATTCTTCACTCAAAAAAAGAGAGCGGGAAGCCACTTCGCTGTGCCTTCCCGACTCCCTTCACCCATTCTCTACTGCTATCTAGCTGACAAGCGGTGCATTTTATTGATCATGTTCCAACTCTTCGCCCGGCAGCACATCTTTGCCGTCGAAATAGTCCTTGGTTAGCTTAAAGACTACCGGCGAAAGCAGTGCCAAGGCAATCAGGTTGGGAATGGCCATCATGGCATTGAAGGTATCGGCCATTAGCCAGATAAAACCCAGTTGAGCGATAGCGCCCAGCGGGATCGCTAACACGAACAGCACCCGGTAGATCATGATAGAACGGGTTCCAAACAAGAACTGGCAGCACTTCTCACCATAAAACGACCAGCCAAGAATGGTGGTAAACGCAAAAATGGCCAGGGCTACCGCCACAATCTGGTTACCAAACCCGGGTAGCGCGGCATCAAACGAAAGTGCCGTCAACGACGCACCCGCCTCGCCCTCTATCCACACGGTCGAGGTCAAAATAACCAAGGCCGTAATCGTGCAAACCACGATGGTATCGATAAAAGTACCCAGCATGGCGATCAAGCCCTGGCGCACCGGGTTTTTGGTTTTGGCGGCCGCATGGGCAATCGGCGCACTACCCAACCCCGCTTCATTGGAGAAAATGCCGCGTGCCACACCAAAACGAATGGCCGCCATTACCGCCGCACCGGCAAAACCACCGGCAGCGGCCATGGGGTTAAAGGCGTAGTAGAAGATCAAGCCAAAGGCTTCACCGATTTGCCCGGCGTTGATAATCAACACCAGCAGGCCTGCTACCACATAGGCAATGCCCATGATGGGCACCAGTTTACCCGCCACCTTGGCAATACGCTTGATGCCGCCAAGTATTACCGCCCCGGCCAACACCATAATGACAACACCACTAAGCCATGTGGGAATACCAAAAGTTGCATCCATGGCATCAGCGACCGAGTTAGATTGCACGGTATTACCAATACCGAACGCGGCCACCGCACCAAAGAAAGCAAACACACCACCTAGCCAAAGCCACTTTTTGCCCAAGCCATTTTTGATATAAAACATCGGCCCACCGACGTGAAAGCCAGTGCTATCCGTTTCGCGATAGCGCACTGCTAATACCGCCTCGGCAAATTTTGTCGCCATACCCACCAAGGCGGTAATCCACATCCAAAAAACCGCCCCGGGACCACCTAGTGCAATGGCTGTGGCTACCCCCGCAATGTTGCCAGTGCCAATCGTCGCTGAAAGCGCTGTCATCAACGCGTCAAAGGGAGATATTTCGCCCTCATCACCGTCTTTGGCAACCCCTTTATCCACGCTGGGTTTTAGTTCGCGGCCTGCCCACATTAGCTTGAAACCCATGCCGAGCTTTCTAATCGGCATCAGTTTCAAGCCAAGCTGTAAGTAGATCCCCACACCCAAAAGTAAAATCAACATGACGGGGCCCCAGACCACGCCATTGATTGCCCCCAAAAGGCTCGTTAAAGTTTCCACGTGTATCTCCTCACTCCGTTGGTTAGGAATAATTATTGCACTTATGAACGCCGCTCGTGTTGATTAGCATGCGTTTTACTTGTTTTACACCATGAACTCAGCAAGCATCTAGGGTAATGTCGCTTGCGCATAGAGGATGCCGCTTTTTTCGTAACCCCGATTAGGCGATAAGTTACCAGATTCGTGACACGAATTGCGTCGCCAAGGAGCAATCAAGAAATTTGTTTCCGATCGGAAACACGGTAACATGCACGTCTATTTGCTCGGTTATACCAAGTCATTGACTGGTTTACCTGATCGACCGTGCACCCGCTTTTACGCTATCCGACAGTCGCCAAGTCGGGCGACAACCGCTAGTATGCTCGGGTCCAGAAAACTGTTTCATATAGGAAATCATCATGAGCAATCTGCCTGCCAATCTTCGTTACGCTGAAAGCCACGAGTGGGTACTTGACCACCAAGATGGCACCGTTACCGTCGGCATTACCGATCACGCTCAGCAAGCCCTGGGTGATGTGGTCTTTGTTGAGCTACCTGAAGTGGGTGCGGCGCTGACGAAAGGCCAAGAGTTTGGCGTGATTGAGTCGGTTAAAGCCGCTTCGGATCTTTACTCCCCCGTTGCTGGCGAAGTGATTGAAGTGAATGACGCGCTGGAAGATGCTCCCGAAACGGTCAACGAAGCGCCTTATGAAGGTGGCTGGATCATGAAAGTGCGCGTAGACAGCGATACCCTTGATGGTCTGCTAGATGCCGATGCCTATCAGGCAACGCTCAGCGCTGACGACTAACGTTTATAAGCGCCTGCTACTCACAGCGGGCGCTTCGCATTTTGCCCCTGCACGGTCCTCTCTTAACGTTCGGAATCTTCCCCATGCCTTTTGAAACACGCCGCCTGGCCGAGTTGGCCGACCACGATGCTTTTATCAAACGTCATAATGGACCAAGTCAAGATGACGTCGCCACGATGTTAAAAGCGCTCAATATGCAGCACATGGAAGATCTGATTGAGCAGACCGTACCAAGCGATATACGCCTGGGCCGCGAACTATCGCTCGACGAACCACGTAGTGAAGCAGAAGCGTTAGAATACCTAGCCCAGCTGGCGCGGCAAAATCGTGTGGCTAAAAGCTACATTGGCCAGGGTTATTACGGCACGCATATGCCAGCGGTCATTCAGCGCAATGTGCTGGAAAATCCAGGCTGGTACACGGCCTATACCCCTTACCAACCAGAAATCTCTCAAGGCCGCCTGGAAGGCTTATTGAATTTCCAGCAAGTGGTCATGGACTTAACCGGCATGGAGCTTGCCAATGCTTCCCTGCTGGACGAAGCCACAGCCGCCGCTGAAGCGATGGCACTCTGCAAGCGTGGCAATAAAAAAAGCAAATCCAACGCCTTCTTCGTCGCCGAGGATGTGTTCCCACAAACGCTTGATGTGGTCAGAACCCGCGCCGAGTTCTTTGGTTTTGAGCTGATCACCGGCCCAGCAGAAGCGCTAGCCAACCACGATGTGTTTGGCGCCCTGGTTCAATACCCTTCTGCCAGCGGTGAGGTTCGTGATTTGACCCCGCTGCTCAGCGCAGCCGCTGATCAAAACATCATGACCTGTGTGGCCACCGACCTTTTGAGCCTTGTCCTACTGAAAGAGCCCGGCAAACTCGGCTCCGACATCGTGGTGGGCAACTCCCAGCGTTTTGGTGTACCGATGGGCTTTGGCGGCCCTCACGCAGCTTTTTTTGCGACGTCCGACAAGCTCAAGCGTTCGATCCCAGGACGTATCATCGGCGTCTCCAAAGATAGCCGCGGCAATACGGCGCTGCGCATGGCAATGCAAACCCGCGAGCAACACATTCGCCGCGAGAAAGCGACCTCGAACATCTGTACGGCCCAGGCACTGCTGGCCAATATTGCCGGCTTTTATGCCACCTATCACGGCGCTGAAGGCCTGCGTAAAATTGCTGGTCGGGTTCACCGCCTGGTCACTCTCCTTGCCGAGGGGCTAAAACAGGCAGGGGTAGCACTCGCCCATGACAGCTGGTTTGATACGCTATGTTTAACCGGTGTCGATGCGGGCAAGATCCATGGTCGCGCCATGACCCACGATATTAACCTGCACTATTTTGCCAATGGCAATGTAGGCATCAGCCTTGATGAAACGACCACCGCGCACGATGTAGCCACTTTGTTCGACGTGCTGCTTGGCGACGAGCATGGCCTCTCAGTGGCGGTATTGGACGAACAGGTCATCGCCGACGGTACCATGGGCATTCCCGCGAGCTGCCAACGCGAAAGCGACTTCTTGACCCATCCAACTTTCAGCCGCTACCGCAGCGAAACCGAAATGCTGCGCTACTTGAAGCGCTTGGAGAACAAGGATCTGTCGCTGGCTCATGCGATGATCCCGCTTGGCTCGTGCACCATGAAGCTTAATGCCACCAGCGAAATGATCCCTGTGTCATGGCCATCATTTGCCCACCTGCACCCCTTCGCACCTCGCGACCAGGTGGCAGGCTACCATCAGATGATCGATGAACTCTCAGCCTTCCTAGTCGAAGTCACCGGTTACGATCATCTCTCCATGCAGCCCAACTCCGGCGCGCAAGGGGAGTACGCAGGTTTGGTGGCGATTCGTCGCTATCAGGCGGCCCAGGGCGAAGGACATCGCGATGTTTGCTTGATTCCAAGTTCCGCCCACGGCACCAACCCGGCCTCAGCCGCGATGGTGCAAATGAAGGTCGTCGTGGTGGAGTGTGATCAAAACGGCAACATCGATATGGCAGACTTGCGGGCCAAAGCCGAGCAGCACCGCGATAAGCTCTCTGCCATCATGCTTACCTATCCGTCGACCCATGGCGTGTTTGAAACCAGCGTGCGCGAAGCGTGCAAAGTGGTGCATGATAATGGCGGCCAGGTTTATATCGATGGCGCTAACATGAACGCGCAGGTGGGCTTAACGCATCCCGGCGACTTTGGCGGCGATGTTTCGCACCTTAATCTGCACAAAACGTTCTGTATTCCCCACGGTGGTGGCGGTCCTGGTATGGGTCCGATCGGTGTTAAAGCGCACCTTGCACCCTACGTTTCGAATCACGTGGTCACGCCAATCAACGATGTGAATAGCGACAGCGGTGCCGTTTCTGCTGCGGCTTTTGGTAGCGCCTCTATCCTGCCGATTTCATGGGCCTACATTAAAATGATGGGGGCTCGCGGTCTGCGGGAAGCCACCGAGCTTGCCATTCTGAATGCCAATTACATTGCCAAACGCCTGGAAGCTTCCTTCCCCATTCTTTACCGCGGCCAAAATGGCACCGTCGCCCACGAATGCATTATCGATATTCGTCCGCTCAAGGCCGCTTCTGGCATTAGTGAGGAAGACATTGCCAAGCGCTTAATGGATTACGGCTTCCACGCACCCACCATGTCATTCCCGGTGCCCGGCACGCTGATGATCGAGCCGACCGAGTCTGAGTCACTGTATGAAATCGATCGTTTCTGCGAGGCCATGATGGCTATTCGGGAAGAGATTGCGCGAGTAGAGAGCGGTGAATGGCCATTGGATAATAATCCGCTGGTCAATGCGCCGCACACGCAGGCGGATTTGATGGATAGTGCCTGGGAGCGGCCTTATGATCGCCAACTGGCTGCGTTCCCCACCGCTGCTGTGCAAGCCGCGAAATACTGGCCCGCCGTTAACCGCGTGGATAACGTGTTTGGCGACCGTCAGTTGATCTGCTCTTGCCCTAGCATCGATGAGTATCGTGCCTAAGCGCGCTTACGGATAAATCGTAAAGAGCCGATACCGTAAGTCACAACACGCCCCTCCTGCCCTAACCGTTCGTGGGCAGCAGGGGCGTTTTTTCTTGCACGCGTTGAGCGTGAAAACCGTTCAGCAGCTTTTCGTAGCGTTTGGGCAGTACCGAGTCGCGACGACGCAGCAGGTAAAGCACTTCGTTGACTGCATTGGGCAAATTCAGCGCTTTCACCTGGCGTTGCCAGGGAGACGTTTCCAGCACCAACCGCGATACCACCGTAAAGCCAAGCCCCCTGGCGACCGCATCCAACACCATGCTGACTTCATTAGTAAAGCCTTGGTGACGAAAATGCGTCATTGAACGAAAATCATCAGGGTAATTAGCCCGCAGTAGCGCATTGGCGTGGTTGATACCGTCGTAATAATTAAGAAACCCAATGCCCATTAAATCTGACAGTGTGCTGCCTGCAAAATCGGCGGGCACGACTAAACAAAGAGGCTCTTGATGCCAAATGGAGCAATCAAGCTCAGGGTGCTGCATGGACTCCGTGACAATACCGATATCATAGCGGCCGTCTAATAGATCATTCACGATTTCGTGGTTAAAGGCGAAGCTATAATTGACCGTTAAATTGGGGTGCATCTGTTGTTGCCCCAAAATGTAAGGATAAAACATCAGCCCCACGCTTCCCGGTGAGGCAATGCGGCAATCACCACTATCCAGTGAGTCATCATCCAAGCCATGGCGAAACTGCTCATGCTCGGCAAACAACTTTAATGCATAATCATAAGCGCGCCGGCCCGTTTCGGTTAGCGTAAAACTACGCCCCTTGCGCTCTAGCAGTTCTTTGTTTAAATAGCTTTCCAATTTACGTACATGCTGGCTTACACCCGGTTGCGTCATTTCCAAGCGATGCGCGGTACGGGTAAAACTACCCGTTTCTACGAGCGTAATGAATGTACGGAAATATTGGGCATTAAACATAGTAAAGAACCATTGTCTTTAGCAGCCATCGTTTTAAATAAGCCTCATAGTAGCACAGCAAGCTGGCTGTCATTACGCCGCTGTACCGGCTGCCAGGGCATGGTAGACTGCTAACAGTACTCAAACGACTAGGGACAGCCCCACTGATGACCGCAACTGCTCAACCCCGCGCCACCCTTTCCAGCATCATTTCGCCTGAAGGAAGCCTTGAAGTACTTTCTCAGCATGAAGTTAATCGCCTACATAGCACCTCACAAAGTGGCCTTCATGATTTGCTTCGGCGTTGCGCTCTGGCGGTTTTAAATTGCGGTAATCCAAGTGACGATAGTCTGGCTATTTTAGAAGCCTATAAAGATTTTGATATTGAAGTATTGCAACAAGACCGTGGCATTCGTTTAAAGCTGACTAACGCGCCAGCAGAAGCATTTGTCGATGGCCGGATGATCCGCGGTATACGCGAACATCTGTCGTCCATCATTCGCGACATTGTTTACGTCTACAACGAAATTCAACACCACAATCGTTTTGACCTTAGCACCGGCGAAGGCACCACCAATGCCGTTTTCCATATTTTGCGCAAAGCAGGCACGTTAAAACCGGGGCGCGACCCTAGCTTGGTCGTCTGTTGGGGCGGCCACTCCATTTCTCGTGAAGAGTACGAATACACGAAAGATGTTGGATATCACTTAGGGCTGCGTGACTTAGATATCTGCACCGGCTGTGGACCTGGCGCGATGAAAGGCCCTATGAAAGGTGCGAACGTCGCCCATGCCAAACAGCGCCGAAAAGAAGGCCGTTACTTGGGCATTTCGGAACCCGGCATTATCGCCGCTGAAGCGCCCAACCCGATCGTGAATGAATTGGTCGTCATGCCCGACATTGAGAAACGATTGGAAGCCTTCGTTCGTTTGGGTCATGGCATCATCGTCTTCCCTGGCGGGGTGGGTACCGCTGAAGAGATCCTTTATCTGCTGGGCATCCTGCTACACCCAAGCAACAAAGATATTCCTTTCCCGTTAATTTTTACAGGCCCTGCCAATTCCGCGGCCTACTTCCAAAAAATTGACGAATTCTTGGTTTATACGCTGGGCGAGGACATTCGTCGCTACTACACCATTATTACCGGCGACCCAGTTTCCGTAGCGCGTACCATGCGCCAGGGCATTGATGAAATCGCCGAATTCCGTCGCACTCATCAGGATGCGTTTTACTACAATTGGCGCTTGACCATTGCACGGGAATTCCAAGCGACCTTTGAACCCACCCATGAAGCCATGCGTTCGCTAGCGCTCCACCGCCAGCAGCCGACGCATGAATTAGCGGCTAACCTGCGCCGCGCCTTCTCTGGAATTGTGGCCGGCAACGTAAAAGAACCCGGCATTCGCGCTATAGAGGCCCATGGCCCCTTTGTGCTGACGGCCGAGCCTGAATTAATGCAGCGTTTAGATGAGCTGCTGACCTCGTTTGTGGCCCAGGGCCGTATGAAACTTGATGGCCAACCCTATACGCCTTGCTACGTATTGAAATAGCGGGGCTCAAATAAAACACACTGCCGCTGATAGCGCGTAGATGGGAGTCGGGATGCCTCGATGCTGATTGCATTCATAACGCTGCTAGCCGCAGGCATCGTCAAAGGTGCCATTGGCTCGGGCGTCCCGGTGATCGTCGTGCCGGTGCTGACGATGCTTTACGATGTCCAACTCGCTATTGCCGTGCTGGTCGCGCCCAACTTGATAAGCAATGCCTTGCAAGTTTGGCAGTATCGGCGTCACTTGCTACCGCTACGCTTTTTGGCTGCTTTCTCAATTGCGGGTGGTCTTGGCATTGTGCTGGGAACATGGGGATTGGTGGTGCTCTCGGCGGAGATTTTGTCACTCGCGGTGGCGAGTGCCATCGTGCTATATCTCATCATCAAGGTGCTAAAACGCCGTGCCGCACTGCCCTTTGATGTCGCTAAACGGTTGGTGGTTCCCGTTGGGTTACTGGCGGGCATATTACAAGGTGCCGCTGGCATGTCGGCCCCCGCATCGGTCACGTTTTTAAATGCCATGCAGCTGGAGCGTCGCGTTTACATTGGCTCCATTTCTGTGTTCTTTGTCGCTATTACCTGCGTGCAGATTCCGGCACTGCTAAGCGCCGGTATTTTGACGGCTGAACGTTTCCTGTTCAGCGTTATTGCCTTGGTCACTTTAGTGGTAGCCATGCCGTTTGGTGCCAGCCTGGGTAAACGGTTACCGCACCGCTGGTTTGACAATTTGATTATGCTATTGCTGGCAGGTATCGCCTGCAAAATTTTTATCGATACCCTGATGGCGCACTGAGTACTAAAAAACAGGGTCAGCAGCGTATCCCCGACGGCTTAGCGCTCATGGATGGAACCATTACAGAAAAAAGTGGCCTGATTCGTTACACTTAGCATGCCGCTCCCTCCTACTCTTGAAAGGAACTCAACATGTCGATGATCGATCAGTTAAAAGATGTGAATACGAAAGATTTTGCCAAACACTGCTATGAAAGCAGCAGCGTTGATAAATTACGCGATGCCGCTGAAGGCAGCCCCGACCAAGCCGAAATGGAACACTGGGGAATTACAGAAGGACAGTGGGAAGAGGCGATTGTGGCGGCCTTGGCCGATCACGAGGCTAACGAGTAAACGGCGCAACGAAAGCGGGTCTTGAAATAACCATACGTCCTATCGGCTAACCGATAGGGCGTTATTGATGACGATAGGCTTTATGACCATCATCGCTGCTTAGTCAGCGCGTGAAAGCACCACACCACCGTACTCCTCCCGCAGACGCTCCAGTTTTGCCACTTCACTCTCGCTCAACGCGGGGGATTCCCATAATGGCTGCGCATTGGCATCCCGCACACCTTCCAAACTAACCGTCAATTCTGCATTGCCAGGTATTTGAGGCTCTCCCCAGGGGCCAAAACGATTAGGCGCTAGACTCCAGGCAAGTGTTTCTCCCGGCTCGATACCGCCTGATACAACGTAGTAAAACGCTTCATCTACCCAAGGAACGGAACGGCCAGGGCTAGTCACAACGCCCCTTAACAAAAGCTTGGAAATAGTTTGATCCGTACCATTGGTCACTTTCAGGTCAATCACCGGCTCAGGCGCACCGTAAGGACTCTCATCCATGTAGTAGCGTGCGCTATCGATACTAAAACGCGCCAACTGTTGTTGGTCGCTCTCCGCTTTCGCTTGCTTCTCCTCCAACCGTTTTAACGTGCGAATAGCATGCTCACGCTCACGGGCTCGACGTTCGCGAAGTATCTGGTCGGCACGCTGAATGACTTGGTCACCCGTCAAACCGTGCATTTGCACATTAGCTGATTCGGCAATTTCGGCCGCGTTCATACGATGAGGGTTGAGAATATCGATACCGTCGAACGTCGACGCTGCCGCAATGATGATAAGGCCTTGATCAAAATCGTCGCGCTTATAAGTAGGCAGTGAGTTACGCACTTTCTCGACAGAGACGACCGATGCAGGCATCGAGCTGGTATCAATTTTGGGATCTGAACAACCCGCTATCATGAGTAATGATAGTGTGATGACAAACAGCCTGAAAAGGCTCCACATACACCCACCTCAACGCTGACATTAATAAAAATTGCTGAGGAGCTTAGCGGAAAGTGCTTATCACCACTAGCCCTTGGGCATGTTCAATTGAATTCATCCCCAAACTTAGGGCAATCCAACAGCATTTTATCTTTACTGCTAGATTCAATATTGATAGCTGACAATCAAATCAGGATACCGTCACCCCTGATAAGCGATAATAGGGACTGGCAGTGCCATATTCGCCTTGATGAAGGCAGCAAACTTAGATCATAACAACGTTATAAAAAAGGAGTCCGAAGATGCTAAAAATTGGTTTTATAGGTCTTGGCTTAATGGGCCAGGGGATGGCTGAAAACCTCATTAAGCATAAATTTTCTTTGACTATTATGGCCCATCGCAACCGCGCACCCGTGGAAGCGCTTCGTGAGTTGGGCGCAGACGAGGTCGGAACACCGGCGGAAGTTGCTTCAAAAAGTGATCTTGTTTTTGTTTGTGTTAGTACCAGTGAACAAATGGAAAATATCACACTGGGCGCAGAGGGCCTTCTTGCCGGCGCGAATCCTGGATTAATCATCGTCGATTGCTCGACGTCGCTACCCCAATCGACTCAACGGTTATCGGCAAAGATCGAAGCTGCAAGATGCCACTTGCTAGACGCCCCATTAGCAAGAACGCCAAAGGAGGCCCGCGAAGGACGGCTCAATGTCATGGTGGGAGGTAGCCAAAAGGTAGTCGACCAAGCCTGGCCAGCTATAGAAGCCTTTGCTGAAAATATATTTCATGTGGGAGAGCTAGGTTCAGCGCACAAACTCAAACTGATCAATAACTATTTATCGCTTGGTGCCGCTGCGCTGGCAGCGGAAGCCGCGGCCATGGCGGCCAACATGGAGGTTGATCAGCGCAAACTGTATGAGGTGTGTTCACAAGGGGGCGCTAATAGCGCCATGTTCAACGCCGTCATGCCCTGGGTGCTTGAAGCAGATGAAACGCGCTTGCGCTTTAGCCTGGGCAATGCCGGCAAGGACATGGGGTATTTAAGCGAAACGATCGCGGCATCTGGTTTCGAGAGCATGATGCTGCCTGCCTTACGCGAGGTGTTGAAGCAAGCTGAAAACACACTGGGCAACGACCAGTACGTACCCCGGCTTTACGACGCCAGTATGCTGCGAAATAAGCAAGATCAGTAAGCCGCACCCAACGAGTCGACATTGGAAAGCTACTGATTGATAGAAGGCACAACATCGGCGTGACGATTGCACATTAAAGAAACTCGCCACGTCGATGCTGTTAAATCGCGCTATTCATCAGGCGTGTTGCTCAATACGTACCCGGGTAACTGCCACCATCCAGCAGTATATTTTGTCCGGTCATGTAACCTGCCTGAGCGCTACACAGAAACGCACAGAAGGCACCAAACTCTTCCGCCGTGCCGAATCGCTGTGCAGGGACTTTTTGGCGAAAGGAATCCCGGACACTTTCATATTCCTGGGTGGACGATTTTGCGACGTTTTGATGAGTGCTCTTTAAGCGATCAGTATCAAAGGAGCCTGGTAACAAGTTATTGATCGTTACGTTGCGACCAGCAAGCTGCGGTTGGCGAGCCAAGCCCGCGATAAAGCCCGTCAATCCACTGCGGGCGCCATTGGATAGACCCAAAATATCGATGGGTGCTTTGACAGCGGCAGAAGTGATATTAATCACCCGGCCAAAGCCACGTTCCGCCATGGCGTCCACCGTTGCCTTGATGAGCTCAATAGGCGTCACCATGTTGACATCGACGGCGTCCAACCAATCCTGGCGTGACCAATCTCGGAAATCTCCAGGTGGCGGTCCGCCGGCATTGTTCACCAAGATGTCTATTTGCGGGCAAGCGGCTAACGCCGCTTGACGTGTTGTTTCTTGTGAAATATCTCCCGCCACAGTGAGCACCGTAACCTCAGGGTTCATTTGCCGTAAATGAACCGCCGTCTCTTCCAGTAATTCGGAGGAGCGTGCATTGATCACCACATTCACTCCCTCGATTACCAACGCCTCGGCACACCCCTTTCCAAGACCCTTGCTTGCGGCACACACCAGTGCCCAACGACCTGCAATGCCTAGTTCCATTTTCTACTCCTGTTTCGCCAGTGATCGATTTAGAGGGATTCCTCAAGCATCCACTGATAATCCTGTTCACTTGCAAGGCGAGGATTCGTTTTATGGGTGTGATCTGCCAAGGCGCCCTTAATGATTCGAGGGAATAACGCTTCAGACACGCCTAATTCCGCTAACCCCATAGGTAAATCGAGACGCTTACTCATGTCTTTAATAGCAGGCCCAATCTCAGCGGGGCTATTGAGCTGCATCGTCTGAGCGATGCGCTCGAGCTTTTGCTCATGCTTTACCGAATCGCAGCTGGCATTGAACTCAATAACCGCGGGCAGAAAAATGGCGCTGAGTGTGCCGTGATGAAGGCGCGGATTAATACCGCCTAACGAATGGCTCAAACTATGCACGCAGCCTAATCCTTTCTGAAAAGCCATCGCCCCCTGCATCGAGGCACTCATCATATTCATGCGCGCTTCTCGATCACCGGGGTTGCGCGTCGCCTTCTCAATATTCAGCCAGCCCCGGCGCAGACCATCCAGAGCGATGCCGTCAGCGGGCGGGTTAAAGGCCGCTGACATGAATGTTTCTAGGCAGTGGGATAAAGCGTCCATCCCCGTGGCTGCCGTCATTTGAGCGGGCAGACTCAAGGTTAGCTCAGGGTCGCAAATAGCAGATTTAGGAACTAGATGGGGTGATAACAGGCCAACTTTACGTCCATCTTCCAGAATGAGAATCGCCCCGCGGCCTACTTCACTCCCGGTGCCTGCCGTTGTTGGAATGGCGATAACAGGTGCCGTGGCGGCGGTAATTCGCTCTGAACCTCCCTCAACCACCGCAAAGGACTTCAAAGAGCCTTCGTGGGTACCACAAATAGCCACGCCTTTAGCAAGATCGATTGATGAGCCACCCCCAATCGCAATGATGCCATCAAAACCACCCTCACGGTATTGCGTAACGGCTTGACGCACGGCGGCCTCGTTAGGGTTGGGAGGCGTTTGATCATAAATGGCCGGATTAGGATCACGAAGATGCTTCAGCACTTGGTCGACAATACCAGCGGCTCTAACGCCTGCATCAGTCACCACCATAGGGCGTCGAATACCTAGACGATCACACTCTTGTTGCAGCAGCGAGGCGGCCCCGAAATCAAATTGAATTTGAGTTACATAGTTGATTATTGCCATTTCAGTACCTTTGGAATTGTTAGTGTTTTTAAGTAATAACTTACTCTCTTACTGCAAACAAGCCTCTTGAAGCAGCACCACAGGTAGGTATTGCGGTGCATCATTCGGCCCTATTCCCACATTAATAAAGCCAAACAAGACGGGTCAAAATAGAACTAAAGTCTACAAAATATGATTATTGAACACAATGGTCGTTAATGCTAGATTTGTTTTGCCACTCGACAAATACACAAAAACGAGGCTCATAAAAAATGATCTACAACACTAAATCACTCAAGCACATCACTGCCCTACTACTACTGACAGCATCCAGCTCAGTGCTGGCGGCCTATCCTGAAAAACCCATCACTATCATCGTTCCTTGGGCCGCAGGTGGCGGCACAGACGCTACCGCGCGCACCATTGCTGCGGCGCTGGAAGAGCAATTGGGTCAAACGGTGAATGTAGTCAACCGTACTGGTGGAAGTGGTGTCGTCGGCCACAGTGCCATGGCCAGTGCGAAACCAGACGGTTATACCCTGGGCTTGGCAACCGGTGAGCTCAACATGATGCACTGGCAAGGCCTGACCGACCTGACTTATGAGGATTTCACCCCCATTGGCCAGATCAACTTTGATTATGCCGGCATTCAAGTCGCCGCTGATGCGCCTTACGATTCCGTGCAAGAACTCGTTGATGCTATTGCTGAGCAACCCATGGGTACCTTTAAAGCCTCAGGTACAGGACAAGGCGGTGTATGGCACCTCGCCTTTGCCGGTTTCTTAATGGATCAAGGGCTTGAAGCCAATCGTGTTACCTGGATCCCTAGCCAAGGTGCGGCGCCCGCCATGACAGAGCTCGCGGCGGGCGGTATCGATATTGTGCCGAGCTCAGTTCCCGAAGGTCGTTCGATGATCGAAGCCGGGCGTGCCAAAAGCCTTGGGGTCATGGCGCCAGAGCGCATCAATAGCTTCCCCGACGTGCCTACCATCAATGAAGCCATCGGAAGTGATTACCTTGTTGGTGAATGGCGAGGCATCACAGGCCCCAAAGGCATGGATGAAGAGATCATAGCGACCCTTGAAGAAGCGTTAGAGGCAGCCTACAACAGCGATACCTATCAAGATTTCATGGCTAAACAGGGTTTTGGCACCGAGTGGCGGAATGCTGAAGAGTTTGGTGAGCTGATGGTCGAAATGGATGCTGTGTACGGCGACATTGTTAAAAGTGTTGGGCTGAGTCAATAAGGAGAAAGCAATATGAGAGATTTCCTCTTGGGGCTAGCCTTCATGCTGCTTGGCGCCGTCGTGCTAACCGTCGCTAGTCAGTATCCAACTATGGCAAGTCTTCAATATGGTCCATCTCTGTTTCCCTCCCTCATTGGGGGAGGGTTTCTCATAGGGGGGCTGGTACTTTCGGCAACGCAACTACCGACGCTAAAACGCCAGCTGTCAGGTGCCCAGGCGAGTGAAGGCAAGCTATTCGACTTACGCTCTGTTCTCGTCTCACTTCTACCCTGTGCCCTTATCGTATTTTATATCTTCGCTAGCGAGTTTCTTGGCGCGGCACTTTGCCTGGGCATCATTATGTTCGTGCTCATGCTGGTGAGAAAAACCTCCTTACCGTTGGCACTGCTTGTCTCTCTTGTCGCGTCTCTCGTTATTTATTTTCTATTCTCGCGATACCTGCTGATCCCCCTTCCTGAAGGGCTCATGAGTTTTTGGGGTTAGATTATGGAACCATTTCTGTTAGGGCTGCAGCTCGTATTCAATATCGAGACGATGGTGGTGGTTTTTGCTGCTGCTATCTTCGGGGTGTTTGTTGGCGCAGTGCCAGGACTGACGGCTACCATGGCCGTTGCGCTGTTGGTACCCATCACCTTCTATATGGACCCGACCCCCGCCATCGCCGCCATTGTGACAACCTCGGCCATGGCCATTTTTGCTGGTGATATTCCCGCCACCTATTTGAATATTCCCGGAACGCCCTCATCAGCTGCTTACGTCAACGATTCTCATCTGTTGGCCCACAAAGGTCGATCCAGAGAAACGTTGGGCATGAACTTGATTTGTTCAGTGTTCGGTGGCCTATTCGGAACGCTAATACTGGTCTTTGTCTCCCCCTCGTTAGCAGAAGTAGCTCTTCAGTTTAGTTCTTTTGAATACTTCTGGTTAGCGCTGCTGGGGTTAAGTTGTTCTATTTTTATCTCCATTGGCTCTCGGGTTAAAGCCTTCCTCTCATTAATGATCGGGCTACTGCTCTCGACGGTGGGCCTGGACATGATGAGTGGCGCCCCCCGTTTCACTTTCGGCATTCCAGACTTGATGGGGGGCATTAACTTCATCCCCGTCATGATCGGTATGTTCGCCCTCAACGAACTCATGCTGTTTTATGGTTCACGTAATGAAGGTCGAGAGCTGCCATCGCTATCCAAAGACAGCGTTTTCAAGCAGGCACCAAAGCATATAAAAGCTTATTGGCCGAATATGATAAGAGGAAGCTCGATAGGAACCCTGATTGGTGCGCTTCCCGGCGCTGGCGCCGACATTGCGGCGTGGATCTCTTATGCCGTTGGCAAAGGACGCTCCAAACAGAAACAGGCCTACGGCACCGGTCATATTGAAGGTATTGTCGATGCCAGCTCCGCCAATAACTCAGGGATTAGCGGCGCTTGGGTGCCGGCCTTGGTGTTCGGCATACCAGGTGACTCGATCACCGCTATTGTTATCGGTGTGCTCTATATGAAAGGGATGAATCCTGGCCCCACCATTTTTATGGATGGCACCGGCTTGATCTATGCCCTTTTCATTGTGTTCTTCCTTGCCAATTTAATCATGCTACCGATTGGCTATGCGGCGATAAAATCCGCCAAAGTCTTCATATTGACGCCCCGCAAGATCCTTATGCCCATCATCTTGTGCTTCTGCATCGTTGGCGCTTTTTCAATTAATAACTCACTGACTGATGTCTGGATAATGCTCCTGATCGGATTTGTCGCTTCTATCCTGGCCCGGTGTGATTTCCCCATGGCACCTGCGATTCTTGGTCTAGTGCTGGGAACGACACTGGAAAACAGTTTTATGAGTTCAATGCTGAAAAGCAATGGTGACCTGCTGAGTTTCTTCTCGCGCCCCATCAGCGCAGGTCTTGGTGCACTCGTTATCTTGCTATGGCTCTCTCCTTTATTAGTCATGGCCTACAAAAAACTCAAAAACAATCGCCATAACAAAGCGCCGAGGGTTTCATGAAACGCTATACAAAAGCTTGGTTGGAAGAAGTACTGGTTAGCCTGTTTATGGAGGCAGGCGCCTCTCGTGAAGTGAGTGAAACGACCAGCGCCATACTCATTGAAGGGGATTTGTTAGGTCATCACACTCACGGCATAAAACTGGCTAACGGGTACTTAAAAGATTTGAAATCGGGCCATGCGAGCGGTGATCACAATGCGATGACTTTAAAAGAGGTCAGTTCAGTCGCTACCCTCATTGATGGTCACTATGTGCTTGGCCCTTATTTAGTGCAAAAAGCGCTGGAGCGCAGCGCTGCTGCGGCGCGAAAGTCGGGAATTGGCATTGTGAGTATCAAGCGCTCACACCATATCGCCTGCCTGGCGTCGTATTTGCAGCCTTTCGTCGATCAAGGCTTGATGCCGATCATTATGACCTCGGATCCAGCGGTGAAATCGGTGGCTCCGTTTGGCGGCCTCTCCCCTGTTTACACCCCCAATCCTATTGCCATAGGCATCCCCAGCCGCGTTCAGCCAATCATGATGGATGTCAGTATGTCGACCGTCACGAACGGCAGTGTTGCTAAAGCCAACGCAGAAAAAACCAAAATGGCGCACCCCGTTATCCTGACCAATACGGGTGTTGCTAGCGACGATCCAGCGGACTTTTTCAGTGATCCGCAAGGCAGCATCCTGCCTCTTGGTGGCCAGGAATTTGGTCATAAAGGGTTCGCGATGGGACTGATGGTCGAAGCCCTGACCTCGGCATTAGGCGGATTCGGCCGCAAAGACGAGCCCACTGGCTGGGGTGCCTCTGTCACAGTGATCGTCATTGATCCCGCCCTATTCGCAGGAACAGAGGCGTTTCTTGATGAAACGGATCATCTGGTTAAAGCATGCCTGAGCTCTACCCCCGTAGATACACAGCGCCCTGTGCGCATGCCTGGCCAAGCAGGCCTTAGTCGACGTGAAGAGTATCTTGATCAGGGTATTCCGCTGCCTAACGATGTCGTCGCAGAGCTGCAAAAGGCGATTGATGGCTCGTCCCTGAAAAATACGTAATAGACGGGTCAAAACAACGTAAGGGCGTCACTCATTATGAAAGAAGAGCAAACAACAATAGGCTTTATTGGCACCGGCATTATGGGTGGCCCGATGGCTGCCAATCTTGCCAAGGCTGGCCATCAGGTGCGTGCCTGGAATCGTACCCCGGATAAAGCGCAAGCTCTTACCTCTCTGGGCATCGAGGTCAGCGCGACTTTCCAGCAGGCGGCTGAGCAAGCAGACGTTGTGGTGGTCATGCTCAGTTCAGGCCCTGTCTGCGATGAGGTGATCCTTGGCCCCAACGGTCTCTTGGCGTCAATGAAGTCAAACAGCACGCTGGTGGTGATGAGTTCGATCCCGGTTGAAACTGCTCAGCAGCAAGCCAATGCCGCGGCTGAGCGCGGGATTGGGTATCTGGACGCCCCCGTATCAGGAGGTGAAAAAGGGGCTCAAGCGGGAAATTTGGCGATTATGGTCGGCGGTGACATGGCCACCTTCGAGCGCACAAGCCCCCTACTTAAGATAATGGGCAACCCGGTTCGTGTTGGCCCTGCGGGTACTGGCCAACTGGCGAAGTTAGCCAATCAATTAATCGTCGCCAATACGATCGCCACTGTCTCTGAGGCGGTGCTGCTTGCTGAGCGCGGAGGCGCTGATCCTGCTAAAGTTCGCGAGGCACTGTTAGGTGGGTTCGCGGACTCCACCATATTACGCGCCCATGCACCCCGTATGATTGCCAATGACTTCGCTCCGGGCGGCCCAGCCAAATGGCAACTCAAAGATACCCAAACGGCCATCGCGCTCGCCGAAGAGCTGTCACTTGAGCTTCCCGTCACATCGCTGGTTAACAGCCTGTTCACGGACCTTGTTGCCCATGGCGACGGTGAGCTTGACCATAGTGCCTTGATTCGAGAACTCAGGCGTCGAAACGAAATGCCCCTCGATTAACGTCGCAAACTAGCTAAATCGTTATCGCAAGTAATCGGGGATGTCGAGAACGCCGTGGTCACGAAAATCGCTAAGACGCTCCTGAACCTTGGCTTCAGAGCCGGCCAAGTGTGCAGAGAGCGCTTGGCTAGCTTGCTCGCCCTCTTTATGACGCATTCTGTCGAAGATTTTCAGATGGTCATGAAAGAACGGATCTTTGTCTGGCAGTGCCATGCTAAAGCCCAGCAGATGCTTGCTCATAAGCAAAACAGGATGGGTACGCCTTAGCATGTCAAAAATTTCTTGATTGCCTCCCATACTCACGGTTGTGTAGTGCAGGTCACTTTCAAGTTCATCCAGTGTCGCGCCTGCGACGTTAGGATATTTCGCCGCCGTCTGCTCTAACTTCTCAATGAACTGGGAGATTTGTTGCTCAGGCATACTCTGCGTAGCCCTGGCAATCATAAAGGGCTCCAACTGCCTACGCGCTTCATAAAGATTATGCAGTCGATCATTGTCCAGCGGCACAATGGACCAACTGGTGTACTTCACTTTTTCCACCACCCCAATGGACTGCAGATAGAGTAGAATGCGATGCGTAATCGTACGGCTGACACTGTACTTTCTAGCCAGCTGGAGCTCGTTGAGTTCGAACCTGCCCTTCATCGAACTCAAGATAACATCATGTTCAACAACATCGGCTATAGCGCGCCATGTATCCGTGCGCTCAATCTTGGCATCCTCGCCCAACGCACTGAAATCGGCCGTGGTTAGATTCCGCCTGATAGGCTCACCAGGCGTAGCCCCCACCAAATAGCCACGGCCATCGAAACGGCAAATTAACTGTTCATCATGCAATCGACCTAATGTCTGACGTACAGGCGAGCGGCTCATACCGAATATCTCTGCAATATTGCCTTCAAGTAGCACTAAACCTGTCTCAAGGTGGCCACTGTTAATGCTTCGCTTAAGCGCCTCATAAAGCTGGTCTTTCAACGACTGCGACATTCAAGCCACTCATTACATAGGTGTTAGTTAAGGGTGATAGAAGGCAGTTAAGTAACAGCACCCACCATCCACGGCACAAATTCATTGTTACCATAACCCAACGATTCACTGGCACTCTGCTCGCCCGAGGCAATCGCAATGATCTTCTCAAAAATATGCTCGCCCACTTCTTCAACCGTGGCGGTGCCATCCACAATGGTGCCACAGTTAATATCCATATCTTCGAGAATGCTTTCGTACATCTGCGTGTTGGTGGCCAGCTTGATGCATGGTGCGGGTTTGAACCCAGAGACAGAGCCGCGCCCTGTGGTAAAACACACGACGGTTGCACCTGAAGCAATCTGGCCCGTAACAGACACCGGATCATAGCCGGGGCTATCCATAAAATTAAAACCTGATTCTTTCAACGGCTGGGCGTACTCAAGCACGTCATTAAGACTCGACGTACCACTCTTAGCGACGGCGCCCAGCGATTTTTCAAGAATGGTGGACAGCCCCCCTGCTTTATTTCCCGGCGAAGGGTTATTGTTTAATTCTGCTCCATTGATTTGTGTGTAGTGTTTCCACCACTCGATCCTTTCGAGTAGCTTACGCGCCACGTCTTCATTGATGGCTCTATCGAGAAGCAAATGCTCAGCGCCATAGATTTCAGGCGTTTCACTCAATATAACGCTGCCGCCATGCTGGACGATGAGATCAGCCGCATGGCCCAGAGCGGGGTTGGCAGTAATGCCAGAATAGCCATCGGACCCACCACACTGCAGTGCCACGGTTAGATGCCTCAGCGGAGCTGGGCGCCTCTCAGCATGGCGATAGTCATTCGACATTTGACGAATTTTTTCTGATGCTTTTTCAATACTGGCTCGGGTACCGCCGGCGCCCTGAATATTGAAATAAAATATTCTAGATGTATCTGTTAGCCCGTACTTTTCAACCAATTGTTTAACTTGGTTCGCTTCGCAACCTAAACCGATAATCAGCACAAAAGCAAAATTCGGATTGATCGCATAGCCATTCAAGACCCGTTCCAGGAAGGCGAATCCCTCAGAATCCGTATTCATTGCACAGCCTGAACCATGCGTCACCGGCACGACGCCATCAAACCCTAGCGCCTCAAACTCACCGCTTGCATTGAGACGCTCTGCAACAACTTTCGAGACGGTGGCCGAACAGTTCACGGTGGACAGAATGCCGATATAGTTGCGGGTACCTACTTGTCCATTTGCGCGGTGGTAGCCGTTAAAGGTGCGCTGGTTTTCTACCACCTCTGATCTTGGTGCTGGCTTGAAATGCTCAAGTGATGTGTCACGTTCTAACATAACAATATTGTGCGTATGAACATGCTCACCGGCTTCAATTCGGCGTGTTGCCAACCCAATAATCTGACCATATTTGAAGATGGGCTGCTCTGGTTCAATGTCTGTTAACGCAACTTTATGGCCAGCATCAATGTTCTCATGGGCAGTGTGTTTTCCATCGTCGATGGGATACCCCTTCGGAACAGCCCTACTCGCCACGCCCACATTGTCATGAAGATTCAGCCTGATAACCGCAGGTACACTATTGATAAGCTCCATTATTTTCTCCCTAGCCATCTCTTAGTTTGTAATTGACTCAGCGCCCCGCCATCAGTCCTTGATCAGTGCGTTTAGAATTTTTGTACTGAGCATATTATACTATCGTCGAGTTAATGATCATTGTGCGCAATATTCAATAGAAGTCAGTTTACTTTCTCTCCAAGCACATGTCGATAGCTATAAAAGCAAGAAACCAAGCTGGCTAATCAGTATGAGAATTACGCAAAGCCTATGCTGCCGGGAGGACAGCGTAAGCGTTTGAGGAGATTGGCCGGTCAGAAAGTAAAGCAGCGTAGACGTCAGACTATGTTGAAGCAGGCAAAATAAGACGCCTGGAACCCTGGGTTCATAGAATAAGCGCAGCACTTTGGACCACAAGGTAGAGGCAGGAGGG
>OJIO01000023.1_pt1 | contig 123949 bp, 124 predicted proteins | sample 1595621 | NCBI WGS metagenome assembly OJIO01 (sample SAMN05416776, study PRJEB24817) | seawater metagenome | isolation source: Sea water | place: Canada:Atlantic | collected 2013-07 | reverse complement strand
CTATCCTCTTCGTCGGCAGCGTCAGATGTGTATAAGAGACAGTGCATAGACTTCCTGCGTCCCGGAGCGATCTGCCCGAGACAAAACATAAAATGGCGCCGGGTGCGATTAGCCCCGGCCGAACACCGTCAGCCCTGCTGATAGGAGTCCTTCATATGCATCCCAATGCATGCGGCCCTCGTGGTCGCCACCCGCATCCCCACGCCTCCAACGGCCGTCACTCTGGTCCCCGTGGTCGCCACGCAGGCAAGCTAGGAGGTCCCATGGGCGCCTTTGGCATCCGTCGTCCCCTCCGCATGCTCTCTCACCGTTTGGGGCTCGACGAGTCCCAGACCGCTGTCTTGGCAGAGTTCCTGGATGACCTTCGAACCGAGCAGGCCCAGGCCGAAGTCGACAAGCGACGGGCCAGCAAGCTTCTCGCGGAGGCGATGGCCGGAGAGAGCTTCGATTCCGAGGCCGCGACAAAGGCGACCAAGCTCCGGGCCCTGGCCAGTGAGCGGGTCATTGAGCACACCGCCAAGGGTCTGAAAGCCCTGCATGCGGTCTTGGACGCCGAACAGCGTCAGCGCTTCGTGACCTTGATGCGAACCGGCCCCTTCACCTTCTAGGGTTCCACTGCGGACCACACCGGCGGCGCCGGCGTCAGGGAGTACTCCAACTCCTTGATCCCCGCGCCCCCCTTCAGTGTGCTGCCGTCCCACTGCAGTGGCTTTGCTGTGGTGGGATCGGTGGGCATTGCGAAGGTCGGCCAAGCTCCTCGATGGCCTTGGCGGAGCTCCAGGGCTGTGAGCAACATCGCGCGTTGGAGCTGCAGCTCACCCTCGACCTGACCCATGTTGCCCATCCTGGTGCCCAACACGATCAACAGGTCAATGCCGATTCGATTCCAGATCAATGGCGAGGGCCAGTCCTGCTCCACCATGACCCGCTCGCCGTAGGGCTTGGCCATCATCGCCAGCTCCAACTCGCACTGTTTCGACTGCAGATCCAGGGTCGCCTCTAGATCGTAGAACACCCATTCGACCCGATGCAGCGCTGGCTCCTCAAGGATCGCCAGGATGGCCTCGCACTCGGTAGAGACCGCGTAGGGTGCCAGCGCGGGACCCGCCTGACGGGCCAGCAGATAGCGCTTGAGGGCCGCCTCCCCTTCTCTACCCAAGCCATAGGGGCTCGCCACGACGCGCTCCAACTCAAGCAGCACCGAGCGCTCCAGATTGGCCCCGATGGAGAAGGGCATCAGGCCACCCCCGGCTGCTTGCAGGTCTCCTGCGATCTCAAGCACCGGAGCGAGCGCCCCCCAGGCATAGAGCCCTTCGCCATAGGCCAGGTGCACCCTGGACTCCAGAATGGCCGCATCCCCAAGAACCCGAAGCCCCATCCAGGGGATGAAGTCGTCGTCCAAAGCCGGAACGGGCGCATGGATCCCATCGAGCGCCAACAGCACCCCCAAGTCTCGGTGGGAGAGCTCAACATCTGTTGGCACAACCCCATCCTTCACCTGCTCGGCCATGTCCTTTGCAGCCGGATCCCCGGGCCTTGGAAGGCTCTCCATCACCAGCACCAGCTCCTCGAAGCCTCCAGGGCTGTAGGGCAGCGGCGGCGGCAGAGGCGTCCAAGTAGTGGGCGGGCTCGAGGAGCAGGCAAGGGTCAGGAGCAGAGCGAACATGCACACAGGGTAGTAGACTTTCCCAACAAGGAGCCGCCTCTGGCCTGGGAAATGCCACTGGAAGTACTGGGCGTGTTGGTCGGTGTGGGCGTCCCCCTCGCCATCCTGCTCGCGCACCTCACCGGCGGCTCCAAGCGCTTGGTCCTGGACGAGCAGTCAATCCGAGCGCACCTGACCGAGCTGGATCCCCACGCCGAGCTCCAGGAAGTGCTCCTGGAGCAGAGCGGCCAGACCGCCCTGTTCACCCTCCGCGATGGCCGCATGGGCGTGGCCTGGGCCATGGAGCGCTTCATGGGCATGCGCCTGGTCGAGCGCTGGACGCTGCAGGAGAGGCAGGAGGGTCTGGAGGTGGATCTGGCCGATGCAGCCTGGCCTCGTCGGCGGATTCAAGTCCCCTCCCCTGAGATACGACAACACTGGTTGCAAGCCCGAGGTCAGCGTGACGCCGCCTGATCTTCCCGACATCGTCGCCCTGGCCGTCCCTTTCTTCATCCTGAGCATGGGCGCGGAGATCCTGCTGGGCAAGTGGACCGGCAAGGCCCGCTACGACACCCGCGATACCGCCGCCTCTCTGGCCATGGGCGCCGGCAACCTGGCCATGGGCATCGTGTTCGGCTTTGTCAGCTTTGCCGTGCTGATGGCCCTGTACCCCTACCGCCTGATGGACTGGGGCTGGAGCTGGGAGTGGTTCCTGCTGGGCTTCATCCTCGACGACGCCCGCTACTACGTCTTCCACTACCTGGCGCACAAGAGCCGCTGGTTCTGGTGGGGCCACGTCACCCACCATTCCTCCCAGCACTACAACCTGAGCACTGCGCTCCGCCAAGAGTGGAGCTCGCCCTGGAATCTGGCCTTCCTGCTGCGGGCGCCCTTGGTCCTGATCCTGGGCATGCACCCGGTGATGCTCGTCTTTCTGGGCGGCATCAACCTCGTCTACCAGTACTGGATCCACACCGAGGTCATCCGCAGGCTGCCCAGGCCCATCGAGTTCCTCTTCAACACCCCCTCCCACCACCGGGCCCACCACGGCGCCAACCCGCGCTACCTGGACTGCAACTTCGGAGGCACCTTCATCATCTGGGACCGCATCCTGGGCACCTTCCAGCCGGAGCTGGATGAGGAGCCGGTGCGCTACGGCCTGACCCACAACATCGCCACCTACAACCCGCTGCGCATCGCCTACCACGAGCTGATCAGCATCGGAAAAGACGCCACACAGAGCGGCATTTCTCTAGGGGAGCGGGTGCGCTACGTCTTCGGTCCGCCCGGATGGAGCCACGACGGCAGCCGCAAGACAGCCGAGACCGTCAAGAGCGAGTGGCGAGCTGAGCAAGCTGAAGATCAAGAGAAGCGCGAGACCCCGGCCAAATAGAGCCGGCCGCGATCCCCCTGGACACCGCAGCAAAGCACGCTATACGGGCCTCAACTTCGAGGTCACCATGTCCATTCTGCTCTCTCTGCTCGCCTGCACCGGTGCCACCCAGCGCCAACCCCAGGACCTGGCAGACCAAGCAGCGCGCGTGGCCGACGGCAGCGCAGACGCCATTGGCATGCTGGCCTTCCTCAATGACGCTGGCACTGACCTGGCCCTGCTCGACGACGACGTCGCCCTGGACAGCCGGGCAGCTGGCGCCATCATCGACTGGCGAGACGGCGACGACGCCGTTCAGGGAAGCAGCGACGATCGCAGCTACACCACCATGGAGCAGCTCGATGCCCGCTACTACGTGGGTGACTCGGCCATGAACAAGATCCAGGCCTACGCCTTGGACGCGGGCTTTGTGCCCACCGACGACGCCGACTACCTGGGCACTTGGGACGGCGTGGCCTTCACCCTGGGCGAGGCCAACTCGGTCCTGGCGCTGAGCAACGACACTGGCGAGACCTACCTGGACGACACCTTGGGTCTGGACTCCCGCGCCGTGAGCTCCATCATGGACGCCCGCCCAATCGCCACCGTGCAAGAGCTGGCCGGTCTGTACTACGTCGGTACCAGCGCCTTGGAGACCCTCAAGGCCGAGAGCAACAGCGCATGTGACACCCCCGGTTGGGACCAAGTCTACGTGTACAACGCCGGAGATGACGCTTGGCGCAGCGAGCTGTCTTCCGGCCTGGTCGCAGTGATCGACGAGACCCTGCTCACCGACGATTGGTGCGGCGAGGCCACAGGCTCTCCCGAGTTCGTCAAGGTCGCCATCGACCTCTTCGACTGCCAGGAGAAGGGCTACTACATCGAGCTGGGCCAAGGCATGTTGGAGTACCCCAGCGTCGACTGGTACATCGAGTTCGAAGTAGACACCAGCTACAGCTACTTCTTGAGCAGCTGCGAGGTCTGAAGACCTCGCTTTGACGCCTTTTCGCACCTTTTCGCTGCTGCCATGACATAGGGGGCAGTACCGAAAGGAGCCCCGAACATGGCACTGAGCGATTCCGAGAAGGCCGAGCACGCAGCGAAGATGAAGGCCCTCAAGGCCAAGCAGGACGCTGAGGTCAAGACCAAGACCATCCACCGCGGCGTGGTCATCGTCAACACAGGCAACGGCAAGGGCAAGAGCACCTCTGGCTTTGGCGTGGCCATTCGTGCCGCTGGCCACGGCCAGAAAGTCGCCGTGATGCAGTTCGTCAAAGGCACCTGGAAGACCGGCGAGCAGGCCGCCCTCAAGCGCTTTCCCGAGATCACCCACGAGGTCTCGGGCGATGGCTTTACCTGGAATACCCAGGACGTTGAGCAGGACATCGCCAGCGCAAAGGCGGGCTGGGCCCGTGCGGTCGAGATGATTCAAGGTGGGGAGTTCAAGGTGGTCGTGCTCGACGAGATCAACATCGCCCTGCGCTACAACTACCTGGACGCGGCAGCCGTGGCCCAAGTGCTCCGGGACAAGCCTGAGCAGGTCTCCATTGTGCTGACCGGCCGGGACGCCCCCCAGGAAGTCATCGACGCTGCGGACACCGTGACCGAGTTCCAGGTGGTCAAGCACGCCTACAAAGCCGGCATTCGGGCCAGAAAAGGCGTTGAGTTTTAGCACTCGGTTTTGATTGATTTCTCTCACTTTTCAGATAGAATCAATCAATAATGATTGATCTATTCCTGACTCCCCAAGATCTGCAGCACACGCTTGCGCAGCGCGTGCGTGCGCTGCGCAAGCGTCAGGGATGGACCCAGCAGGAGCTCGCTGAGCGCAGTGGCCTCGGCGTGGCGACCGTGGCCCGTCTGGAACGCAGCGGTCAGGCCCAGTTCTCGACCATCCTCCAAGTCAGCTCTGCCCTGGGCCGGCTGGAGGACTTCCAGGACCTGCTGGCCGCACCAGATCCGAGCTCCATGGCTGAGCTCCTCGGAGAGCGGGAATGAGCCGCAGTCTGCAGGTAAGCCTGGACTTTAGGAGCCACGCTGGCGAGGCGGACTCCGTCGCTGTGGGGACCTTGGCACAGGACGGGCGCCGCGTATTTTTCGAGTTTCATCCAGACTTCCTGAACAGCGGCCTGGACATCTCTCCACTTCGCCTCCCCCCCAAAGCCAGCCTGCAAGAACACCGAGTCAAGCCCGGAGTCCCTCTCCCCGGAGTGTTCTCCGACGCCAGGCCAGATGGCTGGGGCCTCAAGCTGCTGCACCGCCAATTCCAGGCCCAGGGTCGGCCCGCCAGCAGCGTCTCCGCACTGGAGGAGCTGGCCTTCCTGGGCAGCCACACCATGGGCGCTCTGCGCTTTGAGCCCAGCACAGGCACGGACCAAGCCCTCTCTCAGGCCGTCGAGTTGGGCCAGCTCGCTGCGCATGCTCAGGCTGTGTACGACAACGCGAGCGTGGAGGTGCTGCCCGAGCTGGTGCGTGCCGGCGTCTCCTCCGGCGGAGCGCGCCCCAAGGCCTTGATTGGCATCGGGCCTCAGGACCAGATCTGCTCTGGAGAGGGCCCCCTGCCGACCGGATTCCAAGCCTGGCTGGTCAAGTTTCCCACCTCCTCCGACGACTCCCAAGTCGCCGCCCGCGAGCAGGTGTGGATGCACATGGCCGCCCTGGCTGGCTTGGACGTGCCGGAGACCCGACTGCTCCCAATCCACGCGGGCCATGCCTTCGCTGTGAAGCGCTTCGACCGGGGACCAGATGGCCAGCGCCTGCACATGCTCTCAGCGGCCGGGGCCTTGGACGTGGACTTTCGCACGGCAAGGGGCGACTACCGAGACCTGGGCCGCCTCACCATGCACCTGTGCCGAGACATGCGTCAGGTTCGAGCCCTGTTTCGCTTGGCTGTGTTCAACGTGGCGACAGTCAACCAGGACGACCACCTCAAGAACCTGGCCTTCCTGATGACTCCCCAGGGTGCGTGGCGGCTGTCCCCGGTCTTTGACCTGACCTACTCCCCGCACAGCTCCGGCTACCGCTCGACCTCTGTGATGGGCCAAGCCCAAGGCATCACCCATCGCCAGATCCTCGAACTCGGCGCCGCCCTCTCTCTCTCCAAGGCCCAGGTCCAAGAGACGGTGGAGGAGGTGCTCTCCGCGACGCTTCAAGTCTCCCAGCTCCTGGAGCAGGCCGGCTGCGAGAACCTCGTCAGCAAGCGTGCCGCGACACAAGTCGAACTAGCCAGCCAAGCCCTGCACCGCTGAGAGCAGAGCCGCTGCCTCGGGCACGCCCTGTGTGGGCCCCACGCTCAGGCGCAAGGTGCCATCGGGGTCGGTGCCCAGCGCTTCGTGGGCCATCGGCGCACACTGAATACCGCCGCTGGCCACGAATCCAGTAGACCTGAGCTTTGCAGCCGCCTCTCCCGCAGTCATCCCTTGCAACACGAGGCTGCAGGTGGGCACACCGGGCACTGTTCCAAGCACCTGCACGCCATCGATCTGCATCAAGCCTTCTCGCAGCAGCAACAGAGCCGCCAGCGCACCCTCCAGAGGCTGCTCTCGGGCCATCCAAGCCAGCCCCGCCGCCAGTCCACACAAGGCCGGCAGGTTCACTGAACCGGTGTCGCAATAGCTGGGGCCATCGTCGCAGGAATCCAGACCGCAGCGTGCTCCTGGGGTGTCCATCACCAGGCCGTCCCGCACGTACAACCCGCCCGCCCCGCTGGGACCCTGAGGTCCCTTGTGGCCGGCAAAAGCGAAGAGGTCCACGCCCAACTCAAGCAAGTCCAGGGGGTGCCATCCCGCCACCTGGGCGCCGTCCAGCAAGCAGGTGGCGCCGTGCGCATGGGAGAGCTCCACCAGCTCCTTCCATGGCAACAGCTCCCCAGTCACGTTGCTCGCCATGGACATGGCCATCAGACGCACGCCGCCGGCCTTGAGCTGCTCTTCGACCTGATTCAGGTCAATGGGCCCAGCCTGGCCTCGTGGGAGGTGCAGGGTCTCTACGCCTTGCAGCTTGGCCAGAGGGCGGACCAACGCGTGGTGCTCCATCTGGGAGCTCAGCACTCGATCTCCCTCCACCCAAGGCAGATCCGCGATGGCCACAGCCAGAGCCTGGGTACAGGAGGGGGTGATGAGCATGCGTTCCGGTGCCACCCCAAAGGCCCGCGCCACGCCCTGATGTGCGTCCTCAAAGAGCGAGCCCCACTCCGCCGGCGAGGCCATCGTTGCGCGCTCTGCCGCCTGGAGAACTGCGTTTGGCTTGGGCCAGCTGGTGCCGGCGTGATTGTGGTACTGCACGGAGCTCTTCATGGGGGTCTTCTACCAGAAACGTGACCCTGGGATGCCTTTGAAAGGGCCCTTCACATTGGGCGTGATCCAGCCACCGTAGAAGTCCCCGGGCTGCGGTGTGACCTGGGCGCCGTCCACCAAACAGCGGTCCACCGAACCCGCATAGAGCGCGATGTAGCCGGGCAACATGCCGCTGCCCGGGGTGGGGTCGGCATAGGACCAAGCCACAGCGCGCAAGCGCACAACCCCAGCGACCAGGTCGTGGTACCCGGCCTGCCCCTTCCACTCACACAGGCTCCCCTGCGCTGAGCGACTGGGCTGTACGGCACCCGCTACAAAGTCGTCGGGGTGCAGGTAGTAGGTGGGCGGGTGGCTGGTCTCAAGCACCCGCAGACCTCGGCTACAGTCGGCAATACAGACCCCGTTCAGGTAGACCTGAAGCCGACTCTTGGTGGGCTCAATTCGGGGTGGCCGAGGGTAGTCCCACACTGATTCTTCTCCTGGGCTGATGGGATCTGGAGTAGGCCAGGAGGGGTTGCGCATGTGCCCCTTAGGTCAGCAGCTCCAAAGCCTCGCAGCGTCGTTTTGACACACCCCTCAGTCTAGGTCGTGCATCTCGGCGTGACCACAGCTCTCACAGGTCCAAGCGCCATGCAAGACCAGGCCGCAGCTCTGGCATCGCTTGAGGACCAGGGCGTGGCCACCTGCGCCGAGGAGTGCGAGCCCAGCGGCCAGAACGGCCACTCCTCCCTCGTCCTCTATGAGCAAGCTGCCCCCAAAAACAGCCAGTCCCAATCCAAGGACAACAGACCCCCCACTGAGCGCTCGGCTGATCAAGTTGCCCACCATTGACGACTCCCTTCGCACTCTTGGATGGCGCCTGTCTTAATGCAGCCCATGACCTGCAGTCCATGAAGCTACAACGCGGCCCGGCCCTGATGATGCTCGCGGCCCTGGCCTTCACGGTCATGGTCAGCTTGGTCAAGATCGCCCGACAAGAGCTGGATGTCTTTGACGTCATCCTCTTCCGCGGACTGGTCGCCGTTCCGGTGGCCCTGGTCTTGGCCCGAGGCAAGCTGCGCATTGAACGCAAGGGCGTGATGCTGCTGCGCTCGGCCACCGGCTTTGGCGCGATGCTCTGCTTCTTCGGCGCCGCAAAGGGTCTGGCCATCGCGGACCTGCAGATCATCTCCAGGCTGCAGCCTCTGGCCGTGGGCTTTCTGGCTCCCCTGGTCCTGGGGGCCACGGAGAAGCCAAAACGCGGCATCTGGGTGGTGCTCATCTTGGGCCTGCTGGGCTGCGGCATCATCATCGGACCCGAGCTGGCGGTCGGCAGCTGGTGGGGCGGTCTGGCCTTGGGGGCGGTGCTCTTCTCTGCGGTCTCTCACACCTCCGTGCGCGCCCTGAAGGAGGAACACAGCGCCAGCGTGGTCTTCTGGTTCCAGCTCTTCGTGACCGTGATCTGTGGGGCCATCTGGCTGCTCACCGAGAGCAGCTTGCCGCCCGTGCACTTGATCTGGATCCTGGTCGCCGTGGGCGCCCTGGCCAGTCTGGGCCAGTGGCTGATGACCCAGGCCTATGCGGCAGACCGGGCCGCCAACGTCGCCGCGGCCTCTTACGTCAGTCCCCTCTTCGGGGCTGCGATGGACTGGATCGCCTTCTCGGAGCTGCCCACTTGGCAGGCACTGGTAGGCGGCTCTCTGGTCATCGGCGCTGGACTCTGGCTGGTCTTCCGCAAGGCCTGAGGGCTACTGCGCAGCGCCCAACAACAAGGCCAAGAACTCTGGGTCTTTGAACTTGTTCGAGTCGCACTGCTGGACCACCACCCAGTCCAGCTCAGGGATGACGTAGATGCGCTGCCCCGAGGCGCCGGCCATCACGTACATCTCCGGTCCGCCGGCCAAGAAGGCGGCGCCTTCCCCGCTCTGGTTGGTCCCGGCCACGTTGAAGCGGGTCCCCTCCCCCATCTCCTGGTTCACCCACCCCGCCAGGCCATAGGCCGGGTTCGCCGTGCTGCCCTGCATGCACATCTGCAGGGTGCCCTCGGGGAGCACGCGCTCTCCCTGCCAGAGGCCATCGTCGCGCACCAAGGCCCCGAACTTGGCCATCTCCGGGGTGCTCGTCCAGGCGCCGTAGCCCAACATCGGATTGCCATCGGGGTCGTGGTTCCAGCCGGCATAGCGGAAGCCGATGGGCGCGAAGACCCTCGCCTGGAGGTAGTCCAGAGGGCTGCCATCCAACTTCTGCTCCATTACCTGCCCAAAGGCCGTCAGGTGGGAGGAGCCGTACTCCCACTGGCTGCCGGGCGCCCACTGAACCGGCTGGGCGGCGGCGTAGGCGTACTTGTCGGCCACCTTCTGGTCCTCCACCGCCCGCAGGCCGTCCCAGGTCAGGGTGCGCCTGTCCTGGGCCAGTCCGCTGGTGAAATTCAGCAGGTGTTGGAGGGTGACATCCTGCTTCAGGGGCACACCGGCCCAATCGCTCAGCGTCGCTGAGACCGGCTCCTCCAGGGTCATCAGGCCATCGGAGACCGCCAAAGAGGCCATCGCGCAGCTGAAGCTCTTGGTCGCGCTGTACATCGGCCAGGGGCTCTGGTTGCTGTGCTCGGGGCTGTAGACCTCGTAGAGGACCTGATCCCCCTGCAAGACCATCAGGGACTTGGAGCCGTGGGCTTGCCCATAGGTCCAGGCTGCCTCAAAGCGCGCCTCCAACTCGGCGACGGGCTCCGCGCGTTCCCAGGGATCGTCAGCGGGAATGGGGGTCTCAAACTGGGCTTGACCGGCGCAAGCCAGGGCAGTGAGCAACGACAGCATTCTAGGCTCCTTCCTTCATTCGAACCATGAATCACCCTCATCCGAAAACGGGATGTTGCCTTGTGCTGGGGCGCACCTACCTCAAGGTCCCAATCCGTCTTGGAGCGCCTGATGTACCCCACCCTCTTCTCTTCCTTCGACCTGGGCCGCCTCACCCTGCCCAACCGCATGGTCATGGCCCCGATGACCCGCAGCCGTGCCGACCAAGATCACACGCCAACGGCCCTTATGGCTGAGTACTACGGCCAGCGCGCCAGCGGTGGTCTGCTCATCACCGAAGGGGTGGCTCCCACGGCCAATGGCTGCGGCTACGCCCGCATTCCTGGAATCTGGAGCGAGGAGCAGACCGATGCATGGGCGCAGATCGCCGACGCCGTCCACGCCAAAGGTGGGCGAATCGCCATGCAGTTGATGCACACCGGCCGGGTCGGACATCCCCACAACATGCCCGAAGGGGCGCGGATCTTGGCTCCCTCTCAGTCCACACTGAGCGGCGAGATGTACACCGACGAGCAGGGTCCACAGCCCTACCCGGCCGCCGAAGAGATGGAAGAGGCGGAGATCCAGGCCGCCATTGCCGGCTTTGTGCAAGCGGGAAAGAACGCCATCGAAGCCGGCTTTGACCTGGTCGAAATCCACGGCGCCAACGGCTACCTGGTCGACCAGTTCCTCTCCCCCTGCACCAACCTGAGGGCCGATGCCTGGGGCGGCAGCATCGAGAACCGTGCGCGCTTTGCCCTCCAAGTCGCCCAGTCGCTGGTGGCCGCCATCGGCGCCGACAAGGTGGCCATTCGCCTGAGCCCCGGGGGCGTGTTCAACGACATCCAGCCTTGGCCGGAGCAAGAAGACGACTTTGTGTGGCTGGCCGGCGAGCTGGGCAAGCTGGAGCTGGCCTACCTGCACCTGGTCGACCACAGCGCCATGGGCGCGCCCCCTCCCCCAGAGGGAATCAAGCAGGCCATGCGCCGGGCCTTCGACGGCCCTCTGATCCTCTCTGGCGGCTACAACGCCCAGAGCGCGGAGGCTGATCTGGCCGCTGGAAAGGGAGAGCTGGTGGCCTTTGGGCGTCCGTGGATCTCGAACCCGGATCTGCCGGAGCGCTACCAGGCCGAGAGCCCGCTCAACGACCCGGACTTCAGCACCTTCTACACGCCGGGTGCCAAGGGATACACGGACTACCCAAGCATGGGCTGAGCTTCATGGAGCAGGCATGACCAAGACCAGAATCCGTCTCGCACGCCCCGAAGACCTGGCGCTGCTGCCGGACATTGAGCGCGCTGCATCCCATCTCTTCGTGGAGGCGGGGATTGGCGGCGTGGTCTCGGTGATGCCGGTGGCCAAACTGGAAGCGGCGCGTGCTGAAGGGGGGCTGTTGCTCGCGGTCGATGGGCGCGATGTGCCGGTGGGCTTCGCAGTGGTCAGAGCGACGCAGGCCGGCGCTCACCTCTGCGAGATGAACGTTCACCCCAAGCATGGACGCCAGGGCATCGGAACAGCGCTGCTACAGGCGTCTCTGGCCAAGGCGGCTGGGCCGATGACCTTAACGACCTACCTGGAGGTGCCCTGGAACGCGCCCTTCTACGCCGGCCAAGGCTTCGTCGTGGTGCCGCCTGAGGCGTGGAGCGCCGAGATGGCGGTCCTGGCGGCAGCGGAGGGCGTAGTCCCTGGGAGCGGACGTGTGTTGATGCGGCATGAAGCCTAAGTCATCCGGGGCAACGTCGTCTTTGCCCCAATGTGCTGAGTCGAAGTCTTCTTCGCCCTAGCCAGGACGCCCACCTCGGCGCCCTACCCATCTCCCTCCTTCTCCAAGACACCCACCTCAGCGCCTCGCCCCCAGTGACGGGCCAACACCTGCTCCGCCTCCCGACCCGTCGGTGAGTAGGGATCCGGCTCACCCCGCTCATCGTCGGTGAACCACTTCCAGAAGAGCAGCCCCTGGTAGCCGGGCTGTCCTTCAAAGGCCCGCAGCACCGCCTGGTAGTAGCGGGCCTGGAGGGCATCATCCCGGGCGCCCTTCAGGCCATGGTCCCAGGGCTTGGCCGCGGCGCCCTTGCAGGCCCGCAAGCCCAACTCGGTCAGCAAGAAGGGACGGCCCTGGGTGACGGCAAGAATCTCTTGGATGTGTGGCTGCCAGCCGGCCAAGAGCTGCTCCTCGCTGGGGTCCTCTTCTTCACTCAGGGGAAAGTAGGCGTTGATTCCGATCAAATCCATGCTGTCCCAGGCCGAAAACTCCTGGTACTCCCGCCACCAGTTGGCCGCGTAGGTGAGCTTGCCGCTGTAGACCTGACGCACCTTGGCAGCCAGAGTCTTCCAGTACCCTTGGGGGTCTTTGGCCAGCTGCAGATACTCCAGGCCCATGCAGAGCAGCGCCACCTGGTTCTCCTCGGCCAGCTTGGCCAAGTGCAGGATGTAGGCGCCGTAGGCTGCATGCCAGGCAGCCACGTTCTTAGGAGCCAGATCCTGGCGAGACTTGCCGCCGCTCCAGAAGCTTCGAGACCAGATGTGCGGCTTCAGACACACCTGAATGCCAAGGGCGTGTGCCTGCTTGATACATGCGACCAAGTCAGCATCGGTGAGGCTGTCATCCAAGCTCTCGCCCCACTTCAGCTCGTGCCCCTCCAGGTCTCCCTGGTAGGCAAAGGGGGTGAGGGCGACCGCGTTGACCCCGGCCAACACCAGACGCTCAAGCTGCGCGCCGCAGGCCGAGCTGCCGTAGCCCAAGCCGCGACGATGCAGGTGGGCCAAATTCATGCCTGCCCATACCGGACGCGTCGTGAGCACCGAGGGTGCAGGCGCAGCCGCAAGAGGCCCTCGACCACATCCCACTAGGGCTGTGGCCAAGGCCGACTTGAGCAGGGTGCGTCGCTTCAGTAGTTCACTCCGTAAGTCAGGTGCTGCGAGCTATCCCAAGCATAGAGCTGACCGTCCCCTGGATTGTAGTCCAGCATCGCCGCGTAGCCGCCAGGCTGCGTGAGGGTCAGACCAGGGTCACTGCTCGTAGAGCTGACCGTGTCGTAGGCGAAGTTGATGTTGGCCGTACCGTTGTAGAAGTTGTCGGTCGCATAGAGCACGCCACAGACCACAAAGGAGTTGCCGACGCTCGACTTCGCCACGGAGTCCGTGTTCCAGGTCTCCACCAGGGCAAGGGGCTTCACATCTAGGCTGGAGAGCACAATACTGCCGGAATTCGCGCTGGTCCCGTAGGTGATCCAGATGCCGTTCTCGTCCACGGCAAAGTCAAAGTCGGACCAGCCACCCCACTGGTAGGCAAAGGAGTTTCGAAAGCCTGAGTCGCTCAGGTCAAGGGTGGAGGTGATCTCGCCGGCTGCAATGTCGTACTCAACCAGTGTGTAGCTATTGGCTTGGTTGTAGTAGAGATATCCGTCATAGACAACCGCTCCAGTTCCATCAAAGTCCTCGGGCAAAACCGTTGAACTGAGCACCGTGCCAGAGGCCAGGTCGGCCATGCTGGCGTACTCCACCAAGGTATCGCCCGTGTAGAAGTCCATCTCCCAAACCAGGCCCGCCCCCAATGTCTCCATGGAGTCGGTCATCCACTGTCCGTAGGTGCTGCCGCGGCTCACGTTGTTGACGGGCGCATCGATGCTGCTGACCGTGCACACGCAGGACTTTGCGGAGGCATCGGTGTCATCGCAGTCCCCTGCCACTTCCGCGTAGCCGCTGGGCACCGAACAGGCCTGGGTCACAACATCTTCGACACCGTAACCATCCCCGTCAGCGTCCTGGTAGTAGGTGGTGGTGTCCTCTGCGGTGTCCTCGTCTACAAAACCATCGCAGTTGTTGTCCACCAGATCGCAGTACTCCAGAGCGTCGGGGGAGATGTCCGCGGAGGTGTCATCACAGTCCAAGCCATCTGAGATCAATGTGCCGCTGGCTTGGCACGCTTGCACGGGCAGGCTGGTGTCGCCGTAGCCATCTCCGTCGGTGTCCGGGTACCAGATGGGCGCATCGGGGGCCTCCTCATCGACGCTGTCATCGCAGTCGTTGTCGACCAAATCGCAGGACTCGATGGCACCGGGGAAGCTCAGTGCATCCTCATCCAGGCAGTCCGTGTTGTCCGAGACATAGCCAGCGGGCTGCTCACAAGCGGCTTCTGTGGCAGCCTCGGAGCCGAAGCTGTCCCCGTCGGAGTCGACGTACCAGGTGGGCGCATCCACAGCGTCCACGTCCACTTCTCCATCGCAGTTGTTGTCCACGCCATCGCAGACCTCTTCGGCAGATGGGTTGATCTCGGCGTCGGTGTCATCGCAGTCTTCCGAGGCGAGGACGCCGTCGCCGTCGCCGTCAATGTCCGAGTTGACGAAACAGGCGGTCAGGGCCAGGAGAATCAAGGTCGCGGTCATGGGGAGTCCTCTTGTTGAGCAGAGCCTACTCGGCGCAACCTGGACCCGCCCCCAATCGTGGGATCGGTGTAGGGTCGCCGGGCAAAACAAGCCTCTGGCCCTCCCCGGAAGTTCCATGAACGCTCTCCTCATTCTGCTCTCCTGCGCCGGCACGCCCGACCCGGCTCCCTCCACAGCCGCAACGACACCGCCAGCAGTCGTGCCCGCGCCTCCTCCTGAGCCCAAGAAGCTCTACGTCCCGGCGGCTCCCACAGGCGCCCCCGACGAGCTGCCGGAGCTGCACGGCCAGACCGACACCCAGATCCTGGCGCACATGGGGCCGCCGACCCGCAAGAACGCCTTCGTCATGGGCGAGTGCTGCAGCGAATACGACATCGAGCTCTACAACACCTACCCTCCCGGCAAGGGCCACGAGGCGGTCAACATCGAGCGTTGGACCTGGATTTATGACGGCTACATCGTCGCCCTCTGGTTCCACCAAGTCGAAGGAACATGGACCGTGCTCGACACGGTGCGCTACGACGAGGGGACAGACTTTTAGGAGCCCTGATGCGCCGTGAAACCCAAGCTTCTTGCTTCGTGCATGCAGAGCCCGCTGCCATCTTTGCCATCGTGAGCGACCACGAGGGCACTGCAGCCTGGGTCCCAAAAGTAGAAGTGGTCAAGCTCCTGGAGCCCGACACCCCCAAGAACGGCATCCCGGCGCTTCGTCGGGTGACCTTCAAGCCCTTTGGCTGGGGCACCATCGAGGAGCGAATCACGGCCTACAACGCGGACGCCGGCAGCTTCTCCTACACCATCACCGCCGGCATGCCGGGGGTACGAGACCACCTGGGCACCTTCCAAGTCAGCCCAGCGGAAGGCGGCTGTACGGTCACCTGGAGCGTCTGGTTTGAGTTCAATCCCTGGATTTGGGGACTGGGTGCCGGCATCTTTGTGCGCACCTTCACGGGCGCGATGGAAGAGGGCCTGGCCACCCTAGCAAACCAGCACGTATAGAGAGCAGCATGTTCTCCCACCGTGACAACTCCAGCCGCAGCGCCACCCTCACGCTCAAGCCCGACAGCGCGCCCCCGGTCATCGTGGTCGCCTATGAAGACGCGAGCGGAAAGAGCCGAAAGAAGAGTTTTAAGAAGCCAAACCTCGGCCAAGCGCGAGACGCTGCTCTGCGCTTCTTGCTCAACAAAGAAGGTTTCCTCATCCGAGGTCCCCAAGATGGGCCTCTGAAGTGGATGGCACGCATCCTGGGTCCCTACAAAGGCGAGATTCGCCACAGCGTCGCGCCGGACACCGGCGTGAGCTGGGTGGTCAACGGCGACAACACCCTGATGCGCATCCAGCCGGAGAGCTGTGAGATGTGGCAGGGGCCTCTGGATAGCGGCACGAGCAGCCCCCATGCGAGCTGCTGGGCAGACCAAGGGGGCCTGCTTTGGGTCTTGGCGCCGAGCTGGGAGCGCGTGGATGGAGAGCTCTTTCAGGCCTTGCGCTTGATGCAAGTTCAGGACGCAGCCGATGGGCCGAGGATCCAAGAACACCTCCGTGTGCAGGGCCCCGGGCATCTCCTCAGCCTGCATGGCGACGCCCAGGGAAACGTCCTGGGGCCCGCGCCAGGGGGCGCCGCGCTCTACAACCGCGCCGGAGAAGTGCTACACACTTGGCCTCTGCTCAGCAGAGGGGAGCACATGCCCCCCCAAGGCGCCTTGTCCCCTTGCGGCCGCTGGGTGGTTCTCGTACAAGGCGATATCGCCGAGCGAATCGACCTCAGCGGCGGACCGATGCTCGCGCTGCCTTGCCCCCACAAGACCGTCAACGGACTTCAAGTCAGCAGGCAGGGCCAGGTCTACGTCAGCGGCTTTCACTACCCCTCACATGGCTTGTTTCGTCTGGAAGAAGCCGGCCCGGTGCGCGTGAGCGACGACATTCGCGCGGTGCTCTCCCCCGATGGCACCCAGATCGCCGAGGCCCAGCACGGACGGCTCACCCTCCGAGATGCCGTTGCGCTCTCCGAGGACCCCTACCAGATCAACCGAATCCACACGCAGATCGAGCTGCCCTTGCTGGGAATGGCCAAGTATGGCTCCGCCCGCTTCGGCGACGACGGCCTGATTCGTGTGCTGAGCGACGCCTACACCTTGGGCGCCATCGACCCTCAGGTGCCCATCTCCTGAGCCAACTTGGCGCGCATGCGCGCCTCCCTGGCCTGTCCACGGGCTTTGGCTTGAGCGGCCTGCTCCTCCCGGGACTTGGGCGGCGCCTTGGTGACCAGCTCATCGAGCAGGGTCATGGACAGCGCCGTGATGGCCTCGACGGCGGCTGCAATGGCGTCCTGGTTGGCTTGGGATGGCTTGGGCATCCCGGAGATCTTGCGCACGTACTGCAGAGCCGACGCTCTCACCTCCTCCTCCGTGGCAGCGGGAGACAAGTTGTGAAGGCGCTTGATGTTTCGGCACATGGGCACTCCGAGATAGAGAGGCAGTATGCCCAACGACACACCGCCCGACGCTGACAGTCTCCTCCTCTGGTCGACGGAGAGAGGCGTGACCACGCTCACCATGAACAACCCGCGTCGCCTAAACGGGTGGACCATGGAAATGATGGCCGCGCTCAAAGCAGGCCTGAAGAAGGCCGCGAGCGACGAGGCGACCCAGGCGGTGATCCTGACGGGCAGCGACCCCTACTACTGCGCCGGGGTCAACCTGGGGGCGAGCCTGAAGCTGACCCACCCTGCCCGCCTGCATCAGATGATCCGGCAGCACAACCAGAGCCTCTTCGACGCCTTCCTGAACTTCCCCAAGCCCATCTTGGCGGCCGTGAACGGCCCGGCCATTGGGGCAGCGGTGACCTCGGCGACCCTCTGTGATGCGATCATCGCCAGCGAGCGGGCCACCTTCAACACCCCCTTCGGCAAGCTCGGCGTTCCCCCCGAGGGCTGCTCCAGCGTGCTCTTCGAGAAGCTGGTCGGCGTGCAAGCGCAGCGCATCCTGGGCCAAGAGGGCTGGAAGCCAACGGGCCAAGAGGCCTTGGACATCGGCTTGGCGGACCACCTGAGCCCCCACGAGCAGCTGATGGGCCGCGCCCAAGCCATCGCAGAGAGCTGGATCGAGAAGGGACGCACGCGCAGCTACCGGGGTGGAATGAGCCAAGAGGAGCTCAAGCGCATCAACGCCCAAGAGTCCGTGGCGGTTGCCACAGCATTCCTGAGCCCTCCTTTCCTCATTGGCCAGTTCCAGTTCCTCTGGTCCAAGGGCAAGCGCGGGCCTGCCATGATGTTCCTGATGCTGCGGGTTACACAGCCCATCTGGGGACTGATGCTCTGAAGCCTGCGCCGCAGAGCGCGAAGGGAGCGATACAAGCCGACACAGTCTTGGACCGTGAGAGCGCATAGACTCAATGCATGAACACTCTGCTCCTCCTCGCCGCCTGCGCCTCCAAAAACGAGCCACCCACGGCGGCTGCGCCTGAGCCGGTGCAAGCCGAGGCGCCACCACAGCACCCCGGCCCGGGCAATGGTCCTCCAGGTCAACGGCGCCCGATGCGCAAGCACACCACCGTGGCCTCCTCCGGGGTTGAGCGCCTCGTGCCGGCTGACGTAGCGCCCATCGCAGCGAACGAAGCCACCTGGACCGTGGAGGGCTCCTGGCGACTGCTCAAGTCGAACGCCGTGCCTGTGCACAACACCGGCGCCTTCCCCAACCCCGGCAACCCCAACCGAATCACCGTACAGAGCGTCACCGCCCAGGTTCCCGTCGCGCCGAAGGTGGCGGCCTCTCCCACCAAGGTCAAGCTGCCAGGCTGGGCCTTGAACGGCGTGCCCTTCGATCCGGGAGCCGGCGAGTTCTACCAAGGCGACCCCAGCCTGGGCTGGCAATACGAGGCCCTGAGCGGCGCGGTGTCCCTGGGCATCGATGAGAACCACGCGCACGTCCAGCCCACCGGGATCTACCACTACCACGGCCTTCCCACCCTCTTCTTGGAGGCGCAGGGAGTGCGCTTTGAGGCCCACTCTCCACAAGTCGGCTGGGCCGCAGACGGCTTCCCCATCTACGCGCTCTATGGCTATGAAGACGCCAAAGATGGCAGCTCAGCCATCATCGAGCACAGCTCCTCCTACCGCCTCAAGGAAGGGACCCGCCCAAGCGGCGATGGCCAGCCCGGTGGGGCCTACGACGGCACCTTCAACGCCGACTATGAGTACGTAGAAGGGGCCGGCACCCTAGACGAATGCAACAGCATTTGGACCGTCACGCCGGAGTTCCCAGAAGGCACAACCGCCTACTTCCTGAGCGCCAGCCACCCGGTGGTGCCGCGCTGTGTGGTGGGCACACCGGACCGGAGCATGCGGCGCCCGCCTCCGCCAAAGCGGCCCTAAGGGAGCCAACTCTCAGGGCGCTGGCCTTGGTCCCTGCGCGCTCACTGGGCGTTCCAGTGTGCCGGACAGACCCCCTCAGCGGTCCAGACACGTCCGTAGCCGAAGCGCTGGTACAGGTGCGCGTGGGTGGGCGTGCAAGCCAGGATCAGGGAGTCTTGGATGTAGACCGTGACCGGCTCATCGGCCTCGACCCCCTCCAAGGGCATCCATCCAAGGTCCGTTTGGTGGGCGATGGGCGCGCTGATGTGCGCCCCTTCGAACCAATAGCTGCTCACCGCCAGCGAGAGCTCTGGAAACAAAACCCAGTGCGTGAAGTCGTCTTTGGAGAGCGCGCGCAGCTCTTCGGGAATGTCCTCCTCAACGGCCCCCTCCGGCATGGTGTAGTCACGCCCAGGCGCCAGAAAGCCCTCCAGTTCTCGGCCGCCGACCCCATCACAGTAGGGCGCGTACATGCCCTCGTAGAGCTGGACGACTTCCGGCTCCAGGGCCAGCCAATCGCCCTCGGTCAGGGTGTTGGGCGTACACACCACCGGGTTGAACATCTGAGCGGTGTCGTAGTCGACCTCCACCTGCTTGCCCTGGACCATCAGCCACGCCCGCTGCTCCTCTTCGTCGAAGTTCACCTCTGGACTCTCCATGGAGAACGCCAAGATTCCGCCTTCTTCATCAAAGCCCAACCCGTCCAGATCTCCGCTGGGTAGAGCCGGCAAGGCCCCCGCCGTCGAGGTCATCACAGGCGCCTCGTCTCCCAGCGTGATCACCCACTGGGTGGGGTCTGTGGGGCTCAAGGCCACCGTCCAAGCGCCGCACGCACCAGGAGCGCTGACCAGCACTCTTCCAGTGGCCAGTTCGGTGACCTCGCAGGCGCCATCTTTGTCCACCGGCTGAAGCAGGGCCGGTCCCTGAGCCTTGGGCGCCAGATCCGCTGCGGAGGCCGTCATCCACCACTCCGGCGAAGCCAAAACCCCGCCTCGCATCACCAACTGCAAGTCACGAAAGGCGCTGACGGAGTGAAGCGGCTGACCATTGTGCACGATCAGGTCCGCCTGAGCGCCCACCTGAACCACGCCGATCTGCCCTGTCATTCCGAGCATCTCTGCTGAACGCTGGGTGGAGGCAATCAGCACCTCTTCCGCGCTCAATCCGGCCTGGGCCAGCAGCTCCATCTCGCGCACGCTGCTGTAGCCCGGGATGCTGTCGATGAGCACCGGCCAACCTGGGGCATCGGAGCCCATCACCAGAGGAACGCCGCTCTCGTTGAGGCGCGTGAGCACCCCCAGGCGCTCCTCCAACATGTCGACGATGATGTTGTAGGTGAATTTGCGCCCACTCATCCAGCGCAGAAGCCTGGGCGAGATTCCGGGTGAAGTCAGCTCTCCAGCTGCGGCAAAAGAACGCTTGCGGGTCTCCTCGTCACGGAGCGCTGCCAGCTCTTCAGGGTGGGCCAACAGCGCCAACAAGGGCTCGTCCAGGCGCTCGGTCTCCCAACCCCACAAGGGCGCGGCGCCCAGGTTGGCCGTGCTCACGACGTAGACACCCGACTCGGCGATGGCGGCCTCTACCTCAGGATCCGCCTCGATCAAGCCATGCAACAGCGCGCGCGGCTCCAGCCCGAGCGCCACCTGGGTCTCCATCGGCGTCATAGCGTGGGCATAGAGCGGCAGGCTCTGCTCCGCCGCCGAGGTCTGCACCGCCTGCCACCACTCGGGCTGGGGCATGGGCCAGATCGGCTTGGTGGGCCCGTCTTCGACCAAGAGCTTCACCCCATGGGCGCCGTGGGCTCTGTGGGCGACCATGTACTCGGCGAGCTGCTCTGGGGTGGTCTGTGTGGGCAGCTCGCTCAGCACCGCGTGGCCGTAGGCATCGGCGATGGTTGGCGGCTCTCCCAGGGTCAGCACCCTTGGCCCAGGCTCACCCTCATCCAGCCATTCCTGAACCCGGTCCAAGTCCTCCCACATGCCGGCGCAGTCCAGCACCGTGGTCACACCCGCCGCCACATAGGCCCGCAGGTGGTGCTGCAGGTGTGCGTCCAGCTTCTCTTTGGGCCACTCCTCCAAGCCGGCTCCGGGCGCCAGGGTCACGTGCACGTGGGCGTCGATCAGACCCGGGGTGACAAAGGCGGAATCGATGGCCACCCAGCTGTCCGCAGCCTCACGCGGAATGTCGTCTTCGATGGCCTGAATCAGGCCGTCGTGCACCAAGATGTCCACTTGGCGAACCGGTGCACCTGTGCCGTCCCAGAGCCGCGCGTCCTCCAGTAGGATGCTGCCGATCGGTGCCATGGGAAAAACCCGAGCCGGCGCTGGTTCTTGAAGGGACGAGAGCAGAATCAAGGGGAACAACATGGAACCTCCGCGCCCCCTTTTACCCCATCGCGGGCGTGACTTATTGCCTCACGCTAGAAGGGCCCATGCCCATCCAAGCTGACGTTGCGATCGACATCCACGCTCCCGCCGAGGAGGTGTGGCAAACCATGGTGGACTTTGAGCGCTACGGGGAATGGAACCCCTTCCTGGTGCGCATCGAGACCGCCAAGCTCTCCCCCGAGCCCCAGGTTGGCGAGCGCCTGACCTTGCACGTGGCGTGGCAAGACGAGCAGGGCGGCGAGCAGCGCAGCGGCGAACGCCTGACCGTGTATCAGCCACCCGCAAACGGCCAAGACGGCGAGCTCAGCTACCGCTTCACCGGCTGGGCGCACGGCTTGGGTCTGGTCCGCGCCACCCGGGTTCAGAGAGTCAGCACCTTGCCCAATGGAGACACCCGCTACAGCTCGGTGGAGGTCTTCAGAGGCCTGCTCTCCCGGGCCATCCCCTTGGCCCGCGTTCAGAGGGGCTTCGAGGTCCACGCCCAAGCCCTCAAGTCCACCGTCGAAGCCAACTGGAGCAGCCAATGAGGACCCGTGTCTCCGTCTACGGCCTGGCCACCGATACCTGCCCACAGAAGGGCCCGCGCGTCCTGCTCACCCAGCTCGCCGAGCACTGCTATCGGCCAGGCTGCTGGACCCTTCCCGGAGGCGGCATGGACTTTGGCGAGAGCACCGAGCAGACCTTGCTGCGCGAGGTACACGAGGAGAGCGCCCTGCACGCCACCGAGCCGGAGCTCTTCCACGTGCATGCCTTCAGCGAGCAGACCAAACGCGGCCCATTCCAAGCCGTGCAGATCGTCTACCGAATCCAGGCCCAAGGCGAGCCCAGAGTCTTGGAGGTCGGTGGCTCCACTGGGGCGGTGGCGTGGGTGCCCTTCTCGGAGCTAAACGAGCTGCCAAAGGTGCCGATGCTGGATGTGATTCTGGAGATGCTGGCGCTGCGGTAGAGTTCGGGCATGACACTTTTACTCCTCCTCGCATGCAAGACCGTGACCTCGACTGCGGAGCCCGTACCAGATGTGGCTGTGGAGCAAGTGGAGGAGGAAGTTCAGGTTCCTGCTGCGCCGGCCGTCTCCCCCAAGCCCATGCCTCTGCTGACCATCAACCCTGTCGAACTGCGGGTCGACGAGGCCAATGGAAAGCTGATCTACGCACCGGGCTCCATGGTCCAGTCCGCCTCCTATATTCAGTACTGGATGGACCTGGAGACTGCGCTGGAGACCCTGGGCGGCATGCCCGAATCCGAAGTCCGCATGCGCTTCCAGGTGGTGGAGACCAAGGTGCGCACAGTCGAGCCCGAGCCGAACATGCCCAGCCCGGATGGCGGAATCCAGATCACCGAGCACCATGGGTTTCTGGTGGCGCCGGGCTCTGGGTTGCCTTCCCCTGGCTAGATACAGGCCGCCAACCACCCCTCCCACACCTTGATTCTCGCCCGCACCGCACGCTTCAGCGGCTTGCGGGCCTTGATTCTCGGCAGCAGCTCACGCAGCACCTCCGGGCACTCCCCTTCCATCGCCCACTCCGCGATGCGGTCCTGCTTGGGGTGAATGCTGGGGAAGTGGCTGCGGCCGGCTTGAGCCATACGCGCTTGCATCTCCCGGTAGGACTGGCAGAAGTGCCCCTCGGAGGCGGCGTGCTCTAAGAGCGCATCGGCGGCCCACTCGGCGAAGTGAGCGTCATAACTCCGCTCCGGATGGGCCTCGTAGTAGGCCAACACCGACTCCAGCTTGGCGAGCGCTTGCTCCGGTGCCTTCCCGCGGCTGCCCCAGCATCCGAACGGCTCCAACGGTAGTGCGCTTTGCCCATCAGAGCCTCTGCACCAAAGTCAGCGGGCGTCTTGCCGCCGAGCAGTTCAGTGAGCGTCACGATTGGTCCTCTGCGCTCTCAAGGCGTTCCTGAAGCGCCTGCACAACCGCTAGCACGCGCGGGCTGCGCTGACCGGAAGGAGGGTAGATGGCGAAGACCGGGATGCGCATGCCGGACCACTCCGGCAGGATTCGCCTCAGATTGGGCGCCGCATGCAGGAGCCGCTCCGAGCTCAGGCCAATCCCCAGCCCAGAGTTCAACGCGTCCATCATGCCGCGGCCATCGTCCACATGGACCCGACCGTGGACCGGCACAGCGCGCTGCTCGCCGCTCGGCCCCGTGAGGGTCCAGGTTGTGGAGGGCCCTCGGACGCGGAAGTGCACCGTCGCCCGGGCCCCCAACTCTTCGGGCGACTCCGGAGCTCCATGCCGGCGTAGATACTCTTGGGATGCCAAGAGCACGAACTGAACGTGCGTCAAACGGCGGGCAATCAGGGTGCTGTCCGAGAGCCCTCCTCCAATGATGACCACGTCCACATTGGCGCTGACCGGGTTGACCGGGATGTCGTTGACGGAGACCTGCAAGCGCAGCTCCGGGTGCTCTTCCAAGAGCGGAGCCAGGCAGACGAACATGTCGGCTGTGAGCACACTTGGCACGCTCAAGCGCACTGTCCCCGCCAGACTCTGGCCTTCCTGCATCAAGGCCAGCTCGGCAGCCTCGACTTGTTCAAGGATGCTTTGGGCGCGCCCCAGGAGCACCTGTCCAGGCTCAGAGAGACTCTGACTGCGCGTGGTCCGGTGGAGCAGAGTGCAGCCCAGCCTGTCCTCGAGCGCGCTCAACCTTCGACCGACCGTGTTGGCAGGCAAACCCAAGGCGCGGGCCGCGCCACTCAGGCTGCCGGACTCCACAATCTGGGCAAAGACCCGAAGCTCCTCCAGGCTCTCCAGCCGCATCAATTACCTCATATTCTGTTGGAGTGAGCTTGATACTACGTCATTGTCCGAGAGAACAAAAGGGGCGAGATTGAGAACAGCCCAACGGAGTTCCCCATGTTCCTCAGCTTTCTCGCCTTCGTATCCAGCCTCACCGCCTTGGAGACACCTCCAGCAGCCCAAGACTACGGAAAGGGCATGGAGATCCACATTGAGCGGGAGTTTGATGTGCCCGCAGAGCAGGTCTGGGACGCCCTGGCCCATGACTACGTGGGCATTGATCACTGGGCCTCAATCGTTGTGGCCTCGACCGAGATGCAAGTCGAGGACCTTCCCGAGGGCTTTAGCTACGACCCAGAGGCACCCGTCGTAGGCCGCATCGTCACCACCGGCTTTGGCGAGGTCAGCGAGACCCTGACGATGTACGACGAGGACGCCATGCAGTTGACCTTCCGCGGCGGCAACCTGCCGGGGATGATTGCCTACACCCAGAACACCCACACGGTCACCGACTTGGGCAACAACCGCAGCCTGCTTACTTTCGACATCTACATGGTGCCCAGCGGTCCAGCCAAGCTCATGAAGCGCAAGCTGCGCAATCGCTTCCAAGAGAACCTGGGCCACCACATGGAGGAGCTGGAGGTCTACTTGCTCACCGGTGAGCCTGCGGTTGCCGCCCCCTGACTATCCCTGGGCGTCCAGCACCTTGACCAGGGTCTTGGGCGCCAGAGTCCGGTAGCTCTCCACAATCCAGGCTTGAAGCTGGGCCAGCTCCACAGGCTCATCGGGTCCAAAGAGGATGGTCACCCAGCCGGTCTTGCCTACACCGATGCGCGGGTCGTTCAGCGCCGCGGCCTGCTCCAAACTGGGGCCCAGCTTGAGCATGACTCGGATCTGCCCCTTGGGCTCCCCGACAAAGACAAAGTTCTTCTTTCGCGCCTTAAAAGCCCGGTTCACACACGAGGTCCCCTCGCTGGTCTCGGGCAACGTCAGGGCGTGCTGCCGAAGCTGCTCGCAGATGGGGTGCTCAAATTCATCGCTCATGGGGTGACCTCGGGGATGCCATAGATGGCGAAGATGTTCTCGCCGGAGGGGTGCAGGTAGGCACGGAGCTCCTGCTCTTTGGGCTGGATCCGGACTTCAGCAGGGCCGCTCCCAACGGTGTGGGGCTCCAGCTTGATCTGCACGCCGTTGACCTGACCTTGCGCTTCCTGAAGCCCTCCGATGAGCGCGCCGTCCATGAAGATGGCGCCCGTATCGGTGACCTTGAAGTGCTCTCCAGTTCCGGCCGTGAACACCAAGTCGCTGGGAGGCTGCTGCCAGAGCACAAAGACCTGGCGGGCATAAGACCACGCGTAAGCCGGGGTGTCGGTGAGCTGGGAGAACAGAGCCTTGGTGCCCGCATCCAGGAACTCCTTGGCCGCCTGATGCTGCTGGGGGTCACTGGGTTTGAGCTGAAAGACCTGCCAGGTCCCCCACTCCCAGCTCTCCGGACTCGTGCCACCACCCCAGTAGAACGCGCGCCTGCTCTGGTCCCCGACTGGGGAGAGCGGGGCATACCAGAGCGAGAGCTCCAGCGGCGCTCCATCCAAGCTCAACTCGACCCCGTGGCGCACACCGTAGCCGGCCTTTCGCGACTTGGTCTCGGTGATCTCCAGGGTGTGTCCGCCTTGGGTGATCGGCCGGGGACCACAGGCCATCAGGGCGAGAAAGAGCAGCTTCATGCCAAGAGAGTAGCCCGCAAAAGCCACCAGCACCGTCACAGGGCCCAGAGCCGTTAGGGCCTACTTCAAGCGGAGAGCCTCATGCCTTGGCACACACTGAGCCGGAACAGCCCCGATGACCCCCACGCCGCCTTTGCGCTGGACGTGCTCACGGGGCTCAGCGAGCGGCCCAAGCAGCTCTCCTCCAAGTGGTTCTACGACGACACGGGCAGCGTGCTCTTTCAGAAAATCATGGATCTGGAGGAGTACTACCCGACCGACAGCGAGCGGGAGATCTTCGAGCGCTACGGCGAAGACATCGCGGGCCGCTTCTCCGGGCAACAGCTCGACGTGGTGGACCTGGGCGCGGGCGACGGCGCAAAGACCTCGATCTTGCTCGATCATCTCAAGAAGGCTGGCGTAGACCTGCGCTATGTGCCCGTGGACATCTCCGAGGGCGCGATGGCGTCTCTGGAAGACCGCATGAAACAGGCCCACCCAGGCTTGGAAGTCCAGGGCGTGGTCGGCGAGTACGTGCCGGCACTCCGCTGGCTGAGCACCAACAGCGACCGCCCCCGACTGGTGCTCTTCCTGGGCTCCAACATCGGCAACTTCGACAAGCCCCGCGCCCGGGCCTTTCTGCGCCGCATCTGGTCCGGACTGCGCCCCGGTGACCACACCCTGGTCGGCTTTGACATGAAGAAGGACATCGAGGTCCTGCTGGCCGCCTACAACGACAAAGAGGGCATCACCCGGGACTTCAACCTGAACCTGCTCGAGCGCATCAACCGGGAGCTGGGCGGAGAGTTCGACCTGCAGAACTGGCGCCACTTCGGCACCTACAACGTCTTCTCCGGTGCGATGGAGAGCTACCTGGTGAGCACCAAGGCGCAGGAAGTGAAGATCGCAGCCCTGCGTCAGAGCTTCAGCTTCGAGGCTTGGGAGCCCATCCACACCGAGTACAGCTACAAGTACCTGCCCGAGGACATCGAGAGCCTGGCCCGCTTCACCGGCTTTGAGCTCTGCGCCCAGTACTCGGACCGGCGGGACTGGTTCATCGACTCCCTCTGGCGCGTCTCCTAAGCACGCACTTAGGGAAGCTCCGCCACGAGCAAGGCGCTCCACTCACCGCTCTGGAGGGTGCGTGCGCGCAGGGTGCCGGAGGCTGTGAAGGGCTGCAGATAGCGCACTGCATCGGGGTTCAGCTCACCGCCGGGCAGCCTGGGGTCCGCACCATCCACGCTGTAGTAGGTCTTCGCCTGCCCCACCAAGCGCACCTCGCCGTCCAGTTCTAGGACCGGCGCCTCCACGCTCGGGTACCAGCCGTAGCCCTGCATGTCTTCCAGGAAGGCCTGCTCCCGCTGAGGCAAGAACTCCAACACCCGCTGGTGCTCCAACTGGCGCTGCGCCGGCGTGTAGAGCTGCGCATCCTCTGCCAAGCGGGAGTCCCGCATGTGGTCCCCCCAGCGCGCGCTCTCCGCCAGCACCCCGTCCTCGGTCGCCACCACAAGCTCCGTCCACCGCCGGGCGACCTCCTCGCTGCTGTAGACCCCACCCACGACGCGCTTGTGGATCTGGTCCCCAAAGGCCACCTGCATCTCCGCGTCGGCCATCAGGCCCAGGAACACCGCACCGGGGGTGTCGGCCTCGTCCAGGCGGGAGACGATGTCGGTGTTGTAGTCGATGAGCGTGATCTCGTTGTCCCAGGCGTAGAAGCGCCAGAGGTCCTCGTCGGCGTGGCGGGAGCCGTACCAGTTTCGGTCGTTCCAGTCGTTGTTGCCCAGCCAGAGGTTGAGCAAGACGTAGTCAAAGAGTGCGGGCACATCGACCCGCGCCTGAAGCGCAGGAACATCCCCGGCGGCGGCGTAGCCCTGCAGCTCTTGCCAGGCATCGATGCTGCCGTTCTTGACCTCGCCCTGGTTGAGCACGTCCCAGCCATCGTCCTTTAGGTCGTAGTACTCCTCCAGGAAGTGCTCATCGGGCCGCTCCTGCAGCAAATACAGGCCCCAGTACAGGCCGTTGATGAACAGGTGCGTGGACCGTGTGTGGGTGCTCTTGGCGCCAGTGGCCCGCTGCAAGTCTGTGGCGAGCTGCTCCCGAACATAGGCAGCCCGTTCGCGCTGCGGGCTCTCAAAGTGCACCCAGGAGCGGTTGTAGCGGGCCCGCAAGACCAAGGTGTCGAAGCGCTGGACCGCGTCGGCATCCTCAAAGAGCTGCCCCTCCAGCTTGGTGGGCCCAAAGGCGCTCTTGAAGCTGACTCGAAAGGACTTCTTGGGGGACTTGCTTGGCTTGCGGCTGGTCCCCCCAGCGATGCGCAGCCCACACCCGGCAGCCAGGACGCGCGCGGGCTCCTCGGGCCAGAAGAGCTCCACGTGGGCCGCCCGCTCCCAGTCGCTGCCGGAGTCCACCGGGTTGTCGTGGATGCCGTCTCTACCGAAGAGTTCCTCGGGCGGAACGACGATGGAGACCACGGGCAGGGCCGAGAACACACCGGGGAAGCGCGCGGCGTACTCCGGGTCCTCCATCACCTCGGGGTCCAGCGTGTAGTCCGCCTCGTAGGGGCCTCCGCTCCAGGCGGTCCACCACTCGCTGGGGTAGTCCTCGGGAGCTTGCTGCGCGCCCACTTGGTCCAAGAACAGGTAGCTGTGGGTGTCCTGGGCCACCTGGACGCCCTGCTCGTCCAGAAGCACGACGCGGAGCAGCGTGGTGGCCGAGATCTCCAAGGGCTCTTGGTAGCTGACGCCGGTCTCCACCGGGTCTCGCCCGTCCAGGGTGAAGCGCAGCTCTCCCCGCTGGTATGGGCTGCTCAGCGTGAGCGTGATGGGCGCCTGATACAGACCTCGGCTGTGGGAGAACTCGACGATCTGTTGGCCCAGCTCGCCGGTGTCCACGGGTGCCGTGTCGTCTGCAGCGGAGGTGTCCACTCTTGAATCCGAGGAGTCCAGAGGCGCGTCACTGCAGGCCAGCAGCAGCACGAGCGAGATCATTCGAAGATCGCCATGAGCGGGTCCACGCCGTAGTCCGCCAGGTCTTCCTCCACGCCCGCGCCTTGAAGCAGCGCCCGGAAGATGTGCTCGGGGTAGACCACCTCGCCGCTCTCCGAAGGCAAGCCGCTCGCCAGATCCGTGGGTGTTGGCGCCATGCCGATGTCCGAGCTTCGTCCAATGACTTGGCCTCCCTTCACACCTCCACCAGCGAGAAAGCAGGCGTTGTGCAGGAAGTGGTCGCGGCCACCGCTGGAGTTGAGCAGGGTGGAGCGACCAAACTCAGAGAAGCCCACGATGGTGGTGCGGTCCAGCCAGGTCTCGGAGGTGCCCTTGTACTGCCGGGTGCTCAGGTCCGCGATGAGCGAGGCGACCACATCAAAGCCCTTGACCAGGGCCGCTGGGTGCGCGCTGGCCCACTCCGGTCCGTGGGTGTCCAGACCGCTGGCGGCCTCAAAACACACCGTTCGTGCGACACCGGTGGTCAGGGCGGTCGCCGCAGCAGCAGCTTGTGCCGGGGCAGCCCCCAGGTCGTTCACGTTGATGCTGTACAGATCCCGCAGCTCAGCGCTCTGGGCCGAGGTGAAGTCAAAGGCAGCGTCCAGGCCCAGAGACACCAGTTCCTTGGAGCCACTCTGGTAGTCCATCGCCGCATCTCGAATCCGGGAGTCTTCGATGGAGGGACAGTCGGCCGCTTGGTCCAGGAGCGCCTGCAGGGCCCTCTCCTCGGCGGCGCTGAAGTCGTCCGAGCTGGGCCGCAGGGCGCGCACCAAGTCCTGCACCGAGTTGACCCGGATGGCGCTGGCAAATCCCTCAAAGCGGTCGTTGTAGGACTCCACCCGGATGCTGAGCTGGGGGATGGGCTGCCCCTGCCCGAGCACGCTGGCCAGGACCGTGGAGGCATTGGAGCCCTTGGCCTGCAGCCCCGCGGGTGGGCGTCCCGTCAGGAAGCGGCGCCGTCCCACCTCGTGGGTCAGGGTGTCCATGGACATGCCGCGTACCACCGTGAGCTTGTCGGCGTGGTCCACCAAGCCGCCCACGCAGGGCCCAAAGACCATGCCCGGCACGCTCGAGGACACCAGGCCCCCATACTCAGATCCCAAGGCGCTGAAACCCGTGTCGATCAGCGTGCTCTTCTTCAGGTCGTCCCGAAACTCGGCCGGGTCCCGGGGATCCAGGCTCAGCAGCAGGTCCCAGCCGCCGTTGAAGTAGCAGAAGATGTAGTAACGGTCCTCCAGCTCGGCGGCCTGAGCCAAGCGCGCCATGCCGGGACCCAAGACAGCAGTCCCCCCCAGGGCAAGGCCAGCGGTGAGGGCAGAACGGCGGGAGAGCAGTGGCATTACAGGGACATCAGTAGGTGTAGAAGTCAGGGTGTGTGATCAGGCCGACACAGACCAGGGCCCAGCCGCGCTCCGGGGTCTCGGAGAGACCGTAGAGATTCAACCAGGGGTCCAAGCGCGCATCCTCGGCGGGCCAATCATGGCCATGAAAGCGCAGAACCAAAGCCCGCAGGTTGTCCTGGGGCTCCTCCATCAGCATCAGGAAGTCCCCAACGTCAGAGGACTCAGAGGCCGCGATGCAGGTGGAGCGCGCTGCGTCGTCCAAGAACTTCTGGAAGAGCAGTCCGGGCGCCAGGTCCTCTTCGGTGGCGGCCAAGTAGTCGGGCTTGCCCAGGCTGCCGGAGAGGGTCTCGAAGAGCTGCACCTGCTCTCCACTCTCATCGAGCTCCTGCCAGGACTGGCCCGTGACACGCTCGATGCTGGCGGCGACCTGGTCGATGTTCATGCGCTTTTTGTCTCGGCCATAGGCCAGAGGAGTGGCCTCGACCGTGGCGACTTGCTCGATGCTGGCGCCTGGGTTGCAGGCCAAGAGCAGCCAGATCATCGCAGGCTCCGGTAGCTGTCCGAGCGCACAATCTCGTAGACCAGCTCGGTGTAGTCAAAGTCACTGGCCACAAAGCCAGCGCTCAGCTCATCCAGCCACTGCTCCTCACCATCGGCCAGCTCTCGGCCCAGCAGCCACTCAGCGGTCGTGCCTGCGACACAGCGCGGCAAACGACCGTCGGCCACGCCGCGCTCCACCAGCAGCGAGGGCCCCGCCTCGGGGTTGTCCCAGTGACGCTCCTCCAGGAACTCATAGGACTTGAGCCATCCAATGTAGGGGTCCTCCTCGCTGGAGAGGGGGTCGACCACGTAGTATTGCGCGCACTCCTCCGAGCAGGACTCGCCGCTCTCGGCACACCAGGCGCACTCCTCGTCAAAGACCGGGTAGGCGCTGGGTTCCAGGTATCCGGCACCGTACTCAGACCAACGTGCCCAGTGCGCTCCGGCGGGCTCCATCACGGCGTGGCAGTACTTGCAGCCCGCGCGCTGAGAGAGGTCCAAGCTCACGTCTGGATTGTCCAGGTCGCTCAGGCCGCCTTCCGGTGGTGTGAAGGGCTGACACAAGAACTTGTCGTAGAAGCGGTTTGTGCGACCGCGTCGGGTCTGGAACTTCATCAGGTACAGAGGCGAGGTCAGGATGCCGGACTGCTCCGGTCCGAGCTCAATGGGCACCCAAGTCTCGGTGTCGGTGTAGGCCAGCTCTGGGAGCAGCTCCAAGTCCACCGGCAGCTCGTTGAAGCGCACGTGGGCAGGGGCCTGGGTCTGGTAGCGGTAGAAGTGCACCAAGGGGCCGTTGACGTAGGCCGTGCGCCCCGTGAGCAGCTCCAGGTAGCTCAGGTCCTGCTCGATGATGCGCGCGACCCGGTGCTCCACATCGCCTGCCAGGGCCTTGTGCACCGGCGGGTTGGCCACGTCCCCGTTGTGCCCCAAGTCGGGGATGTCACACCACGCCAGGTTGGGCCCGCAGCCGCAGTAGGGGTCGTAGCGGGAGTCGTAGGTGTTGCACTCGGTCCCAAGCGGAGAGAGATCCGTTTCTTGCGCACCAAAGGCACAGACCTTGATGGGGTTCTCCGGGTCCCAATAGGGCTCGACCCAGACCCAGCCTTCCTGCACCGAGCCATCCTCGGGCCCAGGAATCGTGATCAGCTCCCCGTCCTGGTCCCACTCGGCCTCAAAGTCACCGCAGTCGATGGCTGCCCCACGGTAGTGAGGGGCGACCAGGTAGCGGTACCAGCGGTCCTCTTTGAGCTTGAGGCGCTGGCGGTTGGAAATGAGCCGGATGTCGGAGACGTTGGGCCAGAGCAAGTCGCGGTGGTGCCGAACCACTTGCTGGGCGAACTCGGGGCTCTCCAAGTAGGCGCGCAGCACCTCCTCGGGCACCTGGTCACCCTCCAGCTCGGCGTACTCCTCTGCTGAGGGAACCACCCCACGAAGATCCAGGGACAAGCTCCGAAGCAACTCAGGACCGCTGAGCTCATCCACCACCTGGGGACACTCCGGGTAGTCCTGCGCCAGGGCTGCAGCGGCGAGCCACCAGATCACTGGAAGCCCCCATCACGCCAAGCGCGAATGGTCGCGATCTGTGCCCCGGTCAGCGGGGTCTTGCCCAGGGGCATGGCGCCGGAGCTCACGCTGCTCAGGATGGCCTCGATGCTGTCTTCCCAGTCTTGGGCGTCGGCGAGCACGGTCTCGGTTCCGTTGTTGTGGCAGAGGGCGCAGTGGTCCTTGTAGATGAACTCTATGTCCTCCGCCCAGGTCGGTTCACCCACTTCGCCAATGGAGAAAGTGCGCTGCAAGGTCGAGGTCACGCTGTCCTCGTAGGTGACCACCACTTCAAGGGTGCCGCCCTGAGGCCAATCCGCGCGCTCCAGGACCCAAGCATCGTCCACCAGATCCTGCGCCTCCCCGTTGACCCTGAGGCTGACGCTGGAGACCCTCTCCGGGAGAGTGGGCAGCACCGCGAGGGGCGTATCGCCGATGACCTCCTCGCCTTGGTACATGCCCCAGAGCCCCACCGGACGGCCCCAAGACAGGCGCTCCAGGCCACGAAAGTCGGCCACAAGCCAGCGACACTGACCGTCCAAGACCGCCCCCTCAGGCAGCTCGGCGCGAACCCGGGGCTCGGCATCGAAGAACCAGACCGTGCCCTCTTCGTCCTCCACCCAGGCGCCCGCACTCTGGGCGCACACATGCAAGGAGACGGTCTCCGTAGGGAGCTCCCACGAGAGGCCATCGCTGCGGGTCAGTACGTCCGCTCCCAGGGTCCAGAGGATGCCCTCCCCGTCTAGACCCCGTGCAAAGGCGCTGCTTCTCTCCCGCTCCAGCTCCGCCCAACCCAGGCCGCTGCGCACCAAGTGAACCTGGTCTCTGCCCTGCTGCAGGTAGATGCTGCCATCCCGGCCGGTGGCGATGGACCCGCCGTAGCCGCTCAGCTCAAAGAGCTCCCCTGCCCGCCAGGCAAACACCCCCAGCGAGCTCTGCAAGACCAAGCCGTCTCCAGCCGCGTAGAGGGTGCCCGCGGCCCCCACCTGCTCCTGCATCGGGGAGGGTCCGAGCAGCCCCTGGCCGGACAACAGGCCCTCTTCCATCGACACCACCAAGCCCAGCTCTGGGGTGCGCACAGCGCTGTAGAGAACACCGGGTCGGTCCCACACCCAGGTGCCCTGTGTGCCCAGAGGATGCCACTCCTGCAGGCCCTCCGTGGAGGAGAGCAACCAGCCCATATCGGCCAAGGGCGCGACCCCTTGAATGGGCTCGGTGCTCAGGGTCTCGCTCTCTAGGGTCTCCACCGGCATGTCCTGGACCTTCTGGGGTCCACAGCCAAGGGTGAGCATCAGAGAAAGCACGCGAACAGCTCCAGGCGGGGTACCAAGAGATAGTATCCCGTAGCCCCCCGGAGACGACGTGCTGCCCTGGCTCCTCCTGATGTCCTGCAACGGCCCGAGCGAGCTAGCGCCAGCCGACACCGGCTCGGGTGACCAAGCGCTCTCTCCATGTGAACCGGCTCTGAGCCTGGATCCAGAACAGAGCATCTCCAGCATCTGGGGCTTTGTACAGCTTCAGGCCACTGGCGGAAGCGGCGCCTATCTCTTCTCTCTCGAAGGGGTCGGCCAGGTCGCCGAAGACAATGGCGCCTTCTTGGCGGGTGGCACCCCCGGTGTGGCCAAGGTGACGGTGCTGGACAGCGCGTGTTTGGGCAGCGCAGAGGCCGAGATCCAGGTCGTCGAGGGCCCGACCCTGCTCCCCCAGAGCGCCAGCTTGGCACCTGGACAGACCTTGGCCTTCCAGGTCGCCGGCGGCTCGAGCCCACAGTGCGTCCTGCATGAAGACCAGAGCGGCGCTGAGCTGAGCGCAGACTGTGTCTACACGGCTGGAGCGAGCCCCGGGGTAGACCAAGTCCGCCTTGAAGATGCGGCCACAGGCACCTTTGCCAGTGCCTTGCTGACCGTCTCCGAGTCCGCTGACTTCTCCGTCTGGGGGCACGAACATGTCTACTTGCCCCAAGGGGCCCGCTTCACCTTTGACTCGGTGGGGGGCAGCGGCGCGGTGAGCGTCTCTGTGCGCAGCGGCGATGTGAGCCTGGATGGAGACACCCTCACAGGCGGCAGCGGCACCGTGCGCGTTCAGGACCGCTACATCTCCACCTGGGTGGATGTGCAAGTACACAGCATCGCCCCTCTGGTCCCCGACGCTGGGCGGGATGGAGAGCGCTCCGGCTTGGGCAGCGCCCTGTACGTTGGGGACGTGGACGGCGATGGCTACAAGGATGCCCTCCTTGGCACACCCGAGGTCAGCAGCGGCGCCTACTACGGTGGCCAAGTGCAGCTCTACGCGGGCACGTCCACAGGCCTGTCCGCTACCCCAGCCCAGCTCTGGTCCGGCGAGACTCGCTACCAGGCCTTGGGAATGGCCTTGGCCCAAGGCGACTTGGACGGGGACGGACTCCCTGAGCTGCTTATCGGCAGCGGCGGCATCGATCGCGGCGCCACCAACAACGGCGGCGTCCACATCTACTCAGGCTCCAATGGGGCCTTTTGGAGTGAGACGCCCAGCCAGAGCCTCTACGGCGTGGCCGAATACGACCGCTTCGGCGACTCTTTGGCCTTGTGCGACTTTGACGGAGACGGATGGTTGGACCTGGCTGTCGGAGCGCCAGACTCACAAGATGAGGCTGGAAGCGTTGACGAGCAAGGCTCCGTGCAGGTCTTCAAGGGCAGCAGCGAAGGCTTCGGCGACAAGCCGGACTTTGTACTCTGGGGCCAGGTGCCTGAGGGAGAGCAGTGGCGCGCAGACGACAACACCCACTTCGGCGAGGCCCTGAGCGCGGGCGACTACGACGGGGATGGTCTGTGTGATGTGGCGGCGGGGGCGCCCGGCGCGGACGCCGTAGCCATCTGGGCTGGAACCCAAGAAGAGGGCCTGGTCTTGGAGCGCCTGCCATCCCTGGTCCTGCTCGGAGAGTCGGGAGACTTTGGCCGGAGCCTGGCCAGCGGGGACGTGGACGGCGACGGGCAAGACGAGCTGATGGTGGCCCACTGGGACGCCGACATCCTCAAGTCCAACGGCGGAGCCACCTTCCTCTTCGCGGACTTGGACCTGAGCGACTCGGGGTCCACCGTGAGCAGCGAGCAGGCCGCGTGGACCGTCTACGGCACCGCCAGCTCCGACTTTGTAGGCTCCAGCGTCGCCATGGAGGACATGGACGGAGACGGACGCTCCGAGGTGATGATCGGCGCCTATAGAGTAGAGGACGACACCCGAACCAACCAAGGCGTGGTCGTCTACTACGACGCCATCAAGGTGTTGACCGATGGGACCCGCGAGAGCACCAGCCGTGCTTCGCTTCGAATGCTTGGACCCAAGGCCCAAGGACGCTTTGGACAAGTGGTGGCCCCGGTGAGCCAGGATGGCTTGCTGGTGTTGGCCGGCTACGACTCTGAGTGGGGCGTGCAAGCAGGGACCCCCTGGTACGTGCCCCTGGAAGATGAGCCTGTGCTCCTGGAGCTTCCAGGCGAGCCCTCCGGTCACGGATTCGCCCAAGCCATGGCCATCCTGGATGTGGATGGAGACGGGGACCCCCAGCTCATCTTGGGCGGGCCGGGTGTCGGTCAGGTCAGCGAAGGCGCCAACGCCGGAGCGGTCTACGCCTATGCGCTACAGAAGGGGCAAGCCTCGGCCCCCGAAGAGATCTTGGGTGGCCACCACTCCTGGTCCTCCACGGACGGCTTTGGACACCGCTTCGCCTTGGGCGACTTTGACGGCGACGGCCGCGAAGACCTGGCCATCGCGGCCCGAAAGGACTCCAAGCTCTCCAGCCTGGACAGCTCCTACGCCAACCCCAGCGAGTGCGCAGAGTACCTCGCCCTGGCTGGCTCCGTCCTGATCTACAGGGGTCGCGGTGCGGGCTTTGCCAGCGACCCGACCTGGGTCGTGCATTCGCCAGACTCATACGGCTACATCGACGCCATCGCCAGCGGCTTTGACCTGGACGGAGATGGCAAGGACGAGCTGGCCTTTGGCGGCACTGGCTGGAACGCCGGGGGCGGCTTTGGGGTGGCCTTTGGCCGCGCCAGAGACAGCAGCGGCACCTTGGTGGTCTGCGATGCTTTGACCTACGAGGCCGAGTCCTCCTACGACCGCCTGGGCACCTCCTTTGTCGGCCTGGGAGACCTGGACGGCGATGGCTGCGAGGAGCTGGCCATCGGCGCCACAGGCACCGAGTACAGCAGCGACTACTACAACCAGGGCATGGTTCATCTGCTCTGGGGCTGGTCACCAAGCTGCGGCGACCAAGCGCAGCTCACCGCCCTGAGCATGCGCACCGTCGGTGCCGGCATCGGCGCGTCCCTGGACGCCGCCGACGTGGACGGTGACGGACTCCAAGACCTCTTGGTCGGCGGGGCCGAACAGCGGGCCTTCTTCGCGGAGATGGGTGGCATCTGGGTCTCTTCTGGCCACTACCTGCAAGGGCTGCCGCGGGTCTCTGCGAGCCCTGGCGTACTGCCAGATCTGAGCAGCGAGGGCTTCTCCCACTTGGTCCCCGAGTCTGGCTTGGAGGGCGTACACGGCCTGGTCGGTCCAAGCGCGGCCAGCCAGTTTGGTGCAGCCGTGGCCTGGGTAGAGCTGCCCGATGGCGGCTGGGCTGCCGCGGTCGGCATTCCCCTGGGCGGGGTAGGAGGAACCCCGCTGAGCGGCGGTGTGGCGCTGTATCGCTACCAGTTTCAAGGCGGCGCCTGGGGCCTGGAGTCCCTGCCCTTTGCAGTCTTGGGCGGAGAGAGCGAGACGGAGCTCGGCGAGCTGGGCCGAACCCTGCATGCGCAGTGGGTCGAGGGCGAGAGCTACCTGATGGTGGGTGCGCCCTTGAGCAGCACCCTGGGGTTGGAGCTGGGCGCCGGCTACCTGCTGCACGTGGAGTAGCAGGGCAGCGCTAGTCGCCTTGGGGTGCCGCCTGACCCGGCTTCCGAGAGAGCAACAAGCCGACAAGCGCCAAGGTGCTGGACAGCACAGCCAACTTCAGACCCGGCTGGTAGAGGCGCGTCCCGCTCAGGCTGAACATTGGTTCAAAGTCCACTTCCGAGCCAGCGAGGCTCCCGTATCCGAGCCACAGCCAGCCAGCGCCCAGGGCCATGCAGACGAAGGGCAAGGCCACGAGCGCCGCACTCATTCCAGCAGACGCAGGACTTCTCGCACGAAGGTGAGTGGCGAGCAGGAGACCGCCGGCAAGCAGCCCCGGCGCGGCACCGCCCATCGCATGACGTGCCCTGAACCAGACCAGATCTGTGGGTCCCGAGAGCACCATCTGGGCTTCACCGACAAAGGCCTGCACAAGGTGCTCCGCGCCCAAGCCCAGAGCCAGCGCCCCGATGAGCGCCAAGCCAAGCCCCAGCCCAGCCTCGGCGAGCAGACGCGAGTTCTTCATTCCGGCTCCTCGGCATCAAAGCGCTGCGCCATTAGGGCACCCCAGCAAGGCGACCACGGGGCTCCACAGCGAAGAGCTCCGGCTCGGCCACCCCATCCTGAGCACAGATGTGTGCTGCCGCGAGGCGCCCGCTGGAGACGGCGGCCTCCATCAGGAAGGCCGGGAAGTCCAGCTTGACGTGGTCGCCGGCGAGAAAGAGGTTGGGAATCTCGGTGTTCACCGGGCTGCGCTTGTCCCACTCCCCCACCCCAAAGCGGGTGAAGTTGTCCTGGGTCATGGCCTCGCTGTGGAGGACCTCAGCGTCGGCGAGCTCCGGAAAGGCCAGCCTGAGCTCCGCCAGAAGTGCTTGACGGTGCGCATCAACGCTCCCCAAATCCTCCGGCGGAATCGCGTAGGCGTGGCTCTCTACGACGGAGCCTCCCGTGCGCTCAGCCCACTCGATGTAGGGCGCCTGGAAGCTCGAGTAGATGGCCAGGGAGTCGGTCCAGCGGAAGCCAGCCACCGTGTAGAAGGCCGTCCGGCCCTCTCGCACTGGCGCATCGAACCAGAAGCGACAGACCGCATAGGGCTCCGCCATGCCCACTGCCTGAATCGCCTCGTTCAAGGCGGGAGCCACCCCTTCCAACCCGCTGGACTGGGCGATGGCCTGCAGCGGCCCGACCTCGGTGGCGAGGATGACGGCGTCTGCGTTCAGGCTCTCCTCCTGACCCGGCAAGTGGAGCACTGCTTGGTCTCCAATGACCTCCACCCTGAGGCTCTCCAAGGGCTTGGGAGGCGGACCGCTGATGTTCCGCCCCTCGCTGTCATATTGACCGTTGTGACAGGGGCAGGCAAAGCCGCTCTTGGAGAGCTGCACCGGGCAGCCCATGTGGGTGCAGCGGCTGGAGCGGGCCTCCAAACCATGGGGCCCCTGGCGCACAAAGGCCGGCCCCAACACCGCCCAACCCTGCTCGGGGATCTCCTCCAGCGCGATCCGGTGGTCTTCCCTTGGCCCACCGAGCACCACCCCGACCGCTCTGCCTTGCTCAAAGCGCACACGGTGGGCCAGCGTGCCCAAACGCAGCTCCACGCCCAAGCCCTCAAGGTATGCGGAGAGGGGCTCCAATATGCTGAGATGGCAACCCAAACCCAGGGCATCAAAGGCCAGCCCCTCCGGGTTTCCCAACATGTAGAAGTGGAAAAAACGTATCAACTCAGCTGCCGAGAGCTGCCTGAGTCCGTTCATCGACGCCTGACCGAAGGGCCGCAAAATCAGCTCCGCAAAGGCCCCCTCCAAGCGCCCTTCACGAACGAAGGTCTCGGCGTCGATGTGGTCCCATTCCTCGAAGGTGCGCACCGGGTCATAGGAGAGCAGGGCCTTCATGCCGGGCCTGTCGCCAGCGACGTCCTCCAGTCCAAGGCTGGGAGACTCGGAGACCACCTGGAGCAAATCCATGGGAAAAGGCAAGCTTCCGCCCCCAAAAGCCTCCTCGCGACCATCGGAGAAGAGCACCGTGTAGGCGTCCTGGGGGACCAGGTGTTGGTCGGCTTGGGCCTCAGCCAGGAAGGCGCGCAGGTTGTAGTACTGAGAGAAGAAGCCGTGGAAGCCGTGCTCCATGGGCACCGTCTCGCCTTGCACCTGGATGGGCCAGCCCGCCAGCTTGCCACCCAAATGGTTGGCCTTCTCGAGCAAGGTCACTCGGTAGCCGCGCTCAGCGAGGGTGGCTGCTGCTGCCATGCCCGCCAAGCCACCTCCTACGACGACCACGTGCTTGGAAGTGCGCGTAGAAGCCAGTGTTCCGGCGCCCAATTTCGACAGAACTTGGCGGTCCGCTCTGAAGCCCCGCATCGCTCCGACCATGCCAGCGGCAGCCAAGGCGCTGGCAGCAAGCGAGGCTTTGAGGAGGGTACGGCGCTTCATCCCTGGCCCGATAGCGGATGGGAGCCTTGGGCGGTAGGGCGAGCTGGGCTTCCCCCCCCAACGCACAGGCTCGCTTCAGTCTGGCTCCAGTCCACCAAAGAAGCCCACGATGAGCTCCAGCCGACCGTCCGGACCCACAATCCCGATGTCCATTCCGTCCAGGTTGAAGAGGGTCGCATCCATGACCCAGCGGAAGTGAATGAAGCTGCCTTGGGTCACCACCGCGCTGGCCGGCAGCAGTTCGGTTCTCGGGAACTGCGCATCAAAGTCGTCGATGACCTGGCTGAGCCCCTCCACGCCAACGCCCTCCGCGCCCGGGTCCACATAGCGAGCCTCTGCGCCCCAGACTGGCTCAAGCAGCGCAACACGCTCCTCGGCAGGCAGCTCCCAGGCGTCCATATAGGAGCGTGCAGGCTCAGATTCGACCTGGCCATCGGGTGCAGGAGGCACGATGGCTACCCACTCCAGCGCATCACCGTCGACTTGTGCAAAGAGCCAATGCAGCTCTCCCTGGTAGCGAACCCAGGCCCGAACGAGGTCATGGTGCCCATCGACCTCCGATGCCAAGCCCTCAATGTCCTCGACGGAGCTCTCAGGTTCAGGGCCGTAGAAGGTCCCAGCGTTCTCGGGCGAGTCCACAAAGGCCTGCAGGGCAGCCACTGCTGCTGGATCCGGACCTTCATCTGGCGCACATGCGAGGAGAAGTAGGGACCACATCAGTAGATCGCCTGCACGCCGCTCTCTTCCATGATCTCGTTGACCTGCTTCCAGTCCAAGGGCAGCTCCTCAGGGCTGATCTCCCAGCTCAGTGTCGTGCTCACCTTGTCGGGGTTGGCGATGTCCCCGCCATCCGCCATGGCCTGAAGATGGGCTGGGCTCATCACAAAACTGTACATGGCTTCCTCCGACTCCCAGACGGTCAGGGTCTTGTACTCCCGGCCGATCAGCTCCTGGCCCAAGCTGTATGCAATCAGGCCTTCAGGCTTGGCATCCAGGGTCTCCTGCATCGCCTCCATGTTCTCATTGAAGAGCTTCATGCCCTCCCCGCCGCTCACGTATAGATGCGTGGAGGCAGCGATCCACTGGGCATCGTCCTGGGGTTCAACCAGAAGCTCCCCTCCAATCTCCATGCCCGGCCCCTCCAGGGGCGAGTAGATCCAGTTTCCGGTGTAGTAGTCACATGCAACAAGGCTCAGAATCCAGAGCATCATGCTCTCCAGTCAAGACGGTTGGGTGGGTCAGCAAGGGCCAGAGAAGCCAAAGCCAAGCCGTGAAAAATCTCTCTCAAGGCGCGCCGACCGAAAGTCCTCTCGCTCCCCGAGTTGGACGAAGCTGGCCTGGCTACCCGGCCCCGGAATGGTGGAGCTGCTCAGGGTCGCCAGCCAGCGTTGCTCCCCTTCCTCATCCAGCCAGCCTAGGTAGGTGTAGGAGCCAGCATCCAGCACCTCGTTGACCTGCCCACTTAGGCAGAGGCGTTCCCCCAACTCAAAGGGGGCACCGTGCACGCGGGTCTGGGGTGCATCACAGGCCAGAGTCAGCTTGAGCAGCATGCTGAGAGACAGAGCCAAGAACACGAAGGACCTCCATTGCCCCTGGGACACCGGCCGAAGCGCCAGGCGACACCAACGGTGAAGCGATGCCTCAATTTGGCTCGTCACAGCCCAGTAAGGAAAGGACTTGTGCTACTGCCTTGAATTCGTCCAGCTAATGCACAGGCCAACATGCATTAGGTATGCTGCAGCCATGGCCCTACCCGTCGACCCAAACCTCCTGGTCTCCCTCGAAGCCCTGCTGCGACTGCGCAGCGTCACGGCCGCCGCCGAGGCGCTTGGGGTCAGTCAGTCGGCCATGAGCCAGCGTCTGCGCAAGCTTCGAGAGGGACTTGGGGATACCCTGTTGGTGCCCGCAGGCGGGGCGCTCGTCCTCACCCAGAGGGCCCAGTCCATGCAGCAGCCACTGCGTGAAGCCTTGGAGGCCCTGGAGCTCGCCACCCGCATCGGCCAGGACTTTGACCTGAGCAGCGCAGAGCGCACCTTCGTGCTCGCAACCCTGGACGTCGGGGACCTTCTGGTCCTGCCCAGCGCGATGCATCGCTGCGAGGTCGAGGCGCCAGGAATCCGCCTGCGCTTTCGCGACCTGGGCCTAAAGGACCGTGCATTTCACGCGCTGGTTCGCGGAGACCTGGACCTCATCGTAGGTGGCAGCCCTCCACCAGACCTGCCTGGTCTACGCACCCGGGTCATTGGCGCCGAGCCCCTGGTCATCATCGCGCGCAAGGGACACCCGCACTTGAACGCAGGAATCACCCAGGAGCGTTGGCTGGCGTGTAGACACTTGGTCGTTGGGGTGGGCACCGGCGCCAACCCCTTGGACGAAGCACTGGCCGAACTAGGGCTGGCCCGGGACATCGCTGCTTGGACGGGCAACATGGTGCCAGCGCCATTCACAATCGCCCAAACCGACTTGGTCATGGGAATGGGCAAGTCCCTCGCGCTGCGAATGGCCAAGCTCCTGGATCTGGAGATTCACCCCCATCCCATGTCACCACCGCCCATCCAGGTGCGAATGACCTGGCATGAGCGGGCCCAACAGGACCCTGCGCACCGTTGGTTCAGGGAGCTGGCCCTTCAGGTCACTCTGGACTGCTTTGAGGCGCTGGAAGCTGTGGGGAGCCAAGAGTAGCGATGGCCAAACTCGGCCCGCCTCTCCCAAGCAACCAGAAAGCGACACTTCCGACCCCAAAGACCGTGGCGGAGAGCGCCAGCGTCGAGACGGTCTGTGGGATGACAAAGACAGCCGCCAGGAACTGTACGGCGATCGAGACCACGAGCAGCCCCACGATGAAGCCCCGACTGCGGCCCTGGATGAAGCGAGCGCCCAGAGGAGCACCCACCACCACCACGGGAACGCACACCCACCAGAAAGACCAGGCCTCTGGGTCAAGGGCACCTGCCACCCCTTGAATCCCCGAGCCAAAGATGGCGTTTATGGCCATCAACACCACCGATGTCGGCGTCGCAATGCGCTCGCAGATTCCAAAGTGCAAGACCAGAACGGAAAAGGTCAGCAGGTCCAGACCGGAGCCGGTCAACCCAGTGCCGATTCCGCCCAGGACCCCGACCCCAAGCAAGGCGAGCCACGCGCGCCCACCCAGCTGAGGCAACGCGCTGGCCTTTGCCTTTCCTCGATTGCGGTAGGCCCTCAGCAGCGCCACACCAAAGGCCAGCCAGGTCGAGACGAAGAGCATCTTGACCAAGGGGGGCGAGACCCAGGGCGCGATGACACGCAAACCCAAGATCAACCCAAGCACACCCCCAAGGGAGACCGGCAGAATGCAGCGCCGCACAATGGGCGTGCGTGCACTCAAGATGGCCAAGCTCGCGGCGCTCATCCCAACAGACTGAATGAGGAGAGAGAAGTCTCTGGCGGTGCTCGGAGCGATTCCAAAGAGTAGGGTCATGGCCGGAAAAGCCACAGCACCACCACCTTCGGAGGTCGCGCCAGCGATGAACGACCCCACCGCCATGGTCAACCCCATGAACCCGTGCGAGGACAACAGACCCCAGCGGTCTGTGAGCGTCATCCCCAGCAGCCAAGCCCCCCAGACCACCGCTGCACAGAGCAGCGGCGCCCAGAGAGCACTACGCCCAGCCTGCTTCATGTTCCGAGCTGAGCTGACGGGCTGAGCGTTAGGGGCTCGATTGTTGGCTCCAAGTGCTTCTCGAAGAAGGCCACGAGCGGCCGGATGTGCTCCTCCTCGTGGTAGCGCTTGGCGTCGCGTCCGTTGTGGTCAATGAGCGCTGAGCTGGCAGTCTGATGCCGCCACATGCCGAACAGGTCCTCGAGCATGTGGTGCTCATCGACTACCTTGCCGTAGGACAGACGCCGAATCACTGGATGCAGGAAGGCGGAGGTGTGCGCTGCCGCATGGCGCGGACGCCGGTCAATGGCAAAGACATCCCCCTCCCATTCTCCCCACTCAAAGGTGATCTGGTACAGGTGGGGGTGCTCGGCGTAGCGTCGTGGAACCAGATCCACTGGGAGCTCTTTGACGTGTGTGACCGACCGGCGGTCCCCTTGCGCTTCATCCACCAAGACCACGTCACAGAGGTGCCCGAACTGAGCCCAGAGGGCGGAGGTCCGACACACCCACGCCAAGAGCTCGGAGACCAGGGGCTCGGGCTCCGGCGGCAGCGCCTGACTGGGCATGGGCGCATCCAGATAGCGTTCGCGCAGCAGGTGCAAGAGGGAGCGCACGTTGTAGCGAAAGCCGTCTACAAAGGCGGTCGCAGCCCGCTGAAAATCATTGCTCTGCATCAGCGTTCCCGCCACGTACAAGCCCGGTTGTCCCTTGACTTGCCAGTCCGGCTCCAGCGCCGGTAGCCGCCCGTCATGAGCCATCTCTACAGCGCAGCTCGGCCCGAGAAAGGACAGGTCGGCGCGAAAGCCCGTGCAGCAGATCACCCGGTCGTAGCGGAGCCGGTCCACCTCCCCCTCGGCGTGGGTGTAGGTCAGCTCCACGCCATAAGCCTCCCCATCCTTCCAGAGACGGTTGATCTCGCAGTCCAACACGCTGTTGAGCAGCTTGAGCTGGTAGGTGTCTAGCAGGTGGGTGTAGTTGGCCCGCAGGTGACCCGCGTGGCGGGTTTGCCATGCAAAGCGAATGGGCCTGGGAGAGGCCAAATGCACCAAGGAGGCGGTGGGAAGGATGTGGTCGGCCACCTCAAAGGCCGAGTTGCCCTTGCCCAGAATGAGCACGGTCTGGCCCTCGTAGGAGCGCCGGTCCAGATCGGCCGTCTCGTAGCTCTCCTCGACCACCTCGATGCCCGGAATCTCCGGAACATAGGGCGCTCCAAAGCCCGTAGCGAGCACCACAACGCGGGCCCACGTGCTTCCCCCATCTTGGGTACGAACCTGAAAGCCACCGCGCGGGTCCCGGTCCACCTGCATGACCCGAACACCGTAGCGAATACGGTGCACAAAGCGCTCAGCGAAGTCCTCCAGGTAGCGGACCAAGTCATCCGCCGAGGGGTAAAGCTCCTCGCTGTAGTCACCAAAGTTCAGCTGCCCGTCACAGAGCAAGCTGTTCCAATCCCAGCGCAGCGCGGTCTCCGGGTCCTCGTAGAGCCCGCGGCGTTTGTTGAAGGAGATCAGCGAGCGAAAACGCGGCATCCTTCTAAAGAAGCTGGCCGGCTCATTGGCCGACTCCAAGATCTGGTAGTTGGCGCCAATGCGCTCCAAGCCATAGCCCAATTGCAGTCCGGCAGGGCCGGCACCAATCACCAAAAAGTCCACATCAAAGTTCATCTTAGTCGATTCAATACTCATTGCTTTTGACTCCAAGTGGTGAGAAGGTCCAACAGGCGGCGGCTCTCAGGTCCGGTGCCCACCGTTGCGCGCAAAGCCTTGTCCAAGCCGTACATCCGAAGTCCACGCAGCAGCACCCCGTTCTCCGCGCAAAAGGCCCCGGCTCGACTCGCGGCGTCCGCCGAGCCAAAGTCCACATAGAGGAAGTTTGTGTGGGATGGGAGCGCCGGAAGCGCCAAGGCCCTCAGCCCTTCACGCAGGGTCTCCCGTTGCGTGGCCAGCTGACCCATGCTCGAGCTGAGCCAAGCGCGGTCCGCCAACGAGGCCAGTGCAGCCGCAGCACCAGCCTGCGAGATTGGAAAAGGCGGCCGCAGGCGTCCTACCGGGGCCAAGAGTTCGGCCGAGGCATGGGCCCAGCCCACCCGCGCAGCCGCCAGCCCGTGGGCCTTGGAGAAGGTGCGCAGCACGACCGTGTCCTGCCGCTCTCTGGCCATGCTGTGGGCCGTCTGAAGGGCATATTGAGGCCCGAACTCGCCATAGGCCAGATCCAGCAGTAGCAGCACGCCATCTGGCATTCCGCTACGAAGGCGGCGCAGCTCAGCCCCAGAGAGTGCCGTTCCCGTGGGGTTGTTTGGTGTGGCAATGGCCACCACCCGGGTCCGCTCCGTGACCGCCGCCAGGAGGGCGTCTACGTCGGTGTGCAGCCCAGCCTCGGGCGCCAAGACCACCTCGGCGTTGCCCATGCGCGCGGCGATGCGCAGCAAGGCAAAGCCGTACTGGCTCACCAAGACCTCGTCACCGGGACCTGCATAGGCCGACATGAGCAAGGTGATGAGCTGCTCACTGCCGGCCCCAACAGCGATCTGGTCCAGCGGGCTCTGGACTCGCTCTGCCAGGGCCTGGCGCAGCACCTGATACTTGGAGTCCGGATAGCGATGCAGATCGCCACAGGCCTGCTGATACGCCGCCGCGGCCTTGGGGCTACAGCCCCAGGCGTTCTCATTGCTGGCCAGCTTTAGAATGTCCTGGGCCATGGGTGGACCGGCCACATAGACCGGCATGCCTTGCTGGCCTCGACGGGGAAAAGGAGTCATGCGCAAGCCCTCGCATCAAAGGTGAAGCGCTGCGGCCGAAAGGAAGAGAGCGCGGAAAGATCACTTTCTCCCTGGATCCACTGCGAGAGATTCCAGCCAACCGCCGAGGCGAACTTGTATCCATGGCCGGAGAAACCCCCGGCGAGAAGGACGCGCTCGTGCGTGGGGTGCGTGCCGATGAGCGGCGCTTGATCTGGGGTGTGAATGCTGTGGCCGACACGCCATCGAATGGGCGAGCCGAGTCCTTCCAAGTGGGCTCGAACAAAGTCTCGAATGCGGCCCTTCTCCTCCAAATCCGGGGGCTCCTGCCCGAGCCCTGGCCGACCTCCGAGGTGCTGCCCAACCGTGACCAGGCCATCGCCGCGACTGTGCCCGTAGAAGGAATGGCGGACCCCTGCGGGCGCACAGTTCCAGAGACACTCCTCCCACCGTGAATCTGCGACAAAGTCCCCTTGGATCTGGCGGCTTGTCTGCAGCGGGGGGCAGCTCAGGCCCAGACTCTCCTGACCAAACCAGACGCCGGGACTGAGAATCACCCACTGAGCCCAAACTTGCCCCTTGGGGGTGTGCACGCACATCCCGTCTTCCTCCTCAGAGACATGCACGCCAGGCAGGCCTGAGAAGATGCGTGCGCCGGCAGCCCGGGCACCCTCTCGGTGAGCTGCATCACAGGCCAAGGCGTCCAGAACACCGGCGCGAGGCTCCCATAGAACGCAGCTGCCAAACGGGGGATTCAGGCCGGGCAGACACTGCGCCTGCGCCTGGGGCGAGAGGCGCTCTACCGCAAGGTCATGCGCCGCGCTGCTGGCCTGAACCCCTTCAATGACCGGATGCTGGCTTGGGCCAACAAGGGTCCCTCCGCACTGCGAGAAGAGCCCCCCAAATTCAGCATCCAAGCTGCGCCAGAGGGCCTCAGCCTGCTTGGCCAAGGCAACGTAGGCGGGGTCCTGGAAGTAGGCCATCCGGAAGCCCCTCAGACCACCCGCGCTGCCACAACGGGCATGCCCAGGTGCATAGCGCTCTAGGCCAATGACGCTCAAGCCTGCTCTGGCGAGGTGAAAGGTGCTGGCGCTCCCCATGCCCCCCATCCCCAGAATGACCACATCGGCCCGCATCACATGGCCCCTTGCTCGGCCGAGGCCACGGTGCCGCACACCCCACAGGTGCGTTGCTCAGAGTCGGCGAGGAAGGCGCGGATGTGCGTGCGCAGGTTCTCTCGCAGCGCATTTACGGAGTAGTCCACCCGGTGCAGAACTGTCGCCGTGTGCTGCTCAGCGCAGGCCTCGCAGTACCAAAGGATGGCATCGGTCTGCTCCGGGGTCCGTGTGACATGCACCACCAGTCCAACGCTGCCCTCCGGTCGGCGGTTCCGATGGGGCACCAGCGCAGGCAGGCTGTAGACCTCTCCCGGCCCGATGCAGTGGTCCACAAAGCGCTCACCGTCCCAGAGACGCAGGTCCAGAGTTCCGGCGAGCTGGTAGAAGAGCTCCGGGACCTGGTTGATGTGAAAGTCCGCGCGTCCCGGCGTGGTCGGGCCGTCGAAGAGACGCACCAAGAAGCCGTTGTCCCAGAGGGTGCGGTGGTTCATCAGCGGATGCTCGGCGGCCGCCTGGCTCAGGGCGAGAAAGGCCTGGATATCGAAGCTTTCGGTTGGTGGCTTCATCCTTGAATCCGCTCTTGCAGCACGCCGTCGTAGAAGTAGTGCAGCAGGGTGTTCATGGAGGTGGTCCCGCGGTAGCGGCTGACGGACCCCGCCAGCTCCCCCATGTGCCAGTAGGTATGAACCGCCAGGTTCTCCCAGATGGCGCCCAGGTTGGGCAGGCTGTCGTCTGGGATCTTCCGGGGTGGACGCTCTTGCCAGCGCTGGGCATCGAAGCTCTCCAGGTCTGCGAAGGCCCGGACTTGAGCTTGGCGGAACATCAGCAGAATGCTGCGGGCGCTCCAGACCTTAGGGTCCACCAGATCCGCCTTGGGCACTGGATTTCCATCCATGCCGACAATGTCCGTGGAGTTGAAGATTTTGTGCGCTTCCCCTGGCAAGCGACAGCCACTCTCAGAGATCCAGCCACTGAACAAGTCGGTCACGCAGGCCAGGTGGCCCACGGTCCAGGCTGGAGAGACTCCACTGGCTCCCGGCGCGAAGAAGTCTGTGTCACTCAGTGGTTCCAACGCCCCCAAGAGCAAGTTTCCGCTCCGATTCATCTGGCGGCGCACGATGTCTTTGCACAAGGTCAACTCCTGCAAAGGAGGGGCATTCAAGGTTTCTTTCGGCTGGGACACTGGCTGACTCCGTCTGGCCCCTTCAACCTCACCGAAAGCACATTTGCTGCGCATCGCATGATGATGTGAGGGAGGCCAGATTTCCTCTCAAAGTCCCCTTTGCAACCGCAGAGCGGGCTACTCTGATCCGGTGTTCCCCATGCTCCCTCTGCTACAGCTCTGGCTCTGCCCGCCAGCCCAAGCGGCCACGCCGATGTGGCGCTGGCTGACCGTGGAGCAGGGCCTGGACCCCGACACAGTGACCGCCCTGGCCCAAGGCCCTCAGGGACAGATCTGGATTGGAAGCTCAGCAGGCGTTCAGGGTTGGGAAGGCGGCCGCGTCACCCGCAAGGACGACGGCCAGATCCGCAAGGTGGTGCTCCGCTTGGTGGCGCTCTCCGATGGACGCGTCGTGGCCCGCACCTCAGCCGGTGAGATGTGGCTCATAGACTCCAACGGAACCACCCCAATGGCTGGGCCCTCCGCTGAGGAGCGCGTCCTGGACATCGCGGACAGTGGCGATGGGGAGCTGGTGGTCTTGGACAGGCAAGGTCTGTTTCGCTGGGATGGCCGAACGTGGACCAAGCTGGACGACTACGCTCGTCTTCGGGGCAGCTTCCGCCTACGAGAGGGCCGCTCGGGCAGCATGCTCTTGGGGGGAAAGGAGGGCTGGATTCTCTGGGAAGACCAAGCCTGGGTGTCCCTCAGTCCTGGTCCGGTCTACTTCCCATTCGACGCGGTCCTCACAGCCGAGGGCAACGTGTGGCTCTTGGACGAGTACGACCAGGTACGAAAGGTCTCGCCGACGGGCCAAGAACTGATGCGCTTGCAGGCACATGGGGACGCCCGTTGGATGACCATGCGGGGTGAGGAGCTGTGGTGGACCTCTGGAGATGACCTGCACCGCTTTGCGCCAAACTCCCCTCTGGGACTGCAAGAGATGTCCTTCAGCATTCCAGGCTCCGGTCCTCTGTTGACGGACGCCGAAGGCAGCTTGTGGGCGGGGACGCGACGGGGCTTGGGACAGCTAGCAGAGCCCGATGCCTTGGAGCTCAGCCCCAGAGAGGAGCTGGGGGCCATCGCGGGCCGCTCCGTGGACCTGAACAGCGAGTCGGTCTGGTTGGGAACCTGGCAGAATGCGGTGCGATTTGACCGAAAGACAGGCACCGCACATCTGATTGAGGACCCTCACGTCGTCACCACCGTTTGCTTGGACACGGACGGAATCGCTTGGGGATTCGCGGAATCTGACGGCTCCAGCGCCGGTCCAGTCGCCATGTCCTCTGGCTCCCCCACACTGGTGGGGTCCTGGCCCCAAGAAGGGGCCTCGGTCTGGGCCGGCTGTGCCCAAGCGAGCAACGGCAGGGTGTGGACCCTGAGCGCAGGCGCTCTCTGGGAGAACGACCTGGATCTGGGCCCACAACGACTCAGCGACTCTCCCGTCCCCAGAGGAGCCGTCCAAGCCCTCTACATTCACAACGGCAGCGTCTGGGTCGGTGGAATGAACCGGGTCTGCAGCACCACCGAGCCACTGCTCGCCGCAGGGGAGCCTGCGTGGACCTGCTCTGAGCTGCCCACCGACGACGGCATGGTGGCCGACATCGTTCAGACCGACAACGGCAACCTATGGGTCAGCGGGGTGCGCTTGGGGGTGATGCGCATGGTGGGCGAAAAATTTGAGCCCCACCCGGACAGCATGAAGCTACCGACGGAACGGGTGATGGCGCTCAGGCGCTCCCCAAAAGGCGGCATTTGGGTCCTGGGAGACGGGGTTGTCCTTCGCGTCTTGGACGAACCCAGCACGGATGCCGAGTGGACCGTCGTGGAGAATCTCTCTCCCCGCCTTGGCCGAGCACTGGCCGCCCCAGAGGGACTCGTCGAAGACGCGGACGGCACCCTCTGGCTCGCGGGCGCAGCTGGACTGGTCAGCATTGGGCAAGCGGCCCGAATTGAGCCTCACACCATTCCCAGCGTGCGGCTCTCAGAGCTTCGCGTCGACGGCAGCCCCGTCGCCCTGGATGACGTGGTGATGCCGCGCAGCGACAGCCGTCTGGGGCTGCGCTTTACCTCCCCCAGCTACCGAGCCCCAAAGCTCCTGCGCTACCGCTTGCTCCTAAACGGCGTGTCCATTGGTGCCCCCACGGAGAGCTCCAACTTCGAGTTTGCACAGCTTGGACCCGGCACCCACACGATCGAGGTGGCCGCATCCCTGGATGGCCTGCGGTGGTCTCCGGAGCCCACGGTGCTCTCCGTTCAGGTGCCACGGCCATGGACCTCTCGCTGGGAGACCTGGCTGGCGCTTCTCACGCTCTTGGCCGCTGGGCTCGGAATCGCAACCGTGCTCCGGCGGCGCATGGTTCGACGCATCGAGCGTCTGCGCTCGGACATCGCCATGGATCTCCACGACGAGGTCGGCGCCGGTTTGGCCTCGGTCGGACTACTGGGCGGACTCCTTCAAGAGGAGCTCCCCAAAGAGCTACACGCCGACGTGAGCACCCGAATCGTGGTCACCTCCAAAGAACTTGGCACTGCTCTGCGCTCCATTGTCTGGTCGCTGCAGCCCTCTTCCCTAAGAATTGGGGCCTTGGGTGCGTACTTGGCAGAGCGTGCGCGGGCCACCTTCGCCGAACTGGACCGGCAGAGCGCCCTGCAAGTCAAGGTTCCTCCGCAACAGGGTCCGTCACTGGAACTCGACGTTCTTCGTGCAGTTCAGCTCATCGGCTTGGAAGCCCTGCACAACGCCGCGCGACACTCCCAAGCCACTGAGGTGCGTTTGATTCTTGAACCCGCACAGCGCCGGAGCTGGCGTCTATGTGTCGAAGACAACGGCGTGGGCATCGGCCCCCTGGTCAAGACCTCGGTGGACAGCGGACATGGGCTACAGAGCATGGCCCGGCGTGCTCGGGCAGTGGGGGCAGACTTCGAGGTAGAGTCCGAGCTGGGCGCTGGCACACGCGTCACCGTCACCTTTCAGCCTAAGGGCACCCGTACTTGACCATCAGAATCGCCATTGTCGAGGACAACCGGCGCTTCCGTGAATCAATTGAGCTGGTCTTAGGGGTGCGCCAGGGCTTTGAACACGCCGGCAGCTTCGGGTCTGTCGAAGAGCTGGTGCGGGCTCTGAACGATCCCAGGGCCATGACCGCGAGCTGGGACTTGGTGCTGATGGACTTGGACCTGCCTGGTGCAAGCGGCCTGGAGGGAATCGCCGCCGTCAAGGCGCGTCACAAGCAGGTCTCCGTGGTGGTCTGCACGGTCTTTGAGGACCCAGAGACCATCGTAAAAGCCATCAGCGCCGGCGCCGACGGCTATCTGCTCAAGTCCGCTGGACTGCAGGAGCTCCTCAAGCAACTGCGCAGCGTCGCCGACGGTGGCTCCAGCCTCTCGGCCCCCGTTGCGCGCAGCCTCCTGGATGTCGTGCGTGGCATGGCGCCAAGCCCCAACGGCGCCAACCCGGTGCGTCTGGACCTGACCGACCGCGAGCGTGACGTGCTCCGGGGGCTGGTGGACGGCCTCTCATACAAGCAAGTTGGAGACCGCCTGGGGGTCTCAGTACACACCGTTCGCACCCACATCCGCGCCTTGTATCGGAAGCTGCAAGTGCAGAACGTCGCCGAGGCCGTGAGCCGGGCCATTCGGGAGCGCCTGACCTGAGGCAGGGCCCAACAACGAAGGACGGCCGACGGCTTTCCGGCCGCAACTCTGCCATACCTCTGGCCTCAAGGCCCAGAGTCCCCGAGAGAAAGATAGAGAGCCCAATGACCCTCAATGAGCATCCTCCCTTCGAAGACCTGGCCGTACGGGCCGTCTTCGCGGCCTACCCGCAGGGCCAGGCGGAGCGCATGCTCACACTCCGTCGCTGGGTCTTCGAGAGCGCAGAGGACTTGGGCTTGGCGGTGACCGAGGCGCTGCGCTGGGGACAGCCCGCCTACTTGTGCAACAAGGGCAGCACCCTGCGAATGGACGCCAAGTCCGAGGGTGCATGCAGCCTCTTTGTGAACTGCCAGACCGACCTGGTCGCGCAGTTCAAGGAACGCCATGGAGACAGCTTGGAGCTCATCGGCACTCGGCAGATCAGAATGCCCATGGAGAGCCCCCTGCCCGAGAGCGCCCTTCGGGACTGCATCAGCTTGACCCTGACCTACAAAATGCGAAAGAAGAAGTGAGCGTCTCCCAGCTCGCCAAAGAGATCCGGGCCTGCACGCTGTGCAGTGACATCCTGGAGCCCCGTCCTGTGTTGCGTATACATCCAGAGAGCAAAATTCTGCTCGTAGGCCAGGCACCGGGCTCCAAAGTTCATGCATCGGGAATTCCCTGGGACGATGCCAGCGGTGAGCACCTGCTGGAGTGGCTGGGCGTTGACCGAACACAGTTCGAGGACCCAAGAAACTTCGCGATAGTGCCCATGGCCTTCTGCTACCCAGGCCGAGGAAACAATGCAGATCTGCCGCCGCCACCGCGCTGCGGCCAGACATGGCACGGGCCACTCCTATCGATGCTCAAGCAGGTCACCCTGACACTCGTGGTTGGGCAATACGCACACAAATTCATGCTGGGCGCTGCGCGGAAGCGCACTCTGACGGAGACAGTGAGCAGCTTCCCAGAGTACGGCCCGGCGGTGCTTCCCCTTCCCCACCCTTCGTGGCGAAGTCGGGGATGGATGAAGAAGAACCCATGGTTTGAAGCGGAGCTCCTTCCAGGACTTCGCGAGCGGGTCTCAGAACTTGTAGATACAACGGAGAACAAATGAGCGGTCTCTTGGCCCTGTTGGACGACGTGGCAGCCATCGCAAAGGTGGCCGCCTCCAGCGTGGACGACATCGCAGCGGCTGCTGCGGAAGCGGGCAGCAAGACCGCCGGCGTGGTCATCGACGACGCGGCCGTGACCCCAAAGTACGTCCAGGGATTTCATCCCAAGCGTGAGCTTCCTATCATCTGGAAGATCGCCAAGGGTTCCCTGTTCAACAAACTGGTGCTGCTCCTTCCCGCGTCCCTTCTGCTCTCTAACTTCGCCCCATTTCTCATCACGCCACTTCTCATGCTTGGTGGCAGCTACCTATGCTTTGAAGGAGCCGAGAAGGTTTACCACGCTGTCTTTCCTCACGATGAGAAAGAAGAGACCGGCGAGAAAGCAGAACAGTCTGCGGAAGAACTGGAGGAGGAGAAGGTCGCCGGGGCGGTAAAGACCGATTTCATTCTCTCTGCAGAGATCATGGCCATCGCCCTCTCCACCATCCCGGAGAGCAGCCTGCTCGTCGAGGCTGGCGCCTTGGCGCTGGTCGGAGCGGCGGTCACAGCCGGCGTGTATGGAGCGGTGGCTCTTATTATCAAGATGGATGACGTGGGCCTACACTTGGCCAGTGAGTCCAGCGTTGGAGCCATTCGCGGTCTGGGTCGAGGCCTGGTCAAAGGCATGCCCATACTGCTCAAAGTGCTCTCCGTCGTAGGCACAGCCGCCATGCTCTGGGTCGGTGGAAACATCATCGTGCACGGTATGCACGAGCTGGGTGTTCACCATCCCTACCAGGACATTCATCACTTGGCTGAGCTGGCCTCGGGCGCGGGACCAGCAGCACTTGTGGGCTTGATTGAGTGGGCTGTGACGGCCTTCTGCGACGGCATTCTGGGCTTGCTCTATGGCCTTCTTCTGATCCCGGTTGTGACCAAGGTCCTCGGGCCACTTTTCGCCAAAATCAAGTCGCTATGGCCTTCTAAGCCAGCGGACGCAGAGCAAGCATAAAGCGTACTTCTTGCGAGCCATCCTCCAGCACTTCGGGGTCCAAATACAGACCCACTGGGGTTGACCCGTTGTCGTCTGGATCGTTCACGAAGCGCAGCTGTGTGATGAGCGGCTCATACTCCGGATGGGTCACTTTCAAGTGGATGTGCGCTTGGATGCGGCTGTCTGGCGCCCCATAGCTCGGAGGCCGCAGCGTCGTGATCTCGACCCGGCCGTACTCTCCTGTCTCTACCTTGCAGCGGTAGCGCATCTCGTCTGTCTCCATGTCGTACAGACCATCTGGCTGACAATGCCAGATCTCGATGCTTGTGCCTGGCAGGAGCTCGCAGGCAAGTGTGCTGCGCACCTGGAGACGGAGCAAGAGCGTGGTTCCCTCATCACCAAGCACCCTCAAGTCCGTGCGGTCCGGTGCTTCCACCCGAAAATTGGGCCCCTCCCCCATGCTCCGGGTCGGACGACACTCTTGAGGTGAGCCCGTATCGAAGGGACCCGTATCTGGGGGATCCGTGTCCTGGGGACCGGTGTCTTGAGGGGCCGTGTCCTTGCCACTGTCTGTAGCGTCGCCTTCCTCGTGGGTGTCCAACAAGCTGGGCGTAGGTTTGCACCCAACCGCAAGGGTCGCGAGGGAGGCGTAGAGGAGCTGACGGCGGGAGGGCATGCCGAAGTGTACACAAGCGCTTGGAGAGTGCCCCCGACCGTTCCAACTTCCCGTGTACAGCATCGAGTTCTATGGCGAGCAGACTTTAGCGTTCAAGCACAATCTCCCCATCCTCAATGCGCGCAAGTAAGCGGCCCTGACCGAAGAGCAGGCCCACGCGGGTGTCGCCCATCAAGGTGGTCAGCAGCTCAAGCGGGGTGCCGCTGCTGCGCTGCGTGCAGCTGTCCAAAACCCAGGCCCAATCGTCGCTGACTGCCAGTATCTCCTGTACAGACTCGGTCTGGATCTGGGGTACAAAGACCTGGAGCAGGAACGTGGACTGCAGAGGCGTCAGGTCTTCAGCTCTATCAATGCTGCGCGAGGCGCCCAGCTCAAGGGCCTTGGTGCTCTCGCCCGCAAAGCTGTCCCCATAGGGACCCGCTGGCATCGCTGGTGGGGGCCCTACAAAGCACTCCTCGCGAATCGTTCCGCCCTCGAAGTGGCGCTCTTTCTCCAGAGTCCCGTCTGCCCCATAGACCTTCTGGTGGAGCTGCTCACCCTGCTCGTAGACCTGCTCTACGCGCTTTCCCCTCAAAGCTGGCCCCATCCAAACGCCCATCCAGCTCCAGGTGCATCAGTCCAGAGAGGAGCTGAAGCGGGAGCTGAGGCACAACCCACTTCCGGGTGCTCCCCCCACGTCCTACAACCAGGGTGCGGAGCCCAGGCAGTTCCAGACGGGCCAGCTGCTCGAACACGGGGCCCCAGTTCTGGCCAGCGGCCGGGGTCTCCAAGAGCAAGGTCTGCAAGCTCGGCAAGGTGCCCAGATCACCGAGCCACACCGCATACTGAAGCACGAAGTTGCCACGCAGACGCGCGTCCACCAGAGCGCCTCCGTGAACACCCAGGTGAAGCAGGAACTCCGGCGCGTCGACGAGGGAATCTCCAACGCGGAGGCCTTCGCGAGCGGGACTGGCCTTGGACATATACTGACGTGATCACTCCTGTTGAGCCTACTCGCACTCGCCCCTGAACCCGCTGGCCACGTTGCTCAACGCTCGACGGGCTGGCGCACGCCTTCGGTCTCGCGCCTTGCCGGCGTGCCCAGGTTCTTCGCGCCAGCAGGATCAACAGTTCGGATCACGTCAGTAGGGACCTCGGGGGCGAGAGATGGGCCAACATTGTGCCTCCGAGGGGCCTGTTCGATGGCTCCGGAGTCGTATCGTAGGGAGTCAAGGACTCACTGAGGTGATCACTCCGAGAGCAATGCGCAGCTCCCTTCTGACCTAAGAGGGCATCCCACTCTCGGAAATCCTATGTCGCCCCTATTCCTGATGGCTTTCATGAGCGCATTGTCTGTGACAGACCAGAACTGGTTCGTTGTAAACGACACCGTAATGGGGGGCGTCTCAAGCTCCACCGTGAGCACATCAGAGACCGTGCTCTTTCAAGGAGATCTATCCCTAGAACAGAACGGCGGATTCGCATCAGCACGCGCGGCCCTGCCACCAGGTGCGCTTGCCGACGCCAGCGCCATAGCACTGACTCTAAAGGGCGACGGACGGGTGTATGACATTACCCTTCGGCGCTCAGATGTGCCTCTTCGAGCTGGCTCATATCGAGTCCAAGTACAGACTCAAGCCAATGGCACAACCCAGGTCTTGCTGCCTCTCTCCGACTTTAGGCCCACGGCCTTTGGACGCGCAGTTCCCGGCGCCCCTGCATTGGACGCCCAACTGGGGCGCATCGACACTCTAGGGGTGTTGCTCGCAGACAAACAGCCTGGCGCGTTCTCCCTGGAGATTCTGGCTGCGGAGGTGATCCCGGGCGCTCTGCCGCGCGAGGCCGGGCACCCCGAAGCGATAGCAGCACTCCAAGCAGCTGTTGCAGCCGGAGTCCCGCTCTTCAACCGGGGGGACGCCGCTGGATGTGCCCAGGTCTACCTTGAGGCTTTGCAGCAGCTCCGGGACAATCCAGCTCTGACCTTGGGGGAGCAGCAGATTGTCGGAGAGGCGCTGGATTCTGCGCAAGACATGGACCCTGAGGGTGCCGCTTGGGTGCTGCGGGGGGCCATTGATACGGTCTTGGCGTCAGGTTAGATCGACTCCTCCGACGTTTCGATCTTGGGGTCACGCTCAGCGATGAAGGACTCGCACTCCAAGGCCAGGTCCATCGACCTGCCCGCCGGTCCATCTACTTCAACCCGCACGAAGTAGGCGCCAGTCAGTTGAGACCCACTGAGCTGCCGGGACTGGGCCTATCGCTGGTGCTAAGCGGAGTAGAGCAGGTCGGCGGCAGCGTTGACGTGGAGAGCGCCCTTGGGAAGGGCACCGCGTTCACTTTGCGATTCAAGCTCTGTGAACCCCTGCTTCAAGCAGATTGAGCGCGCCCCTCAGTCCTCCTCGTCTCCCTTCGCCTCGAAGTTCAGCGGGTAGACCAATAGGACCGCGCCATGACCGGTCGGCAGCTCTAGCCCCAGGACGAGCGCCAAGATGGCCTCTTCAAAAGCTGCATCCTCCAGCTGGCTGCTCTGAATCGAGGCCGACTCGACCTCCCCCTCGCGTCCCACGGAGAGACGCACCACAACCTTGCCGCGCTGACCGGCGGCGAAAGCCTCAGACTCCGCCCACAGCAACGACAGTTGCGGTGAGAGTCCAGCCATCGCCTCGCCGTAGATGTTCCGGTCTATGGCCCCCATCACCGCCTCCACCGGCTCACTGGGTCCAATGGAACCGTGTCCAGGCAGGGCTTGACCGCCGTAGCCTTCACCGGCCAGCGCCGACCCGGAGGCCAGCGAGGCGCCCAGAACAAGCACTCCGGAGGCCCCTCGTAGAAAACGCACGCAGGAAGGCTCCGGACGCTGGAGAATGGCCACGATGGCCTCGGGCTGCATGGAGGACAAATCGTGAACCGGCTGATCACAACGGCTGCAGTGTCGGGTGTCCCCTTCCCCGGCGAGATCAGACCAGCGGAGCGGACAACGAAAGGAGAGGCAGGGAGCATTCATGGATGCTCAGACAACAGGAGGGGCTGTCCGTTCCCGGCCGCAACTCCTCGCAAGCTTCACCGCGCGTGGCTACGTGCCTGGACCCGGCAACGGGTTGTCCCCGTCTGCCCCCTGGGAGCTCGATGAGCCTGGTCCGATTGAACGATGTCTCCGTGACCTTCGATACCACCCCCGTACTGCGCGAGGCCTTCTTCCGTTTGGAGAGTGGAGACCGCGTGGGCCTGATCGGCAAGAACGGCTCAGGCAAGTCCACCTTGCTCAAGCTGGTGCTGGATCAGCTGGAGCCAACCCACGGCACGGTCACCGTTCAAGACGGCGTGAAGATTGGGTACTTCTCTCAGTTCTCGGAGTTGGACGGCTCAGTCTCGGTGATGGAAGTGCTCTCCGAGGTCTTTGCAGAAGTGCGCGAGGTCGAGGCCGAGCTGGCCAAGATCGACACGGCCATGGCAGACGAGGGCACCAGCGCGGACGAGCTGGACCGCTTGGTCGAGCGCCAGGCTGAGCTCTTCGAGGACATGGCCCGTCTCGACGGCTGGGACGTGGACCGAGAGATCGACACTGCGCTGACCAAGCTGGGCTTCAACGAAGCACACCGCATCTGCCCCATCGATGCGCTCTCGGGTGGTTGGCGAAACCGGGCGTCCCTGGCCAAGATTCTACTGGAGAAGCCCGACGTCTTGCTCTTCGATGAGCCCACAAACTACCTGGATGTGGTGGGCGTGGAGTGGGTGGAGAGCTGGTTCAAGAGCTTCCACGGCGCAGCCATTGTGGTCTCCCACGACCGGGCCTTTCTCGATGACATCGTGAACCGCATCGTGGAGGTCGAGAACCACCACCTACACGAGTACAGCGGCAACTTCGGCTCCTACGTGGTCGAAAAGCAGCTGCGCTTCAAGACGCTTCAGAAGCAGTTCGTCTTCGAGTCCGAGCTCTTGGCCTATGAGGCCGAAGGCATCGCCAGCCGTCGTGAAGCGGCCCGCAACAAGAGCAAGGGCTTGGGAAAGCGACTCTCGCGCATCCGCAAAAGCAAGGGGCCCAAGCCCGTCGATCAGATCATCACGGAGATCTACAAGGGCCTGCACACCAAAGAGGTGCTCTGTGAGGTCCGCGATCTCAGCAAGTCCTATGGCGACCACGACTTGTTCTCGGCGTTGAGCTTCGATCTGCGCCGCCAGCAGCGCCTGGCCATCATCGGTCCAAACGGCTCCGGCAAGTCCACCCTGCTTCGCGTGCTGACCGGGCTGACCGACGCAGACACCGGCACTGTGGAGTGGACACGCGGCCAGACCTTCGTCTCCTTCAACCAGATGCTGGACGACCTGGACCCGACGGACACCGTCACGCACGCTGTAAACGCCCTCCCGGACAGCTTGGCGCTCACAGCGACCCGCAAGGCGGTGAAACGCTTTCTGACCATGTTCCAGTTCTCAGAAGCCGACATGAAGGCGAAGATCGGCACCCTCTCGGGTGGGCAACGGGCCCGCGTGGCCATGGCCCAGTGCCTGCTCTCCGGGGCCTCGGTCCTGGTTCTCGACGAGCCCACAAACCACCTGGACATGACCAGTGCTCAGGTCATGGAGCGGGCCCTGGTCAAGTTTCCGGGGGCGGTGCTGGTCGTCAGCCATGATCGCTTCTTCATCGACAAGGTGGCAACGCGTCGCATTGTGTTCGGTGAGGCAGGAAAGGGCTCCGGCGCGTTGAGTGCCCACGGCGCATAGAAAAGCCTCAGATCGATTCGACCCGATTCGGCCTCTGGATTGATCAGCTTGGTCGGCATGTCGGTTGGCAAGCAAATCAACGAGCTCTACGTCAATGCCCTGGGTCGCCGCAGGCTGTGCGCAGGCGAGGCCGCAGAGGCCATCGCCCGCAGTGACGGCCGATGCGTGGTGCGCATCCACCTTGACCCCGATTCTGAAGGCGAAGCGAGCGGTCGAGAGTACTTCCGAGATTGACGTGAAGGACTTCTCCAACGTCGCTGATCTGCTGCCGGAGCCCATGGTGGTCGTGGATCTCCAGAGTGGCTCCCTCTTAGGCGTCAACGCCACGGCCAAGCGCATTTTGGACCTTCAACGCGGGTCCGAGTGGCTGACTCGCGTGCAGGACGTAGACGCCTTGATGGCCTTCCTCTCCGAGGCGCGACGCGTCCGCCAGATGCTGCCGGGCAGCTTGGTCATCAAGAGCCAAGCGGAGCTCAGTAGGCATCGCATCCGCGCTGCACACATGGACCGGTCCAGCCCTGCCAAGGTCCTCATACGCATCGGCCCCTCAGAGATGGACCGCAGACTCAAGACCCTGAATACGCGACTGGCGATTCGCGTCATCCTTCCAGCGGGTGTTGGGACGTTCCCCGAACAAGCGCCAGAGCCCCCCCGCCAAAGCATTGGCGAGTATCACTGGCAAGATCATCGTGGCCTTCTCTTGGACATGACCATGCCGCGAGTCTCTGGAGAGCAGGTCTTCAAGGAGCCGCAGGTGCTCGACCCCACTCTGCGCACCGTGCTGTCCAGCGGATATTCCGAGGCAGAGATTCGGGCTCAGCTTGCCGGTCGCCAGCCCACAGCCTCTCGGGGCAAGCCTTGGACGCCCTCCGAGCTGCTCGAGGTCTTCACCAAGATGGCGGAGCCTGATAGTCAGGGCTGCGAGGCTGCCAAGAGCTCCTCGAGCCGTGCCAGATCCAGCACGCACTCCTCAGAATAGTTGTGCCCCGTTGGCCGAAAGCGCTCTGGTAGCTCCAGCATTGTGGCTTGATTCAGGGTGTTGGTGAAGAAGACCATCGGGGTTGTGCCGTCGTCGGGCTTCCACGCGGGAAAGGCGTTGTACATCCGGGTGCCGCAGGCCGAACAGAAGGCCCGCACCGGTCCCCGAGGTGGCTTGCTGAACTCGGTCACGAGCTCAGCCCCAGCGGTGATTGTCATCATCGTGGTGTCGACGCAGACCACTTGCGAGAGGGCAGCAGCGTGCGCTCTTCGGCAGCTCTCGCAGTGACAGTAGAGCGCGAAGCGTGGTCGTTTGCCAGCGGGCATGTCCACTCTGTAGGTCACCGCACCGCAGTAGCAGTGACCGGTCACATGAAGGGATTTCGTCGGGGGCATGCATGACTCCAGCGCGTACGCCTCTGGGCGATTGAACACAAGGGTACGTCACGGGTCCCCACTTCCCTTCCAGAGAAGGGACGATGCGCAAGCAACAGAGTCGCTGCGCTCGAGATAAGCCTCCTGCATGTCCCCCACCCAAGTTGAATCCTTCGACCCTTCCCAGGTCCGCGCCTTCGTCGCCATTCAAGTCCTCGGACTCTGCGTGGCCCTGGAAGAAGGCGTCATCGACAGCCAGGCAGCCTCACGGTGGCTCTTTCGCTCGGGCATGCTGCCACGCCTTGAGAGCGCAGGTGCCTGCAAGGGCTGCCTGCACGTGGTCGGCCTTGGCGCTAAACTATGCGCCGATGGCACCGCTTCAACGGAGCAGATTGCGGCCTTGAAGTCGGGGGCCCTGACCCTGCTTCGTGGTGTCACTGGCGAGACGGCCTAGCGCCAAAGCCAGCCCCAGCCTGAACCCGCTAAACTCTCTCCCCCAACGGAGTTCCCTTGCTGCTTCCCCTGCTCGCTCTGGCCGCATGCTCCGACTCAGCGTCATTCCCCTCTCGGCCCACGACCACCTTCGACTCGGAGGACTCCGGTCTGGTCCAGGTCGGTCATGACCGCGAGCTGAGGGGGGTCTGGGTCGCCACCGTCTGGAACATCAACTGGCCCAGCAGCAGCGCACTGAGCGCCACACAGAGCCAAGAGGAGCTGATCACGCTCCTGGATGTCGCCCAAGAGAGCGGATTGAACGCCGTCTTTTTCCAGGTTCGCCCAGAAGCAGACGCGATGTATCAGAGCGAGCTGGAGCCCTGGAGCCGCTACCTGACCGGTACCCAAGGCAGCGCCCCGGGCTGGGACCCTCTACAGTTCTTGCTGGACGAAGGGCACGCACGAGGACTGGAGGTCCATGCTTGGATGAACCCCTACCGAGCCAAGGCCAGCAGCACGTCAAGCGCGGCATCGAACCACCAGAGCGTTCTCAACAGCCAATATGCCTACCCCTACGGCAGCACCCTCTGGCTCGACCCCGGCGCACCGCCTGTACAAGACCACCTCGAGGCGGTCATCGGCGACTTGGTCAGCCACTACGATGTCGATGGGGTTCACTTCGACGACTACTTCTACCCTTACCCCGATGGCACGCCTTTTCCGGACCAGGACACCTATGCGGCCTACGGCGGGGACTTAAGCCTGGCCGATTGGCGGCGAGACAACGTCAATCAAATGGTCGAGCGGGTCTCGAACAAGGTTGCCGAGATCAACCCCGCTGTGCGCTTCGGCATCTCCCCCTTCGGAATCTACCGGCCGGGTCAGCCCGAGGGCATCAGCGGCTTGGACCAGTACGCTGAGCTCTACGCAGATCCGGTCCACTGGAAGGCCAATGGCTGGGTCGACTACCTGGCCCCCCAACTCTACTGGCCCACCACCCAGAGCGCCCAAGCCTTCGAGCCCCTGCTGGACTGGTGGGCTGAGCTTCCGGAGAGCGGAAGAAGCACCTATGTCGGGCACGCGCTCTACCAGCTGGACAGCAGCTCCAAGTGGTCCCTAGACGAGTTCCGCGAGCAGGTACGGCTGACCCAGGAGCGCCGGGACAAGCACGTCTACGGTGGGATTCACTACCACATCGGCACTCTGGCCGAGAGCTCGGAGCTTCGTGAGGTCTTCCGTGAGGAGTTCTACGTCACCCCTGCCCTGACCCCGCCCGTCTTTGACATGGCCAGTGTCTCCGTGGCGGCACCCGAACTCGTACAGACCTCGACTGGGGTGGATGTCAGTCACCCTGCTGCCCGGTGGTGGGTGGTGTACGCCGAAGAGGGAGATGGCTGGCGAATCGATCGCATCCAAACCGCAACCCAGGCCAGCGTGTCTCTGGAGTCCGGACGCTGGGCCCTGAGTGCCGCCGGCAAGCACGGGGTGGAGAGCCTTGGGGTTGTCGTCGAGGTGCCCTGAGGGGGCTTCAGCGCAGCTCAATGCCTAGGTTTAGGGAGGGCGTCCCAGCGTTGGACACGGCCAAGCCAGCCCCTTCGAAGGAGCCCGTCACCGCCAGATGCTCACTGAGCCACACACTGCCGCTCAGGCCAAAGCCCAGGTAGCTGGTGTTTGTGACGCCCAAGACGTCTACCTCCTCGATCTCTCCGAAGCTGCGGTAGAGCGGGAAGTGAAGGTCAAAGACCAGGTGCTCCTTCGGCGTCCACCCGAACTGCGCGTAGCCCGTCAGGGCCGGCAGATAGCGCTTGCTGGTGAAGCCGCGTGCGCCGGCATGGAAGGACATCCATCCTTTGGGTCTAGCGATCCCGAGCTGCAGCTCAGCCTCGGCCTGTCCGGTGGCCAAGGTTGGCCGAACGACCAGCTGCTGGCCATCGACCTGTCCCTCAAAGAGCGCCTCCTCCCCAAAGGGCACCCGGCCGCCGAGCATGGACTGGGCGCTCAAGGCGACAGAATCGGAGCGGAGAAGCTGCACACGTACGCCCGTCGCCAGGGGCCCCACATATGTGCTGCCCTGGTCGCCATAGCGCGCATGTCCGACGGGAACCGCGTAGCCGACCCAGGTCAGGCGCTCGGTGAGCCCGTACTCCGCGTAGCTCTGAAGCTGGTGATCCTGGTAGCGGTCCTCGAGCTGGAGGGTCTCGCCGATGGCCGGACCAAAGACGCCAGTTCCGAGCAAGGAGCGGCCCCAGACCTTGACGTAGTAGTCCCCCGTCTCTTGGGTCCAACCACCGGCGTGGGCTGGGGCAGACAGGGCGAACACGGCCGCCATCAGGGCAGTGGGTCTCCAGAGATCAGGCATTGGTGGGCTTCCGAGCCAGCGATGGCGTGGGGGTTGTCGAGCGAGGGGGCCAGAGGGCACGTTAGCTCAGGGCCACCTTAGCCCTATGCTGAAGATGGAGTCTGCCGTGCTGCTCATGTTCCTGGCCTGCGCGCCCGAGGTCACCGTCGGTTCTTCCGAGCGGGCCACTCCCGTGATCTCCCCCAGCGACTGGGACGGTCAAGAAGCTCTGCCAATGGTGTTTTTGCTACACGGCTTGGGCAGCACCGCTGGCCGTCAGGACTGGTACATGGGCTTCTCCGACCAAGTCGACGCCATGCGCTTCCACCTGCTCTTGCCGGAGGGGTTGGAGCGCCCTCAGGACGACCAGCAGAGCTGGGACGCCGGAGACTACTGCTGCAACCTGGAGGCCGAGGTCGACGACGTGGGCTTCCTGTTGGGCCTTCAGGACGAGATGATCTCAGACTTTGGCGCCCAAGAGCAGGCCATCTACTTCGGGCACAGCAACGGCCACTACATGAGCTACCGCATGGCCTGTGAGGCACCGGACCGCATCCGGGCCATGGGCGGGCTGGCCGGCTCCGTTCCCTGGAACGCGCAGGACTGTGCCGTGGGGGACCCCGTCAACAGTCTGCACATCCACGGCACCGAAGATGAGTCTGTCCCCTACGAGGGCAAAGAGGGCGACCACCCCAGCGCGACCGAGTCCGTCGCCCGCTGGGCGGAGCGTGCTGGCTGCACGGAAACCGAGGCGGGCGGCACGATGAACCTGACCCGAAACAAGGGCAAGGAGGAGACCGTGGTCGAGCGCTACACCGGCTGTAGTCACCGGGTGGAGCTCTGGACGATGGAGGACACGGCCCACATCCCTTGGCTACACGGGAAGCACTTCTCGGACGCGACCTTGGGGTGGTTGTTGGCGGAGTAAGCGGAGTGCCCAAGCCGCCAACATGGGAGCTCAAGGCGGGGCAGAAGCCATGGAGGGGGTCCTGTGGGGCGTCAGGCCCAGAGCCCGCCTTCTCCACGCGAAGAGGACCGGGAGCTCCAGAGACTCGCCGTCCAAGCCTCGCTCGATGAGGGCGTGAAGCAAGAGCTGGGTCTCTGAGCAGTGTCCCCTCAAGCTCGCCCTAAGAAGCGTCTGCATGCCTGCGTCTTCCGGTAGAAGCGCCAAGCCCGTTGCCGCCTCGTCGGCCACCGGCGTGTAGAACTGGTCCTCCAGCTCTCGGTCCTCCAAGGCCTTGAAGAGCAGGGCTTGATGCCCCCCGAGCAGGGCCAGGCTGCGTAGGGCCTCTGCCCGCTCCAGAACGGACTGGCTTGTCTGAGCCAGCTTCAGAAGCTCGGCCTGGCCGGGCCCACCGCGACCCACCAAAATGCCAAGGGCCAGGATGCGCACCAGCGGATGGGGGTCTTGGTGGGAGAGCCGGAGCAGGGTGGCCTCGTTTGCGCCAGAGAAGCGCTCCAAGCCCCGAAGCGCCAGATAGCGCTCGCCCGGGTGCTGTGCGTGCAAGGCGGCCAAGAACACCTCCTCCATCTCGGGCTGCGGCGCCCAGATCGCATCCAGTAGAGCGCGGTACTGGCCCCTTGGCCCTGGGCCTTCGAGCTGGGAGAGGGCCCGGGAGAAGCTAGACGAGACCGGAGTCCAATCCCGCGCTTGGCTCAAGGCCTCTGGGCCCATCTGACGAAGCAAGAAGCGTGCGCCCTGAGCCCGTGGGGAGGGACGCTTTCGCCGGGCTTCGGCAGCGATACAGAGACGGATTTGCTCGAGCACTTGCTCTGCAGGCAAAGAGAGCGAGGAGAGGGGCAGGCAGAAATCTGCCTCGGCACGTCTCCGCGCATGAGGGGCTTGCTGGAAGATGGCGTTGACTTGGGCCGGCGTCTTCTCTCGCAGCAGCTCCCTCAAACGCCGCGGGTCCACTGGGATGTCATGGACGAAGAGCCAGCTTCGAGCACTTGGATCCGCCACCAAAATCCAGCCCAGATCTTGGTCCTCCAGGTTGGTGGGGTCTGCCTGAGCGAGCCAATCCGGAATCAAGCGCGAGGCCAGCGTCTCCGGAAGGCAACCCGAGCGAAGGAGATGGCGCTTTCTCTGTAGATCTTGGGAGAGAAAGAGCTGAGAGAAGGCCTGAGGTTCTGGGCTCAGATCGAGCAGTTCAACAAGGGCTCGCCCACCCATCGTGCCGGGATGACGCGGCCGGAGTTGACGCAGCCATTCTTGTATCAAGGGACGAAGCGTTTCCTGCGCTAGCTTTAGGCCCAAGCGGCTGAAGCTCTGCACCACCCTGCGCTGGTTCCAGGGGGACTCTCTGGGGTCCTGAAGCACTCTTAGGAGCGCCGACTCACAGCCCAAGTCTGCGTGACGGGTCAGCACCTCAAGGATGGTTCCACGGTTCTGTCGGGGGTTGATGCACCAGTCCACGTCCAGCAACTCGATGAGCTGCTCGCACACAGCGCGCCGGGTTCCCCAGCGCAAGTCGATTTCGGTCATTGAAGGCCCTTTGTGTCCGGGGGGCAATCCCAGGCGCCGCAAGTGGGGCACGCTCTCGGGGTAGTCCGTCGAGCTATGGGCCGCCAGTTCGCCCGAACCGAGCTGGCAGGCGCGGTGCCTGGATGAATGGCCACCAGGCACACGCTGTTCACTGGACTCAGTCGAGCTCGGTGACCATGGAGGCCTTGGGCTTGCGCACCTTGGCCATGGGAGCGAGCCAGTCGCCCTCGTCGGCGCGGTAGCCCAGCGGCAGGAGCACCACCGAGCGAAGGCCCTTCTCCTTCAGTCCCAGGATCTCGTCCACCGCGGCGGGGTCGAATCCTTCCATCGGTACGCTGTCCACCTTCAGCTCAGCTGCGGCTGCCATGGCGAAGCCCAGAGCGATGTAGGCCTGACGTGCGGCGTGCGCATAGTTGACCTCGGCATCGCGGTCTAGGTAGGCCACCTTGAGCTTGGAGTAGTAGCCCTCGAGCATGGGAGTCAGCCCGCCGCGGTGCTCAGCCATCAGGTTCAACACCTCGTCGATGCGCGCCTCGGTATAGGTGTCCCACGCCGCGAAGACGAGCAGGTGGGAGCCTTCGGTGATCTGCTTCTGTCCCCAGGCGACCGGCTCAATCTGGGCTCGGATGGCGGGGTTGGTGATGACGAAGAGCTCAAAAGGCTGCAGGCCTGAGGAGGTCGGCGCCAGGCGTACAGCCTCGACGATTTGCTCGACCAGTTCGTCCGGCACGGACTTGGTGGGGTCCATCTTCTTGGTTGCGTAGCGCCAGTTCAGGTTCTTGAGGAACACAGTCATCTCCGAAGTTGAGGCGGGAGATGTAGGCACGTGGGAGGAGCGCACAAGTCAAGAAGCTACGCGGTGCAGCATTCTGAGCGCGGCGACAACAGGCGACCTTGTGTGCATGCAGCGGCTCGCTGCTGTATTAGCGCTGCAAGAGGACTCTCATGCACGTCGTTGAACTCAGTGACCCAGCCGCGCTGGCGGTCCGCTCCCACCCATGGAGTGGCTCACTCGCCGACGCCAACCACCGCTATTTGGACCTTCGAGAGTCACCTGCCTTGATACGCACGGCGCTTGAGGACTGGAGCGGGTGGGACCAATACCCAGCGGTCGAGACCTTCTACCAACTGCTGGAATTGCTGAACGGCCCAGGCTCCACGCTGGAGACCAACGACTGTGCCTTCAACGGGCCGAGCACCAACGAGCACGCTGGCTTTCCCAAGGCCCTTCAGTGCTCAGGGCGCCTGATGTTCCTCTTCCGCGAGCTGCCCCTGAACACCAGCTCCGCCCGCGTGCATGAACTTGTCAACCCTCTCGCCCGTGGACTGTCTCAGGAAGACGAAGCCTTTGGATGGGGGGTGATTGGAGCGACGGTCGTTCCGGTGCGCTTCACCGGCCTGCCGGGGTCCCCTGAAGAGCAACTTGGCTCCCAGCTGATGCTCTCGTTCTGGGCTTGGGGTGACGACGAGGCTGAGACGATGGCGCATCTGAATCGTACGCTGATCAACCTGAGCGCTGTTTTGCGGGGGTTGCTTGGCTAGCCGCTAAGGTGTCTGAGCGGCCAGCACACAACCCGCGAAGGCTTGGTCTGAGAGAAGAAGGCAGCCGGCCAAGGCTTGTTCCAGTTCGGGCTCTTCGGGACAGGCCAGGGCCAGATGAGCGAGATGGAGCGTCTGGCCCTTCATGCCACCGGAGAAACCAGGAGCCAAGGCCAAGAGCTCGTCCTTCGCGCTTCCGGAGCGACGGAGTGTGACAGCATCGCAGATGGACGCAGAGGTGGAGACCCGCCACTCATCGACCAGCAGTTGGGCATCGCAAGCAGCCCAATCGGCACAGTCTTGGAGGTCCAGGCAGGCCGCGATGTCTGTACGTCGGTCGGGGAAGAACACACAGCGTTCGTACTGGGTGTAGGTAGACATCGGGCGGCGAGGCAGGCCACGGGGCATTGCGTCAATGGCCGCCTGGGACTCGGCCGGGCAGGTCTCGTGGCGACGGATGAGGAGGGCGTCGCAGGTGGTGATTGGGGCCACTGCCGTTTGTTCAACCGAAGCTGATTCCGTCCGCTCTGGACTGCTGGCGGCGGAAGTGGGAGCGGCCGAGCAGCCAAGCAATCCGGCGGCAAGTATTCTATAGAAAGCGAACATCTACAAATCTATCCGTTCAGCTGGAAAAGCACACTGTTGGGATCCTCGCGCTTGGCGATGGCCCATTGGCACATGTGGCGTGCAGAGAGATTGGTCTCACCAAGCTTGTCGTAGAGAGTCTGTAGTTCCTCCAACCCATAGAACATGCCGTCAGTGATGGCTCTCATCGAGTCTGCAAATTCCTCCGCAGAAGGTGCTGCACCGGCCAGTCTAGCCGCCTCCAATAGTGCACGCGACGCGACCTGTTCCGGCTCAACTCCGGACTGAAACAGCTCCTTGTGGAGATATTTTCGGACGGCCCCCTCGTCCAGGTACAAGTCATCGATGCCCGGCCTATGCAAACGCCGACAGACACCAGCCGCACGCTCATTTCCCATCCCACCTCTTGCATCCAAGATCAACGCGGCGCTCGTCAACAAGTCCGGCAGCGCAAGTTTGCCATCTATCACCTTTTGCTTCCGCTCCTTGTCATAGGACGAGAAGTCCGCGATGACGTCGACGCGGCGATCCAGGGCGTTGTCTGTGGAACCTTGGGCCAACTCCTCTCCGAGCGGCTGTAGTTTGAAGCTAGGCCGGCTCCGAAAATAGCCCCCCAAGATGTTTCGCGTGCCGAAGCAACGCGCTTGACTCAGGTCCACATTGGAGCCGGCCTCCCCTCTTGCGTCTGCATACCCCTCCAGAACGAATCCCCCCTCTCCTCCAGCATCGAGAACCCCTTGGTAGCTTTGTGCAATGGCTGCCAGAGTTGCGAGGTCATCTCCCTCTGGCTGGCTGCCGTTTGTTGGAAAGTAGATGGACGCCACATGAACCGCACTGTCGGTCACACCCAAGTCAGGGGTAAGTAGCGACGCCCGCTGCATACTGACGTGATCACTCCTGTTGAGCCTTCTCTCACTCGCCTCGGAGCCTGCTGGCCACGTTGCTCAACGCTCGACGGGCTCACGCACGCCTTCGGTCTCGCGCCTTGCCAGCAAGCCCCGATTCGTCGCGATAGACAGGATCAACAGTTCGGACCACGTCAGTATTGCTTCCAAAGTCCTGACCAAGCGCGGCTACATCAGCCGATGGAGCTGCGGTGGTCGCTGTCTCCAACTTCGTGTCTTTCATTCCCCACTCCACTGTCTCAGGATTCCCCAGCGCCTCTCACGGCGCCTCTGCTCTCAGCTGTCTGTATACCTCATCGAGCACCTTGAGCTTCAAGAACTTGAGCACCTCGGTGTCCGAGAACACCGCGTCGATGAAGCGCCCGTGCTCCGCGTGGCGGTCGATCAGGGCACCATCAAAAGCAGGCCCAGCGACGAACCCAAAGTTGGCACGGTCGTTGGCGCTGGCCGCTTGTTGCATGCTGGCGTCGGCGACGAGCTGGTTGGTCACGCCGTCGATCAGGTCTTGGGCGTCAAAGTCGGTGCCAAAGCGGTCGTTGACCACGCCGATAAGGGTGGAGAGCTTCTCCTTCTCGTCCACGGACTTGCCAGTGCCCGTAGCGCTTGGCCCATAGAGCTCCTGGGTGCCCTCCGCAGCGAGCAGAATGGCGCCCTGGGCTTGCTTCTCCAAGCGGTAGTAGTGCAGGGCGACGTCGTCCCCCAGGTAGACCTGAGGGTTGGTCTCCCCCTTGCTGGGGAGTTTCTTGAGCAGCATCTTGCCGAACACAAAGCGCTTCTCCAGGTCCACATCGCTGAAGGGCACGATCTGACCCAGGAAGCTGTAGAGGTTGCAGAAGGCACCGAGCTGTCCGCGCCAGATCTCGCGTGCGTCCTCCTCCATGGCCTTGAAGCGGTCTACTGCAGGGTCCAGGGCCGCGTTCAAGGCCCCGTTGTCGGCGCTGGTCTGGCGCTTCCTGGGCTTGAAGAACAGGCTGGCGAAGTGGTTGACCTCGGAGAGGGTGTAGACCTGGGCTTGATCCAGCTCACCTTGGAGTTCATAGAGGCGCTGAGGGTCAACGGACTCATTGACGGTGGTGCTCTCGTAGTAGGCCTGGAAGCTCTCCAGGATCTCCTCACGCTCGTTGACAAAATCCAGGACAAAGGTCTCTTCTTTGCCGCGGGTCGTACGATTTAGGCGAGAGAGGGTCTGGACGGCTTGGATGCCATGTAGGCGCTTGTCCACGTACATCGCGAGCAGCAGAGGTTGGTCAAAGCCAGTCTGATACTTGTTGGCCACAATGAGGACATTGTAGTCCCCTCCGGCGTAGGCAGCGGGCAGCTCAGACTCCTTGAGCTGCTTGCCGGTGACCGGGTGCTGGTTCATCTCCGGCTCGGTGTAGGGCTTGTCCTGGGTGGTGGGGTCATCCGGGTCCCGCACCTCGCCAGAGAACGCGACAAGGGTACCCACGTCGGTGTAGCCCTTGTCCTGGATGTACGCGTCGAAGGCCAGCTTGTACTTGACAGCGTGCAGGCGGGACCCAGTGACGACCATGGCTTTGGCTTGGCCGCCCAGCTTGGGTCGTACGCAAGCACGGAAGTGCTCAATGATGACCTCGGTTTTTTGAGCGATGTTGGTGGGGTGTAGGCTGACAAACTTGGCCAGAGCGCGACTCGCTCGCTTCTTGTCGAGTTCTGGATCGTCCGCGACCGCCTTGAGCAGCTTGAAGTAGCGCTTGTAAGTGGTGTATCCACGGAGCACATCCAGGATGAAGCCCTCTTGGATGGCCTGGCGCATAGAGTACAGATGGAAGGGCGCTGGCTTGCCGTCGGGACCCTTGTGGCCAAAGAGCTCCAGGGTCTTGAACTTGGGCGTGGCGGTAAAGGCGAAGAAGGAGAGGTTGGACTGTGGGCCACGGGAGAGCGCCGCACGCAAAGCGGTCTGGTCCAGGGTGTCCACGTCGTCGGCCTGGACCTCGAACTTCTTCTGGATGCTGCTAGCGCCCAGGATCTCCTTCATGTTCTTGGCCATCTCGCCGGACTGGGAGCTGTGGGCCTCGTCCACGATGATGGCGTAGTTGCGGTTGGGCAGGCTCTCGATCTTGTCGGAGATAAAGCCGAACTTGTGGATGGTGCTGATGATGATGGGCACCCCGGTCTCCAGGGCCTGGGCCAGCTGGCTGGAGTGCTTGTCAATCTTCTCGACCACACCTTGTTTGTGGTCGAACTGGTAGATGGTTTCCTGGAGCTGCTGGTCGAGCACCTTGCGGTCGGTGATGACCACGATGCTGTCAAAGCGCTTGGTGTCATCGGCGCCGTGCAGACTGGCCAGCCGGTGGGCCAGCCAGGCGATGGAGTTGGACTTGCCGGAGCCGGCGCTGTGCTGCACCAGGTAGTTGGTGCCAGCACCCTTGACTGCGACGTGGGCCAGGATGCTGCGCACGCAGTCCAGCTGGTGGTAGCGCGGGAAGATGAGGGTCTCTTTGGTCTCCTTCTTGCCGTCCGGGGTGCTGCGCTCGTTGACCTGCAGGTGCATGAAACGGGCGAGGATGTCCAGCAAGCTGTCCCGGTGCCAGATGCGCTCCCAGAGGTAGTGGGTGCGGTGCTTTCCGGGAGCCAAGGGGTTGCCGGCGCTGGTGCCGTTGCCCAGGTTGAAGGGCAGAAAGAATGTGCCGGAGCCCATCAGGCGGGTGGTCATCCAAGCCTCGTCGCTGCCCACGGCAAAGTGCACCAGTGCGCGCCGCTTGAACTGGAAGATGGGCGCTTTGGGGTCCCGGTCTTTGCGGTACTGGTCCATGGCCTGTTTGGCTTTTTGGCTGGTCATGGCGTTCTTGAGCTCGACGGTGGCGATGGGCACCCCGTTCAGGAAGAAAGCAAGATCAAGCTCCAAAAGTGGCTTTTTGGGGTCAAAACGCAGCTGACGTACGACAGCCAAGCGGTTGGCCTGGTAGTCGGCCTCCACCTGTGGGTTCAGTCCATGGGCTGGGCGGAAGGTGGCCAGGCGAACTGTGGAGCCGTAGAACTTGAACCCACGGCGCAGCAAGTGCAGCGAGCCCCACTTGGCTGCGGCCTTGTCGAAAGCCTTGAGGAGCACCTCTTCGAGCTTGTCGCCGTGAATGGCGGTCTGCTTGTCCCAGGTCTTGGGCTGGGTGTCCTGGATGTAGCCGAGCATGTCGGACTTGATGAGGGCCAGATCCAAGTCGTAGTCAGCGGGCTTTCGGGAGACGTAGCCGCCATGCTCCAGCAGGTGCGTGTAGATGTGTTCTTCGAAGGCTTCTTCGGACGTGGACTTCATTCTTCCCCCAGGGTGCTGGCGCCGTATCGCTGGCGCTGTGAGGCGGGCTCATGTGGAAACTCAAGGCGCAGCAGGCCCGCTCTGACCATGGGCTTGAGGTAGGTGTTCCGGATGGTCTGGGGTGAGCGGTTGAGCAGTGTCGCAAGCTCTCGTGCAGACCAGAAGCGGGTGGCGCACAGCGCGGTCAGGACCGCTTCTATGTCCGTACGCTGGGCCCATTTTGCCGCCTGTATAGCCATGAGCTTCCCTTGTACGTCTTGTGAGAGCCCCTCCAAGAGAGGGTTCTGGGAAACACCGGAGGAAGTTTTATAGGGGGTTTTATAGGGGGTTTTATAGGGGGTTTTATAGGGGGTTTTATAGGGGGTCTCAGAAGCTTGTGTGCTGGCTCCTGGAAGGGTGTAGAAACGCCCCCTACGCTCCCCATGGGCGACCAAGTAGCCGTCCTGAACAAGCCCGGAGAGCATCTGGCTCAGGTCCCGCGGGTGTTCACTGCTGAGCTGCTGCAGCCGTAGGTTGGCCACGCGCCCCTCGGTCTTGGCGGTGGCCAAGGTCAGACGCTGCAAGGTGGAGAGCTGGGAGAAGCTGGGGAACTGCTTCTGCAGCCCAGAGAGCGCCTCCGCTGGGAGCAGGCTGACACGGGTGAGCGTGAGCGAGGTCATGCCGCGCTCTAAGTCATCCTCCAAGACCGGCGCGCGCCAGTGCTGGTTGTGCCAGGCCTGCAGGATCTTGGGTACGCCGGAGCCAGCGCGCTCACCGAGCCCCACCAAGGTGAAGGCGCCTTGAAGGCTGGGGTTGCGGCACTCGGACTCCCCTCCCCGCCTGGCCTGGGTCCGGTCCAAGAGCATGGACCCCGGGTTCTTGAACAGGAACTGGTCCACGCGGTGCTCGACGCGCACGCCCTGCCGCGCGCTGTAGTCGGCGTGAATCAGGCTGTTGACCAGGGCCTCGCGCAGGGCTTGGTGAACCGGGGTCTCCCCAGCGCGCACCATGTCGGCCCCCAGAGAGAAGGGCAAGTCCAGGTCTCGGTGCAGCTCCGGGATGACCCGCCAGTAGAACTCCAGCAGGTTGGCGTTCCAGGTGCCATCGCAGAAGATGCGGTGGCTCCAGCGGTCCGCGTCGGCGTCGATGCGCTGGTAGTCGACGAAGAAGCTGGGGAAGACATCCTTAATGGAGGCCTCTTTGCCAAAGAGCAGGAGCCCTGCTTTCTTTAGGCCGCTCGCTCCACTGTCCGGGTCCCGGCCCCACATGCCCAAAGAGCGCAGAAAGTCGCTTCCCTCCTGGCGCAAGAAGGGATGGTCGGGAGAGCGTGCCGAGAGCAGGTTGCGGTAGGCCTGGAGCGTGGGCGCGTGCAAGTCATCCAAGCCCAGGTGACGCAGCACCTGGCTGTCCGCAGGCCGGTCGCGCTCGGCGTCGGCCAGCATGCGGCGAACGCGGTCTGCCGGCAGCTTGCGGTCCCCGTCGTTGATGCGCAGGTAGCTGCCGCTGAAAGGGTCTTTGCCCAGGTGGACCGGCTTGTCTCCGCGAGCGGCGGGTGGCACCTGAATCACCAGGATGGAGACCCCGTCGATCTCTTGTATGTTCACGTCGCTGACGCTGAGCAGGTTGGCGCTGACCTTGTTGCGGTCACACAGCAGGTCCCAGAGCTCGCGCTCGACCTTGTGGGGGTTCTGCAAGCCGTGCAGCTTGAAGCGGCCGGCCTTGTCTTCGCTCACCCCCAGGACGATGTGACCGCCGTGTCCGTTGGCCATGGCGGAGTAGCTCTCCCAGAAGGCGCGGGGGACGGCGCCCTGGCCATTCTGGCCCGCGGCCTTCTTGGCTTCGAAATCCCAGCCTTCGCGGAGGGCGTCGAGGTCTTGGAGGGTCCAGGTCATGGCGGCGCTTGCCTCATCTACCCATTGTCCCGCAGGAGCTGCGCCTGGGCCGAAGCATAGGCGCGAGCGAGGTTCTGGTAGACGCCTTGCTGGTTGAGGGTCTTGGTGATGCGGAAGGAGGGATGCAGGGTTTCGAGCATGATGAAGCGCTCGCCGGAGCTCCATGTGCCCGTCCAAGCCTTGAGCCCCTCGATTGGATCAACTGGGACAGCCTTGTCCTGAAGCACCAAGCTGGAGAGCAGGACCGCTGGGGACGTAGACTTGCCACAGGCCAGGATGATGCGGGGCTTGTAGAGCTCAAGCTGAACACGAAGCAGGTCGGCGTCACGGGCAACCAGGTGCTTCATCAACGCATCGTTGGCGTTGCCGCCGCCAGCGGTGCGCTTCAGCTCGATAAAGCCGTACTGGAGCAGGTTGGGGAGTTCCTTGTACTGAAAGCTCTCCCAGTCACCCAGCTGAATCGCGTGGGCGAAGAGCGCTACCTTGCGGTCCCACCAGGGCTCCCACTTGATGCGCTCGCCTGCTGCCCGTCTCTGCGAGCGCTTCCGCAGCTTGCCCCGGATGTCTTGGGTCTGTTTGTCTGCGCCGAGCAGATTGGCCTCTTTGAACACGAAGAGGGTGCGGTTGGGGTCCTTGAAGTACTGCTCGGGGCTGGGGAGCCCGTCCAGACACAGTCCGGTGACTTGGCCGGCCGTTCGGCGCCAGATCTCGTCGAAGAGGGCATCTTCTGCCTGGGTGATGCTGAGGCCAGCTGGGTCTACCTTCTTGGATTGCCCACTGAGTTCCTGTGCGAGCTCAGCGAGCAGGTTGGCCTGCTGAGCCTTAGAAAGCTGGCTGGCTCGGGCTGAGACGGACTGGTACTCGGAATCGGAGACATCGGTCTGGCTCATGAAATCCCCCGGCGATTCACTTCGGGCGAGCAAAAGGCATTTATAGGCCCGGCGTACACCCAGCTCAACTTGAAGCCTTTGCGTCCAGACCAGAAATGTAGGGAGAGATTGCGGCGTGCAGACGCTCCATTGAATCGATTGTGGCCGGGATGACCTGATCCCAAGTGTCCGGCGAATCCCAGCCGCCAAGCTCCAATCGCCAAGCGACCCTGCAGGTGTTCTTCTCGTCCAAGCGCTCCCAGGACAGTGGAGCTCCAAAGGCCGTGTCGATGGCGGCCCGGTGCGCATAGAGCTGATCAAAGAGCGACTTGTGCGGCGAGGCGCAAACGAGGACCGTGCTGTCGTGGGTCTCCACTGGCTATTTGCGGTTGGAGCCGCTGCGCTCGTTGTAGGAGGAATCCAGCGGGCACGAAGACGCTGAGGGCCCTGCCACGCCTTCCAAAGTGCGCCCTTGGAGAGCGTGGCTGGCTCAATCAACAAGGCGGCCTCTAGGAGACCAGGGGCCGCCTTCTTGCTTTGAAGTTGGTAGCAGAGAGGATAGAGCACAACTCATGTCAATGCCATGGACCCGCACCTCAGCGGGCACTCGCGGGACAGTGCGCTGCGTAGGGCAAACAGAGGCACCACAAGCGAAGCGAGCACGCCCCAGGTCAGGGCAAACAAGGAAAACAGGCCGAAGACAACCCCATCCGGAACCCAGTTGGCGCGCCCTTGGGTCAGAGCCTGCAAGGCCTGCTCCGGCTCGGGCAGCAGAGCGTCCACGTCCACATCCGCCACATACAGATTGCTACGCATCCGTCCCTGCTGAAATGCGCGCCAGGTTCGTATCGGAATGGCCAACAAGCCTGTGAACAGGCCCCAGAGCGCGATGTTCCAGGCGTAGAGGTGTCTGCCCCCTCCCCCACTGCCAAGCTCCCAGGCGGAGATCTCTGCCTCCCCCTTCCAGTCGGTCGCAAAGCCCGTCACGAGGTGATGCAAATCGTGGATGCGCAGGGCCTCCCGCCGCATCGGCCCGTTGTGCACCTGGTAGGGCAAGCCTGCGAACTCCGCCTCGGCGACAAGGTCCTGGTAGCCGCCATCCGATGCAAATCCAGCACGCGAGAAGAAGTCGGAGCGAGCATGGGCAATGGAACGGGGCATGGGAGAGCTTGCTCACCCTGAAGACGGGGACAAGGGACTTGGCCCTCTGCCTGGGCGTATACTGCCGGCCAAGCAAGAGGCTCCATGTCCAAGAGAATCATCACCGCCCTGTCCGCAGGTCTGGCCTTGGCCGCCGTCACAGGCTGTGGTCGTGGCGCTACCGATGGCCCAACGGAGAACCCACCACCGCCCGTGGTGGAGCCCCCAAGGAACCCGCCACCGCCCGAGGTGGTGCCCGTGGTGCCCGTGCTGCCCACCTGGGAGCAGGTGGTCAACCCTCCCTCGGACGGGCCTGCTGAGATTCAGCGCACCAACCCGCCGAGCCCTGCGCTGCGGGTAGACCCAGATGGCACCTGCTTTGTGACCTGGCACGACCCCCGCACCCCCGCACCCGATTCGGTGCGTGCTGTGGGGACAGGGGAAGACCCCGGTACACAGATCCAGTGCACCGCGGAGGCCCAGGCCCTCCTCGAGGCCTGGAAGGCCAAGCAGCCAGCACCCCAGGAATGAACCGCGCCGCCCAAGAGTGGGGGCTACGGGCTCAGGCCGAGTACCGCAGCGCTGCCATCACCGCGCAGCTCTTGCACTGGTTGATACAGGCGGGCCTGTCGCAAGAACTCCTGGAGACGGCAACCCGCATCGTGGGAGATGAGTTGGTGCACGCCCAGCTCTGCGCCGATGTAGTGGAGGCCCTCGGCGGCGACTGGGAGCCGGTGCCGACAGAGGTTCGGCACCTGGAGATTGCCGCCTCTCCCAATGGGCTCATGGCCAGCATCTTGGACTCTCTGCTGCCCAACTTCCTGCTGGGGGAGACCTTGGCCGTGCCGCTCTTCAACGCCATGCGGCTTGGGGCCCAGCAGCCCCAGGTGGTGGCGGCCTTGACCCGAATCTTGGCGGACGAGGCGGTGCACCGGGCCTTCGGCTGGGCCGTCTTGGACGAGCTCTTGCAACTGGATGGCCCCGGCGTGCGCGCCTACCTCTCTGCGCGGCTAGCGGGAGAACTGGAGCGCCTGCAGACCCTCTACGCCTCCGTCCCGGGGCCGGCCCTGAGGCCAGAGGAGCGGGCCGCTGGACTGCTGGATCCCAAGGCCTGGGGGGAGATCACTGCGCGGGCCATCGAACAGGACGTTCGTCCTCGTTTCGCGGCTCGGGGTGTGTGAATCCCTCGACGCCGGCCCGTGATAGAGCCCGCCCATGACTCCCTGCGTCGTGTTGGACACCGAGACCACCGGCTTCCCCAACAACGGGGGCGGCTTCTGCGCACGCATCATCGAGGTCGGTGCCGTTGTGGTCACCGAAGATGGCCGCGTCGTCTCACCGATCTCTTTCTTCGTGCGCCAGCCCCGCGCCCACCTGAGCTCTTGGCAGGCCAAGCGGGCCATGCAGGTCCACAACATCAGCATTGACCAGGTCTGTAGGGAGGGCCTGGACGTCGCCCAAGCGGCGCCCAGGCTGGCCACTTGGATCGGTCGGGTGCAGGAACGCTTTGGCGTGCAGGAGGTGCGGGCCTACAACCAGGCCTTCGACTTCTGGTTTTTGGAGCGCTCGCCGTGGGACTTCTTCAAGCGCACTGGGCTGGTCAAGGGAGAAGACATCCAGCTGACGGCCAAGACCGCAATGGGGGGCAAGCGGGGGCCGGCCTTGAGCAAGGCGGTTGCCCATGCCAACCGCCTTGGCGGCGACATTCCGTGGCTGGGCGACGCACACCGGGCTGGGGAGGATGCGCGCATGGCGGCGATGATGGCGGTGTTCTTTGAGGGGCGCGGCGGCTGAAGGTGGGCCTTGCACGCTCCGTGTGGCCAGTCTTGCACGCCTCAGTCTGCCCCAGCTGTACTTCCGGCAGCCCTCTGATGGGATAGGACTACGCGTCCAGGAGTGTCCAACATGCCATCCCCCTCTGCCGAAGTCCTTGCCGCCCACCAGTCCGCCCTGCCCGACGATGACCGGGTAGAGCTCAAGACGATGTTCGGTGCGCCTTGCGCCTTCGTGAACCGCCAGATGGTCTTCGCCATCTTTGAGGAGACCCTCATTGCGCGGGTGGGCCCCGAGCGCGTGCGCGTGCTGGTCGAAGAGCCGGGGATCACACACTTCTCGCCCTCGCCCGAGCGGACATGGGACGACTGCGTGCAGCTGGACAAGTCCGTCGCTCCAGCCACCTGCGCCGCGTTGGCAGCCGAGGGGCTGGAGTGGGCGGCGGCTCTGCCCAAGCGGGTCAAGTGGTCTAAGAAGTAGGTTGGATCAGCGCCCCTCTGCGTTCACCACTCCGTAGGTCAACAGCTCCTCCTGCGTCATCCAGTGGATGTCCCGCGCTGAGGCGGCGTCCAAGGTGAACCAGTAGAAGGCCTCAGGCACGCCCATCTCTGCGTAGTAGTCCAAGTACAGCTCGTGTTCGGGGTCGTCTCGTGGCAGCTCGGAGCCTTCCAGGCTGCCTCCTGCCCAGCTGTGCACACCAACCTGTCCGCCCTCGCTGACAGAGCGGTTGACCCCTGCGATAAAGAAATCCACCGCTCCAGAGGCAATCTCTCCCTTGGGCCCCACGTGCGTGTCGATCCCGTGCTCCCGGACCAGGCGCGAGGCCTCCAAGGCCGCGTAGTCGTCCAAGGAGCCAGGACAGTCCACCAGCTCAATGCGAGAGACCTCTGGGTACTCCTCAAAGAGCGCCTGGACTTTGCGGGGTGCTGATCTGCCCAGATCGCCCGACATGAAGGCTGTGGTGCCCTCCACGTCGAAGGTGAGGGGCAGGCAGCCGAGGAGTGTGAGGAGCATTGGAGGAAAAATGAGAGAGTCCGGCCTTTACCAGCCCGTGCCTCTACAGATGTACACGGCTCCTGCATCCTCACCGTTTTCGTCGTCATAGGGTGCGGTGATGGCGATGTCGTCAAAGCCGTCGCCGTTGCCGTCGCCAAAGCCGGTGGTCCAGAAGCCCACCTCTTCGCCGGCCGTGCCTCCATGCAGGATGAGGTCCGCTTCTCCGAGACTGTACTCCCCGGAGACCGGCCCGTAGAACACGTACGCAGCGCCAGAGCGGTCCCCGCCGTAGTCAGCCCCGTCCGAGCCGAACACGATGTCAGGCACGCCGTCACCGTTAAAGTCACCGGCGGCGCCCATGTCGGCCGCCTCGTCACCTGCTTCTTCGCCGTAGAACACTGCCGTCGCGTCTTCGACGCTGAGCTCTCCAACGAGCGGGCCGGAGAAGAGGTAGATGGCACCCGCACTCTCGCCGACGTGGGTGTTGCCATAGGCGCCCACCAGAAGATCTGTGTAGCCGTCACCGTCGAAGTCGTCGGTGGCATGGTGGCCGAAGATGTTGCCGAAGTTGGCGCTCTCGGTCACGTCTCGGATGACCACGTCTGCATCGGTTGCTGGGTCGAGGTCACCCGCGGCGAGTGGTCCGTAAAACACGTAGACGGCACCCGCGTCCGGAACCGGCACCTCGTTGCCCTCGCTGTCCAGGACGGTCGACCCATCGTCCCCGAGGTTGCCCAGGATCAGGTCCTGGTTGCCATCCCCGTCCAGGTCGGCCCAAGCGATCGACTGTTGGGTCCAGAACTCCGCCTCCTCGACACTGGGAGACACCATCACGTGCGCGTCCGTCGCAGACACCGCCCCGGACAGACTGCTGCCGCCGGCGAAAACATAGGCGCTTCCACTGCTGCCGAGCTCGCTGTCCCAGAAGGAGCCCGCCAAGATGTCGCTGACCCCGTCACCGGTCACGTCGCCGACTGATACGCGCATTCCCAGCACGTCGTTCTCGCAGTACAAGTACGTGTCTTCGGCCGTGAAAAACTCCAATCCAGAGACCGTGGCCACGGCTGAATCAGGCGTGATGGGGCTGCTGCCACCAGTGAGCGGACCTGGCCAGACAATGAGGGCGCCGGGATAGCAGGCCTGGTAGGTCGTATCCATGCGCAGGGGGGCACTGACGACCAGGTCAACAATGCCATCGCCGGTGACATCGCCGACGTCCAGGCTGGTGCCGAACTCTTCCCAGGCAGCGTCGGTTTGGTAGACGGCAAGCGTGTGGCCTAAGCCTGCGGGGTCGGAGAGATCGTAGTGGCCGTCCACCTGCCCGTCGACCAGGTAGACCTCACCCAAGCCGTCACTTGCCTCTGTGCCGTGGGTCGCAGCGATGGCGAGGTCCGCCAGGCCGTCCCCGTTGACGTCGCCCATCGGGTTGAGGCCCCAGCCCGCCAGGTGGCCCGCGCCGGCGCCGAGGATCTTGACCTCGCAGTCCTCCAGCGAGAACTCGCCCAGCTGATCGCATGGGACCGCCGAGTCGTCGCAGTTGTCGTCGGTCTGGTTGTCGCACACCTCTTCGACGCCGGGGTTCACGTCAGCCCGGGTGTCGTCGCAGTCCGTATTGTCCGTGACCCATTCCTCGGTGGGCTCGCACCCCAGCTCCGTCGTCAAAATGTCGCCGTAGCCGTCGCCGTCTGCGTCTGCGAAGAGGGGCACGGCATCCGGCGAGCCTGCGTCAGCTTCCCCATCGCAGTTCTCATCGATCCCGTCGCAGTTCTCGTAGGCGCCTGGGTAGATCTCGGCATTTTCGTCGTCGCAGTCCTCGTCGATGTCAAAGCCATCTTCGTCCAGGTCGTCATCCAGAGTGAGGGGGTCGCAGTCGTCGTCGATGCCGTTGTAGGGCACCTCCTCTTGGTCCGGCCCCACGTCCGGGTTGTTCGGGTCACAGTCATCGTCAGCAACAACGAGCTCGTCCTCTTCTTCCCGAAGCCCGTCCGGGTTGTTCTGGCAAGCGCTGGCGAAGACGGCGAGGCTGAGAAGGAAGAGTGGGCGTTTCATGAGGTCTCCAACGGCCTGTCATCTTAGCGCCAGCGGGCGAGTTGACTGAGCAAGTGGACCTCAAGAAGGGTCAGGCAAGGGGTCAGGGGTCAGGGAGATGACCTGCATCAACACGACCGCGGCGGTCTCTTCGGGCTCGGAGCTGGCCACCAAGGCCCGGAGCTCGCGAAAGTAGCTGCGCTGGAGCTGTCGCACCCGCTCCAGATCCGCCCGCGAGAGGGTCATCAGGTTCAAGCTGACCAAGTCAGCCTCTCGCGGGGCCTCTAGACGCTCCAGCGCCACCCGAGACCAGTGAGCCTTTAGGGAGCGCCGGTCTGCGTCGGAGGCCGTAGCAGAGGCCGTGAATGTAGAGAGCGAGCGCAGCTGCGTCCCTGTCCGTGCGACCAACCCGGCGTCCAGAAGGGCCTGCACAGCCTGAGCGACCTCGTCCCCGGAGATGCCCAGGGCGCGCCCTAGGAAAGCGTCCGTTGGGTCGGCTCGGTAGGCGTCTGAGCCGATGAGCATGCGCAGAGCGGCCGCCCAAGGCTGGTCGTACACCAGGCGTGCAGCGCTGTGGGCAGCGCGAAAGGCTGGAAGCAGGGCCGGGACCGCCTCGATATCCACGAAGGCGGCGACCCAGTCATGCCCCCTTCCACTCAAGGCGTGCACCAAACGCAGGAAGTGCGGGACTCTGGGTTTGGCCTCTCCAGAGAGCCAGCGCCGGATCTGGTGACGGGAGAAGCCTGAGCGCTCGGCGATGCGCGCCTGAGGGGTCGACCCGCGCAGGGCGTCCAGCCATAGGTGCAAGCCTTCGGCGGCCAGAGGCGCGCTGGCTGCGTGGAAGCTCTCAAAGCCCCCGGCCACGTCGATCCCCACCCGGCGCATGGCGTAGAGCAACACTTCCGCCGTCGGCGCCCGGTGCCCCCCCTCCCAGTCTGCCGCGACGTTTCCGCGGTAGCCCAAGCGACGAGAGAAGGCGACTTGACTACGCTTTCCACGAATCAGGCGCAGAACCTGTCGGGTCACATCCTTCCACAGTTCCGCATTTTCGAGCATCATAGGGCGATGATGCCCCACGAAACGTTCGATGTCGAGGTGGCACAGTGTCGATGGCCTGGCAAGATTGAAGGGGTCAGGCAAGACAAAGGAACACTCATGCGATGCAAGACCCTGTTGTTGACCGCCCCACTTCTCCTCACTGCGTGCGGTATCGGCCAGCGCACGGGGACCCAAGTGGGGACCGAGGACGCGCTTCGCTGTGTGGAGCTCTCCTCGGAGGTGCCGAGCGATCTGGAAGCGGTGCCCGATGGCTTTGATGGCTCACCCAGGGCCTTGATCGATGCGCAGCTCGGTGCCTTTACGGGTCCCCAGCTCGATGACCAGGAGCAGCCCACCTCGGACTCAGCCAGCCTGCTGGTCGAAGACCCGGAGAGCGATGTGCTCTTGCTGCGCTACGAGGCCGAGGTCGACGGTGGGTTTGGAGATGCCACGGACGACGTTGGCGCGTACTGCCCACCCGCCCTCATCGTGGACCTGACCTTCACCATGCAGGCAGACGGAATCCCCGACTTCAGCGAGGTCCTCTCTACGCGAATCGGCCCCGAAGGCGAGACCTGGGCCCAGGTCCAGGACTCCACCGGATTCGCAACAGCGCTGCCTGAGCCGAACACCTTTGATCCTTCAGATTTCGACGAGGTGTACACCGATGTGGTGCTCTCAGGAGGCTACGGCACCTGGTGGAGCTACGTGGGCTGGCAGGCCTACAAACAGGCCGAGGTTGAGTCGGACGGGGATGTGCCCATCACCTCTGAGCTGTTGTTGATGGCCAAGCTGAGCTCCGATTAGGAATCGTCCTGCCCTGCGGCGTCCATCTGGGTGTCCGTGCTTGGTTTTCCGGCGACCAGGCCGGGAGGCGGCGGGCGTCGAAGCATGGCCACTCCAGAACGCTGAGGCATCCCTCCTTATCCGCCCCGATGTCGGGCCCGAACCCAGATACGGGGGGGAAACACCCACGCCGGCTCCCCAGGTGTGTGAGGTGTCGAGCGTGAGGGTCGTTCCGGAACCGGCAAGTGCGCTATCGCCCAGTCGAGCACCTCATCCCGCTCGCGAGACCATTTCCCCGATCCAGATGGGCGCGAAGGGGGAGGTGCAGCCGCGCACGATTGGAAGCTCGCGGTAAACACCAAGGGTCTCGCCGATCTGCAGGGCGCGGGCGCGGTGTTCGGGGTGGTGGATGCCGATGTTGACCAAGGTGAAGTTCATGGTCCACTGCGCCTTCTCGTGTGCGTGAGCCATCTCGGTCTCGATGCGGTCCAACAGAGCGCCGAGGTCGAGGCCCTCTGGGTCCTTTTCGACGCGGATCGAGGTCAGGTTCCACCCGGCCCGCTGCGCGAGCGGATCGGAGTCCGTCATCCAGCGCTCCCGGAGCGCCTCACGGGCTGGATGCTTCTTGACGATGTAGGCATTGAGCCAGTCCGCTACCCAGAAGAATGTGCCAGACCGAACCATCGCGTCGAGGGTTTCCTCCGACAGTGTCCTTGGCTTGATGAGCAAGATGCCAAGCAGCTGCGCGTCGATGACCCCGGTCTGCCAGAGGGGCTGGGCAAGCTCGGGGTGCTTCTTGAGTTCCTTGGCCACCTTGCGCAGATCGCCCATGCGGACGCCGTAGGTGTTCTCGTCGCTAGCGCCCCTCTTCCGGTGCTGGGCGCGCATCTTCTCCGTTCCGAGGGACTCGAGGCGGGCAAGGGTGTCGTCGAGATTCAGCATAGAGACAGGGTAACCCGCGGGTAGTCCCCACCCCAATTCAGGTCTACCGAGGCGACAAGGCCGAAGAGGCCCGCATCCGGATGCCAAAGAGAAGGCCCGTCTCCCCTCACCCCTTGGGGCTCCTCACGCCCGGCGTCTCCCCGCCCCAAACACCGCCAGGCCGAGCAGCAGCATCGCCGCCCCCGTTCCGCCCCCGGGCTCTCGACCACAGCCGCCCAGCAGACGCACCGGCGTGGGAGGCACAGCGGAGTCCTGGGAATCCGAGTCCATAGGCCCAGTGTCCCCCGTCTCACCGGTCTCACCGGTCTCACCCGTGTCCCCGGTGTCGGGAATCTGGTCGAAGGGATGGGCGCCGATGTCCGCCACAGTGCCATCTGGGTCCGTGCCAGAGCCCGCCTGGTCGATGAGGGGGCTCCCCGCGTCAAGATCGAGTGGGATTGCACAATCCGTCCCGACCGGATCCCCTGTGAGCAAGGGATCCGCGCCCGAGGTCAGGTCAGAGCCGTGCACGCTGCCTACGGCGTTGGGGCTGCTGACCTGGTACCAATAGTTGAAACCAGTGCCTGGGGACCCGCCGGGGAAGACGTAGCCCATATCGGCATGGGCCATCAGCGAGGCCCGCAGAGTGAAGCTAGCCCCGTCCTGGGCCGCGATCAGCAGGTCCTGGCTGTTGTCCCAGACGCTGAGGTGGCTGAGGTCAGCAAAGGCAGCTGAGCTGTCCAGAAACAGCAGCGCGCTCCCGCCGCTGTGGCCCCGCAGTTCGACGTGGTCGAGGCTGGCCTTGCCGCCTCTCAGCGTCAGCGCCGAGCCCACATCGCTCCCGAATCCCTTGACCAGGTTCCCGCAGAGCTGGCTGTTGGACAGATCCAGAGCCGAAGGTGCCAGCCCCAGCACCGCGCCCCCGCTTCCGTCGGGGCTGCTGACGTTCTCCTGAACCCACAGATCGGTTCCGGTGAAGCAGCCCCCTTCCACGGCCAAGGCGGCCCCCTGGGGGGCAAGGTTCGCTTGCAGCGTGAGGCCGTCAGCCGTCACCGTGCTCAATGCCCCAAAGTAGGCCCCGCCCCCTGTTTCCGCTTGGCTGCTCGTGATGCTTCCGCCATGGATGTCCAAGAGCCCGCTGTCCATGTAGAGCGCCCCACCTTTGTCGGCGCTGCAGTCGTGGAGTTGTGGGTTGTACAGAGAGATCTCGGGGCCGACGCCGAGCGTCTCGGCGGCCGTGAGCTTCACGCAGCCACCCAGCGAGCCCTCACCGCCCTCCAGATCCAAGTCCTGGAAGGTCACGTCCAGGTCTCCGGGACCGACCACGGAGATCTTGGCCCCGGGGCCCGAACCGGTCACGTCCGTCACCGAGATGCTCATGGCGGCCGCCGCCGGCTGGGTGCCGATGGTCAGAATGTGGTCCGCCAGCCCCCCGGCCTCCTCGTAGTACAGCCCCGCCACTTGCAGCCCTGCGGCGTCGAAGGCATAGACCCCGCCGGTCGTAGCCTGGGCCAAGTAGATGTTCGTCAGCACCACATCACTGGCCTGGTTCACGTAGATACTCCTGTCCGTGAAGACGGGGTGCGCGTGAAGACGCAGGTTCTCGAGAACGACCCCAGAGCCACCCACAACGGCAATGCCACCCGCCTCCGCCACACCCGATGTGCTGGAGGTGACGGTCACGTTCTCCATCTCGTACAGGTCGCACTTGTCCACGCTCAGGTCCACGGAACGCGCGGGATCGATCTCGATGGTGTCCCCGCTCTCGACGGCCAAGCACACTGTCGCCAACACGTCGCCATCCGAGACGGTCCAGGTCACCGAGGCGCTGGCAACAGCAACCCACAGAAGCCACATGGGTCCTCCAAACCGCAAGCGTGACACATTCCACCCTCACCCTGCTCTCTTTCTCTGGGCCGCATCCAGTAGACAGGAACGCCATCCACGCCTTCAGCTCAGGCCAAGACGGCCGAGCCACAACCCAGTTCACGTCCACATCCACATCCCGGACGTAGATATCCTAAAGATGAAAGCAAGAGACTGGGCTGGGTCTCCTGAGCATCGCACCATCCGAGCACCCGAGCTTCCCTCAACTGACCGAGAGACCGAATGGGTCAAGGCCCATGCTTTGCTCCGCTATCCAACTGCGCGCCGCTTGGGTCGGCACCTCCACACGCTCGAGGCCCGGCAGCACCACGTCGCGCATGGCCGCGTGGAAGATGGCCAGCCGAGAGGACCGGTCGAGCTCGCCCCAGGCGGCGAGCGTTTCCGCGTCACGTCCGGGCAGGTCCGGCGTGTCGATCGCTTCAACGCCGACCCCGCGCAGGATGCGGGGAAGCAGCGGGCCCAAAGACGCTCCTTGGCCCTGAGCGCGAGCGTGCTCCAGATACAGCCACCCAAGTCGGGCGTGGTGGACCTCGTCTCCCAGAATGCTCCGAACGGTGTCGCGGATCTCGGGGGCCTCGGCCCGGTCGAGGATGGCGCGAAGCATGCACGCGTTGAGGGTCTCGCTGACGCAGCAAGAGGACACCACTTCATAGAGGAGGCGCTCACTCTCGGATCCACCGGCAGGACCGATGGGACCATGTGGCGTGGGTGGAAGCGCAGGAGCCGCCCAACCGAAGCGCGCGGCGAGGCCATCACACAGGCCGACGTGTCGGCGCTCGTCGATCACCGCGCGCTGGACCAAGGCGATCACAGTCTGCGGTGCCTGCGCCGCGCGCAGTGCTTGTTCCAGGCGCTCGAAGCGAAGGGCCGCGGCGCGCTCGGCACTGGCCCGGAAAGCCCAGGTCGCTGCGACAAAACGGCACTGCGCGGCATCCAAGGTAGGGACAGACATGCCCGGATCAGGGCTGCTCATCGCCGAGCGCCTCTTGGCCAGGCTCGAAGTCACAACAAGGGTGGGGTGTCTGCATCAGCCAGCAGCAGCCCTCAAAGCCGTCTGTGGGGTCGGGGCAGACGGGCTCTGCATCGTAGTTGCAGATCTCTTCGCAGGCCACGGCATCGCCCGACCCTGCCGCTCTGTCAGGCAATTCAGGCTGGATTGCTGGCTGATTCGCTGGATGGACTTCCGGACGGATTTCCCTGCCACCGCAGCCTGCTGCAGTGACGCTGCTGCCGAGCACCAAGGCTCGGAACATGTTCTGAAAGTCCATGGGGTTCCTGGGGCCTCTTCTGTCCGAAGGCCGCGGGCTAGAGGAGCGACACACAAAGGGCCGGTTCACGACCTGAGGAAGACCCGGCCGCTTGGGTGGCCGCTGGATTCTAAACCCGACATCGCCGCACGGCCTAGTCCATGTCGTTCTAACCTTGGGGATCGGGTGCAGCCGGAATAGAATCTAGTTGAACTTTGTATAATGATATCAAGCACTCAGGGCTCAACCCCGCCACAAACTGGAGCCACCATGCAAAACACCTCATCAAGCCCGCTTTTGCTCGCCCTGGTCGCATTCGCCATGGGGTGCAAGGACTCCAGGTCCGCAGAGGGCCAGCACCTCGAGGCTCCAGCCACGCCAAGTGCGGCCACGGTAGATCTGATGGAGGGTGCGCCCGCCCCCAAGCCGGAGCCTGAGCCGGAGCCGATTCAGTGGCTCACCACCACGGATCTTGACTTCGGCCCCCATGGCACCATCATTCGCCGTGACCCCAAGCAGGGAGAGCGCCAACTGCTTCTTCCATCCCCGGAAGGCGAGCGGGTTCTGTTGATGAACGACCCCGCTTCGGAGCAGATCAATTGCATCCTAGGCGTTGATCCCGAAGAAGACCTCTTCGTCGTAGATATTGACGGGGACGGCGCAAACGAGCTGTTCATATCCTGGATCTGGGCCACCGGCGCGGGGCACGACGGAGCTGTCGACATCCAAGAGGTCTGCGGCTGGCGCTGGACCGGATCCGAGCTGATCTACCTCAAAGAACTCTCGTCCGAACTTACTCAGCTGGACTTACATGACGCCCCGGACGTCTCAGCATTCGTCCAAGCGCGGGCCGAAGCTGGCTCGGAGTGGCAAGAGGTCCGCATCGTCCCGCTCCCCCAAGACGACCCGCGTACACGGACGTATGAAGCGGGCTCCATTCGACTCGCACTCACACAGACCGGCTCCTACTTCGTAGATGTGCAAGTCCAGGGATACCCACCACAGCCCGGCTCCGAGCTCGTGGGGTTGAGCCAGTGGGATCTGGAAGGCGCAGGGCAGCGCACATGGGACTTCACCCATTCCTGGGAGCTACGCACAATTGAAGGCGAGGCGAACTGCTGCGCGTTCGATGTGTCGCCAGAAGCCGAAGGGGCACCTCACCTCACGCAGGGCTGGACTCAAGGCGGCTCCACCTTCCTAATCTTGCGTCAAGAGCAGTCGAAAGTAGCCCCGCAGTGCCAGGTCCTTCGGGTCTACGCCGGCGCAGTCGCAGAAGGGACTCAGTCCTGTGAGGACTTTCTGAGTGCACGAGCCAAAGACGCACACTGATCCAAACCAACCAGAACGCAGATTGGGCTTCGTCCCCGTGATAGAAGCCGCCCATGACTCCTTGCGTGGTGTTGGACACTGAGACCACCGGCTTCCCCAACAACGGGGCAGGCTTCTGCGCCCGCATCATCGAAGTGGGTGCGGTCGTGGTCACCGATGACGCCCGTATCGTCTCGCCAATCTCCTTCTTCGTGCGCCAGCCCCGCGCCCACCTGAGCTCCTGGCAGGCCAAGCGGGCCATGCAGGTCCACAACATCAGCATTGACCGGGTCTGTCGCGAGGGCATGGACGTCGCACAGGCTGCGCCCAGGCTCGCCGAGTGGATCGACAAGGTTCAGCAGCGCTTTGGCGTGCAGGAAGTGCGGGCCTACAACCAAGCCTTCGACTTCTGGTTTCTGGACCGGGCGCCGTGGGACTTCTTCGAGCGCACCGGCCTGGCCAAGGGCCAAGATATCCAGCAGACGGCCAAGGCTGCGATGGGCGGTAAGCGGGGGCCGGCACTGCACAAGGCCGTGGCCTTCGCCAACAGCAGTGGCGGAGACATTCCGTGGATGGGGGATGCCCACCGGGCTGGGGAGGATGCGCGCATGGCGGCCATGATGGCGGTGTTCTTTGAGAGCCGGAGCTGACAGCGTTGGCCTTCACAGGGTCTCGTAGCCCCGCCACTGGCTTGCCGTTAGACCGCCGGTCATGCGAACACAGACACCCTCCCAAGGCGCGCTCGCCTTCTTGCTGGCCTCCTCGGCGCTCGTCTTGTCGGCGTGCGAGGTCAACCTGCGCCCCCTTCCGGGGTCCGTAGAGGCGGAGGTCGAGGACGCCATAGACCGGGGCTTTGACGGCATCATCGTTTACGTCGACCAGCCAGGCGCGAACACCCTCTACAGCGCCGGCTGGGACGACCGCGAGGCGGAGGTGCCTGCAGACCCCAAAGCGCTGTTCAAGATCGCGAGCATCAGCAAGCTCTACATCGCCGCTGCGGTGACGATGATGGTCGCCGATGAGGAGCTGTCGCTGGACAGCACCCTGGCGCAGCTCGTGCCTGAGGTCGGCGGGAACATCGAGAACGCCGACGAGATCACCCTGCGAATGATGGTGCAGCACCGCAGCGGCATTCCGGAGTTCATCTACGACCCCGACTTCACCAACGAGCCGGAAGACTCCTACATGGAGACCGCGTCCCTCGTATACGGCCAGCCCGCAGACTTTCTCCCGGACGCCAGCTACGCGTACTCGAACACCAACTACCTGCTCATTGGTGAGATCCTGGACCGGACTCTCGGCTACTCGCACCACGTCTACATCGCCAGCGAGATCCTGGATCCGCTCGGACTGGAGGAGACCTACAGCCTACTGAGCGAGGTGGACACCGACGACGTGATGAGCGGGTACTACATCGGCTACGCCCCCGACCTGAAGACCCTCGAGGACCACACCCGACCTGGCGGCTCGATGGTGGCCACCGCGACAGACGTGGGCCTCTTCGTTCGTGCACTCGTCGATGGCACGCTCTTCACTGAAGAGGAGCAGGCCATCTACGCCTCTCTCTACCCCTTTGAGCACACGGGATGGGTGGGCGGATACACGAGCATTGTTCGCTACCACCCCGATATCGACACGGTAGTCGTACAGTTCGTCAACACCAGCCACGGCCCCTTGTTCTGGACGGAGTTGGAGCGGGTCTACAGCCGAATCGTAGAGATCCTGGAACGAGGGCAACAAGATGATTGAAGAGACGATGCGCACTGCACGCAAGATCGCGGTGATGCTGGCCTGCCTGCTGCCGGTCACAAGCCAAGCGGCAGAGCCAGACGAGGACACTGGGCGCTTCGGAGTCGCCCTGAACACCAGCATCAACGGCGAGGTCTACCCCATGCGCCTGGTGCCGACGGTGAGCTATTCCGTGGGCAAGACCCAACTTGAGGCCGGCATTGGCCTCCATCCCTTCATCCGCAAGGACCAACGTGTCCTGAGCGGGGAGTTCAACTACAAGTACTTCCCAAACGGCATGGACAACAAGGTGAGTCTGTATGTCATCGGCCGCGCGTCTTACGTCAACAACGCGCGGGAGACCTTCTACCCAACGACCTACCACTACCTCTTCCTAAACGGCGGATACGGGCTGAATCTCAGCGGGAGCGGCAAGGCCTATGTGGGCACGAACGTGACGGCCGGGGCGTACTCCTTCGCCCGCCGATCTGCGAACCCCTACGCGGGCTTTGAGGAAGATGGGTTCATGGACAAGGTGGGGCTCAATCTCGCGTTTCAGTTCAACCTTGGGTACCGGTTCTGAGGGGTGTGGCCACTTCCCTGAGCCAGATCGCCGCAGCTTTGGGATCGCTTGCCAGGCCACGCGGCAACAACCGTAAAAAGGGCAACGCAGAGCGCGCGGCCACCGGCGACACGGCGGGCTTCAGCCCTTCCGAAACTGCTTGATGCGCAGTCGATTCCCCGAGTCGTCGATCAGCGTCGCCAGCCGCCGCTCTCGGGTTTCCTCACGCTTGGCACTCGTCACCCACTGTGTCGTGTGCCTGGGGTAGCCGGCCGGTTGCTCTTGGTAGAACGCCCAGGCGCTCGGGGCCGCTTTGAATCGGGCCAACATTGGGTCCGTCAACGCGCCGTCGAACTTGGCTGTCACGTAGCCACTGTCGGGGTGAACATCCTTAAAGGCAAAGGCAGCGAGACCCTCCGCTTTCATGCGACCTTCCGCGGTGAGTTTTTCGACGAGATCGATGTTTCTCTTGCTCCAGACGCTCTTCGATTTCCGCGGTGTGAAACGAATCAGGTAGCTCTCGTGGTCGCGAGACTTCCGGATTCCGTCGATCCAGCCGTAGCAGAGCGCTTCGTCGACCGTGTCTTCCCACGTCACGGACGGCTTCTTCGTCGCCTTCTTGTAGAAGCCCACCCAGAGGTGCTCCGTCGTGGCGTGGTGCTCTTGGAGCCACGCTTGAAAGTCGGCAGGTGTGGGGAAGAAGGTCGGTGTGTGCTCGGACATACCCGACTCCTTTCTTGAACGACCGATGGGGACTCAGCAAGCTGGCCTTGGTCGCGTAACCAAATCTGATGCAAGCCAGGTACTACCGCTGCACAGCAAGACGGACCAGAGCGACAAACACGGAAGAGCGCGCTCCTCAAGCCCGAGTGCATCGGGAGCGAGAGCATGGGGCGCCACTACCAGCCCGTGCCTCTACACACGTACACGGCTCCTGCATCCTCGCCGTTCTCGTCGTCAAAGGGTGCGGTGATGGCGATGTCGTCAAAGCCGTCGCCGTCGCCGTCACCAAAGCCGGTGGTCCAGAACCCCACCTCTTCGCCGGGGGTCCCTCCGTGCAGGATGAGGTCCGCTGCACCGAGGCTGTACTCCCCGGAGACCGGCCCGTAGAACACGTACGCAGCGCCAGAGCGGTCCCCGCCGTAGTCAGCCCCGTCCGAGCCGAACACGATGTCAGGCACGCCGTCACCGTTAAAGTCACCGGCGGCGCCCATGTCGGCCGCCTCGTCACCTGCTTCTTCGCCGTAGAACACTGCCGTCGCGTCTTCGACGCTGAGCTCTCCAACGAGCGGGCCGGAGAAGAGGTAGATGGCACCCGCACTCTCGCCGACGTGGGTGTTGCCATAGGCGCCCACCAGAAGATCTGTGTAGCCGTCACCGTCGAAGTCGTCGGTGGCATGGTGGCCGAAGATGTTGCCGAAGTTGGCGCTCTCGGTCACGTCTCGGATGACCACGTCTGCATCGGTTGCTGGGTCGAGGTCACCCGCGGCGAGTGGTCCGTAAAACACGTAGACGGCACCCGCGTCCGGAACCGGCACCTCGTTGCCCTCGCTGTCCAGGACGGTCGACCCATCGTCCCCGAGGTTGCCCAGGATCAGGTCCTGGTTGCCATCCCCGTCCAGGTCGGCCCAAGCGATCGACTGTTGGGTCCAGAACTCCGCCTCCTCGACACTGGGAGACACCATCACGTGCGCGTCCGTCGCAGACACCGCCCCGGACAGACTGCTGCCGCCGGCGAAAACATAGGCGCTTCCACTGCTGCCGAGCTCGCTGTCCCAGAAGGAGCCCGCCAAGATGTCGCTGACCCCGTCACCGGTCACGTCGCCGACTGATACGCGCATTCCCAGCACGTCGTTCTCGCAGTACAAGTACGTGTCTTCGGCTGTGAAAAACTCCAATCCCGACAACGTGGCCACAGCTGAATCGGGCGTGATGGGGCTGCTGCCCCCGGTGAGCGGACCTTCCCAGACGATGACGGCGCCCGGGTAGCAGGCCTGGTAGGTGGTATCCATGCGCAGGGGGGCGCTGACGACCAGGTCACTGACGCCGTCGCCCGTGACATCACCGACGTCGAGGCTCGTGCCGAACTCTTCCCAAGCAGCGTCGGTTTGGTAGACGGCAAGCGTGTAGCCTAGTCCCGTGGGATCGGAGAGATCGTAGTGGCCGTCCACCTGCCCGTCGACCAGGTAGACCTCGCCCAGGCCGTCACTCGTCGCCATGCCGTGGGTCGCGGCGATGGCAAGGTCCGCCTTGCCGTCCCCGTTCACGTCGCCCACCGCATTGAAGCCCCAGCCCGCCAGGTGGCCTTCGCTGGCGCCGAGGATCTTCACGTCGCAGTCCTCCAGCGAGAACTCGCCCAGCTGCTCACATGGGACTGCCGAGTCGTCGCAGTTGTCATCGGTCTGGTTGCCGCACACCTCTTCGACGCCGGGGTTGACGTCTGCCCGGGTGTCGTCGCAGTCCGTATTGTCCGTGACCCATTCCTCGGTGGGTTCGCACCCTAAATCCGTCGTTAAGACATCGCCGTAGCCGTCAGCGTCGGCGTCGGCGAAGAGGGTCAAGGCATCCGGCGAACCCGCGTCGCCTTCGCCGTCGCAGTTCTCATCGACCCCGTCGCAGTTCTCGTATGCGCCCGGGTAGATGTCGGCGTTCTCGTCGTCGCAGTCTTCGTCGATGTTGAAGCTGTCTTCGTCCAGATCATCGTCTAGCGTGAGGGGGTCGCAGTCATCGTCGATTCCATTGTACGGAATCTCCTCCTGGGCCGGCCCCGCGCCGGGGTTGTCACAGTCCTCATCCGCAGGAGTAAGGTCGTCTTCTCCCAGCACTTCGTCCGAGTTGCCCTGGCAGGCGCTAGCGAAAAGGGCAAGCGTGAAGAGGAGGAATGTGCGTTTCATGAGGTCTCCATCGATCGGTCGTTGTGCCGCCCCGTTGGCGGCTTGGCCGATCATCTGGGCCTCAAGATGCCGAGCCCGACGGGCCTGGCAGCTTCGTCGAGGCCGGTGCTTGACAACTTTAGCACACGGCCCTGACGAACTACGTGATGCACGCTCAGAACACCGTTCACAGCTTCGGCAGCACCGTTGGACGAGTTGGCTTGGCCCAGCCCCACAACGAGAAACACCCGCCGGAATTGAATCCAACGGGTGTTTCTTGATCTGCAAAGTGGAGGCGGCGGGAGTCGAACCCGCGTCCGAAACTACTCAGTATCAGCGTCTACATGCTTGTCCTCTGGCTTACAGCTCCAAGCGAGACCCAGAGGCCCTTCCCGCAATGGAGTGGCAGCGACTTTAAGAGATTATTTATCGTCCCCCGGGCTGACGCTGCGCCGCTTTCGGGACTATCCAAGTCATATATGCCCAGCCGGGGCCCTTGGAATGCATTCCGGCCGGACAGCTCTACCGGTGTTTATGCGGCGAGAGCGAAGTTGTTGTTATTGTTGGCAGTTGTGTTTCTGCGTCAAGTGATTTTACGAGAGAACATGACACTCTCGGCATGCAGCCTCAACCTTCCGTGGCCCCGTCGAAACCGGTGCGCCCCCACAATTCCTATGTCAGTACCCTCTGTCCGCCACAACTTAAGAAGGCGGGGCTGCGAGGAGTACCAGGCGGTCCAGCCTTGGGAGGAGGGACCGCAGATGTGAATGCTCATGCCGCTTGCGCGACCCTCTGGATGTAGACGCCCAGAAGGTCTGCGTCAAGAGCGCAACGCCAAGAGGCCTCAATCCCAACAGATGGGGCCTCGCCAAATCGCCCCCCTCCCTAAGGCTGAGCAATCCAGCGGGCCTCGACAAGCACTGGCCACAGCGTCGAAATTGGACACGGTGGCCTAGCCAGCCCTTCAGTACGCCGTGGCACCCCATGGCGGGCTGGCGTTGATCAAACGACCGGCCTGGCAGTCCACCCGGATCTTGTCGAAGGAGTAGGTCCCAGCAGGGTCCTTGGTCTTGATCTTGTAGGTGTAGCCGGCCTCGACGTTGGCCCAGAGCACGCCGCCATCGCCGCTGCTGGCGGTCAGGGTGGTGTCGGGCAAGACGCTGTCGTTGAAGTAGACGGGACTTGGAACCACGCCGTCACCCTTGAGCTCTGCAGTCATGTCGGCCAGGCCATGGGGCTGAAAGGCGTCGAACTCAGCCCAAGTGGTGACCTGATCCATGGCGGGGTCGGTGATGGTGGTGACGACCTGACAGGCGGTGGGGTCCAAGGCGACGCCAGCGAGGTAGGCCAAACCGGCGACGGAGGCCTGGGGCACAGCCTGGAAGTAGAGCATGTCGATGTCGCTCTTGCTCTTGAAGGTTTGCTGGTGCATGTCCTGGAAGGGTGGCAGTCCGAAGGAGGCGTAGAGCGCGTTGTTAAAGCTGACCTTTGGGGTGAGCTTCTGGTTGGCAGGCAGGCCCGAGATGCTCCAGTCACCGTTGGCGTCGGTCACAGCAACAAAGCTGGGGTACTCCTCGATGGTGATGGTGGCGTAGGGCAGGAAGCTGCGAACCTGGAAGACGTAGACCTTGCCGGAGAGGGTGATGGTGCTGCTGCTGCACTTCTCACAATCGGGGCTGTAGTCTTGGCTGCTCTTGGCGTAGCCATCTTCATCCAGAGGCAGCTCTGGCGAACATGCGCTGAGTAGCGAGAGGGTCGAGATCAAGGCGGCGGCTGGGAACAGTCGGGTCATCGTGGAGCTCCTGTGTTGTTCCACCCAGCAACAAAGCAAGGGCCGTGCCAACACGGAATCCCGATGACATCGGTCTTTCATGCCCACACTGGCCTCGCTGAAAGACGCGCTGCGTCTGTGAATGACGCGAGGGGAAGGGGGCGCCAAAACGGAAGGAGAGTCAGCATGCGCTGGGATCGCTTGCCCTCCCCCACTCCATCGGGCGATACTCCCCGCCCGAGGTCCCCATGTTCTTGCTTTTGGCCCCCCTGGCGCTCGCCTACGAGTCTCCCCCTGAAGAGGTGGTGTTCTCCGATTTGACGGATCTCTACGACGGCGCGACGTCGAGCACCGGCTGGGTCCCCTCCGGCTCTCCCATCGCCATTCGCATCCAGAACACCTCCGCGGGCGGCGCGTACGTGGAGATGGAAGGCGAGTCTTGGCTGCAGTGGCCCGATGCCCTGACCCACTCCTACGTGCCGGACGCAGGCTCCGGCATCTTCCTGCTGGACACCGAACTGGGTCTGGCCGTGGACCTGAAGTTCGATATCGCAGGCTACGCCCTGGAACAGAACATCTACGAGTCCCTGGACATCTATGAGGGCGAGGCCTTCTTTGACCCCTGGCTGCTCCCCAACGGGGACCCCCAAGTGGCCGAGATCGCCGTCCCAGGCGCAGACCAGAGCCTCTTTGAGTTCTCTCAGGCAGTCTTCGCCGGCGTAGAGGTCTACGTGAACGTGAACTGGCGCTCGGACTTGAACGCCAGCTTCACCGGCATCCAGATCCAGACCGGCGAGAGCATCATCGACGCCGAGGGCGTGACCGAGATGCTGGAGGTGCCGAGCAACGGCGCCGTGGACGAGCTGGCGGTGTTCACCGGCGAGTACGGCGCGAACATGGACCTGGTCTTCGTGCCGTCCTTTGGGGTGTGCATTCCCATCATTGGCTGCACAGAGGTGGGCGCCTTCGACATTCCGGTGCCCGTCGTAGACACCTCGGTGCTCAAGGACTTTGACGCCGCGAACATCTACCACCCCCTCCCGGTGGCGGTCATCCTCACGGAGTCCTGCGACTTTGGCGAGGTGGAGGTCGGACAGATCGCCACCTGCGAGGTCAAGGTGGCCAACTGGGGCGAGATGGAGCTGGAAGGCAGCGCTGGAGTGCAAGGCGCCGGCGAGTTCACGGTCTTCCCAGGCGAGATCTTCGCCCGCGAAGATGTGGAGGACGGCCTGACCGTGACCTTCTCTCCCACAGTGGCCGGCGAGCAGGCCAGCGTGCTGATCCTCAACACCTCGGACCCGGCCGCTCTGGCCTACGAGATCGAGCTCATCGGCGTGGGCTGGGAGGAGGAAGAAGAGCCTCCAACCACCATCACCTCCGAGGTGGGCGTCTGCGGTTGCAGCTCCCAGACCAGCCCGAAGAGCTTGGCGTGGTTTGCACCTCTGGCAGGCCTGCTCCTGATGATGCGTCGTCGCCGGGACTGAGCGGGATCTGGCAGCTCTAGATGAGCTGCAGGGCCATGCCGACGTGTCCTCCGCTGACAAGGACGTAGAGCATCAACGCGGGCAGCACGGCGATGCGGGCGAAGCGCCTGTCTCGGTGCAGCCAGAGCAGCCCCACCGAGAACATGACCAGGCCCATCTTCGCGGCCCCGAAGCTCAGCGGGCTCAGATCCATGGCCTGGGCCATGACCGGATTGGCCTCGCTGAACAGACCGCTGTGAACCCAGATCTGCGTGGAGACTAGGTCGAAGAGGTTGAGCACGAGCAAGGCGCGGAGGGCTCGCTCAAAGGACATCAAGCTGATCAGACCGGTCATGGGCTTCTCCTTATTCCTTGTGTTGCTTAGACACCGGAGCAGGGAGAAGGTGCCGGCATCGCTGTGTCTCAGAATTGACGCAGCGAGACCGGGTCTGTGGTGACAGACTATTTCGGCGCGGAGACGGCAGTGTAGTTGTCCTGCCCGTGTCCGGCCTCGATCAGCGCGTCCATGGCAGCGGCCAAGCCGGGCAGCACGCCCATTCCTTCGGCGCCAGCGGTCTCGATCATCAGGCCGACGTCCTTTCGGGCCATGGCCAACTCAAAGGTCACCAGACCCTCGGAGTGCTTGGCCACGCGCTTGCCCATGCGGGCGGACATTGGGGAGAAGGCGGCCAGGGCCTCCAGGGTCTGCTCATCGCTGAAGCCCCCTGCCCGGCCGAGCTGCAGCATGTCACCGGCCAAGGCGCTCAGGCCGATGATCAAGCCGTTGCCGATGATTTTGCGAAGGGCGGCGTCCTCGTCACGTGAACCGACATCGCTCAGGGTGCCGGTCATCTCCTCCAGAGCTGGCGTGAGGGTCTCGATGGCCTGGGCTGGTCCGGAGATGAGCATCTGGCCATTGCCCTTGCGGGAGTTGGAGGGGCCCATGAACACGGGGGCATGGATGTAGTTCACGCCCGCTGCACGCAGCTTGGGGCAACGCTCAGCGACCCGCTCGGGCATGTTGGTGCTGTGGTCGATGATCCAAGCCCCCTTCTCCAAGCCAGCGATGAGCTGCTCGATCACAGAGTCGACCGCGGTGTCGGCGGCGAGGATCAGGTGAACCCGTGAGCAGCCTTTGACGGTGTCGGCGGGATCGCTGCCTTGCACACATCCGGCTTCAACCAGGGGCGCACACTTGGAGGCGGTGCGGTTCCAGACGCGCACGCTGTGACCGTTGTCGAGGGCTTTGAGGGCGAATCCGCTGCCGAGGAGGCCGGTACCGAGGACTGCGATCTGTGACATGAGAGACTCCGAGCAAATATGGGGAGGTGTGGACTATTCCGAGATCAAGATCTGCGCGCTTCATGAGCGGCCTGCACTGGAGGCGCACCGCGCACTGCTCCAGCGTGCTTGGGCACCTTGGGTCTTGAATGCCCAGCCTTTGCAGAGGCAGAAGGGGCTCGTGGAGACCTCGGAGGCGCACCCCAATCACACCCTGCTGCTGTGGCAAGGAGGCGATCTGGTGGGCTCTCTCATCGCCAGACCAACCGACGTGCTCGGATTCCCAAACGAAGGCTGGGACAAGGTCGCGGCCTCTGGCAGAGGCGAGCGGGTCTGTGCCCTTGGGGTGAGCATCGACCCCACCGCGAGAGGACGCGGACACTCCAAGCGCCTGCTGGCAGAGGCCAAAGCGCGCTTTGGCGCCTTTGTCGTGCCGGTTCGCCCGACGGCCAAGCCGGTGGGACAAGCCATGGAGGACTACCTGACCCAAACAACGATCGAAGGTCTGAGCGTGGACCCCTGGCTACGCACCCACCAACGCATCGGGGGGCGCGTAATGGGCGTGAGCGCCCGTGCGATGCAGATGAAGGCCCCGTGGAGGCAGTGGGAGCAGTGGTTGGGCGCCTCTCCAAGCAAGCACAACAGCCTGGTCGGGACCCTGACGCAACAGGGTGAGATGGGTCTGTACAGCGAGGCCAACGTGTGGGTGCAGCACGGTCTGTGAGACCATTCGCGCCTGGAGCGTGACCCATGAGCGAAGCACCCGAGAACAGCACCGACGAGAGCAACGTCAGCGACGCAGAAGGCGCCAACACAGGGGCGATGGTCTACGCGGTCGTCATCAGCATCGCTGGACTGATCCTGGGCGTCGTCACCTTCATCAAGGGCTGGGGATTCATGGGCTACATGGGCGGCGGTCTGCTGACCGTGGCCGGCGTCTCGATGTTGGTGGCCCGACTCAAGGGCGGGGTCAAGTTCATCTCGGTGGCTTGCCCGGTTTGCTCGGAGAGCGGCACCTACGATGCCGAGACCTTCGAGGAGAACAACGCGCAACCCTGTGACAGCTGCGGGGCCTACCTCTGGGACGCCAAGGGAAGCGTCGTCGCGGTGCCCGCTGGAACCGTGCATGCCCGTCCCATCTTTGAGGCCCCTTTGAAGCTGCCCATCGAGATCGAGGCGTGCGTGGTCTGCGGCGAGGACGCCAGCTTCAAGATCCAGATCGAAGGCACCACGAGCAAGATGGGCGTGGCCGCGACCAAGTACATCACCCGCGAGGTGGAGCTGCCCGTGTGCGGTTCCCATCAAGACAATGAGAACGCGGCACTGGCCACCGCGGTCTACACCGAGGACGGGGTGGATGGCTTTGCCCTGAAGCTGCGCAACTTCGACTTGAGCGAGCGTCTGCGCGGGCGCTGAGCGATTCCGGAGCCTGGGTCAGAGGCTTGCGTCAGATGGGCCGGATTCTGGGCTCAAGGACGACGGCCAGCTCAATGGGGCTGGTCCTGAGCAAAGAGACCTGCTCGGAGTAGGTCTCAAAGCCGGGCTTGCTGACTTGGACAACGACGCTCGAGCTGTATGTCGTCATGGTCTGCGTGCACCGGGTGGTGGTCTCTTGCCCGTTGACCTGGACTGTCGCGCCGTCTTGCTCCACGTCAACACAGACGGCGCCCGCAGCCACGGGGGGACCCATGTGGGGCTCGACGGGTGGGCTGGACTCGCCGCCGGTGCTGCAGCTGGCCAGCAGGAGAATCAGGGGACTGATGTTGAACAGCTTGGTCATGGACGGCTCCCTTTGTAGGAGCGGAACGCCGGCCATCTCTCCAGGCTTACAGCTCTCTGCGGCGTGCCAAGAGAAGCAAGGCACCGGCTGCCCAAAGACCTCCGATTCCGCCGCCTCCGCAGCCCCCACAGCCTTCGGGATCTACGGGCCCATCGCCCGTGTCTTGGGCCACACCGGTGTCCCAGTACTCCTCGCCTTGCGCATAGGCACGCTGTGCCAAATACAGGTTTCGAGGCTGCAAGTCCTGCACCGGCTCCAACCACTCCTGGTCATCGGTGAGGCTCTCCTGGTCATCGGTGATGTTGCCGACCAGGTTGACCTGGGCGTGGTCCCAGTAGGGCGGAATCAGTGGGGTCGGCAGCCCCCAAGTGGTCGTTCGCGCGCCGCCGGGGATGCCTGCGCAGAAGTTGCCGCCGTTGACGAAGTTGACCTCGGCGGTGAAGGCCGTGAACAGGTTCTCGAAGGGCGAGTCCCGGTGGTGGTCCAGCTCCAAGACCTGCTCGGGCTCCGCGCTCACCCGCTGGAAGACGTTGCCGTTGGCCCGGTGGTCCACGGTGATGCTGTGCATGTGGTCTTGGGCGTAGTGGATGTCGCTGTAGAGGCCGTCTGCGGAGAAGGCGATGTTGAAGCCGTGGTGGCCCTTTCGCCCTTGGAACTCCAAGTTCAAGGCGCTGACGTTCTTGACGCCGCGGTCCACCAGCAGGCCGTTGTCGCTGTTGATGAAGAGCAGGTCGCGGAACCAAGCATCGGCGACGCCATCCCGCACAAAGATGGCGTTGTATCCGGGCTCATTGAGGTGCCCGGCGTAGTCGATCTCGGGAAACTCAAAGGCCAGAGACTCAACGCCCACTTCGGTGATGGCCGGGAAGGTCCAGAGGGTGGGCGTCCACTCCTGGCGAATGTCGGTGCGCAGAGGCTGAACGAGCCGCAGGGTGCTTCCGTCCACCACCTCGGCGATGCGCACGGGCCAGTTCAGGGTCAGGGGCACCTGGTAGTCGCAGTCCCCCGGCTCCTCTTGATCGTTGTGCAGGTGCCAGCCCAGGCTTCGGGCTTCATCGTCACTCATGCGCAGCTCCACCAGGTCCCCGGCGCTCAGGCCGCTGGTGTCCCCAATGGAGATCTCTCGGTCTCCCCGCACAGCCGAGGCCACGGTGCCCAGCTGCGCGCCAGACTCGGGGCTGCTGATCCAGATGAGTCCGCCGTTCCAGCTCCACTGCACCGCCTCGCCGCGGATGTCCGCCAACGACTGGGGGTAGACCAAGATGGTGCTCTGGGGCCCGGCGCCGCGCAGGACCAGGTCGCTCTGCTGGATCTCGAGCACGTCGGTGATGAGGTAGCGGCCGGCGGGGATCTCCAGCGCACCTGTGGTGGCCAAGATGGCGGCTTTGAAGGCGGCTGTGTCATCGGTGACGCCGTCCCCCACTGCGCCAAAGTCCATCACGGAGGCCGTGACCTCGGGCGAGGGAGGGGGCTCGCCTCCCTGGTAGCCAGCGGTGGTGAAGTCCGGGAGCCGGCCAGCGGATTCCCAGAGCTCACCCTGGCTCCCCCAAAGCTGAGACTCCCCAGCCAGAGCGACACCTACGAGCCAGATCATGGGCCTTTCCTGAGCAAGGGTGGACGGCCCAAAGCGGCGTAGGCCTGGGCGGACGCTTCGGCGCTCTCGAACCAGGTGACGCTGGCCCGCGGGTGGTCCTCCATCAAGGACTTTCCTGTGGTGTAGACCCGGGTGACAAACCCCGTGGAGTGGTCGCGCAGGTGCCCGTGGCCAAGGTCTCGCTCGGGCGTGCGCTCCAGGCGGACCCAGCCGTCCCGGGTCAAATCTGGCATGAGACGCCAGGTCTGCTCGTGGGTCAGCAGGAAGATAGCGGGCGGACCGAATTCGGCTGCGGCGGCGTCGTAGTCTTGTGCGAAGGGTTCCATGGGGCCGCTTGTAACCTTGGCGCGCCTGCAGACATACAAGCAGGCAGACAAGACAAAGATGCTGTTGGCAAAGGAGAGCAGATGCTCTGGTTGATTCTCGGTCTGGCCGGCGTTGAAGAACAGGTATGGGGCGAGGCCCTGCGGGCCCATGTGAGCCTGGAAGGCGTCGACTACGCAGCCATCGGTCCCACGGGTCTGGACTCCTACCTGGCCCAGCTCGCCTCGGCGGATCTGAGCTCGGCGTCCCAGGCCGAGAAGATGGCCTTTTGGATCAACGCCTACAACGCACTCACGGTGGACATGATCGCCGAGAACCAAGGTATCGCCTCTATTCGCGACCTAGACGGCGGCAAGGTTTGGGACAAACGCACCTTCACGGTCGCGGGCAAGCAGGTCTCACTGAACGACATTGAGCACGGCACCCTGCGGCCCATGGGCGATGCGCGCGTTCACGCCGCTCTGAACTGTGCGAGCAAGGGCTGCCCTCCCCTACCCCTCAAGCCGGTCTCTGCTGCCACTCTGGAAGCCGACCTGGACGCGGCGGCACGTCAGTGGGTGGCCACCAATGCTTGGGTGGTTCAAGATGAGCAGATCGCCTTGAACAAGATCTTCGACTGGTACGGAGAGGACTTTGTGCCCAAGTACGGCGAGCTCCACGATGTGCCCGGCGTGAGCGGCAAGAAGCAAGCTGCCCTGAACTTCATCGCGGTGCACGCACCGAACCTGGGCTTGGCGAGCACGGCCAAGAACCCTGGGGTCAAGGTGGTCTTTGGGGACTATGACTGGGGCGTGAACCGGCGCTAGTCCGGCGAGCCCATGCCGTGTTTGCGCATCATTCTGTACACGGTGCTGCGCGCGACACCCAAGGCTCGGGCCGCTTGACTGACGTTGCCTGCGGCCTGACTCAGCGCCTTTCGCAGCGCGCCAGCCTCGGCCTGCTCTAGGCTGGGCGCGGGGGGAAGTCGTGCCGGTTCGGGGCGGGCAGGATCCGGCGCGATGGGGGGCAGATGAGCCTCCAGAATCAGGTCTTCGCCCTCGGACATGACCAGGGCGTAGTGCAGGGCCATCTCCAGCTCTCGGATGTTTCCAGGCCATCGGCCGCTTGCGATTCGAGCCATCGCTGCCGCGCTGATCTGGGGCGCATTCCTTCGCCCAAGTCGGTCACAGAGGCGGTAGAGCAGGACCTCGCAGAGCAGGGCCAAGTCCGTGCGTTCTCGCAGGGGTGGAAGGGCCAGACGCCCACCCTGGATCCGGTAGAACAGGTCCGCCCGGAAGCGCCCATCTGCCACGCGCTGATCCAGATCCCCACAGGTCGCGCAGACCACGCGGACGTCGGCCTGGTGCGCTTGGGTGTCCCCCACAGGATGGTAGCGGCCGTCTTGAAGGAAGCGCAGGAGCATGGCTTGAAGCTCCAGAGGCATCTCCGCCAGCTCGTCCAGGAAGAGCGTGCCGCCTTCGGCGGAGGCTATTCGGCCAGTCTTTCCCGCAGGCGAGGCCCCTGTAAAGGCGCCGGGGGCGTAGCCAAAGAGCTCGCTGTGCAAGAGCGCGGGCGCCAGTGCTGCGCAGTTCACTGGGACAAAGGGCCGCTCGTTGCGAAGGCTCACGCCGTGAATGGCCTTGGCCAGAAGCTCTTTGCCGGTGCCGGTCTCTCCAGTGATCAAGATGGGCAGCGTACTGCGCGCCAGCTTTCTCGCACGTGCGCGCAAGTCCAAGACGCTTGGATCCTCGCCAACCATGGCCTCGAAGGGATCCGGTGACTGGACACGCCGGCGGGCTCTCTGGGCTTGAGGGAGCAACAGCACAAGCCAAGCCATTGTCCGCCCGGCGCGGGTCTCAATGGCCTCGACGTCGAGACCAGGCAGCGCGAGTTGTCCGCGGGCCGCAGCGTCCAGCTCCAGGGGTGTGAGTCCCAGGACGGACTGAAGGCTCGCTCCCACCCGAAGCAGATCTCCGCTGGCATAGGCTTGGGAGAATGGCAGTCCAAGGCCCATGGCCCCTTGATTCGCCAAGGTGATGCGCCCGTCCGCTGTGACCAGGATGGCGGGGTCTTTTAGGCGGCCCATGAGGCGCTGGACTACCCCACCACGGGCGCCGTCCAGCATGGTGCTGCGCAAGACCTCCTCGATGGCCCGGGCGGCGCTGACCACCGCGGCGCCGGCCAAGGGATCGGCCCGGTCCAAGAAGGAGGTGGCGTCCAAGACGGCGATCACGTCCCCAAAAGGGTCCCGGATGGGCGCGCCGTAGCAGACCAAGCCGTGGTTGGGTCGGGCCAAGTGCGCCGCGCCACCCACGACCACCGGGCGGCCTTCTACAAGGGCTGTGCCGATGGCGTTGGTGCCGCGGGTGGCCTCGTCCCAGGCCGATCCCACCTGCAGGTGTAGGCGCTCGGAATGCTCCGCAAAGGCCCCCCCGGCTGCCTGGGCCAAGACCACCCCTTGGGGGTCCGCCAGCAGCAGCGTGAAGTCCTTCTGCTCAAAGAGCGCGCCGGTGTCGCCGAGCACCTGGTCCCACATGGTGATCAGCTTGTGGTGCCGCTCCTGACGCACACGGAGACGCTCCTGGGTCAGCACAGGGGTAGAGAGCGGACCCTCCGCCTGCGCCCCTGAGGCCGCTGAGCGCGCCCAGCTCTCTCCCAATCGACCGGGCGCGGGGTTCTGGTCAGACCAGAAACGCTCCCAGGCGTGGGCGTCGGGAACGGAGAGGTGCAGCCAGTTCATAGGGAACAGGCTGCACGAGGCAACCTCCGCGCACAAGAGCGAAGGGCTTTTCGCGGTGTCTCACAACGCTACACCTGTGCGAAAACGGTGCACCCAGAGTGGTGCATTCAGGGACATCTCCATTGGACAAAGGCGGGTTTTCCGGCTGGCACAGGGCTTGCTTTAACCAGGGTGACACACCACACGGAGCACCCGATGATCTACGCGGATCCCAACACACCCGACAGCCTCGTACAAATCAAGTCGCGCTACGCCAACTACATCGGCGGAGCGTGGATCGCCCCGGTGAAGGGCAACTACTTCGACAACATCACCCCGGTGACCGGCCAGGCCATCTGTGAGATTCCCCGCTCCACCAGCGAGGACATCGACAAAGCCCTGGACGCCGCCCACGCCGCATTCCCGGCTTGGTCCAAGACCTCTGTCGCTGCCCGAGCTGCCATCCTGAACAAGATCGCCGACCGGGTGGAGCAGAACCTGGAGATGCTGGCGGTGCTGGAGACCTGGGACAACGGCAAGGCTGTGCGAGAGACCCTGGCCGCAGACCTTCCCCTCTGTGTGGACCACTTCCGCTACTTCGCTTCGGCGATTCGGGCCCAGCAGTCCGGCACCAGCGTTCTGGACGACGGAACGGTGGCCTACCACTTCCACGAGCCCCTGGGCGTGGTCGGGCAGATCATCCCTTGGAACTTCCCCTTGCTCATGGCCACCTGGAAGTTGGCCCCAGCCCTGGCTGCTGGAAACTGCATCGTGCTCAAGCCCGCGGAGCAGACGCCCCTGGCCATCCTGGTGCTGATGGAGTTGATCGGCGACCTGCTCCCGGCCGGCGTACTGAACGTGGTCAACGACTTTGGCGTTGAAGCCGGCAAGCCCCTGGCTCAGTCAGACCGGGTGGCCAAGGTGGCCTTTACCGGAGAGACCACCACCGGTCGCCTCATCATGCAGTACGCCTCGGCGAACCTGATTCCAGTGACCTTGGAGCTGGGCGGCAAGTCCCCCAACGTCTTCTTCGAGGACGTCTGGCAGCAGGACGATGCCTACCGCAACAAGGCTCTGGAGGGCTTCACCCTCTTCGCACTGAACCAGGGTGAGGTCTGCACCTGTCCATCCAGGGCGCTCATCGAAGGCAGCATCTACGAGGACTTCATGGAGGCCGCCGTCGCTCGGACCCAGGCCATCAAGATGGGCAACCCCCTGGACACCAGCACCATGATGGGCGCCCAGGCCAGCAACGACCAGCTCGAGAAGATCCTCTCCTACCTGGACATTGGCAAGCAGGAGGGCGCCGAGGTGCTCACCGGCGGCGCACGCATGGAGCTGCCAGGCAAGCTCGCCGGCGGCTACTACGTTCAGCCGACGATCTTCGCTGGCCACAACAAGATGCGGGTCTTCCAGGAGGAGATCTTCGGCCCCGTGGTCTCGGTGGCCCGCTTCGATGGCTACGCCCAAGCGATGGAGCTGGCCAACGACACCCTCTACGGCCTGGGCGCGGGCGTGTGGACCCGCAACGTGAACACCGCCTACCGGGCCGGTCGGGAGATCCAGGCCGGTCGTGTCTGGCAGAACTGCTACCACCTGTACCCAGCCCACGCGGCCTTTGGCGGCTACAAACAGTCGGGGATCGGTCGAGAGAATCACCTGATGATGCTCAACCACTACCAGCAGACCAAGAACATCTTGGCCAGCTACGACGAGAACGCCATGGGCTTCTTCTAACCAACCCATCGCCCAGGCCTGCGATGGGCCTGGGCGCTCTCCATTGGAGGCCCCATGAGCACGTCCCTAGACCGGGTCGACTGCACCCCTGCGGCAGCAGCACTGATCCAGACCTTGATGCAGGAACACGGCCCGCTGATGTTCCACCAATCCGGCGGTTGCTGCGACGGCAGCGCGCCGATGTGCTTCCCGGACGGAGAGTTTCAGATCTCCCCCAGAGACGTGCTCCTGGGCCGGGTGGAGGGCTGCCCCGTCTTCATCGACAAGAGCCAATGGGCCCTCTGGTCCCACACCACCCTGACCTTGGATGTGGTGCCCGGCCGCGGCTCCGGCTTCTCCATTGAGGCCCCCATGGGGGTACGCTTCATCACCCGTTCAACCATCTGCCTCCCTCCAACGGACGACTCCCAATGACCACGATCCCTGTCCCCAAGCGCGTCAGCGACGGCGCCCAGAACGAGCTGCACTCCATGGACGCCTACCGAGAGCGGTGGCTGAGCGCTCAAGCGGACCCCTCCGGCTTCTGGCTGCGAGAGACCTTGAAGTCCATCACTTGGATGACGCCCCCGAACCAAGGCTTGGAAGGTGGCTTTCGCACGGTTCAGCAGACTGGGTTCACCTGGTTCGCGGATGGGGAGCTCAACGTCACCGAGAGCTGTCTGGACCGCCACGCGCGGGAGCGGCCAGAGAAGACCGCGATCCTCTGGGAGGGCGACCACCCCAGCGAGGTGGAGCACATCAGCTACAAGTCACTGCTGCTGCGGGTCTGTCAGGCAGCGAACACCTTGATCAGCTTGGGGGTTCAGAAGGGCGACCGGGTCATCATCTACATGGGCATGGTTCCCCAGGCGGCCGTGGCCATGCTGGCCTGTGCGCGTATCGGCGCCATCCACTCGGTCGTCTTTGGGGGCTTCTCCGCCGAGGCCTTGCGGGACCGAATCCGTGACTGTGGTGCCGAGGTGGTCATCACGCAGGACATGGGCCTTCGGGCGACCCGCCAGATCCCGCTGAAGGCCGTGGTCGACCAGGCCCTGATGGGCGAGAGCGGCGTACACCACGTCCTGGTGGTCAAGCGCACAGGGGAAGCGGTTCAGATGGATCCCGAGCGGGATCACTGGTGGCACGAGGCGGTACACGACCAGCCCACTCACTGCCCAGCGACGCCCTGCGCAGCCGAGGACCCGCTGTTCATCCTCTACACCTCCGGCTCCACTGGCCGCCCCAAGGGCCTGCTGCACACCTGCGGCGGCTACCTGACCTACGCCGCCTACACCCACCGAAACGTCTTTGACCTGCGGGACGACGACGTCTTTGCCTGCATGGCCGACATCGGCTGGATCACCGGCCACAGCTACATCGTGTATGGACCGCTGGCCAACGGCGCGACCACCTTGATGTTCGAGTCCACGCCGATGTGCCCGGATCCCTCTCGCTACTGGGACATGGTGGAGCGCCATCGCATCACCATCCTGTACACCGCCCCCACAGCCATTCGCACTCTGGCCGCCCAGGGCGACCACTTCGTGCATGCCCACGACACCAGCAGCTTGCGGGTCCTGGGCAGCGTCGGCGAACCCATCAATCCCGAAGCCTGGCTCTGGTACCGCGACGTGGTGGGACAGGGACGCTGCACCATCGTAGACACCTGGTGGCAGACCGAGACCGGTGGCATCTGCATCTCCCCCATCGCGCCAGCGACCCCTACCAAAGCGGGCAGCGCGACCCTGCCCATGCCCGGCATCCTGGCCAAGCTGGTGGATCAAGACGGCCACGAGATCCTGGGTCCGGGCCAGGGCTACCTCTGCCTCTCTCAGCCCTGGCCGGGCCAGGCGCGCACGGTCTGGGGAGACCACGACCGATACGTGGCCACCTACTTCTCCACCTACCCGGGCCTGTACTTCACCGGAGATGGCTGTAGGCGGGACGCCGAGGGATACCACTGGATCACCGGCCGAGTGGATGACGTGCTCAACGTGAGCGGACATCGCATGGGAACAGCCGAATTCGAGTCCGCGATTCTCACCCACGATGCTGTGGCGGAGTGCGCGGTCGTGGGCTTTCCCCACGCCATCAAGGGCCAAGGGGTCTACGCCTTCGTCGTGCCTCAAGCGGGCGCCACAGTGGACGCTGGGCTTGCCGCCGAGCTCACCACGGCGCTGCGCAGCCACATCGGCGCCCACGCCCGCGTGGACCACTTTCAAGCCACAGCGGGGCTCCCCAAGACACGCTCCGGCAAGGTGATGCGGCGCATCCTGCGCAAGATCGTCTGCGGCGAGGCCGATGGCATCGGCGACACCTCGACCCTGGCGGATCCAAGCATCGTGGATGCCCTTCTCAAGGGCTGCCAGACCTGAGCCTGGCCCGGGTCTAGCTCAAGCCTCTGGCTCGAGCAGCTGCCCCAGGTCATCGTCCGCTTCCATGCTGTCCAGGTCGATGAGCGGGTCACTGGGCTCTGCGGTCCAGTGGGTGCCGGGCAAGGTGTAGGTGTCGTCGAAGGGACGCGACTCCTGCACGTGCGCGCGGGGGTAGGTGAAGAAGCGCACCAAGTCCGCACCACTGGCATGTCCGGAGCTGGCTCGGCCCAACCCCACGCTGGCCAAGGGGACCGTGCGCGAGGTCGTGCTGCGGTTCACGTGAACCCGGCCACAGCGCAGCTTGTCCACCAGATCGGCGACGTCGTGCTTGGGGCTGGGGAAGAGCCCACAAGCCAAACGGTAAAAGGCCTGGTTGTGCAGGGCGACGGCCTCTTCTGGAGACTCGACCCGGTAGATCAACAAGGTGGGCCCGGGGGGCTCCTCGTTCAGGAAGGCCGAGCCGTTGCGCCAGTCCATCTCGTAGATGCCGGGCGAGACGTAGAAACCCCGGCGCTTGGTGCGCGTGAGGGAGCTGCCCTCGAGCAGGGCGGTGTGGCCCTTGACCTGCAAGGCACGGCCGTAGCGGCGGAAGCGGCTGCGGGCGTTCTCGGAGATGAGGGGGCCCATAAAGATGTCGGAATCGAAGCCGTAGCCGACGGAGAGTCGCTTGGTGTGGCGCACCAGGGACTCTACAAAGGCCTCGTAAGTGCCGGATTCGACGATGACGCGGGCGGTGGAGTCATGTCGCTGGCCCGCCGAGACGAAGGCGCCGACCATGACCTCGTAGACGGCCCTCTCTAGATCACAGCCGTCGAGCACGATGGAGAGGGACTTGCCACCGGTTTGGTAGAGCACGGGCAGCTCAGGCCTATCGAAGACCTGACGCCGGATGTCCATGGCGGTGGAGAAGGAGCCGTGCAGCACCAGTGCGTCGATGTCCGGATGGGTGGACAGGCGCTTTCCAGCCCCGCCGCCGCTTCCTTGAACCATGTTGACCACGCCGCGGGGCAAGCGGCACTGGTCCCAGAGCTCGGCGATGAGCTGGCCACAGCCAGGGGTGAACTTGCTGGGCTTGAAGACCACGGTGTTGCCGGCGAGCACGGCGGCCGCGGTGGTGGTCGCGGTGATCAGGACCGGCAGGTTGAAGGGGCAGAGCAGAGCGCTCACACCGCGCGGCACATGATCGTTGCGCCCAGAGACCTCTTCCTGGACGCTGGGCTGGAGCATGTTGACGCCCCCTTCCATGAGCAGGTCCAGAGCCTTGAGGGTGTCGATGACCTCTGCGCGGGCCTCCCAGATGGGCTTGCCTGTCTCGCGGGTGGCCAGGTTGACCAAGCGCTCCCGACCCTTGGCGACCGCTTGGCGGAATCGGCGCACAGAGGCGGCACGATCGGCCAGGCTTACCCTGCGCCAGATTCGCGCCGTCATGCGGGCATGCTCTACGGCGTCATCTACCGAAGCCTCTGAGAACGCGAAGCGTCCCAACACGTCACTGCGGTCCCCGGGATTGACCCCGTTGATGTACCCATCCACCTGTTCTGGTCGGATGAAGGACCCATAGACATAGTCGCCCTTGCGTACGAGGCGGTCGCGGGTGTCGTCCAAGCGCGTCTCTCCGAAAAAGCGTGACCCGATTATAGCCCCCGAACTCGTAAACCCGAGTTCAGGGAGCCGTAGTGCACAAGGTCTATGACAACGTCCTGGAGTGCGTGGGGGACACCCCCATCGTCCGTATGAATTCCGTCACCGCAGGCCTAGAAGGCAAGCTCTACTCCAAGCTGGAGATGCTGAACCCCGGTGGATCCATCAAGGATCGAATCGCCCTTCAGATCATCGCTGATGCTGAAGCGGACGGCAGCCTGAAGCCGGGCGCGATGATCGTAGAGGGCACCTCCGGCAACACCGGGGCAGGCTTGGCCATGGTCGGCGCGATCAAGGGCTACCCCTGCACCTTCGTGATGCCGGACAAGCAATCTGAAGAGAAGCGGGCCGCTCTGCGTGCCTACGGCGCGAAAGTGGTGATCACCCCTACCGCCGTGGAGCCCGAGGACGAGCGCTCCTACTACAGCGTGTCCAAGAAGCTGAGCAGCGAGCCCGGCGCCTTCTACGCGAACCAGTATCACAACCCCTCCAACCCCAAGACCCACGAGCTGAGCACCGGCCCGGAGATCTGGGAGCAGATGGGCGAGGAGCTGGACGCCGTGGTCTGCGGCATGGGCACCGGCGGCACGATCAGCGGCATCGGCAAGTTCCTCAAGTCCAAGAACCCGAACATCCAGATTGTGGGCGTTGACCCCGTCGGTTCGGTCTACTTCGACTTCTTCCACACGGGCAAGATGACCAAGCCCTACACCTACGTGGTGGAAGGCATCGGCGAGGACTTCATGCCGAGCACCGTGCAGTGGGAGTACATCGACGACATCGTGCGCGTGAACGACGTGGAGAGCTTCCAGATGACCCACCGGGTGGTCCGCGAGGAAGGCATCTTTGTTGGTGGCTCCTGCGGTGCAGCCGTGGCCGGCGCTCTGAAGTGGATGGCACGCAACGACCGCAAGGATCTGAAGGTCCTGGTCATCCTGCCCGACAGCGGCAGCCGCTACCTCTCCAAGATCTACAACAACGCCTGGATGAAGGAGAACGGCTTCCTGGACACCGGCTCGGGCCTGGGCGTGGTCGCTGACTTGACCAGGCGCCAGGGCGATCGCGAGCTCATCTCTGTGGGCCCGCAGGCCCGCGCAGCCGAAGTCATCGGCCTGATGAAGCTCAAGGGTGTGAGCCAGGTTCCAGTGCTGGAAGACGGCCAGATCATCGGCATCCTGACGGAGACCGCTCTGCTGGAGCACGCGCTCAAGAACGGTGGCGAGAACACCGCGGTGGCTGACCTGATTCAGATGGACTTCTGCACGGTGGAGGCCGACGAGAACATCACGGTCCTCACCGACCTGTTCCGCCGCTACAAGGTGTGCTTCATCGTCACCAGCCAGGGCCAGCGCCACACGGTGCACGACGTCATCACCAAGATCGACTTGATCGACTACATCGCCAGCCGCACCGGGAGCCAATCGTGAGCGACAACAGCAGCAAGCCTGAGACCCTCGCCATCCACGGTGGCCAAGCGGTCGAGCCCATCACCGGTGCGGTCATGGTTCCGGTCTTTCAGACCAGCACCTACGCCCAGCCTGCCGTTGGCCAGCCCAAGAATGGCTACGAGTACAGCCGCTCTCAGAACCCCACACGGGAAGCTCTGGAGGCGGCGATCTCCAGCTTGGAGGGCCGGGACATTGAAGGCGGCGCCCACACCGCTTGCTTCGGCTCCGGTTCTGCTGCGACCGCTGCAGTGATGCACCTGCTCTCCGCCGGCGACAAGGTGGTCAGCGGAGACGACGTCTACGGCGGCACCTACCGCCAGTTCACCAAGGTCTTTGCCCGCCAGGGCATCGCGTTCAGCTTCGTGGACTTCACCTCGGTCAGCCCAGAGCAAGCCATCCCCGAGGGCACCGCCTTGGTGTGGCTGGAGTCCCCCACCAACCCCCTGCTCAAGGTCGCGGACATCTCGGCCCTGGCCGCACGTGCTGCGGAAGTGGGCGCACTGGTTGTTGTCGACAACACCTTTGCAACGCCAATTTTCCAGCAGCCTCTGACCCTGGGGGCGGACTTCGTGGTGCACTCCACCACCAAGTACATCAACGGCCACAGCGACGTGGTTGGCGGCTGCGTGGTCACAGCAGACCCCGATCTGATGACACGCATTCGCTTCATCCAGAACAGCACGGGCGCTGTGCCCGGTATCTGGGATTGCTGGCTGACCCTGCGCGGCATCAAGACCTTGGCCATCCGCATGGAGCGCCACCAGTCCAACGCCTTGGCCCTGGTCGCTTGGCTCAAGGACCACCCCAAGGTCGGCAAGGTCTGGTACCCGATGGACGCCAGCCACCCACAGTTCGAGGTGGCCAGTCGCCAGATGTCCGGCTTCGGCGGCATGATCAGCTTCGAGCTGAACGCCGACTTGGCTGCGGCCGAGCGCTTCTGCGCCGCCTGCAAGGTCTTCACCCTGGCGGAGTCCCTCGGTGGCGTGGAGAGCCTCATTGAACTGCCTGCAGCCATGACGCACGCCTCCATCCCTGCGGACGTTCGCAAGGAGATCGGCATCACCGACGGTCTGGTCCGCGCCAGCGTGGGCATCGAGCACATCGACGACTTGATCGCAGATGTGACCCAGGCCATGGCTGCGGCCGGCATCTGAGGCTGAGCGCTTGAGTTTGGGCATCGCTGGTCGCCAGGTACTGCTCCTGGCGCCGGCCCCCGGCATCCCGGTGCTGGGGCCCTCTGGGGCCTCGGCACACCTTCGGGGCATCGCGGACGCCTTCCTCAAGCGCGGGGCCAAGCTGCGCATCGTGGCGGCGCGAGCGAGCGACCGCCGAGGGGTACACGGCGAGGTGGGCGTCGCCATTGAGACCGTGAATGTGCCGGGCTGGCCGAGCTGGCTCCCCAAGTATCGGGAGCGTCGCGAGAGCTGGACGGCGAACAAGGTGGCCCGCCAGGCCCTCAGTGGGCCCACGCCTGCTCTGATCTACGAGCGCTGGAGCCTGTTCTCCTTGGCGGGCGAAAAGGTCCGCCAAGACACGGGTGCTCCCTGGATTCTCGAGGTCAACGCGCCCCTTCTCCAGGAGCGCGAGCGCTTCGAGGAGGTGCGCGATGCGGTCTATGCCGAGCGCATGCAGCGTCAGGCTCTGCTCTCGGCGGACCGGGTGGTGGTGGTCAGCGACTGGCTGGCCAACTGGCTGGAGCAGGACATCGGCGTGCTGCACAACCGCATCCGCGTGGTGCCAAACGGGACCACCGGACACCGGGGCAGACGGGCCGAGACACGGGCCGAGCTGGGGTTCTCCAACGAAGACTTCGTGCTCGGCTTCTTGGGTTCAATGAAGGTCTGGCATGGCGTACACCGCGTGCCGCCTTGGGTAGAGCGCATTCCTGGCGCCAAGGGCCTCTTGGTGGGCTCCGGTCCCGTGGAGCTGCCCGAGAACCTGGTCCAAACCGGCTCCGTCTCCGAGGCCAGATCGGCGGACTTGGTCGCCGCGATGGACGTGGGCTTGATCCCCTACCCCTCCAACGCGCCTCCCTGGTTCTGTCCCCTGAAGCTCTGGGCCTACCGCGCACAAGGCACACCCATCGTGGCCTCGGATGTGGGAGAGATCGCTGGGTGGTTGGGCGAGGGAGACCGGCTGGTGCGCCGGGAAGAGGACTGGGTGGCCCAGATCCAGTCCATCCACGGCCAGCGCAACGCCCCGCATCGACGGCTCTGGACCCACGTGCTCGACGAAGCCTTGGAGGGACTGCTCTGAGGGGATAGCTTGCAGGTATGCAACTGCTCCTGCTCCTGTCCGCCTGCCAGATCCGCGAAGCTCTGGATACCGCTGTTGAGCCCAGAGACTGCGAGGAACGCCAGCTCTTCTACGTGGACGCCGACGGCGACGGCTTTGGGCTGGAGGACCAGAAGATCTTGGCCTGTGAGCAGCCTCAGGACAGCTCGGAGGTCGCTGGAGACTGCGATGACACCGACCCGGACTTGGTAGACGACTGCGCGCCACCTCCATCGGAGCTCTGCGCCGATGGCCCACCGGTGAGTGGTGCCCAGGTCAGCTACCCAGACGCGTCCTTCCCCGAGTGCCCGGAGGCCTTGAGCAATCCAAGCCTCTACTTCCAAGGTGCCGAAGCCGAGCGCTACATCGCAGTGCAGCAGTGCACGGTGCAGAGCACCTGCACCGAAGGCCAACTCTCCGCAGTGGAGCTGAGCTGCGTGACCCAGGTGGCCTACGGCGAGACCGCGGGCGCCCCGGTAGATGTGACCCTGGACCCGGCCCAAGCCATCGTGATGCTGAGCGACTTTGCGAGCGTCGACCCAGGCTTGGCATGGCCCCAGGAAGTGGCCGTGCTCTTGGCTGCAGACGGCCCGGACACCTGGGTGAGCATCTACGACGCCGACTTTGCACTGCGTCTGGGCTGGATGAGCACCCAAGGCGCTCTGGTGCCGCCCACCGACCTGCTCACCCCCGCGGGCCTGGACGCCGTCCCCTGGTGGGGGCTGCTCGGGGTACAGGACAACCTGGACATCTGCGATTGGGAGGATGGGACCCAGCGCCTAAAAGCCACGGGCTTGGACCTGAGCGTGGGCGCCGACACGGTCACCGTGGGCTCCAGCTCATGGGCCGACCTTGGGGAGAGCTACCGGGTGCACAGCGGGGTCCTCGAAGACTCCCTGGACACGGGCAGCCAGCGCACCCTACTGATCCAGGGACTCTGATTGACCAAGCAAGTCCCCGCCCCGGTCATCCCGACAGCCCTGTACCGCTCGGCCATGTTGCGGCGCTTCGGGCCGCTCTTCCACCTCTCCGGCATCGGCCTGATGCTGCAAAGGCTGCGCCTGAGCGACGCCTCCGCTGAGCTGGTGCGTCAAGCCGCGCTGAAGGGCCCGGTGGTGTACGTGATGTACACCCGCTCGCCCATCGACTACATCGCTCTAAACTACGTTCTCAAGCGCCGACGCCTACCGCTGGCGGCCTACGGGACCGGGGTATCCACCACCGCCTGGAGCCCGCTCCTGGACGGCCTAGGCGTGGCCAGAGACAAGCTGCTCTGGTTCGCACGGAATGGCCGCCTGCCCAACCCCGTGGACGTGGGCTGGCTGAGCCGATGCGTCGCCGAGGGCCACAACGCCGCCATCTTCCTGCGCGGCAAGAGTCCCCTTCGGGAGATCTTCGAGCCCAGCTCCTGGCCCGACCCCATCCCCGCCCTGCTCCAAGCCCAAGAGATGTGCGAGCGGCCCATCCAGCTTCTGCCTGTGCTGCTTCAATGGCGACGGGCACCCAAGCAGCACCAGCGCAGCACCCTGCAGGCCCTCATCGGCGCCGAGGACAGCCAGGGCACCTTCGGCAAGCTCTTTGGAGCTGCCATGGGTACCCGCTCCGCCGTGGTTCAGGTGGGCCAACCCATCGACATGGTGGAGTACCAGCACCGCTTCGCACAGGACCCCGAGCCACGCCAGGCCAAGCGCCTGCGCCGAACCCTGCGTCGACACATCGTGCAAGAGCAGCGGGTGCTCACCGGTCCTGCGCTCAAGTCCCCTGCCCTGACCAGAAAGCAGGTGCTCACGAGCCCAAAGGTGCAGGCTCTGGTCGCCACACAGGCCAAGGAGCAGAGCCGCAGCGTGGGGTCCATCCAGAAGGAGGCCCTGAAGACCTACGACAAGATGGCCGCGCGCTTCTCCTTCACCGGTATTCGCTGGGCCGAGCGGGCCACCCGGTGGCTCTGGCAGAGCCTCTTTGCCGGCATTGATGTGCGGCCCGAGGACATCGAGAGGGTGCGTCAGGCCCAGCGAGACGGGGTCTGCGTCTTGGTGCCCAGCCACCGCAGCCACCTGGACTACGTGCTCATGAGCTCGGTGCTGCACGAGCACGACGTGATGATTCCCCACGTGGTGGCAGGGGAGAACCTGAGCTTTTGGCCAATGGGCGCCTTCTTCCGCCGCTTCGGTGCCATCTTCATTAAGCGCAGCTTTGACGGGGAAAAACTCTTCCCGACTCTGCTCTCCGCCTACATGACCCACCTCTTCAGAGAGGGAACCACCGTCGAGTTCTTCATTGAGGGTGGGCGCTCACGCACTGGCAAGAGCCTCCCGCCCAAGGTCGGCATCCTGGACTACACCCTGGAGAGCGGACTGGAGCTGCGAGAGACGCGCCCCAACTCTGAGCTGAGCTGGCTGCCCATCAACATCACCTACGAGCAGGTGGCCGAGGAGGCGCCCTACGCCAGGGAGCTGGCGGGGGCCGAGAAGGAGACCGAATCGGTCAGCGGATTGCTCCGGGCAAGCCGGGCGCTCTTCAAGCGCTATGGGCGGGTCTACCTACGGATCGGCGAGCCCATCAAGCTCACGCAGGTCGCCCCTGGCGAGAACTTGGACCAGTGGAAGTCCCAGGACCGCGACCAGCGCAAGAAGCGCCTGAAGGAGCTCGGCGAGCTCTTGGTACACCGCATCAACCAAGAGGCGGTGGTTCTTCCAACGGGCTTGGTCGCCCTGGCCTTGCTGGCCCAAGCCGTCCCTGCTGTCCCTGGACGCGTTCTGGAGCAGCGCATTGAGCGCTTCCGCAAGCTGCTCATCGAGTCCGGTGCCGAGCTCTCCCGCTCCTTGCTGCACCCCTCGTGGGCGCGGGTCCATGCGCTGGCCCGATTCCGCAAAGGCGGCATGATTGAGGAGCTCTCAGGCGCCGACGACGTGGTCATTCAGCCAGTCCCAAAGCACAGGGTGACCCTGGAGTACTACAAGAACGGCGTGCTACACATGCTGCTGCCAGGCGCCCTGGTCGCGGTCGTCATTCGTGCCCAAGGAAAGCTGGAGTTCACCGCACCAGAGCTCTTGGACGGGGTGAGCTTTCAGCGTCGTCTGCTGCAGCAAGAGTTCATCATGGATCCCGCCACGGTGGACACCGACTTGCTTGGCGCTGGCCTGTCCCAGCTGCAGTCCATCGGTGGCCTGAACGGTCCCGATGACCAAGGCGTCTTCCACGTGGTGGAGCGCCCCAGAATCGGCGAGATGGCCGAGCTGATCATGAACTTCTTGGAGTCCTACTACCTGACCTTGCGGGCAGCGCCTCAGGTTCAAGGCAACACCAAGGAGAAGGTGGCCGGGATTCAGCGCATCGGCGCTCAGTTCCTGGCGGTGCAGGATCTGCGCCGTCCCGAGGCCCTCTCGGGTGTAAACTTGGCCAACGCCCTCAAGGTGCTCACGCGCGAGGGGGCGCTCATCGAGCAGGAGAGCCAGACCCTGGCCCTGCATCCCGAGCAGGGCCGCGTGGTCACCGAACGCCTGCGCGAGCTGCTTCGCATGGGCAACCAAGGCGATGAGAGCAGGCTGCACGGCCTGTGAGTTCCCGCGTCGACCGGCTCTTTGGTGGCAGTGACCGGCCCTTCCGCCGCTCCAGCATTCTCTGGCTCTTGGGCCTGGGCTTGCCCCTGGACTTCTTGGGCCTGCTTACCTGCACCTCTGTGCCGGGCATGGTGCTGACCCTGATCGCCCTTCAGATCATCGACGCCGAACGCGAGCGTATGAGCCAGGGGCTCTTGCCGCTCACCCTCACGCCAAAGCTCAACCTCTACCGGAAGCTGGCTTTCGGAGGGCTGGGCTTGTGCGCTGCAGGCTTTGTGCTGCAGCTCTGGCTGATCAGCGCTGGCTACTACGAGGAGCTGCTGCTCCTCTGGAGCGCTTAGAGGCTCAGCAAGCCAGCGTAGGTCGCAGTGGTCGGCGAGCCCTTGGCCGCCTTGGCGTAGAGCTGCTTGGCGCGGGCGTAGTCGTCCGAGTCCGCAGCCATGTCACCGGCGAGCAGCAGAAGCTCTGCGGCCTCGGCGTCTACCGCCAAGCCGGACTTGAGGGCGGCGGTCGCCTTGTCAGCCTGGCCAGCCTGACGCAGAGCACGGCCGTAGCCCGCCCAAACATCTGCATCATCAGAGCCAGCAGCCATCTCCGCCTCGTAGGCGCTCATTGCCACGGCCCAGGCCTGAGTGGCGTCTCCCCCGGTGGCGTCCACCGCCTCGGCGTAGGCCAAGGCGATGTGCGGGCTGTATGGAGCCATCTCAGCCATGACGGTGGTGCCCTCTGCGCCCTGTAGGTCTGCAACAGCAGTTCCCCAGGCACGCGCGTGGGCCAGACCACCCATGAAGGCGGCGCGCTGGTAGTTGTCCAAGGCGGAGGGGTTGCCCTGGGCATGCTGCACAACCGCACGGGTCAGGGCAGTCTCAGCACTCTCTCCGGAGGAGAGCAAGCGCATCTGCACCAAGGCAGCGTTGGCGTCGGGGTAGCGCTCCTGAGCGAGGTAGGCCGAGGCAGCAGCCTGAGCCAGACCCAAGTCCAGGTCGTGGTGCTCAACGTAGAGCGTGCCCACTTGCTCAAAGTCTCCGATCTCGAGGGCGGCTTGGGCAGCCAAACCCCACACGTCGAAGCAAGCATGGCTCTGGATCTGCTTGTCCAACTCCGGGTTCTCCAAGGCGGCCTCGGCCAGCTCGTCCCGGGTCTCCAGGTCCATGGCAGTCCAGGTCTCGTAGAGGCTGCCGGCGGTGCTCAGTGTCGCGATGGCCTGGGTGTTCTGACCGGCCAGAGCCTGTGCTTGACCGAGGAGGCGGTGGCTGGTGCAGCTCTCGGGCTTGGCGTCCACCACCATTGCGGCGTACTCCAGAGCCTTGGCCGAGTCCTGCGTGGCCATGTACATCCCGGCCAATCCGCTGTGGGCGCCGCTCAAGTCGGCTCCCTCTTCCAGCTTGGCCGTCTCCAAATCTCCCAGAGCCGCGGCGAGCTCAATGTCCCAGGTGGAGACATAGGCGGTGCTGCTCTGGGGAGCGATGGCGATGCGTTGGGTGCTGGGGTCGATGGCGATGTTCCAGACCGCCATCTCCGCGCCGTCGATGGACGCGCCCCTGGCCTCGGCCAAGTAGGGCGGGTTGCTCCAGTGCGAGGACAGCAGCTCGATCTCCATGCCGCCAAAGGCCAGCTTTGTGGCGTAGTACTTGTCCAAACCGATGGTGTAGACGGGGATCTCCCCAGCGTAGCTCTTGGCGATCTTGGAGCCGGAGTCCAAGAAAATGGGTCCCTCCACGCCGTTCACCATGCCGCTGAGAATGACGGTCTCACCGCCCACCCACTTCTTGTCGCGCATGTACTTGATCTGCTGCACCGGGTTGGAGCTGTACTCCAATGGCGCGCCGACCGCGGAGAGCAAGCCATCGGCTTGGTCTGCAGGGGCAAAGCGCACCACACCCTCGCTGGGCAACACGGCCGTGGCCAAGCCCGAGAAGGTCGTCAGGCCGAAGCTGTCCTGGGAGCCGATGCGCACCTTGACGTTGCTCAGCACCATCTCGCCGATCTGCAGCTCTGGGACGAGCGCCACCTTACCGCCGCTCTTTTCCTTGATCGATGCGCCCGCTTTTGCTGCGGTGCCCTCGGTCAGGGTAATGCCACCCTTGCCCACAGAGAGCGCCAAGAAGATTGGGTTCTCTGATCCAGGCACCGTCGCGGCGACCATCGGCATGGGCCGATCGGCGCTGTAGCTCGCGTAGAGCGGGACTTCGACGACGCCCTGAATGCTGGCCGTTCCGGGGTTCGAGGCGTATTGATCGGCCTTGAGCTTGCCCTTGGGCAAGTTGTCTTTGAGGCTGTACTCCTCAGCTAGTGCGCTGGGGACCAACAACGACAGAGACAGGGCAAGGTTCAGCATTTGCTCTCCAAGGGGGGCCCCATTTACCCCGGCAACCAGACCGAGGCACGTGGGACAGAAACGGCACGCGCTCAGGGGTGCCGCGAAGGTGGGCGCATGCTAACGGAACATCCCCCTGCAAGGCCATCACTGGCCCCCAAAGGAGCAGCATGTCGGCCATCTTCGAGGTCCACGGACGCCAAGTTCTGGACTCACGCGGAAATCCCACTGTCGAAGTCGAGGTCGCCCTCGAAGACGGAACCGTTGGACGCGCGATTGTCCCAAGTGGGGCTTCGACTGGAGAGCACGAGGCTGTAGAGCTTCGTGACGGCGGAGATGCCTGGATGGGCAAGGGTGTCACCGGGGCCGTACGCTCCGTCAACCAGACCCTCTCCCGCCACTTGGTGGGCTACGACGCCACCGATCAGGTCGCGATCGACCAGCTGCTGCTGGCTCTGGACGGCACGCCCAACAAATCCAAGCTCGGCGCCAACGCTCTGCTGGGTGTGAGCTTGGCCGTGGCGCGGGCCGCGGCGCTCTCACAGGACCTGCCCCTGTACCGCTACATCGGCGGAACCAACGCCCGGGTCCTGCCCGTGCCGATGATGAACATCGTCAACGGCGGCGCCCACGCAGACAACAACGTGGACGTTCAAGAGTTCATGGTCTTGCCTGTGGGCTTTGATCGCTTCTCGGAGGCCTTGCGCTGTGGCGCCGAGATCTTCCACACCCTCAAGAAGGTGCTCAAGGACCGCGGCCTAAACACCGCCGTGGGCGATGAGGGTGGCTTTGCTCCCAACTTGGGCTCCAACGAAGAGGCCCTGAAGCTGATGTCCGAGGCCGTCGAGAAGGCCGGCTACAGCTTGGGTGACCAGGTGCGCTTTGCCTTGGACGTGGCCGCCAGCGAGTTCTGCGAGAACGGCGTCTACCACTTCGGCGGCGAGAAGATGAGCGCCACCGATCTGAACAGCGTCTACGCCGACTGGTGCGAGCGCTACCCCTTGGCCAGCATCGAAGATGGCCTGGACGAGAACGACTGGGCTGGCTGGAAGGCACAGACCGAGCTGCTCGGCGACAAGGTCCAGCTGGTGGGCGACGATTTGTTCGTCACCAACGTCAAGCGCCTGCAGAAGGGCATCGACCAGAACATCGCCAACTCGATCCTGATCAAGGTCAACCAGATCGGGACCCTGAGCGAGACCCTGGACACCATTGGTTTGGCCACCCGGAACCGCTACACCTGCGTGATGAGCCACCGCTCTGGCGAGACCGAAGACACCACCATCGCCGACCTGGCCGTGGCGGTGAACTGCGGCCAGATCAAGACCGGCAGCTTGTGCCGCACCGACCGGATCGCCAAGTACAACCAGCTCCTTCGCATTGAGGAAGAGCTGGGTGAGGCGGCGCTCTACTTGGGCGCAGGTGCGCTGCGCCGCTGAGTCGCTGAGTCGCTGACCAGCTCCTTGAGAAATCTGGGGGTTCGGGCCGCTAAGGCCTGAACCTTCTTGAGCGAGTTGATCGGGCCCCTCTGGTAGCACCAGAACGGAGACGACTGCGACCGAGCCCACTGGGTCGGACCAGCCCGATGGGCAAGACGCTCAAAACACAGAGAAGCAGCGTCGGCAGCAGGGTCTGAAAGACCGTCTCAAAGTCCTGCTGCGGGGTGGTCAGCCACGTCGCGCCAAAGGAGGGGTCGCGTCCACCGTGGTGGCGGATTGGCGGAATCGGCCCCAAAGCCAGGGGTGCGGTGTGCTGCCAAGGCCCTCGCTCCCCAGAGGGCGGAGACTGCGCGCAGCCGAACGTTCAGGATGCGCTCGCTGACCTCGTCTCCTCCGGGACAGCCATGCGCTGAGGGTCTGTACTGCGCCCGGCCTCGCTTCAGATCGCCCGGAACGATGGTCTCCGGGCTCCACTCGAAGGGGCCAAGCTCTTGCTCACCCCAGTGCACCACAAAGAGCACAAACTCCTCGTCAAGCTGAGGTTCAACAAGGGCATTCACCTGCCTGTACTGCCAAGGTTCCGCCCACCAGCTGACCTGGGCTGGGACCCGCTCCCCACCCACGCTCACCCACACTTCCTGCTCCTGAGGCGGAGCGCCGCCTGCATGAAACTGCAGCAGCACCTCTTGCGCGAGGGGAACTTGCGAGGACGGATCTGGGGCGATGCGGTCCACCTCGGTGTGAACCCGCTGACGGTACATCCCGTGCGCGATGGGGAGAAGGAGAAGCCAGTGCATCTCAGAGAGGACCGCGGCGCCGTGCTGCGGTTCCCCAAAGCCTAGATCTCCAGGACGCACCCTTCTTCTTTGCTCACCCACACAGCGCTGGTCTTCTTCATGCCCAGCGCCTTGGACGTGACCCGCTTGGCCTGGTGGTCCACCTTGATCTTGGCCACGTCGGGGTTCACCCGCAGGTAGCTGCGGCACACATCCTCATCTCGTCCGCTCACGAAGATGCAGCTGCATCCTTCCTTTGCGGCGAAGCCTGTCGCCAAGTCCAGCAGAGCATTCTCGTAGGTCTCGGGGGGAGGTCCCCCTGCCGCTGGATCATGCTTGGCGGCGCAGCCCAGGGCCAAGAGCAGAGCGATCATGGGCTGGCCTCCACCGGCGAGGTCAGATCGCTCTCTTCTACCGGCTCCGGCTCCGGAGGCGGCGGCTTGGGCAAGGACTCCGCCAAGGCCATGGCCAAGGGCACCCAGTCGTTGTCCGAGTAGCTGCCATCGCGGTCATCTCCAGTTCTCACGGCGACGATCTCCTGGTCCGGCAGCATCCAGATGCGCTGCTTCCAGTGCCCCATGGCGGCGAAGGCGTTCTCCGGGATGTCCGGGAAGCGCGGACCTTCGTCGTAGCCAGGGTTTGATGTGTTGAGCCAGAATTGCTGTCCCTGGTTCTCACTGGGCCCTCGCTCGCGCGACTGACCGCTGGCAGAGGCGGGGTTGAGGGTGCTGACCCGCTCCACCCAGCCCTCCGGCAGCAGACGCTCCTGCTCCCAACAGCCGTCGTTGAGCATGAGCTGGCCAAAGCGGCCCATGTCTCGGGGCGTCAGATACAGGTAGGAGCTGCCGATGTACGTGCCCGCAGCGTCCTTCTCCCAGGTCGCCGAGGTCATGCCCAGGGGCTCAAAGAGCAAGGTCCAGGGAAAGCGTTCGCCAGCGACGGGCTCGAGCACTTTGCGGGCGATGGCCGAGAGCATGTTCGTGTCGCCGGAGCTGTATTGGTAGGTCGTGCCTGGCACATCCTCCAGCCCCTGGCTTCCAGCGAAGCTGGCCGTGTCTTGGCGTCCGTCACCGTAAAGCATGGCCAACACCGAGCTGGCGGTCGGGGGCTCCCCTTCGTAGGTCTCTCGCCAGGCCAGTCCCGAGGAGAACTCCAGCAGGTTGCGCACCGTCACACCACAGGCGCTCTCGTGGAAGTCGACGTACTCACAGACGGAGTCCTCGATGTCCAGCAGCCCCTTGTACTCAGCCATTCCAATGAGCGTTGCCGTGAAGGACTTGCTCGCGGACCAGATCAGGTGTGGGGTCTGGGCGGTGTAGTCGGCGCCGTAGCGCTCATAGAGCAGCTCCCCTCGGTAGAAGATGGCCACACCGTCGGTGCGGATCCCCTCTCGGGTCTCCTCGTTCCTCTCCTGGAACAGGGCCTGGTCCAACGCGGCGACGATGGATGGATCCACCTCCGCGCTTCGGTCAGGCCAAGCCTGGGTCGGGCTGTGGACAGTGTCGGGACAGGTGGCCCCAGCGAGGCCAGTGAGTAGCAGAATCATGCCCGCACTTTACACCCTCAGGCGGCCACGCCCGCCCGCGCCGCGAAGCCAACCCGCTCAACCGCTTCTCCTGCCCGCATCGGCCGACCGATCGCAGGGGGACGGGGAGGCCCCCAGGCGAAGCACGAGGGGTTGTCCCAGCCGACGACGTTGCAGCACTCTCCGATGTAGCCGACCTCTTCCAAGAGCAGCTCACAGCAAGGCACGATCGGCCCGTTGTCGGCCCCCTCGCTGTAGTTGGACAAGGCCCACTCCAGGGAGCACTCGGGCTCCGGCTCCGCATCCAGCTCGCAGCCACCGCTGTCCAGCCCACTGTCAGGCAGGGAGTCTGCCGATGCCACGTAGTCTTGAGCGCTGTTTCTGCAGCCCACAAGGGCCACCAGACAGGCGATTCGTGCGGTGGCCGCCAAGGCCTGATTCATCGATTCGGTTTTCATTGGTTCTCCAGAGCCAAAGCACGGTTTTCCCAAGCCCACGAAGCCGAGAGGCCGTGGGAATCCAGTCCGGGGACAATCACGTCTTGCACGGCGGCGTAGAAGAGTGCGCGCGCATCTCGCCCATCACACAAACCCAGCTCTGGCCCGTTGGCCCGGGCGCCTTCGGGAAGGTGTGCCAGCTCGTGCTGCTCCAAGTGGGCAAAGGCCAGCAGCAAGTAGTCATTCAGGCCGGGGATGACGCTGGGGTCCTGAGCGATGAGCTCACCGACCAGGCGCCAACCAAAGTTCGCGTGGCCGCACTCGTCTGCGTAGATCTGGGTGAGCAGCTCCCGCAGCGGGCCCTCGGGCATCTCCAGGCGCTCGGCGCCGATCAAGGCCACGGCCACCGTCTCGCTCATGCAGCTGATGTGGATGAGGTTGCGCAGCACGCCTTCCAGAGGGGCTGTCTCTTATACACATCTCCGAGCCCACGAGACAGGCA